>Ga0182030_10009854_pt1 | contig 19503 bp, 25 predicted proteins | sample 812S3MmetaG_FD_121299 | JGI IMG/M metagenome (GOLD analysis project Ga0182030, IMG submission 121299) | Permafrost microbial communities from Stordalen Mire, Sweden - 812S3M metaG (Illumina Assembly) | ecosystem: Environmental > Terrestrial > Soil > Wetlands > Permafrost | place: Sweden... | reverse complement strand
TGGGGTACCGTTTATTTCGGTGTTTGAGGGGGGGGGTTGGATGATTTGGGTTTGGGTTGGATAGTGAGGGTTTGTGTAGTGGATAGAATGAACAGAAATTAGGGTTGTTGATTACGATTTTTGAGATCTGAGTCAATAAAGGCTACCTTAGTCCTCGCAGGACGTTGCTGTGGCCATGTGGTAATTTGAGGTTGGCGTCAATTGCTAGCTCTGGACCATTGGATGTAGCTTATTCTCCCCTGACCTTCGTACGGTATTGATTTCCCTATGTATGACACCCCCCATGTGAACCTCCTAAAGCCATACTCGAAAAGCAATTGCTAGAACCAGTATCCCTATCCTTAAACGCCGAACACCTCTCCCTAAAAACCCCTCAATCAATAGCAAGCCTCAAACCTTCTCAACCTTCTCAACCATTTCCACCCCACCCTTCTCCCCACTTCCCCTCTCCCTCTCCTCACCCACGTCCGCCCCACCCAAACTAACATCCATCTCCCTAAACTTCCTTGCTGCAATCTTCCTCTCAAAAAGCACATCCAACTCCCCATACGTCCTGCCCTTCGGCTCCGGCAGGCGGAAATACGTCCACAACCAACACAAGAAACACGCGCCCGCCCAGAAAAACCCCGTCTTCCCCTTCCAGTTCCACGCCGTCGGGTTCAACATATACGGCGTGATGACGCCGTTGACAATGCCCATGACGTTGTAGATGTTGCGCGCGAGGACGATGGATTTAGTCTTCAGGCGTGTGGAGGGGATTTCGGCTACGAGGCTGTAGCAGACGGGCCCGACGGTGATGTCGTATGTGAAGGTGTAGATGAGGAGGAGGGAGCCGATGCCCCAGGATGCGCCTTCTGTGGGTGGGTTAGTGTGGATTGTGGGGGAGAGATTTCAGGTGCTTGGGTTTTTGTTTGTGGGAGGATTAAGGGGGAGGACGTACTGCTGTTGGAGATGGAGACGAGGCCGATGAGGAGGAGGAGGATGCAGAGCGCTGCGAGGCCGTTCACGTAGAGCGTGCGTCGGCCTACGTGGGACATGGCGAACCAGGAGAGGACCGTGCCGATGAATCCGATTGCGTACTGGGATGTTTCAGTATCTTAGCGGTGTTAATCGAATGGAGGGTTTACCTGCGCCATTGACATATCAAATGCATCTACTGTAGGGAGACCAGCTTGCTCATAGAAGTAGGTGGAGTAACCCATGAATGCGCTACCGCAAAGGTTCTGGATAGACCATGTCACACAAACGATTTCTGTCCGTCGCAAATCGATGCCTTTGAAACAATCTAGATAGCCTGTTCCGGATTCGATGGCCTTCTCTAGCTCGTTTGTAGTTACCATCATTGCAATAGTATCGTCGAGATTGAAGGACTCGTCTGCGTTTTTCGAGGATGTGAGGTATCGTAGAGATTTCTTGGCATCTTCCACTCGTCCACGGCGTACGAGCCACCTACTACAGTTAGCACGTCCATTGAATCTTTCAGCAATTCCTACCATGGAGATTCGGGAGCCAACAATACACCAATGATGATAGGAACGGGCCAAATCCATTGGATGGCGAAAGGAATACGGTAGCTCCACTGATCATTCCGTTGAACCAAAGATCTCAACACTCCTGAACCGATCAATTGACCCATCACCCAGCAAAGATTGACATACGTAGTCAAATAAGCTCGAAGTTGAGTAGGGCAGACTTCGGACGCATATGCTGTCGTCAGTGTTTGGAAGACACCCCACGGGATACCGCACAAGATTTCTCCAATTTGTAGGTCGATGAGGTTCTTGGCAAAGAAAGGTATGAATATAAAGCCCGTGACGGCGATGAGGGAGACGATCATGGTCTTTCTGTATCCGTATCGTTCGCTCACTATGCCGTTGATGAAGAGGCCGAGGATCTCTCCGACATATGCTCCATTGGATAGACCGGCTTGCCAGCGTGCGGGGATCTGATATGGTGTTGTGGGATCACCGGTGGGGGAGCCGTACTTCTTGGTGAAGGAAGGGAAAGCGTAGAGGTTTGCGAGGAGAACGACATCATATCCTTCCATGACGATGGCTGTTGAGAGGATCATGCTGAAGATGACGGCTTTGGGATATGTGGTGAAGGCTTGGCGGATGGTCATGGTCTTCTCCACGTGAGTCGCATCTTTGGCTTCATTGAGAAGCTGGGGTAGCTCGGGAGTGAGAATGGACATCTTTCGGATAGCAGTATCAGTTGGCTGAAGTCCATGGGAGGTATCAAGCGCATCGCCATTGGCGACGCCGTTGGAAGCCATTGTGTGAGTGAGGGAGATTGATCTGACTTTGGAGTAAGGTAGGTGTGCTGCACTTGGGGAGTGCGCAGGTAGAAGTTAGAATTCCGCTTTATGGTTTTGTTGTATGATATGACGGCGAGATGAAGTTCTTATCTGACTTTGCAATCACGTCTCGGTGAATTTGTCGCACGAACTCGGAAATTTGCATGAAGTGGTATCACTTGCGTGGCATACGATCATGAGGGGCACCGTCCAGGAAGCCACAACAATCGATGAGGAAACAGCTGCCAAAGCTCATAACAAGTTCGCAGGCGTAGAAAAAGTTGCTTTGTCCTCGGTAACGACGGGACGATGAGATGTGGTTTAATTCTCGGCGTTTCTTAGAGAAGTTGGACAGGAACGACCGCAACGGGTGGTGAATGAAAATGGACCAATCAAGACTTCTTGATCAGTATCGTCTCGACTGTGGAAAATACATGGATACGGAAATCTGTCCCGCCACTTCGACCGCCATAACAGCAAACCTGCTCAACATTGGCCATTCACAGAAAAGAGGCTGAAACCTCCCCTCCCCGCTTGAAGCTCATTGCGAGTGCGGGAGGAAAACCCTGGGATGAGAGCTCAAGGGTCGCGCATCGCACAAGGCAGTGAGAGATACAGAGATACAGGGATACAGGTATGTGTTATTTACCTGCAAATAAGTTTGCACACTTCAATGGAGAGATTGGGTATATATAAATATATATATATACATATATATCCAGAGGAGCGGGTACTTATATGTCAGCCCTTCGCAGATGGATTGACCCGTCTGACCTTGAGCAGAACATGGCCAGCTCAACGCAGATGGTGATACGAGTATGCTTTGCTTTACAGAATGCCGGCGTCTCATGGGATTCTATTCTATTGAAAAGCGCCACTGACGTGTCTCGTGGGTAATGCCGATGACGAGCATTTGCTCAGCTACGAGTATCAGAACCTTGTATTATAGAATGTATTATAGAATGCGGGGGGATGTATACCAGCACATCCAATCATCAAAGGGGGATTCATCAAAAAGAAAAGAAGAGGCGTTGGGTCAGAAGATGGGCAGTTCGCAGCGCCATGACCCTAAAATCTGCACTCTAAACTTAATGCAGGTCTAGCTTCACCAACTTCAACGGAAGACCCCGCATTTGGAATTCTCATCACCTGAGTCTCTCCTGAGTCTCTCCTGAGTCTCTCCTTCGTCTTCCCTCGTCTCTCCTCGCCTCCCCCTTCCCCCCTCCGCAAATTCCATCGTCGACAAAACCTCAACGTTCTTTCTCTCGCCATATCTTTCGCTCAATTCTCCCCTCAGCATAGCTTCCCCCCGATCTTGCCCATGATCCTCCGGTGACATAGGAATTTGGGAAATGGGATGTCTCCCGAAGAAGACGCCAAGCCAGTTACAGGTCGACGAACAGTTTGTGATCATTGTCGAAGACGACGTAAGCTGCACTGCTTTCAGCTTCATCGCGTGCTTTTTCTCACTGGTGGGCGCTGGCGGCCGAGAGCTTGAGCACTGACCATGCTTCAGGAATCCGCTGCGATGGGAACCTCCCGTGCAATCAATGCATCAGTGCACAATTGACCTGCAAGAGAGAACATGTTCCTAAGAGAAGGGGGCCGAAAAGGGGGAGTGGAAGGGTGATCAATGAGTTAAGGGCGTTGGAAACCGATGAAGGAAGAGTTCCAGTTCAACCAATTTCGAATGGCTCAACAGGGGGAAGCCACAGCACGGGACCAGGATCGTGAGTATCACATCTCCTAAAAGCTTCCTTGTAAAGTTGTATCTCAATTTTTTGTTGCACGTCTCAATGCAGCCAGCCACGTCCAGTCCAGGTTGAGAAAAATGTCACTAGTCAGGTGATGCGTACCTCACGTGTCTGCTTCATGAGCTCCGTTCCATTTCCAGCTTCGAAGTTGCATTGGAGTAAAGGATTACGAGTCATGAGGGTGAGATGCTGAAATACGACTTCTATAGAAATATTGCCTCGATCATAGCTGACCCCAACAGCATCGACCAGTGGCTCTCGGAAAGTGGTACCGCCTCGAACTCTCCAACAACGAGCAGACCAATATGGCACCCCATCCTTTCAGAAGAACCAAGCAGTATTTTCACTACCGATCAATTTCGTCCAACAGGCCCAAGCTACTTTCACCTGATCCCGACATGTCTCGATCTTTTCATGGAGCATATTTATCCGATCATGCCTCTCATTCATATGCCAACCCTGAGAGCATCCATCGAAAGACCTCTCGATATGTCCGAAAAGAACCTCTTGTATTCATTATGCGCACTCACTTCAACACATATGATGGGGAAGAATATCCAAGCAGTTGGCCCTGCATCTTGGGAGAGTGCAGGACGATTCTTCCTCGATGAATGTATTTCAGTACGACAATCTTACGACTTTGTGGAGGACAGAACTTTATCTGCCGTCATTTCATCATATTTTGTACACACAGCTTTTTTCGAACTCAACCAGTCCCGGAAGTCGTGGTATTACTTACGCGAAGCGTTGACTCTAGGGCAAGACCTTGGATTCCATGATGAGAAATCATATATTGGTCTTTCTCCAGCAGAATCTCTCTGCCGACGTAGGACATTTTGGATCTTATATGTCACGGAGAGGTAAGGTTTTTCTCCCAATATCAAACCGCCCACTAATACATCAAAGATCCTTCGCCATCCTCCGGCACAAACCTCTCACCCTATCCAAAACTCCCGCCCTACCATCTACTCTCCACGATTACGAATCCCCCGAAATCCACTCCGGATTCATGCACCTCGTTCACTCCTACCACCTCCTCGACTCCTCCTTCGTCGACTCCTGGAACGAAGCCTCCGAAGCCCCTGCCTCAACCCTAACCTACACCACTCTCCAACAACAGCTCAACCTCCCCCACCCCTCCCACCTCTCCCTCACCTCCATCCAAAAAGCCGACATCCTCGTCACCCAACAATGGCTCCGCCTCATCGTCTGGCAATCCTCCATGCGCCAAGGTCTCCTCTCCTCCAGCGCGGCCGACGAATCCATGACCTTCCGCTACCCCCTCAAAATCGCCCACTCTCTCCTCAACATCATCTCCTCTCTCCCCACCACCTCAATCGAAGTCCACGGCATGGGCATCTTTGAAAAAATCTTCGAGATCGGAAACACCATGATCGATGTTATGCAAGCTTGTGGACCTAACATGCAGCTCGAGTCTATGTATGGCGTGAGCCAGGATCCGTTTGAGATGTTTGTGAAGACGCTCAGTCAGACCCCGAATTCGCAGAGTATGTATGCGAATCTGTTGATGAGGAAGGTGGAGGAGAGACCGGAGGTGAGGAGGTGGTCAGATCATCTAATGCCGGAGATCTCGGGGCATGGCGTGGGGGCGTTGGAGTTAGCGGGGACAGTTCCTTTTTCGAACGTGGGGATGCTGGCACCGCAGCCGGTGAGGAGGTGGAGGGGGAGTATTGTGGGGGAAATTACTGACGACAGTGTTGAGAAGCCTGAAGAGGGAGACGATCATGATACGAATACGGCTTGGATTCCAGCGAATTTGGCGGGGAGTAATGATGGCGAATCGGTTGAGGAACCATCGATTTGGATGTAGGATCATTGATTATGCCCCTGTGTACGAATTATCATGTCTTATTTTTAACCTTCCTCTAACCTAACGAAATACCCAGAACTTATCTTTTATTAAGCAGATAAATCAGACATGTGATATGGCTGTACGCCTAACAGTTTTCAACCAATTTCTTGCCCTCTTTTTCCTGTTATTTCTTTCCCCGGGTCCCAAGATGCGAAAGCCCTGGAAACTCAAAATGGAACAGGTCTGGCAAATTCCCTTGGTGTGTATGTACGAGTAGCCAGCCCCTATATTTATCTTTTAGCGAGAGGAGGCGGAAAACTCGAAGTTTCAATAAGGTAGCCAGCCGATCGAAGTTTCTAATTGAGTTGCATGTTATGGATGTGGGATGTAGGGTGGATTTGACACTGCGTCTTAATCATTGCTAAAGTTCTACGATGAGATATCTAGGTAAAGATAAAAGGAAGAGAAGAGAAATCACGCGAATCCCGTTCCGCCCGCCCCACTCCTCCTCTCCCTCTCCCTCTCCCTCTCCCTCTCCTCCGCCCTCCGCTCCCACCATTTCCTGCCCACGAACAGCGTCGCGAACGTGATTATCACGCCGATGACCGCGATTGTCGTGCCGACTATCTCGGGTGTGCCGAAACTGTTGGATTTACCTGTACCTGCTGCGGGGGAGGAGGTTGGTGGATCGGTTGCTTGTGGGGAGGAGGAGGAGGAGGAGGAGGAAGTTGAGATTCGGGAGGAGGTGGGTGAGACGGGGGGAGTGGTGATGGATGGAGGTGTAGAAAGGGAGGATGAAGTAGTTGGTGTGGAAGTCGAAGATGTGCTGGTGATTGTAGACGTGGAAGAAGGCTGTGATGTAGTGGTGGTTGAGACCGAAAGCTCGTTTGTGGTGGACGTTTGCGGGGTTCCTGGCCGAGATAGATGGATTAATGATGGTTCTAGAAGATGGCGAAGTGGTGCAGTAGGATGATCGTCAGGAGGGCGGTCATCGCGCTGGAAAAAGGCGGGGAAGAGGAGGGGCGCGCGCCGGAGCGGACCGTCACGTACGAGGTCACGTACGCGGTGACCGTAGCAGTGGTAGTAGGTGTGCACGCACCTGAGGAGAGAATAGTCGGCGAGATGATGCTGGTGTATCCTTTGGCTGAGCAGTACGAGAGCAGGATACTGGTTGCGGTGGATTGGTCTTGGAAATCAGAACACGCGGAGATTGCATGGTCCGCGAGGCTGACAACGCCGGCTCCAAGAGTGTCGGCTCGACATAGACATGCGTTGGTTGTACACCCTACGTATTGTTGGATTGCGGCGTACCCATCGCCGCCCCCGTTTAGGCAGTATTGAACACAGGCCCGCAGGTCGATCCAGTTGTTGATTGTGGTCCAGACAACGAGATCAGGGTTGATGGCTTGAGCGTGGATTTGGCGGATCAGGAGAAAGGTGATAAGTACTAGAAACCGCATTTTGAGGTACTTTGTAGCTTGTAGAGGTAAACTATGCTGGAACGCGTAGATATGTTGGTTGAGCACAAACTTCTGGTGCTCGCGTCGGTTTGCGCTCTGACCGGACAGAAAATACGAAGGAAAGAGAAAGAAAGGGAAGGACAAGATGTGGTTGAGATAAGGCTTCACGCGACGAGAAGACTGGACTATTCCTTAAATCTCATTGGGCTTGAGCGGGGGCGTCTGCGCCTTGAACGGTTGTCACATTGTCAGGCTCCCTCACTCGAGGCTGTCGAGGCTTCCTTTTGCAAAGTCGCGATCTCAAATCTGCCTCGTGATATAGTACCTAGAAGCAGACGGAAATCAACTTTGAATACGGCTCCTGTAAAAAGAATGAAGCTGCCTTTCATGATTTTCGGTTTATCGTGAGAGGAACAACAAGTCCTGATCGGGAGAGCTGAAAAATATATCGAAGCCACAGCTCTTGGCAATTGTCACTGCCGTAATGCGAATGGTTTCAGTAGCGCCACCACCATTTGGTTTTAGACTCCCAGAATTGCAGGGCAGTGGGATCAGGAACGCTCGATTGGAGATTCTGCGTGAAGTAGAATAGGGCGAGATCCAGCTTTTTGAGAGTATTGAGTGTGCACAGAGGAAGTTGCTGGTCGGAATGTGTTGATTAATTGAAGGTTGGGTGTTATGCTTGGGATAATGTAGGAGATCAACATCTGCTGTGTAGAAGGGTGGAGAATCTTTGGGAAGGGGCTATAAGAGAGGTCAGGCTTGTGAGTCGTATCTATTAAAGGTGTCAGCAACCTGAGGTTTCAAGGTCACATGATCTCGCTTAGCTAGCCCCCCCCACCACATACTTAAGGACTTTCCTGTCCTTGACCAATAGACATCCTTACCTCTTTTCTTGAATTTTACACCTACATTTTCTAAAGGGAGTCTAGAATTACTCTAGCTCATGAATATATACCCTTCACTAGCGTCTGTCGCAGTCCATCGCACGTGATACATAGGGGCTCTTCAGCAGCTAGAGGAGTTAGGAAATCCCCTGACCGAAGCATACAGATGAGAGAGCTGGAAATAGAGTTCTACGGGATGGGCGAGGAAGAAAAGGGTAAAGGGAGACCATTATATTCCCTTTTTCGCAAAAATCCATCTCCCATCCCGGGCTCTTCTATATCTCAACCTCATCACTCTTGTTGCAGCTCTTAGATCTCTGTTATCTCTCCCACCGCTGACTCCTTCCAGAGCATCTGCGATTGGACGCAGTAACAAAGCCTTTCCGACTAAATCATCTGGTCCCAACTTAACTCCATTGGTGAAAACCGCAGTAACGACAATAAACAACAAATGAGAACCGCAAATAATACCAATGATTAGATAGAATACGTAACGGTGTTCGAACTTGAGAGACGCTTCTTGACTGGGGATCAAATCCTTGTCGGAAGTTGAAAAGCCATATGTGAGATTAAGCAGGGCAATGCCGGCTTGTTGGAGCTGTGTAATGTAAATAAAAGGCTTGCAAGAATTGGGGGTTCATACGAGACTGAGAAGAATGCAACATGTACATATAAAAATTACCCAGGGCCTTCGAGTGTCGAGTGCTAGTCTTAGTAGGTTGGACCGATTGCCCGGGTGGAGAATCGAATTGACCTAATTTTGTTCAGCAGCTATTTCTCATCGATACCCGAATAATGACTCACTTCATCCAAATTTCTCCATTTCGCAGAAAGAATAGGCCATCGAATATAGAGCGCCATGTCGTTGTAACACCTTGCAATATTGAGACCAAGCGCAATGCTAATACCAGTGGTGATGGTATAAAGAACCTTTCTTTGAGCCTCATTCTGGGGCCCTTTCTTTTCCCAGACGATTGTCACCGCAATATAGATGCCGCATAACACAACGCTTACAATCCATCCTTGTGACATGCTAAGGAGGAGATTAAGTTGCTGGATAGTATTATCACGTCCCTCGCCCCGGGACGGCAAAATCTTGCGGAAAATATGGAGTGGCGGCTTTAAAATTATGGTGACAGGCCATCGGATCCAAGGTCTCTCGTCTTTGAACAGCGGGACCCGGGCGTCCAAATTGTCACCTTGGAAGGGTCTTCTTTCATGTCCCAGGTAAAGAGGTGACTCGTGACCCCGCTCGTAATCGGATCTATCATCAATGTTTGAACGGCCTTGACGGATTACCACCGTATCGTGAGTATCGTGAAGAGAATATTCAGACAAGGCTGCGGGTTGTTAGTTCAAGTCGCACCTTTCGAGGATAAGACGCGTCAACTCACGAGGCTGAACAGGCTCCATTTATCGCTTCTATCAAGCTTTTCGATCGAGTGCACGTATGAGCGCGATTGATAATGCGAGAATTCCCACAAAGGAGCTGCTCTTCTAGTGGGCACAAGATAAGAATTAGATCTCTGATTGTGCTGAGACAGGGACGTACATGGCACCATGTGACTGGCTGGGTTTCAGCCGCTCGCTCGCTGAAGCCGAAGGTTTTCAACATCGAGTCCTGCTTTCATCTGAATTCAATAAACCAAGCCATTAAACAATTTTATTCTCACATCATGGCAGAACTTGCTGCTATTGGTCTGGCCGGAAACATTATACAATTTGTTGATTTCAGCATCAAATTGTTCCGCGATGGTCGAGAGATTTACAGATCAGCCCAAGGAAGCAAGCCCGAGGAGCTTGAGCTGGAAACGGTCACTGAGGATTTCAAATCTCTGTCAAACCAGCTCCATTCATCTCTTCAATCTACTCAGCCCTTGAAATTGGATGATTCAAAGCTGCAAAAGCTTGCTGCGGAGTGTGAGAAGCTGGCTAACGAGCTCCTCGGTATCTTGGGCAACTTGAAGATCAACGATCAACATAACAGAAAATGGGAGAGTTTCAAGCAAGCTCTCAAGCGCGTATTGAAGGAAAAGGAAATTCGTGGTCTCGAGAGGAGATTGGACAGACTTCGGGAAGATATCAGCAGTCGCCTTCAATATATGCTAAGGTACGTTGTCCCACGTGATCCTTCGAGAAAATCCTTCACTGAAATCCGACCAGAGATTCACAGTCAACCGTCTTAAGGACCCTTGAAGATCTACTTGAGGAGAACAAGAGATTGGATGCCAATACAACTCAAAGGCTAGACAAGATAACGTCGCAGCTACAAAACCTAGCAAAAAGATCCGACGTAGACGACTTTGCCACGATATTCAAGAATCTAAGGGTCCTTGGTGATGAAAGCAAGCGGGCAGCAAAGCAGCAGAACATTCTCCGCAGTCTGCGCTTTCGCAGCATTAAAACGCGCCAGGAAACTATCAAAAAAGCCTATGAGAAGACATTCAAATGGATTTTCGAGGACACCAACAGCGACTTCATCAAATGGTTGGAATCGGGAAATGGCATTTATTGGATCCAGGGGAAAGCTGGGAGTGGGAAGTCTACGCTTATGAGGTACATATCTGAGCACACAGAAATTAGGAGCGCCTTAAAACGATGGGCCGAGACAGACCAGCTCTTTATTGGAAGTCACTTTTTCTGGAACGCTGGTAATTCAATGCAGAAATCCCAAGAAGGTCTTCTACGAAATCTATTGTACCAAATTTTTAGAGAGTACCCGGACTTGGCCGAACATTCGTGCTCGCTTCGATGGAGTGAAGAGGACAGGGGCGAAGCGGAGTCTTGGAGCCGTGATGATTTATTTGAGGCTTTCAACAAATTGTCGAAGGTTACCATTTCGTCGATGAGATTTTGTTTCTTCATTGATGGATTGGATGAATATAATGGGGAGCATAAGGATCTGATCCCCTTACTTCACTCATTGTCATCATCGTGCTCAATCAAGATATGTGTATCTAGTCGACCGTGGAATATTTTTGTGGAGGCTTTTGGCGATATCGAAAAATATCGACAACTCAAGCTGGAAGACCTGACCAGGAACGACATCAGAGAATATGTCCAAAGTAACCTGGAAAAGCATGTCAAGTTTGGACGGCTGCAATCTCAAGACCCGAGTTGCAATGAAGTTGTTGGTGCCGTTGTCAAAAGAGCGCAAGGCGTGTTTCTCTGGGTTTTTTTGGTTGTCGAATCTTTACTGAGGGGCTTAACAGATGGCGACGATGTCACGGATATGAAGCGGAGGTTGGAGGTTCTCCCCAGCGATTTGGAGGAGTACTTTGAGTTGATGCTCCGGAAAATCGACCCTTTCTATCGAGATGAGACGGTGCGGTGCTTCGAAATTGCTGTTAACGCACTACAGCCACTTCCTCTTCTGGCCTTCAAATTCCTAGAGGATGATAAAAGAAACCAGCAATTTGCGCTCAGCAATCCGATACAGCCTATTGCCGGTGGCCAGCTTGATGCCATACACGAAACCATGAAGACGCGCCTAAACGCTCGTTGCAAAGACTTGCTTGAGGTGACCGAAGACTTCTCGAACGTATCTTCTCGAATTTTCAATTACAAAGTAGATTTCTTGCATAGGACCGTACGTGATTTCTTCCTCACGACAAATACTCTGGAGACTTTAAGGAAGCAATCATCTCCGTTCAATGTTCATATGTCGCTTTGCAGAATCATGCTTGCTCTGACGAAATCTTTACTGGTTGAAATCCATTTAAGACCGATGCTTGGCCATATCTTCTCTCTATTTGACGAATTTATGTGGCATGCTCGGACGCTCGAGTCGCGCAACAACGAACCCGGCCAGGAGGCTCGACAAATAGAACTAGTAAAGTTAGTCGATGAGATGGATCGTGTCAATATTGAACATACCAAAGAGGGGGAATCACATTGGTCTAATTTTAGAGACTGCCCATCAGAAGACTCGTACAAGGAATATCAGCAGAAAACGTTTCTCGCTTCTGCTATCCAAGCAAACCTGACTCTTTACGTCCGTTCCAAACTCTTGGAGGATCCAAGGGCGTTGCTCAAAAAGAAAGGACGCCCGTTACTGGATTGCGCATTGCGTCCGATTATGGTGACCCCGATTGAGCTACCAATTCCCGAAGCACGGCCTGATGTCGAAATGGTGCGTATGCTCTTGGAGCAAAATGCCGATCCGAACCAACGCGTTTACATTTACGATAACCAGACGGTCTGGGGTTTGTTCTTACGCCAATGTCAGAAAACACATCAAATAAATCAATCGGAAGAGGAGAAAAAGGGACTATATGCAGTGGTTGAGCTGCTAGTTAAAAGTGGCGCTCGGAATACTAACAAGCTGACAACCAACTTCTCCTGTGGCTCGATGTCAAATTCACTTGCGGGCTTGTTGACAGACAAGGACATACGTTCACTTGAAGATTTGTTGACTAGAGGCCTTCAAAATCCCTCGGGTACCTGGAATTTCTCTAGATTCTTCAGATTCGGGTGAAGTTTTATCTAGATCGCATGATCTCTGCGACTCTGATAAGCACTGCCATCATACACATACTCAGGCATTTTCCGGGCCTAATCCCGGGGAAATCAACAGATTCCTGTATCTGGAGGGCTGTACGGTCACAGTAGCGCCCAAGAAGATAAAAGCAGATCTAAACCACATCAGTTCCAGTAATGCGCTTGAATTCCTTCTGCGTATATCCCTACACTTTATCCCTCATTCCCTCTTTTTAGACTTCTCCAGCAACTCTACCATCTTCAGCCCTGCGCTCTCTCCACTTTCATCTACACAGTATACACCACTTCTATCCTCACCAGTTGTGCCATTCGGAACCTCGATTGGCAGTCCTGCGCCTTCCTCACCACCAGCGGCAGGCGCATATCTCGCACTAGTAGCCAAAACCAACATCATCTCCCCGACCTCCTCATTTGGTATATAAATCAACGGCCCAATAATCCCAAGCACAGCATTCATAACCGCAAAATCCACCCCTTTCGTCACCCTCTCTATACCTGTCTTCACAAACCCCGGACACGCGCGGACAAGACTCACATTCGGCGCTTTCTTAGCAATGGCTTCAAGCGACAAAGTTACCATCGAGACTGTATGGCCGCGACTAGCTAGCATCCCGATATTGCGTGTTTGGAAATCCCTTGTTCGACTTCACCCTCTTTGGTGCCCGCGAATACGGTTACGACACCCCTGGGGTACGTTGGAGGTGGAGAAGGAGGTTGGTGATGAAGCGGAGGCGGGCATAATGGACTAAAACACTGGCTTCTGGCATAGCTTCTGGAGTTTCTGTGAATTGTTATTATTGGGTTGAAATGTCTGTCCGCATTAATGACCCGTACCGCTAATCATCGACCCCGGCGTCAAGAACAAGAGATAAACAACTGTCTCCTTATTCATAATATCCTTACAGACATCATCCACCACTTTAATCAGAGATAAAACTACCTTAATAAATGTGTACTGGCCCTTAGAGTTGATAACCTTCAACTCAGAGATGATGCAATCTGCGGCTGCTTGCTCGCGGCCAACGAAATATATACGTAGTTGGCGGGCATAGTTCGTGAATTGCTTCAGAGGTCTCTCGTCGATACCGCTGGTGCCGCGGAAGAAGACGGTGATGAGACCTGGAGGGAGAGAAGATATTTGAGCGTTTGAGGCTTGGACGCCTTGAGGGTAATTGACCATTATGTTGTAGTGAGGGTGAGACGAGAGCAAACGTGTGCGCTAGACAGTGCAGGAAAATTTGGAAAGTGAAGAGATGTTTCAGGAAAGGAGGAAATCTATCCTCGTCAGTACGCTGAGATTTCCTTTGATAGATTTGATCTTGCGCATCTCTGCAGATCATTTTGTGGGGGGTCTAGATTCAGACCTATTGGGAGGTATCAGAATACGCCGTGGAAGATGTACCTATCTATTACCTTTACGTCTAGAACATAACCGCAAAAGGAAAGCTCCCCGAATCAGTATCTTTGACGATATAAAACCCTGAAAGTTAAATTTTTGAAGGTTTGTCTTCAGTAATTTCAGGTCCAACATCAGCCCAGCCGCCCCACTTTTTCAGGGACCAGCAGGTTTAGAATAGCCCACGGAGGCTTTTAGCAGTACTTTCCTTGTATGGCTGTTGAAATTGTCACGAGGGTGATCTTTATCTACAAGTAGAGAGCAGAAACTCAAGCTTAGAATTCCTCATAACTTTTCAATCAGTACTCAACCAATAAATAATTGAATTTTTCATTGGTAATTCATAGCTCTAGCTTGAGAAAAGCTACCTATGAAATAAGAAGTTATTTTGAAACGTTCTATGTTCCAAGAAGGGAGGTAGCTAATCCCACTCCACAGTAGTTAATTTGCACCGTTGTTCCCTTCTTAACCAATCTCTGACTCCCTTCAATCCACCTTAACACACAACGAAAATGGATCATGATCTATCATTTCATACTTTACATGTCATGATTGAGTTCAATTTGTTTGATTCGATGGGTTCCCATAGTATTTGTGTGATTTTTGCTATTCATACAACTTCAAATGTGATGATGAATGCTCCGGAATTATCAAGCAGCCACCAACTCCCTATACGAGAGAGTATCCTCATCAATTCCAACCATTGTCTTCCAGGACGCGAAGTTACACTCGCCATAACTCCGGTAGTCTCCCTTCGACTCCAAGTCTTCCTCTCCAAACAATTCTCCAGGACCCAAAAGCAACAGTGCACCTAGCGGGGCGATGAAGTGACCATTGTCTCCAGCAGTCTCTCTCATCACCATGCTTGTAAATTCGAGATCAAGGTATCTTGCAATAGCCTTTTTCGCAACTGCGACCTTTTCATCGTCCCAGATAGCCCATTGGGGATGGCTCTTTAACACAGTAAGGACCTCAGCTCTAAGCTGCTTCAAAGGTACTGCGACGGAGTGCTCGCCCTCTGAGATCACGTCGTACTACATCAATCATTAGTCACTTCCAAGGTTTCTTTTTTCAAATGATAGCCACTATAATAGTAGTACATACCACATCAAAAACGCCCCAACCCTCGGCCTTGGCCACTTCTCTAACGGTTTCAACGTTGAGGCGAATTTCGGCGGTGATATCAATGGGCAGAGGTTCTACCAAGTCGAATCGAGAGCATTGTGAAGTTGGAAGGCCGTCTGAGACACGACTGGTGATAGCCTGTACGAAAGCTACGTGGTAGCGAAAGGCTCCATTGTCCAAAGCCAGCGTCAAAGTCTCCCAATGGGCTCTCCTATACTTTGCGACTTCGAAACGAGCATGTTCGGAGTTTCCAAGGCGGTCCACTGCTTTATCTGTCAAGATACCGCCGGATTTTTGAAGTTTCAGCGTTAGTCAAGCTTCCAGAATGACTCACGGGTCGAGGAACGATCAAGAACTCACTAGCAATCGTACACGTAGCGTGCTCAGATCCAACCTTACAGCCCATACACGCATCCCCAAACATGCTTGGTACAGAGACGCAATATTTGAACTTGTTTCGTCCCTGCGAACATTTGAAACAAAGGTTTATGTTGACTACGCCAACCACTTGACCCAACATTGCGGTTCTGTTATCTTTTCGGTCTGTGTTAAGTATCGCGGTATGGACTAAGCAGTCTCGAACTTGAGGCATTGCCTTTAAGGCTTGCATGTCTGCGGTGGGGTTTGCTGGCAAGGGAATAGGGGTAAAGGCAGCAGGTGAATATGCCGCAATGGCTGCTCCGGTAATGACAATTTGACCGTTCATTTTGATGTTTTAGAGAGTATTCGTAGATTGGGCTGTTTTGCAAGAGAGATTTGCTTTGCGAATCTGGAGATACTTGTGTTGGGAGATAAAAACTGTCCGTTGACATATTCTGCCCCTGGTCGGCCGGACGATTTGGATGGTGATTTTTTTTTTTTGAAATTCATAATAACTTGGGTCAAAAAACCTCAAACGTACATATTTCAGTCATATAACCACTTATATATCATTACTAGTGATGATCAATCAAGTAATAACTCATTTGTTCCTTGCTCATGAAAAAAGGGGAAGGGTCAGGGGCAGCCATGACAGAGGGGATTAGGGGCATTTTGAGTGTGCAGAATTGTTCAAAATCGCATTAAATGAACTCATAAATAATTATAGGATAATATAGGATAGCTGCATGATGTCTAATGAGTCTCGAAAGGGCGTCGGTATCTATGTTGCAAGAAAAAAGCTTCATGCATGAGGAGCCCATGAGGAGCTCATGAAGACTTCTCGCGCATACAACCATACATAATCATGTGGAAACACCAGGTTAATAAACATGAAAAGATCATGTATATCTACAAGACAATGACTAAGCCTCAGATGCTGCGATATACCATGTAGAGTTACAAACAAGGGAGTTTATTGGATCATGAATCTTCAAGAGACCACCTAAAGAACAGCTCTTGATGAGGCATCATGGAGAAAGAACATTTTCGCATCATATACAGGGTTAATATTAATATTGAAGTGTGATTATCAGATGTAGAAATATGGAACTTGCCTCAAGCAATGGATGAGGGTAGGTCTGTGGACAGGTCGAGGGTGTTGAGCCTGTCATTCACATCGTCCATCTTGAAAAAAACTCTTATTTCTTAACAATAGCTTGCTGAAAAATTATGTAGTGTCTTCAAAATGAGACTATTTCATATTAGAATCATGTCTCAATGATTCACCATAATCGACAACAGCATGTCGTTAGGCACCTGGAGGACTCCCACGGATTACTAGATAATGAGATGCTCAAGAGTCTAGAATTACATTTCACACAAGATTTGTGGCTTTGCTATTGTCCCGAAGTCTGAAGGGATGGCCAATAGATCATCTAAAGTTTCACTTCTGGCTTCAAATCTTTGTCAAAAATCTGCCAAAGGCTCTAATTCTCCTGCCGGGGTGTCTTCATGAACTACACCTTGTGTTAGGGGAGTGTTCGCGAGACTAAACCCATCCCTGCATTTCTTTAACGTCATATGGAGGAATAAATGGCCAAGATCTGGAGCGATCAGATCATTAATAATTGGACTCTGATAAATTTATTGAGTGCCTCTTAGATAGCAATTTTTATGAAGCATTAATTAATACCTATGATGGTATCAGGAAATCACAACCTGGGAGGATTTTTTCGATCCCCTACCATGTTGAGGCAATTCGCCTTCGATGGCGTCCAAATCTACCCTCAATACAAAGCTCTAGAAGATGCATAGAAATCGCCTGTCGAATCCACTGTCTTAATATTCTTTGATCAGATATTCATGAGAGATGTGTATTCTATGACGGTTAAAGAAGATGCAGTTGCAGCAGCAGTTAGCAGAAGAGCTTGGATCCTGGACATTGATGCTTTCGATGCTAATAGCGCTAATGAGCAATTTGTAAAGGCAGACAAGGAACTAAAGGGAGCGTATAGCAGTTATCGCGAGTACAACTTTGAAACTTGGAAGAGGGGAGCAGGCTTGAGTGATGATGAGAACTGCACGTGGGAGAAGTTCCTTGCGTTGGATGAAAAGGAGGGCGTGAATTCAAATATGTAGGCTTCCAGAGGACTTTCAAGCCCTTAATGATCAAAATTTATAGCCAATTGAATTCTTAGTCTTTATCTTGAATATCGATTTCCCTTTGAAGAGCAGCAACTTGTGGCTTATTTGAAGAAAAGAGGTCAAGCTCAGACAAGGGTGGCTAGGCTGCCCCACATCAGCGTCTTACCCACTAATCAAGGCACAGCTTGACGTTAAACACCGCCCCTTTAGTAACCTAAACCCCCCTAAAAATCTCTTAAAATAACCTCAATATGTTAAAGTTTACCGTGTCCTGTCTGTCACGAAGGACTCAAATGTATAGTGTGTATAAGGTCTGAATTGCTAGTCTATGGAAATCAAGGGCCTTTTATATCCCTATATCCCTTCTAGGCCTAGTGGACGCGACTAGCACGTGATATATAGTCACATGTCTATGCTTAGCCTAAACGGGTGCCCTGGCGATTCTACAGCCGAAGGGTCTATAGTACTCCTGTACAATATCTATCGTAACACTGTCCCTCCCTAATCTCCTCAAATCCGTCCCATCTCCAATCGCCCCTTTCCCCCACTACCCCGCCCTCAAATCCATCCTACTTCGCTCCTAAAATAAATCGCCGCTCGAAATGGGTCAAGCCCTCCATCCCCACCGACCTATCCCGCTCACCCCTCGTTATCGGCGCCGGTTTCTCACGCACAGGGACCGTATCTTTGGCCCTCGCACTCGGGAAATTACTCCATGGTCCAGTATGCCATTCTGGAACCAATATTTTTCGTCGGGAAGAAGGTTCCTCCCCTTGCCCTCACCGTCCCTGCATCCTCCTTTATGCATCTTCCCGCCAGAATGCTAACACGTGACACCCGCAGCATATATCCGCACCTGGAACGCGATCCTAGACCCAAAGGCTAGCCCTGCCTTTATAAATAAAGCGTTAAGAGATGTGACAGCAGGGTATGTTGCTATGACGGACGTGCCTGCGATTGGGTTCACGAGAGAATTGGTGGAGATTTATCCGGATGCTGTTGTGATTTGCAGTACGTATTGACACCCGTTGCGGTTTTGCCTTTGAGAGGATTTTGGGAGAGGGGTTTCGTTTTGTGTTTCTGGAATGGAATGGGGGCTGATGTTTTTGGTGACAGGTACAAGGGATAAAGATGATTGGTATAAGAGCGCGGATAAAATGTTCGGGATGACGGGATTGTGGTGGTTGGATGTGCTGTTTTGGCCGATGGAGACGTTGAGGTGGTTTGGGGTTTGGAGAGTTAGGATGGGCGATAGGTTTGTTTTCACCTTCTCTATATGGGAGGGGAAACGGAGGGATGGAATGAAAGCTGATTGTGAATTCCTAGATTGGTGAAGATATACAATGCGCCCAAAACAGAAATGGATGGCCCTCGTGCGCTTTACCCTCCCTCTCACCTTCGGTACTCACAGCTAACATAATAGAACTCCTCGTTATGCACGAAGATTACGTCCGTCGTTCTGTTCCACCCGAGAAACTGCATTTTTTCAATGTAAAAGACGGCTGGGAACCCCTTTGCAAGATATTGAATGTTCCAGTCCCAGATGAACCATTCCCGAGAGCGAATGATGGGAAAGCTATGGAGGAGTTTTTTGGGGGGATTGTGTTGAAGAGTCTGGTGAGGTGGGGTCAAATATTAGCGGTTAGTGGGGTGCTGGGTGGGGTGGGTGTTTGGTGGTGGAGGAGATGAGGGGTTGATGACGTGGGAGATGTCTGAGTAAATTAATATAAAGTATAAGATAGGGGGTGAAAAGGAGGATCATAGAAG
>Ga0182030_10009853_pt1 | contig 19504 bp, 18 predicted proteins | sample 812S3MmetaG_FD_121299 | JGI IMG/M metagenome (GOLD analysis project Ga0182030, IMG submission 121299) | Permafrost microbial communities from Stordalen Mire, Sweden - 812S3M metaG (Illumina Assembly) | ecosystem: Environmental > Terrestrial > Soil > Wetlands > Permafrost | place: Sweden... | reverse complement strand
GCAACCTCTTTCGATATTTCTGACGCCCTGTCTCTGGCAAATCTTGTACCATCACGTTTCAACGCCTCCATGGCAGTCTTGATATCCCCATCCGTAACCCCCAAGTCTGCTTGGGCAATGAAGTGGAGCAGATCTGAGAACAGCAATATGGCCTGGTTCGCTTTCTCCTCGGTTGTCATATGCTCGAAATCGATTCCTTTCGATGACAACTGATCCATCCTCTCCTTCCTAAATGCAGCCAGAATGATTGTGACTTCTGAGAGGCGTTCAGACATAAGTCGGCTAGCCGGGGGAGGTGTATGACGTCGCCGTCTCCTAGAAGCTTGCCGTTCTTGGTAGTCCAGACCATTGCGAGCAACATGAAAAAGAATAGTACGAGCTGTTTCATCGTTGGGAAGCGCACCGAAATGCTGTTCCAAGGCGCGTAGAGCAATAGCGGTGCCCGGGTAATCATCCGCAAGGTGAATGAACCCAAATATTATCTGATCATACAACTCTCTGGGCATTGGCCCATTTAGGCGTAGATATCTGGCTCTACCAACAAGCTCAGAGAATAATCTTCTGCTATAAGTCCTTCCTTCACGTTTCGACATTTTAGTCACGGAGAGATCCTGTTCCATATGATATAAGAGATGTCTGAATGTGTCATAGTTGGGTTGAGTATTTGGATCTGCAACCAGCGAAAGATAGGTTTCGAAATGCCAATAAGTCTTCTCTTGCGACCTTTTCGGTATCATGAGTAGCTGATTTAAGAAGAAGGTATCGGCTGAGATCTTTGCCTGTATCAATGCGTCGTAAAGGCCCAGCATAAGATCATTCTTCTGTCGTTGTCTGTATTGGTCCATGAGAATCGAATACGTTTCAATTGTCGCTCTCGGCGCGAGCAAAGGAGTCTTGTAGGCGTCCTTCCCAGGCCCGGGCGTAAATTTTATGACAGGGCTTGGTTGAGTCGTTGTATCCCGATATCTAACAAAGTCGATTCTACTTGCAATCATTCGCCAGCCGAGATTTTCAGCTAGTCCCTCGTATCGTGGTATTCCAGTCCGATACAATGCCCCGATGAAGCCGTTCATATGCTTGGCATCTGCACATATACCCCGCTCGCTCATCAAGTCGAATACTTGTTTGGCAGCATCAAGTTGACCGTCTCCAATCAGTTTCTTGATCCATTTCCCAAAAAAGAATTTGTTATTGAACCGAGTTGGTAGTTTGGCGAAAGTTTGAGAATCCTCGAGAGTCATTCTCCCAATTTGGACCAAGTCGAGAGCTTCAGATCCACTGGGTGGGAGAGAGTCTACATTTGAAGTAGATGAACCTTCAAGTTGCTCCCCTAGCACCATCATGTCTTTGAAAATCTCAAATGCTTCTCTTGGTAAGTTGGCTTCGAGGAAAAGCTGGGTCACCGCGTCGAAGTCTTCCATTGTCATATGAGAGCCCAAGCTAGATTTTAACGCTTCATACACTGCCCAGGCCCTTTGATGTCCCACTTTAGTATCCACAGCAAGATACGCCCGTATGACCGGTATCAATACCCTAAAGTCCGCTGCACTTCTGGACCAAGTGAGTAGTCGGCTGACCGCATGGAGAGCTTTCTCGCCCTCGCCCATTTGACCGTACATTCTTACACCAAGTTTCCAGTACCGCCTGAAAGTTGAATCGTCAGTCCCTAGGTCATTTTCGGCTTGTTTCCATTCCTTAATAGCAGTCTTGTGTTGTCCCTTGATGAAGATAGATTCTATGAACAATAAAAGTTGTCTGCCTTCTAGAGGAACACCTACTACCCTCATATCGTGCCCTAGCTGATTGACGTGATCCATCCGGCCTAGATTATTTTTTCCCGGTCTTTCGAATATGTTCCAAAGCAACGGCCACACATTCGGCGGGATCTTATGGGACGACCTCAAGAGCTCATTTCGACAAATAAAATAAGACTGCCAAGCTGCCCGTTGAATATTATCACCAATAGTTTCTTGACTCAGTAGGCGAGCAGCTCGCCTCAACGTCCCATTCAAAACCTTAATTCGTTTTCTATACTGTGGAAACTCATCCTCAGGTATCGTGACGGTAATAGACCCTGGTGTAGCCAATGGAAGTTGTTGATTGAGAAGATCTGCATGTTCGGTGTTTTGCACTGGAGTTGGAGAAAGAAATCCAGGTTGAACTGGTGAATCTGGGGGGGGATCGCCCCGGATTTCAGACGGAGAGATAGCTTCTATATTTCTTATTAGTACCCACTCATGCAAACGAGTTGATTCTATACCTCCTGGCTCTGGTTCTGGCTCGAAGCCCAGAAGCTCATTTCGAATTTTCATGCGGTCCTCCTCTGTCAAGTTCTCTAAAGACATGTTGTCAAACCTTTTCATTTGGGCCTGCATCTTCTCCATTTGTGAAACCATTTGCGCTAGAGAGGTACCATCTTCCGAGGTCTCTGCCAACATCTGGTCCTGAATCTCTGCATAAGTCTGCTCTGGATCAAACATGCCATCCTTCCCTAACAGCGGGTGATCCTCATACTCTTCATCGATGCCGGGCTGACCTTCAAGATCTCGAATACTAGAGCCCAAAGCCTCCAAGAACTCTTCCTCGTCAGGATCAACAAAGTCAGGATCATCAACGACTTCTACTCTTCTACCATCTGGCATTTGATCGAAATATCTTACGAGCGGTTCTGCTCTCGCATCTTGACCCTGAAATGTGTGCTGGGCCTGTGATGCGCTCTTGCCTTTAAGGATCTTTGCTCCTGGAGGTCGACTATCGTTCTTGAAACTTCTTGATAACCAAAGAGGCCACCGACAGTGAGGGCTCTGTAATTTGGATAAACATGACTTGCAGACATAACCTCGGATGCTGGAAGCCAAATAGGGTTGCGAGGGCGGCATACGGTAGGTCGTTAACGTTATTTGTTGTATGAAATGTTTTTTTTACACATCGGAGCCTTTTCTTTTTGGCGCCCGACAAATCGTACTACTAGTAAGTATTTCTTCAGCCGAGCTCAACGCGTCTCCCCAGGAATTGCAAGTTGAGCCAATTCAAATGTCAATCAATGAAGGAACAAACAGTGTCACTGGCCAGGATGCCAATGATCATCAGGTGAGGCTGGTCTTAGATACTTATTAATCATATACTGAAAAGTGCAAAGCCAGCGTATATATTCACGCCATCTGGTGTCGAAGTCGCGTCTGAACCACCAGCAAAGCGCAGAAGGCTAGGTCAGCCATCTTTCCAAGACATCTCGCAGACTGTCCCGCCCTTCGAGTTCGAACCGCTTTTGAATGGGCTTGAAACCCTTGAAAATGTGGGCCGGCGAGAGGAGCTTTTTCGCAGAACTTGGGGCGAGACCGAAGAAGCAATCAAGGTTATTTTGGGCGAAGCAAACGAGGATACTTTGGCAAAAGTCACATCTTTTGTTCAAGACACTGCACCTACTGAGTATTAAGCCTGCTAATATCGACTGATGATATATGCTAATATCTTAAAGAGGTACTGGCAAGGTGCCTGCTGGATTTATTGCAACTGGTCCAAACATTGCCTCACAAAGTCTTCTATTCACACAACTATCAGAACGTCTTAAAACAACAATTAATGGGCCGGTTGTGATATTACAATCAGGGGATACCTCGAACTTCAAAGCAGCGCTTAAACAAATCATCCGAGATGCCACAAACCAGAAATCTACAGATGAAGAAGAGGCCATTGCTTTTGGACAAGGGGTGAGTTCATCGTTGTGGCCTATGGGAGGGAAATGCTGAACAGATAGGGCCAGAAATTGTTAAACTACGACTTGGAAATCCTTAACGCGTTTGTCAAAATTCATGGCAGCCATAAAGTAGTTGTGGCATTCCAAGATAGCGAAGCCTTCGACCCCAGTTTACTGGCTGACTTGATCATCCTCTTTGAGTAAGTGATATGCGTTCATCGGCTTCGCATTAGGCTAACATTCTAGCTCGTGGATGGACCGAATTCCTTTCGTGCTACTATTTGGCATAGCTACTTCGGTAGACCTTTTCCACGAGAGGCTCTCAAGAGCGGCAAGCCGCTGTCTTTATGGCGCCCAATTTGACGTTCAACAGACGAGCTCAATTGTCGAGAGCATTTTTCAGGGAGTTGTCGCTGGCAGCAAAGCTGCCCTGAGATTGGGGCCCGAGCTCGTCTCAAATTTAATAGAAAGGCAAAGTGATCACGTACAGAGTGTACAGGCCTTTACTGCTTCCCTGAAGGTTGGATTCAGCTTGTCTTTTCTTCTTCTTTTGGCGGTACTATGCTAACAGCTCCAGTATGCGTATATGTGCCACTTCTACGCGAATCCTCTGACTATACTGCTTGATTCTTCCGAAAGTTCGGAAGAGCTCCTCAGGCACCTGCAACCAGAGCATCTGCGAACTGTTCGAGTATTGCCGTCTTTTCGCAATTCAATTGAGATGTTATTGGAGGCAGGCGAAACGAGACTTGCTCGAGATCTTCTAGAAGATGATAAAGTTCTCAAGAGGGAAATAAGGTCATCTCTTGAAGATAGAAAGATACATTTGGCTAGACTCATGCAGCGCATTCATGTATTGACTTGCGCTGCCACAGCTCCCCTGAAAAAGACCGACTTATACTTGAAAGCTTTCAAGGGGACTCTTAGCGACTCCGATGCTGTGCGAGGTGTTCTTGATTCAATTAAAAGAATGAGCCCTGAGACCCTAACATCCTTCGTTGAGCGTATTCAAGAGGAGATTGAAAGTGTTTCGTCCGAGCTAGGTCTTGATGGCTGGACCGATGAAGATCCTGAATTCCTAAGAGCACTAGTAGAGATATGGACGCAAGTAAGCTCTCTTGTCGAGGACGCTGCAAAGACAGGGCAACCTGTCCGCAGTAGCTATTCTGTGCATAATAAGGGTTTACGGACCACGGTTATCGCTCAAAAGGTTCAACTAAGCTATGAAAAATCCATACTTTCTGAAGAAGACCTTGCATTTACAGCTATCGTTGACGGCTTGTCGGACTTGCTAAAAAGCTACTTTGTCTTTGAGAATCCTCAAAACATTCTGCTGCGAGAAGTTTGGCTCTACGACTCGATATCAACTTACGGCGAAGTCTTTACACCTCGTCCGAGATTCGCAATCGAGCAAGCACTCTCAGCGCCTCACAATTATCTCCCCAACTGCGCCCAAACAGTGAATGAACTATCATTGCTGAAGCCTCCAACCGCCAACTTGTATCAAATGTATCTCGAAAGCGGATCTCTCATCAACATATTTGATCTGTGGACTGCGTTCCTCACTATCGTTGGTGGCGAAGACGATGAGGGTCTTGATGAGCGGACAGCACTGATGTTATTCTACAGAGGCTTAGCCGATTTAAAGTTACTGGGTCTGGTCAAGCAGAGCAAGAAGAAGGTGGATCACCTAGCAAAGTCGGGGTGGAGAGCTCTTTGATGTAATTATATGAAGGAGGAAACGAGAATATATTTCTTCATATCATTGCAATCTTCATCTATTCAAATTGAACTTAAGTATATTGCTCATTGCATTCTCTCATACGACCACGTTCTAATAATTTCTTTGTCGCAAGTGAGCCAAGACTAAATTTGAAAGACTCCCTTCAGTCTCCGAGGCAAAAAGACAAAGAAAACCCATGGGCCGAAAATAGCAACTCGCCCACGATAACTTCAAAGCTTTACAGCCTAGACAAAGCATTAGTCACCTTCGAGCACAAAGGAGAAACGAATCTGAAAGGCTTTCGACGACGATACTTAAAGCGGGGGTACCCCGTTCTCCCACCATCCAGTATATTCAAGTAATCACATATTCCATTCTCTAATATTCCACCAAAGAAACATTCGCTGCTGGCAGCTTGCTCTAGAAGTCTCTTCCGATCTATAAATCAAAGCAAAAGATAGACAACCCATCCCTCACCTACTATCTCACCACTGCATTCTTAATTCCTCAAGCCAAACAACAAAACCAACATGCTCTCAACACGAGCCCACAACCCGGCCCTGCACGCCAAGATTTCTCAAATGGCCCTTCCTCTCGCACCACTCGTACGCCTCACAACCGGCGAAATCCATCCCTCGTTCCCGCTCACTCTCCTTAATTTCTGGCTCTTGACCTCCGAGCAACTGGATGAGCTAGCGCATTTCTATCATCAGCGGACGCCGTCGGTCTGGAGTGCGCATTATCCATGTCCTGTGACGTGGGGGAAGGGGCTGAGCTTGGAGGATAAGAGAAGGAAGATTGGGCGGTTCATTGGATTAAGGGGCTGTGAGAGTCCGAACAAGACAGAGAGGGAGATAATGGAGGAGGTGACAAGAAAAAGCCAGGAAAAGGAAGATGAAGAGGAGATGTGGCGACGTAAGATGAGGTGGTACTCTTGAGCGAGTGAGCTGGTGCAGTTTCGTGAACTGAGATAGGGAAAGCTTGATATTTAGCTCTGCATTGCAAGTCTTTCGGATGGTGTCTTGATGTAAATTTGGTGGGAATGAATCTTTCAGAAAAACTCCTGAGCAATGTATCTTACAACTGTGATAATGCCGATGTCCCAAAACGCCTGTATGTGTGAATGCCCCTCCATTTTACACTGGCTACTCAAGCCTCCTTTCATTTTCTTCCGCCTATAAAGTACTCAGTCCTCTATTTCTTGCTCTTCTTCTTTCGGACGCTGTTCTTATCGTTTACAGCTGGTCCACCCCCTTCAACCAAGATCGCATCCTCGTCGCTGCTGTTTTTTCTGGCAGTAACTTTGGTGCTGGTAGAATCATCGTCAAGCTCCTTCATGAATTCCGATTGGATTGATGCCCTTCGCTTTTCCCACCATTCCTTGTCCGCTGCAGTTTGTGCCTGAATCTCGTCAAGGCGTTTTCGGAACAAAGTGTTTGCAGCGATTTCGTTTGCGGATTGGAAGATTGTTTGTCCCCAGTTGGGTGCAAGGGCATTCGCCTACAGCTGTCAGTAAAGTCCCAAGCATTGTACCATAGCCACTAACTTCCATAACAACATCCCGAAGCTCCTCTTCCATTTCCTTCTCAGCCCTTAAGAATCGTTGCCAAAGATCATCTCCAACGCTTCCACGTTGCAACAGAGTACTGCATGCCTGCTTTGCGCTTCTCACTTGTATGATTCTGTGAATGTCCTCCACGGCTCTCCGTAAAAGAGCAGCACGTAAAACGCTTTCTGGCACTGCAGGCGCCTTTTCTTTCCCTTCCTCTGGCTCAAGGTGAAGAAGAGAAAGGTAGATATTCCGTTGCATGTGGGGTGGAAACCATGGCGCAAGTGTCGCAGAAGCCGCTGCCACATGTCAGTAAATGCGGACATTTTGTAAATTAGAATCAACTCACCTGCTTTCCGCTTTCGATACAGTGATGAGAATGTGATGAGGGAACCAAATAAAACAGAAATGTAGGCAAGTGGAAGGGCGAGGGACCACCAATCGATGTTGAACATGTTGATATGAAGTTCGGATCCCTTAAATCAGGGAGCGTGTCGGTGGAGGGTAAAAGTCTAGAAGAGGTGTCGCCAAAGGACGTCTGTGAATGAAAATGAATTAGTATTTTTTTAATAGTCGTAGTTGTACATGTCTTTTTGTTTGTGCGCGGGGCGAAGGGTCCAAATATTTTTGGGGTTTCTTGAAGACAGTTCGCAAGAAGTTGAGTTCAGCCACGGGACACAGCCACGGGCCACAGCCGCAGGGCGCTCGGCGCTAAACCTTAACGCACCTGATCCAAGGTACATCAGGTACCTAAGCCTGCGTCACAGGTTATTCCGACCCGCTGTGAATAATAAGGTAGCTATCTTACCTTATCCATAGCTTTCCAGCTCATTCCCCTCACATTATTTTACCATTCTCTTCACAAATATTCATTTCCTTTTCGCATCGAAAATTTCCCTTCTCTCTCGCATCCTCCCTCTTTGAAATAAATACCTCCCTTGCCACAGTATCCCGCCGAAGTCATGCTTCTCAGATTTCGAGGTCCTGATGGGACCATCCGAATTTCTATTGAACCGAACGAGACCTTCGGCCAGCTTGGACAGAAGGTACTGAAGTACCAAATCCCATAATGTAGATAGTCCTTGTTAACTTCCTGCAGCTATCAGAAGAACTACCAAGGAATGTCGACTACAATACTCTAACACTTTCAAATCAACCCACAGGTGGGGATGCCAAGTTGCTCAAGGAAATCGTGAATTTTAAAGTTGTACAAATTGGAGTCAGGTAGGAAACCATTCCAAAATGATCTGGCTGTTTTCTAACGCTCATCGTAGACATGGAGATCTCATTTTCATGAACTACAAGCTCCAAGACGCCCTTTCAAACGGACATACGAATGGCGCCACCGCAGTCCCCTCCCACCCACTATCATCTACCAACCGCCTGAACGGACATGCCGTCCTTCCCACAGAAGACCTCCCTATCGATCCACTACCCATCACCTCGCCACCAGAAAATATTAAGAATCCTTGGGAAGTGGTTAAGCAATCTGCTTTGGACGACAGATTAGACAAGCAAAATGGGAAGATACCTCGGAAACGCGACCAAAAGATGTGCCGGCATGGAGAGAAAGGGATGTGCGATTATTGCATGCCTCTCGAACCTTTCAACGCCGAATATCTGGCAGAACGGAAGATCAAGAACCTCTCCTTCCATTCTTATCTCCGGAAAATCAACTCAGCTACAAATAAACCAGAGCTAGGAAGCTCATTCATGCCACCGCTCACAGAACCATATTATCGGGTTAAAAAAGACTGCCCGTCAGGACATCCGCAGTGGCCTGAGGGTATTTGCACGAAATGCCAACCTAGCGCCATTACTCTACAACCACAATCTTTCCGAATGGTAGATCACGTCGAGTTCGCAGATGCTAGCATAATAAACAACCTCCTGGATTACTGGCGAGCTTCAGGTACCCAGCGTATGGGATATTTATACGGAAGGTATTCGGAGTACACGGAGGTCCCCTTGGGTGTCAAGGCTATCGTAGAGGCAATCTATGAACCTCCACAAATTGACGAAGTTGACGGTGTGACTCTGAATGAATGGGAAAATGAGAAAGAGATTGACGGACTGGCGAGAAAGTGTGGCCTCCAAAAAGTGGGCGTTATTTGGACAGATTTGTTAGATGCAGGCGCTGGCAACGGTTCGGTTATCTGCAAGAGACATATTGACTCTTATTACCTTTCCTCTCTCGAAATAGCCTTCGCCGCTCGTCTTCAAACTCAGCATCCCAAGCCTACTAAATGGAGCGATACAGGCAGGTTTGGCTCCAATTTTGTCACCTGTGTTATTTCTGGAGACGAGGAAGGTCAGATTGCAATTTCTGCCTACCAGGTATCAAACTCGGCGGTGGAAATGGTCAGAGCAGATATTGTTGAGCCCTCCGCTGATCCAGGCGTTATGATCGTCCGCGGTGAAGATGACGATGGAGAGGAAAGCCGGACACGGTACATCCCCGAAGTATTCTACCGCAAAATCAACGAATATGGTGCACAAGTACAGGAGAACGCCAAGCCTTCCTTTCCTGTTGAGTATCTTCTCGTCACATTGACACATGGTTTCCCGAGTGATCCAAAACCTCTATTCATGGCGAAATCTCCCGGATTTCCCATCGAAAATCGGCTGGCTATCGGGCAGGGCCAGGAACCTAGTAATGTCAGCGAACGTCTTGGTCTCCGAGGTTCTAAGAAATCGAGTGAAGAAGGCATTGCGGCCATCTCTGACTTCCATCTCCTCTGCTACCTTCACCAAGGTGGCTACCTCTCCGACGTAAGGCATAACTATCTTTTTAATCCGTATAATTTCCGCTACTGACCCATTGCAGGATGAAGAGAAACTTCTTTGCCGCGTAGCCACGGAGCATGATCTAGCCGATGGACATCAACTGGTAGAAACTGATGGATGGTTGACACTCCTTGCTGTTTTGGAATCGAGTTCTGGTGAGAAGCCCCCAAAGAGAAGGTCGCCAGATTCGCAATCTGACGGCGACAACGATGAACATCTTGCTAAGAGGGTTCGTGGGGTAAGGCTAGTATAACAAGGCAGTCGAATCTACCAGTATGCTAGCTTTATGCCTTCAATGATATAGGATTTCCGGATATTCCCCTCGCACATGATGAACACGTATCATGGTGATAGACGATGACACAAGGCGTGGGTTTTGATAATAAGATACTGGAATGGAGTGATTGTGCTTGGTGCGCGGGTTATTTGGCGGTGGGTTCTCGATGCATTCATGGCGTAGAAAAGAATAGTGGATCTTGGGGAGCATTACAGGAGCACATAAGCCAGACTTTATTGTGATGTAGGAAAATTGAGAGTGAGCCATCTACAATATGCATCAAGTGAATATCGATTATATGTTTATGAAGATCATACTTGAACTGAAACTCAAAAACAAAAGAAACGCTGCATGCAACTGAAAGCACTTTTTGGCATTCAATATCAAACGTCTAACTAATATTTTCGTCGCCGCCAGAAAACGCCGCATGCTATTTTTGTGAAGAACGGCAACGAACTAACATCTACAATGGTTTGCCACCGATGAAGTCAGACCATCTGCGAACTTCTCCTGGGATACCATCCTTTCGGGGAAGTTTCTCGCTCATGCAAAGGGCGAAGAGCTCGGCGGTCTAGTTTATTGGTCAGTCTAATCTCATAAGGTAGTTTGGATGGGTGAGATTACCTTTGGCTCCATAAACAAGGGCACTCCAAAGTCCACTGCGTTTCGACGCATCACATAATCTACATCCAGAACGGTCTTTCCTCCAGCGCGAGCCAAGTTGAAAACACCACGGATGTCGTATTTCTGGAATACTTCTCTCAAAGCTCTCTTGTCCTCCGTTGGGAACTCAATGACCTCGACACTAACGTTGTTCTTGGATGTTTTCTCGAGGAATGTCTTGACTTCCTTCTCCGCTGCGTAGAGCTTGTAGCCAAGTGGTGACAGATAGTCTACGATGGTTGTCAAGGCGGTCTTGGAGATATCACCACCGAAGAGGAGACCTTCTCCAGGTTCTGGCATACGGAAGTTCATGGTTGATTGCAGGGATGCCCAATAGGCTTCTACAAGGTTCTTTCCGAAACAAGCGATTTCTCCAGTACTGGACATTTCGACACCCAAGAAAGGATCAGCACCTGCGAGACGAGTCCATGAGAATTGTGGTACTTTAGTTGCGAGGTAATCACGCTTGATGGCCATGAGGTCAGTTGGCTCAGGGACATCCTTGCCTACAAGAGCTTTGGTGGCCACGTCGATGAAGTTGAGACCGAGGACTTTGCTGACGAATGGGAAGGATCGGGAAGCACGCAAGTTACACTCGATAACCTTCAGTTGAGGCAGACCTCCATTTGGATCCTCGGCTTTAATGATTTGCATGTTGAAGGGTCCGGTGATACTCCAGGCTTTGGCAACCTTAATAGCAATTTCCTTAACACGGTCCATAGTAGTTTGATCGAGAGATGCAGGAGGAAGAACAAGAGTTGCATCGCCGGAGTGAACACCAGCTTGCTCGACATGCTCACTGACAGCGTGGATGATAAGTTTGCCATTTGATCCAACAGCATCGACGTCAATTTCTTGGGCACCTTCAATGAACTTGGTGATGACAACCGGGTGGTCAGGTGAGACATTGCTGGCAGCCTCAAGCTTATCCTTTAACTCATCTTTACTACGAATAACAGTCATGGCGGCACCTGAGAGAACATAACTGGGTCTGACAAGCACTGGATAGCTGACTTCATCTGCGAAAGCCTCAGCATCTGCAACGGAAGTAAGCTCCTTCCAAGCAGGCTGATCAACACCAATGCTGTCGAGAATCTCAGAGAATTTCTGTCTGTCTTCTGCCTTGTCGATGTCCCGGGGATTAGTTCCGAGTATCTTCGCACCGCCAGCCTCTTGAAGGCGAAGAGCAATGTTCTGTGGCAATTGACCTCCGACGGAGACAACAATACCGCCAGAATTCTCAAGCTCGTATATATCCAAAACCCTCTCATAGCTGAGTTCTTCGAAATAAAGCTTATCAGCCTCATCGAAATCAGTGCTCATTGTCTCGGGATTATAACTAGAAGATTGAGGAGTCAACGAGATGGATTTGGAGGTTGAGATACTGTAAATAGGAGCGGGTGTTCCTCACTTGATCATGACAGTCTGCTTGCCCATATCTTTCAGAGCACGAGTTGCGCTGACGGCACACCAATCGAACTCAACGGAACTACCAATTCTATAGACACCACTGCCGAGAATGATAACTATCATCGAATTAGCATATTGAAAGTAGGTTTCTGCGGTGAGAGTTCCAGAGCTGGGAGTTGTTTCAGGAGTTGAGACACAAGGACAAACGGACGTGGTCCGTTTATATGTTAAGACAGCTCCCACCCCCAGATATCCCATATAAAAAAATTGCAAATTGTAAGGGGAAAAGACGTACTTCCGTGATCATCGAATGATATGTCGTGAGAGGTAGCGTTGTAGGTAGTATAAAGGTAGTTCGTATTGGCGGGGAATTCTGCGGCAAGTGTATCAATTTTCTTGACAAATGGTGTGATGCCAAAGTTCTTTCTGCGAGCTCTGACTTCATCTTCGGTGCTTCCTACCGCCTTGGCAATTTGCTTGTCAGAGAAACCCATCTTCTTAGCTTTCATAACCAGCTCCTTCTTCAAGCCGAAGAGACTTCCGATATCCTCAAGCTCATGCGTACAATCCACGATATTTTGAAGCTTGTATAAGAACCACTTATCGATTTTTGACAGTTCGTGAATACGGTCAACAGAGTAATTTTCGTGAAGCATCGCCTGCCCAACAGCAAGCCATCGACGGTCAGTGGGGTTTGCAAGCTCCTTATCAAGATCCTCGAATTTATCGCCTTGGAATCCAATGAACCTAGGATCGACTTGACGGATAGCCTTCTGAATTGATTCCTCAAAAGTTCTGCCGATGGCCATGACTTCTCCAACAGACTTCATTGCACTACCGATATCACGCTTCACATGCTGAAACTTTGCAAGATCCCATCTTGGGATTTTTGTAACGACGTAGTCCAGAGAAGGCTCGAAATTGGCCGTAGTTGTTTTGGTGACAGCATTAGGTAATTCCGGGAGAGTGTGACCAAGACCGATTTTTGCAGCAGTATAAGCAAGGGGATAACCAGTGGCTTTGGAAGCAAGAGCAGATGAACGAGAAAGACGGGCGTTGACCTCAATGACTCTGTAGTCAAGGCCATCTGGTTGGAGAGCGTATTGAACATTACATTCTCCCACTACGCCCAAGTGTCTGACGATCTTGATGGCAGCGGAACGAAGCATGTGATATTCCTCATCACTCAAAGTCTGACTAGGGGCTACGACTATGGAGTCACCAGTGTGAATACCAAGAGGGTCGAAGTTCTCCATATTGCAAACCGTGATACAGTTGTTGCTTGCATCACGGACAACCTCGTATTCGACTTCTTTCCAGCCTTTAAGTGATTTCTCAACTAATATTTGAGGGGACAAGGTTAGAGATCGTGCGGACATATTTCGGAGCTCTTCCTCATTGTTGGCAAAACCGGATCCAAGTCCTCCAAGAGCGTATGCTGCACGCACGATGATAGGATACCCGATTCCCTTAGCAGCCTCTAGAGCTTCGTCCACGGTACCAACAGCAATTGACTGGGCAATTGGAATATTGATTTCGCCCAGAGCTTTAGCAAAAAGATCTCGGTCTTCGCTGGTCTCCAGAGTCTTGATGCTTGTACCCAAAACCTTCACCCCATATCGCTCGAAGATTCCCATGCGCTCCATTTGTACACCAAGATTAAGGGCGGTCTGCCCACCGAAGGTAAGGAAAATTCCATCGGGCCTCTCTCTCTCAATAACGTACGTAACGTATTCTGGAGTAACAGGAAGGTAATAGACTTCATCGGAGAGCACGTGGGCAGTCTGGATGGTTGCGATGTTCGGGTTGATGAGCACAGAACCTACACTATCATGCAGTTAGTATGACTTTTCTATAGATGTTTCAAGAGCTGAGAAGCCGGTGGGTTCCGAAGATATGGTTTCGGCCCCCAAAGTGTTGGGGAATCAAGGGCAAAATGATACGTACCCAGCCTCTTTCAATGCCTTTAGACATTGAGAGCCAGAATAATCGAACTCTCCAGCTTGACCGATGCTCAGACCACCACTACCAATAACCAAGACCTTCTTGACATCAACAGGGTTTGCAGCTCCTTTGACAACTCCACTTTGAATGTATGCCTCTGCACTGGGAGCACTTTGTGACTGATCCTTACGGACACCAGAGGTGGAGAAAAGTCGGACGGATTTAACGTTCTTTTTGGCTGGCAGCGGGCTGTTTGCATGAAGAAATCTCACGGATGATCGAGTTGTGAAAGTTCTGGCAGAACTTGCTGGTGCTCGAACTTGACGAAGAATGGAGCTTGATCGAGCTACGACACTGGAGAAAGCCATTACGCAGGGCGCTACCTTCAATTGAAGGGCTCCGGTATAATGAAGCTCCTATGAACCTCTCAGGTTCTGTAAAATTTGAGACAATGGTCGATATCGTCGTTGCTGGAAAGTAAAAGGGTGGATCGTCCAAGAACCGGTGTGACTAGCTTTCTGATAACGAATTTAGTTGAGGATAAGGGCGGCCGAGAGATATAATTTTCTCAAGTCTGCAATTTTGAAGGCTCAAACTCTCTCAGCATTGTCAAAGAGGGGTCTCAAGTCATTCAATTGAGGTTCTGTGTGGAAGCTGAACAATGGAATGTTTGTTGTATTTTTCTCTTTGGTAAGGTAAGTTAGGGAAAAATAAATTTGGCCGCTAACGCACAAACAAGGCCTTCTCCCCGCTATGAACAAGAACCTTGTCCAACAAAATTTCTCAGCCGTCACTTGAACAGGAAAATCTTCAAGAAAAGGTCTGCAGTGCCTAGTCCTGTAATCCGTAATAGACATGCGCACGCACGCAATTGGCAATTGGTCATAGTGCGGAAACGAAGAAGACTGGTCAAGGCAAAAATTACTGCATGCTTGTGGAGGGCCTAACAATAATGTGCAGAGCTTGCACATGCATATGGCGAGTCGCAAACTTTTTGTTTCTACGTACATGGATAGCGGGGCACACAGCAAAATTTACAGTACAGCCATATGAGCCTACCCACCTTCCAAAGGTCCAAGATGCAATGGGGCAAGTGTCTCTTAATATGAAGCACTATGAGATCTTTCGGAGGGGAATAATGGACCCGTCTGAATAGAGAGCGAAGCTCTGCACTCCTGCCCCTACCGAAACCGGATTCAGGGATACATCACGTGATGGCTGTGATAGAAGAGGCTGGCAAACATTTGATTTAAGACCGTCTCTCTATGTCTTCTCTAATCTGACGGCCGGATTTCGCTCGATGAATGATAGATCTACCTTGTGGCCAAGTAACTCTCGAATATTGTTGACCTAGTAAGAAAATCAGCTTTGGGACTCGCGGAAAATTTGCCTTTTGCTTACTTTATATTTTATCATTGTCGGTCGTTCGAGAGATAATCCCCAGCCAAAGACCCGCATATCCTTGGGCAAGCCCATCGACTCTAACATCTCTGGTCTGAACATGCCACTGTTTCCGATCTCGACAAGCTTGTTTAAACCCTTGTGGAAACTGAAGATCTCCATGCTTGGCTCGGTGTAGGGATTATATGCTGGTTTGAAACGCAAGTCCTCGATACCCATTTTGTTGAAGAATATTTCCATAAACTCCATCAGACCACCAAGCGACAAGCCATAGTCGGCAATGACACCTTCGACTTGGTGAAATTCAGCAAGATGCGTTGCATCAACTGTTTCGTTTCTAAAGACACGGTCGATGGAGAAGTAACGAGCTGGAGGGGGTCGTCCGTCGAGCCCCTTATTAGAGGCTAACTTATGTAACATAGCAGTTGAGATAGCGGTGGTATGTGTGCGGAGAACTAGCCGTCGTGATTCATCTTCCGCCCAGGGGTATCTATAACCTATTGATCCGTACTTGCCCTCTTCATGTACGTCCTTTACATTTTTCCAATAAGCTTCGTAATCTGCCTTGTCATCTTCCGTTTCTGCGTGAGGCTTATCTGCAATCTTTGGGTCTGAAATGTAGAAAGTATCTTGGAGGTCACGGGCTGGATGTTGTTGAGGGACGAAAAGAGCATCGAAGTTCCAGAAGCCTGTCTCGACATACCGATTCGTGGGCATCTCTTCGAATCCCATTTCGAAGAATATTTGACGGAATTCGTGTCGAACCTTATTCAAGGGATGTAGAGCGCCAGCATTCTGGGCGGCACCAAGAGATTTGAAGTTGTAAGGTTTGAAATTTGCCGTCTTCCATTCACCGCTAGGAAATTTAGCATGCGGATCATCAAACGATCCAGATTCTTACCTCTCGATCATCTCGGCCGTCAAGTCTGTCTCTTCTTTGACAATCTCCAGAGCGAATTTAGGGCCTTTGTGAATTTTGAAACTAATAACCTTCTGCATCTTCACCAGCTTCCGCTTTTTCAAATCTGCAACGACCTTTGGATCTGGATATGTACTTGTCTTTTGTATGACTTGCAGTTGTTCTCGAGTAGTATCTTGTATCGAGTCCGTCTGCGAATGTCAAATTGTGTTTTTCATAATGAGCCAAGCAATGAACTCACAGATGCTACCAGTCGACCTTCCTTCCCCTTGGAGATCCATTTAGATTTGAAAGCCTTCCCTTGCCCGACTTTTGCCACGTTCTTGTCGCCAATAGCTGTCTCAAGCTGAGATATCGTAAGTCCATCCACCGCCTTGCGTAATTCCTCGAAAACCCGTGCTTCATGACTGCCATTAGCTGCGATATCCTGAGCCTCAGCTTCCAACACGATTTCTTCTCGATCGATCGTCTCATATGTAATCATGCTTCGGGAGCCTAGTCTGTCTAATGCGCCCTTAACATCGCCCGACTTTTGGGAAGGAAAAGTCTCTCCAGAGAGGATAGGGTCCTTATTTGACAGTGCACGAAGGATTTGGGAGGGTAGATCGCTAGGGCGATCACCATTTTGAGTGTCCGCCATTGCGTTGAAAGTTTGCGCACTTTTGAAGTGCGAGAAGTTGGGGTTTTATATGTGTCACATTTGCAGTGACTCTAAAAGTGTTAAATAAATTTGCACGCCTGAGGCTTAACATTGAGGTAGCGACAATTTTTAACAAAGCCCCCGAAGCCCCTTCCAAAATATCCCATAGGACATCAAAATTTTCAGATAAACACATTAAAGAAAAATTACAAAAAGCTTAAACTAAATATCATTTACAGTAATATTAAGCTCCAGATTATACATCAGGGAAGTTGTAAAGAAAACCAAAGTTTACATGTTTACGTTCACACATCATCTCCTTTGATAACCGCGAGGTTCCCATCTAATTGCCCCCATATGTCCTTCTTAGTTGACTTTACGATAATATTTTCAACATCTCGATGTTCCCCATCATTTCCCTTCGCTCCAAGAAGTTGATACAGCTCCATCAAGCCCCGTCGAGCATCCAATGCATGCACCTTACCCTCCTCGAGCTTCTCGAAAACCCCATCTTTCGTGACTGAGCTAGCTGACTCGGATGCAAATATCCAAGCTCGTGGCCGATGAGACGAGTCTGGTCTTTCGTGGTTTGCTATTTCGTCACCAAATGAGGTGGTTCCTTTACGCTGTGCACTGACTGAGAGTATTGGATATGCTGGAAGTAAATGGCTTTCATCGGCCAATCTCTCCAAGCCTTGACTCGCCTCCTTGAGCTGTTTTGCCAGGCTTATAGTCAGATGTGATTTTTGCTGGATGATGGTCTTCTGCTCATTGGCAATGGATGCCAGCTCTCTGATATATGGATGCAGAATATGGTTTACGGCGTTTGTAGTGATTGGTGCTTCCTTTTCTACAGCCGTATCCGTTTCTTTGGAAACTGTTGTGGCGGCTGGGGTGTCTATTCTTCCAGTCACAGCGACAATCAAGGCATGGCGAGCTTTGATATATCTAGCATAACGTCTCCGAATAGAAGCGAGTTCGTTTTCGACGTAGCTTGTCCCTATCTTCTCCTGTGGTTGAGAGTCACGTCCCTCATCTAAGTCCGCAGAACTGTCGCCCGCTTTTCCTAGCTCAGTTTCAATCCAGTTGATGAGATCATTTCTTGCAGTCCCCAGAGCTTCAAGTTTATTGCTACGGACACTAGGCCGCACTTTCTGTGAATCCCTAACCTGTATTTTTGCAAGGAACTTCTGTTCCTTATTCAGAAGTAGCTTCGCGCGGAGAACCGACTTCTCAAGTTGATCGACAAGAGCCCTCATATCTGTTCTTTCTGCATTTTGATGAGAGCCCGGAACGACCATGACGTCTTGAGGAACTTTTGGTAATAGCCCAAAATCTTCTAATACAACTTTAGGATCAAAGTGATTTGGGGTTGCTGCAGGTTTCTGGGCCAGCATATCAATATAATCTTGAAGTATACGTAGACGCTCATGTTTCCGTCCCATTTTGACAGTATCAAGAAATGAACCTAAGAAGACACCACTATCATCGTGTACTATGGAATCATCGTTGTTGTCTCCTCGTAAGTTTGGGCTGTCAGAATCGGTATGTAGGCGATGCTCTTTGCAAATCTTGTTGTATTCTATTTGAGCTTTGATGTTGGCTTTGACACATCGAAGATACTCCTTCCGAATTCCTCGAACGCCATTTTGAGGCGTATCCACACTGCTTGTTGCATCCAAGAGAGATAATGGTGAAGAGATATTGCTTTCCTCGTGGGAGTTCACGTGTGAGCTCAAATGAGCAGCGAGCATTCGCCTTATACGTTCGACTTCCGCTCTGGACTTCACATATGGCCCTAAAGAGCGCCCAATTTCCTTAAGTGGTTCAGGTATATCCTTGAATGGCTCCATGTCGAGTAATTTTGTGAGGACCTTTTTTTTTGTTATTTGTTTACTTTCTAGATCGCGTTTGAATGAAGGACGGAACAAGAACATATGGTTATCGCTAAAATTCCAAGCTAAGGTACTGATTGGGAAATTCTCCACCTCGTCGGAGGCAACCTTTTTTACTCTATGTGAAAGAGAGGAAATTTCCTCCCAGCTTACTCTTCTACTCTGGAAATATTCGCGGTGCTTCATATCCGATGATATTCATCAGATAATCTCAAGCTATATGGGCAGTCAACCTCGAAGCGCCAAACTTTTCCCCGTCGCATCTGAATAAAATCTGCGCAACATGACGGACCAACAGCGAGATGTGTCGCAATATAAGTACTCGGCGATGTCCAACCTGGTCCTCCAGGCGGACCGTCGGTTTGTCACACGTCGAAATGATGAGGTTACTGGAGATCCAGAATCGCTGGCGGGGAGGCTGAGCATCCGGGACATGGGCTCCCGAAATGCACGAGAAGATGTCCCCAGACAGAAGAACAAAGCTTCAGGATTACCAGATGTTGAGCGGGGTGATCTTCGGGAAGGCCAAGATGTGCTAGAGCGGGAGCAGCTGAAACGAAAGCGTGGAGAGCCTGCACAACTTCGTGGGACTGGTATCT
>Ga0182030_10009852_pt1 | contig 19505 bp, 15 predicted proteins | sample 812S3MmetaG_FD_121299 | JGI IMG/M metagenome (GOLD analysis project Ga0182030, IMG submission 121299) | Permafrost microbial communities from Stordalen Mire, Sweden - 812S3M metaG (Illumina Assembly) | ecosystem: Environmental > Terrestrial > Soil > Wetlands > Permafrost | place: Sweden... | reverse complement strand
GGCGGCGCAGCTAAAGCTGCGCCCTTTCAAAGCAGATCAATCCACTGCCAGCGCCGAGTTTTTATACAGGCTCTAATTCATTTGCGTTCATTTCAGGAGAGAGAAAATGAAAACCATCAAAGGCCCCGGAATCTTCCTCGCCCAGTTCGCCTCCGATAAGGCGCCATTCAACACGCTCGACGGCATGGCCGGCTGGGCCGCCAAGCTCGGCTTCAAAGGCGTGCAGATTCCCACCTGGGATGGCCGCCTCTTCGACCTGAAGCGCGCCGCCGAGAGCCAGACCTACTGCGACGAGATCCTCGGCGTCGTCGCCAAACACGGCGTGGCCGTCACCGAGCTCTCCACCCACCTGCAAGGCCAGCTCGTTGCCACCCACCCGGCTTACGATGTTGCTTTCTCAGACTTTGCCCCCGCGGAGTTCAGGCAGGACGTGAAAGCTCGCCAGGCCTGGGCTGTCCAGCAGCTTCTGTATGGAGCCAAAGCCAGCCAGCGCATGGGCCTTACCGCCCACGCCACTTTTTCCGGCGCTCTCGCATGGCCGTTCTTCTATCCCTGGCCGCAGCGCCCCGGCGGTCTCATTGAAGAAGCCTTCGCCGAGCTCGGCCGCCGCTGGCTGCCCATTCTCAACGCGTTTGAAGACGCCGGCGTCGACGCCTGCTACGAGCTCCATCCCGGCGAAGACCTCCACGACGGCGCAACCTTCGAGCGCTTCCTCTCGGCCGTCGGCAACCACCCCCGCGCTAACATCCTCTACGACCCCAGCCACATGATCCTGCAGCAGCTCGACTACCTCGGCTTCCTCGACCTCTACCACGACCGCGTCCGCGCCTTCCACGTCAAGGACGCCGAGTTCCGCCCCAGCGCCCGCAGCGGCGTCTACGGCGGCTACCAGAGCTGGGTCGAACGCCCCGGCCGCTTCCGCTCCCTGGGAGACGGCCAGATTGATTTCAGTTCCATCTTCTCGAAGCTCGCCCAGTACGATTATCCCGGCTGGGCCGTCATGGAGTGGGAGTGCTGCCTCAAGCATCCTGAGGTGGGCGCGGCCGAAGGTGCGCCTTTCATCGCAGAAAAGATCATCCGCGTCACCGACCGCGCCTTCGACGACTTCGCCGGCGGCGGCAACGACGCAGAGAAGAACAAAGAGATTCTCGGCCTGGGCTAGCCAACTGAGTTGGGTGCCCCATCCTTGGGACTTACTTGTTTTTGTCCCAAGGGTGGGCCGCCACAACCTTGATCGGATTATTCGCGGTCCTGGACCTGTTGGCCCAACCGCCCCCGGAATCATCTAGACCGCAATCCCCGCCGACCGGTAAATCTCCGCCATATACCGCATGTCCTTCAACCCCTCTTCGCCCGGGGACTGCGGCTCCAGCCCGTTTTGGATGCAATGCGAAAAATGCTCCGTCTCCGCCTGGAACTGTGACGGATCGCGCGCCGGGTTCAGCTCGTCGATCTTGGTCCCACCAAACTCCGCATTCAGCCTCAACCCCTCATAGATAAATGCGTTGCTCACCTCGAGCCAGCCCTTCGACCCGTACACGCGGTAGTAGCCCGGCATGTTGGCGCCGTAGGTCGTTGCGCAGCTGGCCAAAATGCCGGAAGGGAAGCGCATGGTCCACGAAACGTTCTCCTCCACTTCGGCAAACCGTGCGTCGTGATCGATCGTCGAAGCGTACGCGGAGATGTGCTCCGGTTCCTCGCCGGTCAGGTAGCGGGTAGCGTTCAGGGCGTAGATGCCCACATCGAACAGCGGTCCGCCGCCGGCCATCTTCTTGTTGGTGCGCCACTCGTTCGGTCCAATGTTGAAGCCCACGCTGCTGTCGATGGCCTGCACCGTGCCCAGCGCTCCCTCACGAATCAGCCGGATGGCCTTCAGGTTGGTTGGCTCGTAGTGGCAGCGGTAGGCGATCATCAGCTTCACATGCGCCGCCTTGCACGCGGCGATCATCGCTTCGCAGTCTGCCACGCTGGTCGCCATCGGCTTCTCGCACAGCACGTGCTTGCCGGCCTTTGCCGCGCGGATGGTGTACTCGGCGTGCATGGAGTTGGGCAGCGCCACATACACCGCATCCACGTTGGGGTTGTGCGCAATCTCGTCGAAGTTCTCGTAGTTGTAAATCGACCCCGCCGGCACGCCGTACTGCGCTGCAATGCGGTCGGCCTTGTCGCGATGGCCGCTCACCAGGCCGGTAATCTGCGAGTTGGTCGTCGCCAGCGCCGCGGGCATAAAGTGCCCGGCAATGCGGCCCAACCCAATCACGGCGTAGCCGATCTTTTTCTGTGAAGCCTGCGGGTTTTGCGCGGCCTGCGCGCCAAGCCCGGGAGCAAGCCCGGCAGCAAGGCTGAGGGCTCCAAGTCTGGCAAAGTCTCTGCGTGTAAGTTCCATATGTATCCTCCGCGGCGGTTGTGAAAGGCTTCAGTGCGAACCTTCCGACTATAGAACGGCAGGGGTTCCTCTGAAAAATGACCGCTCGCGCAACACACGCCTGAACCTTCTGGACCGCAGCCCTTACGCAGGCCTACCATCGTTCCCATGGAAACATTGCTCCTCGATGGCCAATCGCTTAGTCTGGCCGAGATCGAATCCGTCGCACTTGCCGCGCGCCCCGTCGGCCTCGCGCCCGCTGCGCTGGTCCGCATCGCCGCCAGCTGCGCGCTCATCGAGCGCATCCTCGCCGAGGGCCAGACCGTCTACGGCGTCAACACCGGCTTCGGCAAGTTGGCCGACGTGCGCATTCCTGACGGCAGCCTGGCCCAGTTGCAGACCAACCTGGTCCGCAGCCATGCGGGCGGCGTCGGCCAGCCGCTCTCCGAGGCCGAGTCGCGCGCCATGCTGCTGCTCCGCGGCAACGTGCTGGCCAAGGGCTTCAGCGGCTGCCGCCCGGCGCTGGTCGAGTTGCTCGTCGCCCTGCTCAACGCGGGCGTCCATCCGGTCATTCCGGAGAAGGGCTCGGTCGGCGCCAGCGGCGACCTGGCTCCGCTGGCTCACCTCGCTCTGGTCGTCATCGGCGAGGGCGAAGCGTTCTACCACGGCGAGCGCATGCCGGGCGCCGAAGCTTTGCGCCGTGCCGGATTGCAGCCGCTGGCGCTGGCAGCCAAGGAGGGCCTGGCGCTGCTCAATGGAACCCAGGCCATGACCGCCGTGGGCGCTCTCGCCGTAGCGCGCGCTCTGCGCGTCGTTCGCCTCGCGGACGTAGCCGGTGCCATGTCCCTCGAAGCGCTGATGGGTACGCCGGCGGCCTTCGACGCCCGCATCCACCAGGCGCGCCCGCACCCCGGCCAGATAGCCGCAGCCGAGCATCTACTTGTCTTGCTCGCCGGCTCCGAGATCCGCGAAGCCCACCGTGAGCACGACTCCCGCGTGCAGGACGCCTACTGCCTGCGCTGCATGCCCCAGGTCCACGGCGCCGTGCGCGGCGTACTCGCCCACGTCCGCAGCGTGCTGGAGATCGAGGCCGGATCAGCCACCGACAATCCGCTGGTGTTTCCAGAGGGCTCAACCAAGGGGCAGGCATACGCAGTACTCTCAGGAGGTAACTTCCACGGCGCGCCGCTGGCCTATGCCTTCGACTACGCGGCCATCGGGCTCACCGATCTGGCCAGCATCACCGAGCGCCGCATCGACCGGCTGCTCAACCCCGACATCAACGAAGGCCTCCCGGCGTTTCTCTCGCCCGACCCCGGTCTCTCTTCCGGCTTCATGATGGCGCAGATCGTGGCCGCAGCTCTCATCAACGAGTGCCAGGTTCTTGCCCATCCCTCCTCCACCGGCAGCATCCCCACCAGCGGCGGCAAAGAGGACCACGTTTCGATGGGCATGACCGGCGCGCTCAAGCTCCGCCAGATCGTCGACCACGCCGAGCGCATCGTGGGCATTGAGCTGATGTGTGCCGCGCAGGGCCTGGAGTGCCGCCGGCCGCTCCGGTCGGGCAGGGAAGTCGAACAGGCCTACCAAGCCGTGCGCCGCGTGGTCCCGCGCCTGGAGCAGGACCGCGTGCTGGCCACCGACATGGACGCCATGGCCGCCGCCATCCGTGCCGGCGCCTTCAACGCCTGGAGCTAGCCCGCATCCCGTCTGGGATGCTACGAAAATAGCCCAGCGTGGAGTCCGCAGCGGCGGACGTAACGCTGGGTGAGCGGTTGCAAGGCCGTGCGCGCCCCGGAGGGGAGCGGCGAATCTCACTACCGATCTCTTTCCCAAAAAGCCGTGCCCCATCCATGAATCGTTCTTTGATTCATGGGTGGGAAACCTACGCGCCCAGGCCGAGCCGACAGCAAAAAAACAAGGGCAGCCGCAATGGGCCGCCCTTCTGGTTAATCGATCATTTGGATCTACGCCGGCACTGCATCCGCAACATTCACCTTCACCGGCGTCAGCCAACCGAACCGGTCCGGCTTCAGCCCGTTGGCAATGCCGAAGAACTCATCGGCAATCTTCTTGGTAATCTCGCCCACCTTGCCGTCGCCCACCACGATGCGGTCGATGCTCCGGATCGGCTGCACCTCGGCCGCGGTGCCCGAGAAGAACACTTCGTCGGCAATATACAGCAGCTCGCGCGGGAAGGCTTGCTCAACGACCGTGAGACCCAGGTGGCGGCCCAGGGTGAGCACGCTGTCGCGAGTGATTCCGGAGAGAGCGGAGTTGGCCAGCGGCGGCGTATAAATGACCCCGTTGCGCACCACAAAAATATTCTCGCCCGACCCCTCGCTCACCAGTCCGTTCACGTCCAGCGCAATGCCTTCCTGGTAGCCGTTGATCTCGGCTTCCATGCGAATCAGCTGCGAGTTCATGTAGTTTGCGCCGGCCTTGGCCAGCGCCGGCATGGTGTTCGGCGCCATGCGGTTCCAACTGGAGACGCAAACGTCCGCGCCCGCGGTGCCGGCAATGTACTTGCCCCAGGGAAAGTTGGCGATGTACACCTCAACCGGCGTGCCCTTGGGGCTGACGCCCATTTCCCCATAGCCGCGCAGCGCGATGGGGCGAATATAGCATGGCGCAACCCCATTGGCTTCAATCACATCCACCACAGCCGCGCACAGCTCTTCAAGTGTAAAGGGCAGCTCCATACGGTAGATCTTGGCCGAGTCGAGCAGTCGCTGCATGTGTTCCGGAAGCCGGAATACGGCCGAGCCGTGGGGCTGCCCGTAGCAGCGAATCCCCTCGAATACGCTGGAGCCGTAATGGATCACATGGCTCATGACGTGGATGTTGGCGTCTTCCCAGGGAATCAGGTTGCCGTTGTGCCAGATTTTTGAGGTCGTTTGAATAGGCATGGTGGGTGTGCAAGGCTCCTTCGGCCGCGCTGGCGGATGAATACACTTCAGGTTAGCGCGAATTGCGCCAGCCTGTCACGGCGGCATTTGCGACGCGAGACCAGAGAAGGTAACTGACTCGTCATGACCCTGAACCGGACTGGCTGCATTTTTTTGCAAAAACTCTCCAGGATTGCAGCAACGGCGGCCGAATTTGACTGATGTGAGCAGTCCGGGGAGTTTTGATCGCCAAAGTGGTGCGTACAGGGTTGTATGATTGCGGGCGAGGGCGCACTTGGTTCAGGAAGCTGCTGTGGCGCCTCCACCGCCAGCGACCCATGCGCCGCCCAGAATCATCAGGAGACACTGCTCCATGCCCGCTTTCCCTTTGCGTCCCGCCCTGTTTCTCTCACTTGCCTGCGCAATTCTCCTGCCCGCTGCCACATCGCGCGCCCAGGAGCCGACCGCGCCGGCCCTGATGCCGATGCCTGCCCACCTGACCCAGGGCGAAGGCCAGTTCCTCATCGACTCGAGCTTCACCGTCTCCATCGAGGATTACCCCAATCCCCGCGCCCTCGAAGCCAGCCGCCGCTTGATTGCCTCTCTCAGCCGCCAGACCGGAATTCCCCTGGCCATCGCGCCCGCCTCCGGCAACGCCAGCTTCCTCATCCATACCGCGGCCCCCAGCCAGGCCATCGAGCAGCTCGGCGAGGATGAGTCCTACCACCTCACCGTCTCCGCAACCAAGGTCGAGCTCACTGCGCCCAACCCGCTCGGCATTTTGCATGGCCTGCAGACTTTTCTGCAACTGGTCTACATCACCCCGCAGGGCTTCGCCGCGCCCGCGGTCACCATCGACGACCAGCCCCGCTTTCCCTGGCGCGGACTCATGATCGACGTCGGCCGCCACTTCATGCCCGTCGCCGTCATCGAGCGCAACCTCGACGGCATGGAAGCCACCAAGCTCAACGTCATGCACTGGCACCTCTCCGACGATCAAGGCTTCCGCGTCGAGAGCAAGCAGGCGCCGCTGTTGCAGGAGAAAGGCTCCGCCGGCAGCTACTACACCCAGGCCCAGGTGCGCGAGGTCATCGACTACGCCCGCGCCCGGGGCATCCGGGTCGTCCCCGAATTCGACATGCCCTGCCACACCTCATCGTGGCTGGTCGGCTATCCGCAGCTCGGCAGCGGCCCCGGCCCGTACACGCTGCCCACCAAGTGGGGCGTGCTCGATGCGGCCATGGACCCCACGCGTGAAACCACCTACGAGTTTCTCGACCGCTTCTTCACCGAGATGACCGCTCTGTTTCCTGACGCCTACTTCCACATCGGCGGCGACGAGTGCGACGGCAAGGAGTGGGATGCGAACCCGCGCATCCAGGCCTTCATGAAGGCCCACGCCCTGAAGGACAACGCGGCTCTGCAATCCTACTTCACCGGCCGCATTCAAAAGCTGGTCGCCGCGCACCACAAGATCATGATGGGCTGGGACGAGGTCCTGCAGCCGGACACGCCGCGCGATGTGGTCATCCAATCCTGGCGCGGACCCAAGGGCCTGGCGCAGGCCGCGCGCCAGGGCAATCGAGTGCTGCTTTCAAATGGTTATTACATCGACCTGAATCAGCCCACATCGGAGTACTACCTCGTCGATCCTTTGGGCGGCGATGGCGCCAATCTCACTGTCGACCAGAAAGCCCTTGTGCTGGGCGGCGAAGCAACCATGTGGAGCGAGTTCGTCACGCCGGAGAACATCGACAGCCGCATCTGGCCGCACACCGCCGCCATTGCCGAGCGCCTCTGGTCGCCCCAGGATGTGCGCGATGTGGATTCGATGTACCGGCGCATGGCCGCAGTCTCGCAAAAGCTCGAGTTCTACGGCCTGGAGCACGCCTCATTCACTCTTCCCATGCTCCGGCGCATGAGCGGCAAGCTGGCCCCCGAGGCGCTCGAAGTGCTGGCCAGCGCCGTGCAGCCGCCGCAGGGCTACTCGCGTGAGTCGCAGCGCCCCTATAGCACGCTGAGCCCGCTCAACCGCCTGGTGGACGCCGTCCCGCCGGAGAGCGAGACCGCGCGCAAGTTCACTGAGCTGGCAACGCTGATTGCGGCGGGCAAGGCCTCGCCCGAGCAGCAGAAAAAGGCCCACGACTGGCTGGAGCAATGGCGCGACAACGATCAAAAACTTGCGCCGCAACTCGCCGCTTCCGATCTGACCGCGGAGCTGATTCCTGTATCCCGTAGCCTGTCCCAGGTAGCCGCCATCGGCCTTGAAGCTCTGGACGATCTCAGCAATCATCGCCCCATGAGCGCCGAAGCGCGTCAGAAGAATCTCGAACTGCTGAAGGCCGCCGCCAAACCCCAGGCAGTGCTCGTCGACAAAGTAGCACCGGCAGTCGCGCTGCTGGTGAAGGCGATCGGCAACCCATAGCGACGCCCATCTAATACTACAGTTGTATTTCGTTGAATTTCTGGAAAGCCCGCGAAGGCCCGGGCCTAAAGGCCACGATATTTGGCTATCTTTCAGGGGGTTAAAGCCCCCTGCTCCCTCCGGCATTTCCGATCTACAACTGTAGTACTAAGCACGGCCGCCGCCGACTTGCCGACTCGCTGACTCCGCGTCAGCGGAGCTGGCTCGCTATCCCTCACCTCGCCGGCAGCGCCATCATCCGTCCGCCATCGCGCGCCAGCCGGTTCTCGCCGCGCGGCAGTTTCATCGCCGATCCGCTGCCCAGGTCGCGCTCGTAGATCTCGCCATAGTTGCCGGTAGCTTCAATAACCCGCGCAACCCAGCCGTCGTCGAGCCCCAACCCGCTCCCGATCTGATGCGACCCGCCCAGCAGAAAGCGTCGCAGCGGGTCCGTGTCCTTGGCCGCACCCGCACTTCGTGCATGTGCATTCGCCTGCGTCACGCCGCTCTCCTCGGCTTCAACCAGCGCCTCCATCACCCAGCTCACAATCGCCGCCCACTGCGCATCGCCCTCGCGCACCGCCGCCGCCATCGGGTCTTTTGAGATTGTCTCCGGCAGCAGCCGTGTCGGCTTGCCGTGCGCCGCCATCGCCACGCGCGTCTGCGCCAGCCGCGTGCGGTCACCGGCCAGCGCGCCGCAGTTGCCGGTTGCAAACGCCGCCTGCATCTCGCCCTCTTCTTGAAAGGGAAACGGCACAAAGCTCAGCCGCTCGCTCGCAAACCACGCGCGCACGCCCTCTTCCACCGTCGTCTCTGCCAAGAAACAAATCTTGCGCCCGCTCAACTGCCGCGCCCGTGCGACGACACTCGTTGCCGGAACCAGAAAGCCCACCCCGTCCCACAGCACCGGCCGCGTGAACGCGATGTGTGTTCCTGCCGCGTGGCTGAAGTCGTCGCTCAGCGTCGGGATCAGGTCCACATCGCCCGCCGCAAGCGCTGCCATCGCCGCCCCGTCGTCAGGAAAGTTTACCGTCGCAATCTTCGCGTTCGCGCCCAGCACGGCAACCGCAACCGCGCGGCAAAGGTCCGCATCGAACGCAGCGCGGTTGCCATGATCATCCGTGGTCGAGTACTCGGCCTGTTCCACGTCGATGCCACAGCGCACCACTCCCGCTGCGCGCAGCCGCGCTAATGTTGCGGAGGGATCGGCAGCCCGCGCAACGCTCGTTGTAGCCAGCAATCCGGCCGCCAGCGCGCCCAACCATCCGCGTTTGCTCACTACGGAGTCCAAGTGCCCGACGTGGGCACGCCCGGCGTCGTGTCCGGCCGCGGGTTAAAGTCCAGCGGCACCGGGTTGGGTAGCTTGCTGTCGGTCGGCGTGATATCCAGCCTGCGGCAGCCGATGCCGTCCTCATGCGGGAACGTGCTGACCTCCTCGGCCGGAATCGTCGCGTAGGCCGTGCTCAGCAGCGCGCGCTTACCTTCCAGGCGCAGCGTGTCGAAGGCCGAAGTCATGTCGCCCACCCCATCCACCTTGTCGTCCGCCGGCCCCAGGTTGGGCTGATGGAATTTCTCCGCGCCAATCTGCCGCGCGCGCTCTTCGTCGGGAAGGTCGGCCAGCGGCACCAGCCCGAACAGCTCATCCACAAACTTGATGATCGAGCTGTGCTCAGAGGGCACATGCGAAACCGCATGCGCCATTGCGTAGGGCGAGATGAGCAGCGCCGGAATCCGCGGCCCCTGCTCCAGCGGCACGCCCGCCGCGTCGTACGAGCGAATGCGTGGCTTGGCGTGGTCGTACAGCCCATCCGACTCGTCGTAGGTGATGATGATGGCGCTCTCGCTCCAGTACGGGCTGGCCGCAATCGCGTTGATCTCCTCAGCCAGCAGCCCTTCGCTGATCTGCGTGTCGGAGTAGCCGGGATGATCGTCGTTGCCGTTGAACACCTGCGCCAGCTTGGGGTTCGGGTCCTCGGGCTTCCAGCCTTCAATATTGCCGTATCCGCCGCGCACATAAAACACGCCAGACACAGGCAGCTTCTTGTGCGCGACTGCGTCAAAAAACTCGCTCAGCCCGTGCAGATGCGCACTCGCCAGCGGATTGTTGGCCACATAGCCGAAGTACTGCGGCGCGTTGTGGTGGGCCACGTAGCCCTCGTGCGAAGCCTTGCCGGCCGCATCGTTGATCTCGTGGTCGTAGCCCTGCTGAAACCAGCCCCAGTTGATGGCCTTCACGCCGTGGCCGGCAATCTTGTCGATGTCTTCCTCGACATCCGGCAGGTCGAACGCGGGGTCGTAATCGGCCGCCGTAGTCTGCTTGATGGTGCTGCCCATGAATGAGAGCGGCAGGCTGGCAAAGGTCAGATTTTTTGACACGCCGCCGAAGGGGTGTGTGGCCTGCGGCTGTTTGAGCCGGTCCGCGGTGTCGAGCGGCGAACCCCAATAGGGCGCTGGATCGGAGACCATGGGCACCACCGCACCCTTGCCCGTACCGCCGGTCGAAGCAGCATCGGGATGCAGCATCCACTGCGTCTCGCCGCCCTGGCCGGCGATCATCGCAATCGCGTTCGGAGTCGACGGCCCTACGATCGTATCCATGAAGTGATCGAACAGCGTGAAGCGATCCGCGTAGCGCCACAAAAACGGCGCCGTGTCGCAGTCCACATGCGCCATCACCAGCTCGCCGAATTGCTTGCGCTCGAGCGTGGGCGCCTTCGAGGGCTTGCCGTCTTTCAGCGTCACGCCTTCCTCAGTCAGCGCGTATTCGGTGTTGCGGGCCACGCCGTTCGCGTCGAGGGCGAGCTTGCGCGCACTGGCCACGTGCGAGTGGTTCACTGAGGCAATGTCGGCCGGATAGAGCGGCACCGGCTTGCCCGAGTCGGCCACCATCGTCGCGGGAATGCGAAACGGTGAGATCGTTCCCACCGTTCCGTCCGTATCCACCAGCGGCTGCGTGAAACCGGCAATTTGGTCCGGCGTTCGCAGTCCCTCGGGCCCCGCGTAGAGCCCATCCGCGCCCGGATAGCTGGCAAAGTAGAAATCGAACGAGCGGTTTTCCTGGAACAGGACGAACACGTACTTGATGTGGCGGCGGATGAGCTGCAACTTCTCTTCCGGCGGCAGTGCCGCTTCACTCGCCGGATCGATTGTCTCAGCGGCCACGGTCTCGCTCGAGGTCGGCGCGATCGTTACATCCGGAACCGGCGCGACAGTCTTCTGTTGCGCTGCTGCGTTTGCCAGCAAGGTAAAACAAAATGCACAGAGGGCAAAGGGGAGCCGGATGCAAACAGCGTTTTGCATAGAACCAAGTTATTCGCTCAGACGTTGCCAAGGCAAACTCGGGCTGTGGCTCTCACTACTCGTCGCGATAGGCTTCGAGGCTGGTGCGCCCGTCGGCCAGCTTCCAGCGCCGCGCAACAACGATCATCCAGATGAAGTTGAGCGCCGCAATCGTCCAGGCCGCCGCGAATGCCCGCATGAAGCGCGGATCGCGGATGTCGATGAAGTAAAGCGGAGCCGCCACGATCAAAATCTCCAGCGCCGCAAAGCCGATGGCGAAGACGAACTTCGACCAGCTCCACAGCCCGACGCGCCGTTCCCGGCGAATGCCCGCGGCGATCACCGTGAACTGCAGAACGGCAAATAGGATCCATCCCATGGCTCGATCACCTCAGGCTGAACTGTCGGTCCGGATCCGATGCCGCGTTTTACACCAGCCGCTCATCGCTTGAGCGCGGGCGTTCGCCTGCTGTCGGTCCGGGTGAAACCTTGCAGATGCCGGGAACGAGGGCCTTAATGCGGTAGGCGATAACCGCTGTCGAAATGAATCACGGTCCGCTGCCGCTCCTGGGGAAATTGTCTGGATGCGTGTGCTAAGGTTCAAACCGTGAACCTCGAAAAGATAGACGACAAGCCGGCAAAAAACGCGCGCCGCCGGCTGCCCGGGCTCTCGGTCCGCGACGGATTCACCCTGCATCCGTTCGATGCTGATTTCAGCGTCCGCACCAGCGGCCTGGTTGCCGGCCGGCACCTCAAGAGCGGCCATCCCCACGACCGCCACGCCACGGCCTATTACGGCGTTGCGCCCTCGGTCTTTCTTGCGCTCATCAAGCGCTGGCAGCGGAGCCGGCCGGCAGCGCCGCTGGCTGAGACCACCTTCGTCGACCTGGGCGCGGGCATGGGCCGTGCGGTGCTTTTGGCCTCGGCGCTCGGCTTCAGGTCCGTCGTCGGCGTCGAACTCCATCCCACCCTGGCCCGCATCGCGCAGAGCAACCTGCGGGTTTGGCGTGCCGCTGGCCGAGAACGTTCGCCCACGCGCATCCTCCACAGCGACGCCGTCGAGTTCGCTTTGCCGACCGGCCCGGTGCTGGCCTTCCTCTTCAATCCGTTTGCAGCCCCCGTCCTCCGCCGTCTCTTGAAGTCCTGGCGCATGCCGCCGTCCTCGTCGTGTACCGCTCTCGATCTGCTCTACGTGAACAACGAGCAGGAGGGGGAACTGGAAGCTGCGAAGGGATGGACGCGGCTGTTTCTCGGCAAAGTACCTCGCTCGAAGGCCGATGCCATCGCCGACCATAAGATCATGGCCAATCAGCCGGAAGGCGAATACGCGTCATCCAACTGGGAGGACTGTTCCATCTGGCGCCGCACCGGCTGAGCGCGCCGAACGAAGGGCATCAACCCCACCCCCCGGTTGCCAATCATGGAAAAATGATTTGACCAATCCGGGGCGCAGGGAGCAACCTGCTTGTTCGGGCAACAGGGCAGGGGAGTCGAACCGAAGAAGGGCAGCCGGGTGGACTATGACGTTGAAAGAGCCGCATCTGATCCTGGGATTGGGCGAGTTGCTGTGGGATGTGCTGCCCGAGGGGCCACGATTGGGCGGCGCGCCGGCCAACTTCTCCGTCATGGCTGGCCGGTTAGGCAACCACGCCGTCCTGCTCAGCCGCATCGGCCGCGACGACCTCGGCCGCCAGGCCGTTGAGCAGCTTGACCCGCTCCCTGTCGACGCCAGCTTTGTCGAGACCGATCCGCTCCACGAAACCGGCAAGGTCACCGTCCGCTTTGACAACGGCCAGCCCCGCTACACCATCCACCACCCCGCGGCCTGGGATTTCCTGGAACTCTCCGACGAATGGGTGCGGCTCGCCGAGCGGGCAGACGCGGTCTGCTTCGGCTCGCTCGCCCAGCGCAGCCTGGAGTCGCGCCAGACCATCCAGACCCTGGCCGCGCAAACCTCCTCCCGCTGCATCCGCGTCTTCGACGCCAACCTGCGCGCCCCGTTTTATTCGAGTGAAGTGATTCAGGAGTCGCTCGAACTGGCCACGGTGATGAAGATGAACGACTCCGAGGTGCCGCAGGTTCTCGCCCTGCTGGGCCTGCCCAGCGGGGAAGCAACGGCAGACGGAGATTTGCCGACCGAATCCTTGCGTGTTGGCGCAGAGCGCCTGCTCAACGAGTTTCCCACGCTCGAGCTGGTGGCCGTCACCTGCGGCAGCCACGGCAGCCTGCTGGTCACGCGCACCGAGTGGCATCGGCATCCCGGCCACCCCGTGCAGGTGGCCGACACCATCGGCGCCGGCGACGCCTTTACCGCCGCGCTCACCCACTACCTGCTGCGCGGCGCCGGCCTGGCCATGCTCAACGAGGCAGGCAACCGCTGGGGCAGCTGGATCGCCTCTCAATCCGGCGCCATGCCCCCGCTGCCCGACGCCGTGCGGTCGGAAATTGAAGCAGCAATTGAAACGTGACGCGTAGCTTTGGGTAATGTCTCCAGATGGATATCAATCTTGCTCAGGCGAGTGGCTCAAGAGGCCAACACGCCGTTGTTCTGTAACAGGGCACGACTTCAGTCGTGCCGCAAGAGCAGCAGAATCAGCGTGGGGCTTTACAGGCTGCGGAAAAACTCAATTTCTCAAAAGTAGCGAAAAATGGATCGCGCCAGGAGGCCCCAGGAGCGATCCGCGAGGGTCGGTTGATGGTTTTGCATCCCCCAAATTTAGCTCCTTCGCCATCCATTCGGAGTTTTTCCGCAGCCTGTTTAGCCCCTGCTGGGCCCTCCTGGGATTTGAGACGGGCATTCGCGTAGCGCTCCTCCGGATGCCGGAGCAAGATTGGTATTCATTTGTCTCAATTTGAAGCGTGGGCAGTTTCGTTGCATAAAGGAGGTCTCAGTGAGCGCAAACGAGAAAATGACTACAATCGGTCCGCCGGTGCCGGAGTTGCCCGTCGCCGATGTCGAACGCGCACAAAAGCATTACAGAGACGCACTCGGCTTTGAGATCGGATGGCTTTACCCAGGCAAAGAAATTGGGGCCGTGTCACGCGGCAAAACAACCATATTTTTTCGCAAGAGGAAGCCGCCGTTCGAGCCCGCCATTCACTGGATGTTTGCCGCAGATATCGATGCGTCGTACCAGGAATTGAAGTCCTCAGGGGCGAACATCGTGGAACCTTTGGAGAAAAAGCCATGGGGATTGCGGCAATTCACCGTACAGGACCTGGACGGGAACCTCTTCTATTTCCACCATGACTAGCCAAGCGCCGCATCACAAACGGTTGGAGTCGGCCACGGGCGGCGCCGTCAATTAAAGTAGAGGCATCGTGATTGTCAACATCGCCAGGCGCGCGCATGACCACAACTGGGAGCTTGATCCGATCACCCGCTCGCTGCTGGATACGGATTTCTACAAGCTTCTCATGCTGCAGTTCATCTGGAAGAACTTCCCCCAGACCCAGACCTCGTTCACGCTCCTCAACCGCACCACATCGGTGCGCCTGGGCGACATCATCGGCGTCGAGCAGTTGCGTGAGCAGTTGGAGGAAACCCGCCGCCTGCGCTTCCACAAGTCCGAGCTGATCTGGCTCGCCGGCAACACCTTCTACGGCCGCCGCGGCATCTTCGAGCCCGCCTTCCTGGAGTGGCTGGAGCACGACTTCCGCCTCTCCGACTTCGAAGTGTCCATCGAAGACGGCCAGCTCTCGCTGCGCTTTTTTGGACCCTGGACCGAGACCACACTGTGGGAGATTTACGCGCTCTCCGTCATCGACGAGCTCAAGACCCGCGCCAGTCTCAAGCAGCTCACCGAGTTCGAGCTCGACATCCTCTACGCCCGCGCCAAGACCCGGCTATGGGAGAAGATGGAGCGGTTGCGCGGCGTTCCCCGTCTCAGCGTCAGCGACTTCGGCACCCGCCGCCGGCACAGCTTTTTGTGGCAGGAGTACGTCGTGAAAGCCATGAGCGACGTGCTCGGCCCGAGCTTTGCCGGCAGCTCCAACACCTTCCTCGCCTACAAGCACGATCTTGAAGCGATCGGCACCAACGCCCACGAGCTGCCCATGGCCCTGGCTGCTTTGGCCAACAACGACGAAGAGCTGCGCACCGCGCAATACCGCATCCTGGAGCTCTGGCAGCAGAGCTATCAGGGCGAGCTGCTCATCATGCTGCCCGATACGTTCGGCACCACGCAGTTTCTCGACAACGCGCCCGACTGGGTTGCCGACTGGACCGGCCAGCGCATCGACAGCAAAGACCCCTACGTGGCCGGCGACGAGTATATCGCCTGGCTGGAGAGCCGGGGCCGCGACCCGCGCCAGAAGCGGCTCATCGCGTCGGATGCGCTGGATGTCGAGCAGATCCTCGGCCTGCACGCCTACTTCGGCGGTCGCCTGCTCAACGGCGCCACTCCTGCCGACTTTCAGCGCGCCAGCGACTTTGCCGACGAGCGCAAATGGGCCGCCGATCGCCGCATCCGCATCAGCGCCGGCTGGGGAACATTCCTGACCAACGATTTCCGCAACTGCGACCCGCGCGGCGGCGATGGATTCAACCCCATGAGCCTGGTCTGCAAGCTCACTGAAGTCGACGGCCGCCCCGCCATCAAGCTGTCCGACAACTACCTCAAAGCCATGGGCCCGGCCGCGGAGATCGACCGCTACCGCCGTCTCTTTGGCACCGCCGGCGTAGCCGACCTGCCGCTGCAAGCCTGACCGGAATTCGCCGCCAGCCGCTCAAAGCCGATTCCACCCTCTGCAAGCCTATTGAGGCGTCGCTGTCGCTGCCGGCGGAACCGGCCTGTGCTTGGCGCGCAGATAGGCCACAATCTGCCCGATCTGCACGTCGGTGAGCGCGTCGGCGAAGGGCGGCATCTTCTGCCCACCGTTGGTGATCTGGCCGGTAATCTTTTCCGCCGTCCAGTCCTTGTCCGTGTTGATGTTGGTCAGGTCAGGCCCTTTGATCCCGCCGGCGCCGTTCATCATGTGGCAGTGGGCGCAGTTCTGGTCGCGGAACAGCAGGGCCCCGGCCATCTCATCGGACTTCTTGTCGGCGGCAAGCGCGATCTGTCCCGAGGTGCAGGCCAGTGAGGCGCAGGCCAGGATTGTAGCGGTGAGGAAGTAAACCTTCATTCGTTGCATCACGGTGACCATTTTCTCACGCTCCGCCGCCCCGCACATCCAACCTTCGATGGTCCCAGTCGCACTCGCGGGCCGGCTCTCAACTCGTCCGCAGGTGCCTATCCGGCCGCGAACTGCGGTTCGCCTACAAGAAAGATTGCCCGGCCGCAAGGAGGCCTTGTCGCCTCGTTGCGGCCGGGCCGGATTCCCTTGTTTACTGTTTACTGCTTCTGGCGCCCGTGCGGTGCAAACCCGAAGGTCACCGTCACCGCGAAGCTGCGCCCGGCCATCGGCGCCGGGGTATCCGAGCCGCCGATCGCCGTGGTTGCGTTGAACTGGTCGGTGTACGTCGTTCCTCCCGAGGTAAACGTTGCCGCCGCGGGTGAGTTGGCCATGGCCAGCGATTGAATGTTGTGCGAGTCGAGCAGGTTGGTCGCATCCAGCCGGATCTTGGTTCCATCAAAGATCGAGCGGTTGCGGATGGTGTAGTTCACATACGTGTTCACCGAGCTGAACGTGGGAATGAGGGCCTGGTTGTGGTACTGGCCGTTGTCCACGCGTTCCTCGCCGATGCGGTGGTTGAAGATGCCCAGGTCTAGGCCGTGGCCCTGGTAGGTCAGGCCCTGCTGTTCGGTATCGGTGGGCGTGCTGGCAACCCACAGCCCGGCGGGCGCCTTCTGGAGCACCGGCGCGGCCTCAGTCCCGGCGTTCAGCGAGCCGGCGTAGTAGGCGTTGTCGGCCGTTGCGTTCAGGTAGAGGCTCAGCCCGTGCGTCAGCACTGCTGTGGCCTCAAACTCCACGCCCTGCGTAATCGAGCTCGGTTGCACGTAGTAGATCGTGTCGCCCTGGTCCACATCGCCTGGAATATTGTCTACAACGCTCGAGTAGCTGTTCTGAAAGCGGATGCGGTAGAAGTCGCCGTCCAGCGTCAGCCGTTGGCCCTTGTACACCGTCCCCGCCTGGTAGGTTGTGGACTTCTGCTGCTTGGGCGGCGTGGCCAGCTGCGGAATCGCGGCACTGGCCGAGGCTGCCGTCTCGTTGTAGTCGTACACGCTGCTGGGCGGCACAACGCTGCCCGTGGCGCCCTGCACGTAGACACTCCAGTTGGGCAGAATGCGGTAATTCGCATCGAGCGAGGGCAGCCACGCCGTAAAGCTGCCGCTGTTGGTGATGGTGGCCGAGCAGGCCGCCGTCGTGCTCGTGCAGGTCAGCGGACCCACCGTCGACCCGTCGTCCGCGTGATGCAGAACGTCGATCGTATAGGCGGCAAACTTGGTCCCCGCCGTCACGTTGAACTGCGGCGTCACGTGGAACTCGTACTCCGCAAACGGCTGGTAGGAGTTGGTCCAGAACGACTCGTTGAATTTGGGAAGCGGCTGGTCGGCCCAGTTGTTGATTGGATCGGACGGGTACTGGTGCCGGTTGGTGTCGGCCCACTCGTACCACATGCCGGCCCGCAGCGTGCCCACCTTCGAGCTCTGCGTCACCAGGGCCGTCTCGCCATACTTGCGATAGCTGTTGTACTTGTCGATGCCGCAGGGCAGCGCCGCGATGCCCGACTTGACCACCTGCACATCGCAGGGCTTGATCACCAGGCCGTCGTAGTAGTCCTTGCCGCCCACCAGGATCGAGTTCGGAACCGTCGTCGGATTCGCGTTGGCCGCCGTCACCTCGGTCATCGGCGTTGCGTTCGAGTAGAGCTCGCCGTTGTCGTAGTTGTAGGTGTAGCCCTTGAAATCGAGATACCAGCCCTTCGCGAACTCCTTCTTCAGCCCCACGTATTCAAAGTCTGTGGGAACTGGTAGCGGTTGTACTGGTTGTCGAACCAGCTCACCGGGTCAGAGTTATCCGTGAGCAGGAACCTGAGCCCCGCGCCTGTGTAGGGCATCAGGCCGTTCGCGGTCACTGGAACCGCCGTGCCACTCACCGTGACCGTGGGCGCCGCGCAGCTATACGATCCACTCGCCGGCACGCCGTAGAGCATGCACCGCGTGGAGGCGATGTTCGGTCCATTCGAATCCAGTTGCAACACGCCGGCGAATCCGGTCAGCACCGTCTTCGGCGAAAACTGGTACTGGTAAAGCAACGACCCAGCATTGCGCAGGTTGTAGTTGTAGCTTTGGTAGCCGTCTGAAGTCATGTGGTGCACATCGATGAACAGGTTCGACTTCTTGGGGCTGCCGAAGAAGCCGAAGCTGCCCGAGCTGTAGGCCCCATCGTAGAGTTTGGTGTTCCACGTCCCGTAGGAGACCGTGCCGCGAATGTCCTGCTCACCGGTCAGCGGCTTGGACAGCAGATGAATCGACCCGCCGAATGGCGTAGGCCCGATCGTCGACGCGGTGCCGGGGCTGCGGTCAAAGTCAACCCCGCCCACCCACTGCGCAGGGAAGAACGCCCAGGAGTGGTGCGTCGGCGAGTTGGTGTCGTAGAAGGGAATCCCGTCGAAGTCGATGTTGTAGTCGCCGTCCTGGAAGCCGCGGAAGTAGGTCTTGCTCTGACCCAGGCCCACGCCGTTGGCGCTGGTGGTAAACGTGCCCGGAACAATCTGCACAATCTCGCCAAAGTCGGCGATCGGCGAGGTGAAGTTCTCAATATAGGTGTTGGAAACCAGCGACTGCGCCGAGCGCTCCTCAATAAATCCGCCGCTGGGCGCACTCTCCGCCGCAATCGAATCGATGCCGGCGTTCACCGTAACCTGCTCAGCCACCGAGCTCACGTTCAGACTGAGCGGCAACTCGAGCGTCTGGGCCGCCCCCAGCACCACGCCGTTCCGGGTCAGGATCGCGAACCCGTTCGCCGATGCCTCAACGGTATAGCTGCCCGCCCCCAGCCCGCCGATCGAATAGGCTCCGTTTCCATCCGTATTACCCGTCTTCACCGCGCCGGTAGCCTCGTTCTTCACCGTCACCAGGGCCCTGGCCACAGCCTTGCCCTGCACGTCCGCAATGTTGCCTTCAAGTCTGGATCCGGTCTGCTGCGCTAGAAGCCCCGCGGAAACACACAATGCGAGAACGGAAAGCAGCAGAATCGCCGGAAACGTCCGTAAACCCGCGATTGAAGTCTTCAAAATCTCCTCCAGAAAAATGGAATTCAGTTGGATGAGCGTCTTGTTAAGAAGCAAAGAAGGTGCGCATCTTCCACACCTTTTTGGAAACTAGCAAGCTAATGTGAAGGCTCGATTAGAGGAATGTTGCGCCCCGGTTACAACCGCATATTCCGCTGGATTTTCGCGTCACCCGCGCGGAGCGCCCCGCAGGGCGGCCAGTGGTAGGCTGCTGTTTATGACCCTCGGTGCGGGCTGGTATGCCGGAGAGCTGCGGCGGGAGCTAACTGCCCGCAACCGCGTCTGGGCCCGCGCCCATGCGCATGTCGAGAGCTACGGCAATCAGCCGGTGATTGTGTACCTGCCGCAGGACGACGGACGGCACGGGAACTTCTTCGCCGATTCGTATGCAGC
>Ga0182030_10009851_pt1 | contig 19507 bp, 12 predicted proteins | sample 812S3MmetaG_FD_121299 | JGI IMG/M metagenome (GOLD analysis project Ga0182030, IMG submission 121299) | Permafrost microbial communities from Stordalen Mire, Sweden - 812S3M metaG (Illumina Assembly) | ecosystem: Environmental > Terrestrial > Soil > Wetlands > Permafrost | place: Sweden... | reverse complement strand
TGCATTGTGCGCCAAGGGATTTCAACGCATCCGTGAGCCTGGATTCCAGCAGGTCGGCTTCGGCGGTGTTGACAATCAGCCAACCTCCGACGGTCCGGTCCGGCACGGGTGGCAGCGTCTGCTGCTGCCAATCGATTGTCAGCAGCCGATCTGCCATCAGCCGGTCGGCGCCGCCGCCGCTGGTGCCCATCCGCAGGCCCTGCACTGCCAGCAGCACGGCCCCGTTCTCGTCCAGCAGGTCCAGGTCGGCCTCAAACGTCGACCCGCTTTCTGCCGTCAACCGGAGGTGGCAATACCGAGTACCGCGTGTCGGGGCGTAGCGGCGCAGCCTGCGCACACTCAGCGGCAACAGCACTCCTTCGGAAGCGTCCTTGATCGCCGGGTGTGCCATCACCGACTGGAAGCAGGCATCCAATAGCGCGGGGTGGACGTCATAGCCGGCCTGCTGCGACCGTACCGACCTGGGCAGCCCGACATCGGCCACGACACTGCGGCCCTTATCCTCGGCGGTCCGCGCCGACACCAGCCCGGTGAAGGCGGGACCGTACTGAATGCCGTGCTCGCAGAACGATTCCCGCAATGCGGCACCCTCGGCCTGGCGCGGGTGGGTGGCCAGCAGCGCGGAGATATCCAGCCGCGGTGGCAGCTCGTCGTCAGCGGCGTGCAGCACCGCGGTTGCCCGTCGAGTGCGCTCCCCCTCTCGATCGGTCTCCACCACGAACTCGACGACTCCGGTGTCCTGCACCGAAGCCACCGCGCTCACCGAAGTCTCGTCGTCCAGCATCAGCATCTGCTCGAAGCGAACGTCGCGCACCTCCGAGTCGGGCCCCAGCACGGCGGTGGCGGACGCCAGCGCCATTTCACAGAAGGCGGCCCCCGGAAAGACCGCCACCCCGTTCACCTGGTGGTCGGCCAGCCAGGGCAGCGCCGCGGTGCCGATCTCGCCCTGCCACGCGTGGCGCTCCGGCTCCTCGGGCAACCGGACGTGCGCGCCTAGCAGTGGATGTACCGGCACAGTGGACTCTCCGCGCGAGCCCGAACCGTCGGACTCGACGAGCAGCCGCTGATGGGTCCATGTCGGCAGCGGGGCATCCACCAGACGCCCGCCCGGGTACAGAACCGAGAAGTCGACCGAGGCGCCTGCGCTGTACAGATCCGCCAGGAAAACGCGCAGTCCGAATGGCATCGGCTGCTCGCGCCGCATAGCGGCCAGGGCCGCGACGGTGATGTCTGCCGCACTGGCGGTTTGTTCCACCGCGCGGGTCAGCAGCGGGTGCGGCGAGGGCTCGCCGAACACTCGGTGACCGTCGTCAAGCGCCGCCTGCACCGCGGCCGCGAACTTCACCGACTGCCGCAGGTTGTCTACCCAGTAGCCGGCGTCGAAAGTCGGCCGGGTACGCGGATCGTCAAGCGTCGCAGAGTAATACGGCACTTTCGGTGCCGTCGGTTTCAGGTCTGCGAGTTGGTCGGCCAGATCGGCGAGGATCGGATCGACCGCAGACGTGTGCGACGCCACGTCCACAGCTACCTCGCGGGCCATCACCTCACGACCCTCCCACTCCGCGACCAAGTCGCGAACCGTCTGGGTTGCTCCACCGATCACCGTAGAATTCGGCGAGGCGATCACGGCCACCACCACATCGCTGACACCGCGAGCGGCGAGTTCGGCACGCACCTGCTCGGCGGGCAGCTCCACCGAGGCCATAGCGCCGGCACCCGCGATGCGGGACATCAACTTGGAGCGCCGGCAAATCACCTTGGCCCCGTCCTGAAGCGACAGTGCTCCGGCGACGACCGCAGCCGAGGCTTCGCCCAGCGAGTGCCCGATGACCGCGCCGGGCTGCACGCCGTAGGCCCGCAGGGCGGTGGCCAGTGCGACCTGGAAGGTGAACAGCGTCGGCTGGACCCGGTCAATACCGGTCACCGTCTCCGGCGCCGACATCGCCTCGGTGACCGAAAATCCGGACTCCTGGGCAATCAGCGGCTCGGCCTCGGCGACGGTTGCGGCGAACGCCGGCTCCTTGGCCAGCAGCTCTGCGCCCATGCCCGCCCACTGCGAACCCTGACCCGAGAAAATCCACACCGGTCCGCGGTCGTCACGACCCGCCGCCGGCTCATAGGGGGTTTCACCGCCGGCGATCTCGCGCAGCCCGGCGGCCAGCTCCTCGAGGTTTTCCGCGATCACCGCGGTGCGCACGGTCCGCTGTCCACGCCGGCGCGCCAAGGTGTAGGCGAGTTCTGACGCTGCCAACCCGTCGTTGTTGTCGTCCAGCCATTCGGCCAGCCGCAACGCGGTCCGGCGCAGCTCGCCGGCCGAAGTTGATGACAGCGGGAACAGCAGCGGCCCGGCCACCGCGTTCGCTGGGGGGGTTGCCGCGTCGGTTCGCGGCTCGGGAGCCTGCTCGAGCACGGCGTGCACGTTGGTCCCGGACATCCCGAACGACGTCACCCCAGCCCGTCGTGGCCCATCGCCTTTGTCCGGCCATGGGGTGACTTCCTGCGGCACGAACAGTCCGGTTTCCATTTGCTGTAGCTCGTCGGGCAAGCGAGTGAAGTGCACCATCGGCGGCACTACGCCATGTTGAATCCCGAGGACGGCTTTGATCAGCCCGATCGCGCCGGCAGCCCCCTCGGTGTGCCCCAAATTGCTCTTGGCCGATCCGAGCGCAACACGATTCCCGTTGGCGCCGTATACCTCAGTCAGACTTGTGAACTCGAGCGGGTCACCCACCGGGGTGCCGGTGCCGTGCGCCTCCACCATACCGACGGTGGCCGGGTCCACTCCGGCGATCTCCAACGCTGCCCGGTACACCGCGGCCTGGGCATCCGACGAGGGTGTCGTGATGGTCTCGGAACGACCGTCCTGGTTGGCCGCGGTGCCGCGCACCACGGCCAGAATCCGGTTTCCGTCACGCACCGCGTCGGGCAGTCGCTTGAGCAGAACCACGCCGCAACCCTCCGAGCGCACAAACCCGTCGGCGGCGACGTCGAAAGTGTGGCAGCGACCGGTGGGCGAGAGCATGCCCTGGGCTGAGGCAGCGGCAGAAATCCGCGACTCCAACAACGCCATGGCGGCTCCGGCCACTGCGAGATCACTTTCACCCCTGTCCAGGCTCTGGCATGCCATGTGCAGGGCCACCAAGCCCGAGGAACATGAGGTGTCGACGGTGATCGCCGGACCTAGCAGTCCCAGCCCGTAGGCAATGCGCCCGGAGGCCATGCTGAACGGCGTGCCAGTGAAGCCGTAGGCGTCGTCCAGTGCGCCGGCGTCGCTGGTCACCACCGTGTAGTCGTGGTGGCAGAGCCCCACGAACACGCCGGTGCGGGAGCCCGCCAAGCTGGGCGGCACGATGCCCGCATGCTCGATCGCTTCCCAGGACGTCTCCAGCAACAACCGGTGCTGGGGGTCGATGGCGGTCGCCTCGCGCTCTCCGAAGCCGAAGAAGGAGGCGTCGAAGCCGCCGATATCGTCGATGAAGCCACCCCATCGCGACACCGACCGGCCCGGTACCCCCCGTTCGGGGTCGTAGTGGTCCTCAACGTCCCACCGATCGGCGGGGATCTCGGTCACCAGATCATCGCCGCGCAGCAACGCCTGCCAAAACGCGTCGGGCGAGTCGATCCCCCCGGGAAGCCGGCATCCCATTCCGATGACCGCAATGGGAGTAACACGTGATTCCATCGCCGTTCAAACCTCGTCTCAGCTCAACCGGCCTGCTTGTGGGCATCACCGGATTTAGGTACGCGGAACGGAAGCCCGTGTAGCAGCGCTCGCGCAGCCATTAATCCGGGTATCGACACGGAATGGGCTGCACGAACCGTCCAAGCTTAGACGCCCGGCTCAAGCCCGGGTTGGGAATGCGCTGAATTTCCCTGGTCGCTGCCCAACTCAAAGCGTTGACCAGGCATTTTGAGATCTTCCCCGGCGGCGGTGCCGTGGAAGTACGGGTAGCGCCGATACGGGAAATAAGACCCGCAACCGCTCACTAGATCAAGCGCGCGTCGCCCGGAACCATGAGCGATAATCGCCGGAATAGGCGACAAAAGCGGAGGCCCGAGTGATAGGCAAAGCGCTAGCGGCCCTCGGTCATGCTTTGGCGTTGGCGGGGTCGATGACGTGGGAGATCACCTGGGCGTTGATCCTGGGCTTCATCCTGTCGGCGGTGGTGCAGGCGGTGGTGCGGCGCTCGACGATCGTGAGCCTGTTGGGCGACGACCGGCCGCGCACCCTGGCGGTGGCGGCCGGGCTGGGCGCGGCCTCGTCGTCGTGCTCGTATGCCGCGGTGGCGTTGGCCCGGTCGCTATTCCGCAAGGGAGCCAACTTCACCGCCGCGATGGCGTTCGAGATCGGCTCCACCAATCTCGTGGTGGAGTTGGGCATCATCCTGGCCCTGTTGATGGGCTGGCAGTTCACCGCCGCGGAGTTCATCGGCGGCCCGATCATGATCGTGGTGTTGGCGGTCTTGTTCCGGCTGTTCGTGCGCTCCCGCCTCGTCGACGCCGCCCGAGAGCAGGCCGAGCGGGGAATCGCCGGTTCGATGGAAGGCCATGCCGCCATGGACATGTCGATCCAACGGGAGGGGTCATTTTGGCAGCGGGTGTTCTCTCCCGAAGGCTTCACCTCGGTGTCACATGTGTTCGTCATGGAGTGGTTGGCGATCCTGCGCGACCTCATCCTGGGCTTGTTGATTGCGGGCGCGATCGCGGCGTGGGTTCCCGAAACCTTTTGGCAGAGCTTCTTTTTGGCTAACCACCCCGGCGTGGCGCCGCTGTGGGGACCGATCGTCGGCCCGATCGTGTCGATCGTGTCCTTTGTCTGCTCAATCGGTAATGTGCCGCTGGCCGCGGTGCTTTGGAACGGCGGCATCAGCTTCGGCGGCGTCATCGCCTTCATCTTCGCCGATCTGATCATCCTGCCGATCCTCAATATCTACCGCAAGTACTACGGCACCAAGATGATGCTGACCATCCTCGGCACCTTCTACCTCGCCATGGTCGCCGCCGGATACCTGATCGAATTGATCTTCGGCGCAACCAATCTCATTCCCCACCAGCGCAACGCCACGGTCATGGAAGCGCAGATCTCCTGGAACTACACCACGTGGCTCAACATCGTCTTCCTGGTTATGGCGGCGCTGCTGGTCGCCCGGTTCATCACCTCGGGCGGAATGCCGATGGTGCGGATGATGGGTGGTTCTGCCGACCCGGGACGCGATCAGCACCATCACTAGGTATGAAATGAAATTCCCTGCCAACGGCCAATTTTTGGTACGTTTGCGCGATGACTTCCGACCCACGCGGCGACCGCCCGCCTCGGGTTCTGCTGCTTTACTACACGTTCACCGGGCAGGCACTCAGGGTGCTCGAGGCCGCGGGCGAAGTGTTCAGCGAGCGCGGATTTCAGGTACACAAAGCCCGGATCGAATTCACCGACCGACGCTTCGCCGAGCGGTTCTCCCGCTTCCCCTTGCGTCATGCGATGCTCGATCTCCTGAGCATGCTTCCCGCCCAAGCGCGCCGTGCCGCCGGAGAGATCCGCACCCCGGACGAGGTGCGAAACGGGCAGTATGACCTGGTCTGCATTGGCTCGTCGACCTGGTGGTTCACCATGAACATGCCGATGCGCACCTTCTTGACGTCCGACGAGGCGGAAAAGCTCCTCACCGGTACACCCTTCGCCGCGTTCTGCGTGTGCCGTCGCTACTGGCGCGGCAATTTCAGGCTGGCACGCAAGCTCGGGGAAAAGCGCGGAGGCCGGTATATGGGCGGCATCCACTTCGAATATCTCGGCGGACAGTTCGCTTCCGGACTCTCGATGATCAGCTACCTCCGCTCGGGCCAATACCGCGATCGGTACCTTGGCGTGCCCATCCCGGCCACCAACGTCCAGCCCTACCAGCTGGAGCAGACCCGGCACTTCGCCGCCGAGCTCGCGGATCGATTGGTCACGCAGCCCGCGCCACGCTAAGACCCGCGCGGCTCAGCTCAGCCGGGCGGTGTTCATGGATACCCCGGCGGCCGGCAGCCGCGTCAGCAACGCGTCGCCCATTGCCGCGGCGGGCGTGAGGACCCCGCGCAAGTCGGAGAGCCGATCGCGATCGAAGGCCAGCGCGAGACCACACTCCCCGAGCAGCACCCCGGTCCCGCTGTACGCGTCAAGCTGCTGTCCGAACGTCCCCAGGTACCGGGCACCGGACGTCGTGGTGGCAAACGTCTGCGCCGTGTAGTGGCCGCGTTCCCGCATCGTCTCACCCGGACCGGTGCCCGGTTTCGCGACGGTTTGCAACCAACGCTGCGGCAATCGCCGAAAGTGCCTGCCGCCCAAGGCGAACGCGCCCGCCAGCGTCCCGGTCACTGCCGCGGAGGCCACCGGTGCCGCGAAGGACCTTCCCAAACTCATCGTCTCCGAGTAACGAAACCGCCTGCCGTAGGACCAATTTTGTAATGCGTTGCTGCGTCGCACCACTCGGGTGTTGTGCGGCGCCCACACCAGGCCACCCAACCAGAAGCCGGCAAGCTCGGGCGCGATCCGGCCGCCCCGGCGCCAGAGGAAGTCCGGCTGCCGACCGAGATCGGGTTCGGCCCCCCGGTCGGTGGTCAGCGTGTACGGGTCGTCCATCTGCCGACGGGCCTCGGGGTCACTGGACGCGGTGCGCATCGACTCGAATTCCGAGGCGACGGTGCCTCCCGATCCCCCGCCCTGGAAGAAGGAGCGAAACACCAGGGTGGTGTCGCACAGCTCACCGGCGCCGTCGCCCTGTGCCCGGCGATAGAGCTGGTAGACATTGAGATCCGAAGGGATCGAAGCGAATCCGCACGAGATGACGATCCGGGCGCCGGTGTCGACGGCCTGTTGGTGATACCGATCGATGCTGGTCCGGACGAACATCACCTCACCGGTCAGGTCGGCGTAGTCCGTCCCGGCCTTGGCGCAAGCCGCCACCACCGGCAACCCGTGCGTGGTGTAGGGGCCCACCGTCGTCACGACCACCCGGGTGCAGGCCGCCATCGCCTGTACGGCCGCGGGCTGTGATGTGTCGGCAACGATCAGTGGCCAATCTTGTGCTGTGGGGCCGAGGGTTTCGCGCACGGCCAGTAACCGTTCCCGGGAGCGCCCGGCCAGCGCGATGCGGGCTTCGCTCGCCACCCGCGCCAGGTATTGGGCGGTCAACTTGCCGGAGTAACCCGTGACGCCGTATACGACGATGTCGAATTCGCGCTCGGCCGAACTCATCGCGTCAGTGCGCCGGCGACGCCGCGACCGCCGACGAATCGTTCTCGTCAGTGGTCACGGGAAAGCCTCTCGCGGATTCGGCGGTTTACCGATTCCGGCAGCAGCTGTGAGACGTCACCGCCCATCGTCGCGACCTCTTTGGCCAGCGACGACGACACGAACGAATACTGCGGCGCGGTCGCCACAAAGAACGTGTCGACGTTGGCGATGTGCTTGTTCATCTGCGCGATCTGGAGCTCGTATTCGAAGTCGGTGTCGGTGCGCAGACCTTTGACGATGGCGGTCATCCCTCGGGACGTAACGAAATTCACCACCAGGCCTTGCCCCACCTCGACCCGCAAATTCGGCAGATGCTCCGTCGCCTCCTCGATCATCGCGATCCGCTCGTCGATGTCGAACATGCCCTTCTTGGCGGGGTTGATCAGGATCGCCACCACCACCTCGTCAAACTGGCCCGCGGCCCGTTCGAAGACATCGATGTGACCCAACGTCACCGGGTCAAAGGATCCCGGGCATACCGCGCCGCTCATGAGCGATCACGCTAGCAAAGCGCCTCAATCAAATTCGGCCAGCTCCAAGCGGGTGTCGCCGTAAACCCGCTCGGGCCATGGGCGCCAGCCGTCCGGCCAGGTCACCGGGTTACTCGCTGCTGCACGCTCGACCACCGCGACGGCGCCCTCACCCACCCAGCCGTAAGTCGCCAGGGCGGCCACCACGGCTTGGATCTCCGCGGTCTCGACCTCGTAGGGCGGATCGGCCAATACCAAGTCCACCGGCGACGGCGCCCCACCCGCCAACACGCCCGCCACCACGCCCCGGCGCAGCGTCGCGCCGGGCAGACCAAGGGCTTCGATGTTGCGTGCGATGACGGCCGCGGTGCGCTGATCGGACTCGACGAACAGCGCAGACGTCGCGCCACGCGACAGCGCCTCGAGCCCCAATGCACCCGAACCGGCATAGAGGTCGAGCACCGCCAGCCCGGTCAGATCCAGCCGCGCGGTGACGATGTTGAACAGCGATTCGCGCACCCGATCGGTGGTCGGCCTGGTCCCGCGCGGCGGGACCGCGATGCGCCGCCCACCGGCGACGCCGCCGATGATCCGGGTCAGCTGAGCACCACCAGCAGATCTCCGCCCTCCACATGCGCGGTGCTCGACAACGCCACCCGCGCCACGATGGCGTCTTTCGGTGCGGTGATCGGGGCCTCCATCTTCATCGCCTCGATGGTGGCGATGGTCTGGCCGGCACTGACCTGATCGCCCTCGGATACCCCGACGGTGACCACGCCGTCGAACGGCGCGGCGATGTGATCGGGATTGCCGCGGTCAGCCTTCTCCACGGTCGGGACCGTGCTGGCAATGCTGCGGTCACGCACCAGCACCGGCCGCAATTGGCCGTTGATGATGCACATCACCGTTCGCATGCCGCGCTCGTCCGGTTCGGAGATGGCCTCGAGGCCGATCAACAGATCAACCCCCCGTTCCAGCTCCACGCTGTGCTCTTCGCCTTGGCGCAGACCGTAGAAGAACTGGTTGGCCGACAGGTGCGAGGTGTCGCCGTAAGTTTCTCGGTGCTCTTCGAATTCCTTTGTCGGACCAGGGAATAACAAACGGTTCAAGGTGGCCTGACGCTTGGGGCCGTTCAGCGCCAGCGCCGTCCCGTCCTCAGCCGTCAGCTGCTGAGTCGGCTTGGCCGGGCCGCGACCAGCCAGCGCCGCGCTGCGCAGCGGTTCGGGCCAGCCGCCGGCCGGGTCACCCAGCTCACCCCGCAGGAACCCGAGCACCGATTCCGGAATGTCAAGTCGCGCTGGCTCAGCAGCGAACTCGTCGGCACTCACCCCGGCGCCGACCAGGGCGAGCGCCAGATCGCCGACGACCTTCGACGACGGTGTGACCTTGATCAGCCGGCCCAGTACCCGGTCGGCACCGGCATAGGCCTCTTCGATCTCTTCGAAGCGATCACCCAACCCCAGCGCGATCGCCTGCTGCCGCAGATTCGACAGCTGTCCGCCCGGGATTTCGTGGTGATAAACCCGCCCCGTCGGCCCCGGCAGACCAGACTCGAAGGGCGCGTACACCTTTCGCAGCGCTTCCCAATAAGGCTCCAGCGCGCATACCGCCGACAGCGACAGGCCGGTGTCATATTCGGTGTGCGCGGCCGCCGCGACGATCGAGCTCAGCGCGGGCTGGCTGGTGGTTCCGGCCAACGGCGCGGCCGCACCGTCGACGGCGTCGGCTCCGGCTTGCCAGGCCGCCACGTAGCTGGCCAGCTGGCCGCCCGGGGTGTCGTGGGTGTGCACATGGACGGGCAGGTCGAAGCGGCTGCGCAGCGCGGACACCAACCGGTGTGCGGCCGGCGGCCGCAGCAGCCCTGCCATGTCTTTGATGGCCAGCACATGGGCACCGGCGTCCACGATCTGCTCGGCCAGCTTGAGGTAGTAGTCCAACGTGTACAGCCGCTCGCCGGGATCGGACAAGTCACCGGTGTAGCACATCGCGACTTCTGCTATCGCAGAACCCGTTTCGCGTACCGCATCGATCGCCGGGCGCATCGACTCGAGGTTGTTGAGGGCATCGAAGATGCGGAAGATGTCGATGCCGGTCGCGGTGGCCTCTTCCACGAACGCCGACGTGACCAACTCCGGGTAAGGCGTGTAGCCGACGGTATTACGGCCCCGCAGCAGCATCTGCAGGCAGATGTTGGGCATCGCCTCGCGCAGCGTGGCCAGCCGCTCCCAGGGATCCTCCTTGAGGAAGCGCAGCGCCACATCGTAAGTCGCGCCGCCCCAACACTCCACCGACAGCAGCTGCGGCATCGTGCGGGCCAAATACGGTGCCACCATGCCTAATCCGCTGGTACGTACCCGGGTGGCCAGCAATGACTGGTGGGCATCGCGAAACGTGGTGTCGGTAACGCCGACCGCAGGCGACTCGCGCAGCCAGCGCGCAAAGCCCTCTGGCCCCAACTCGACCAGTCGCTGCTTGGATCCGGCAGGCGGCGCGGCCTCGAGATCGACCTCGGGCAACTTGTCGTGCGGATACACCGTCGACATCCGGGTGCCGTGCTGCTGGTTGACGGTGACATCGGCCAGATAGGTGAGGATCTTGGTGCCGCGGTCGGCCGACGCGCGTGCGGTCAGCAGCTGCGGGCGTTCATCGATGAAGGACGTGGTGACCCGGCCGGCCTGGAAGTCCGGATCCTCCAGAACTGCTTGCAGGAAGGGGATATTCGTCGAGACCCCGCGAATGCGGAATTCGGCGATCGCCCGCCGCGCCCGGGATACCGCCGTATGGAAGTCGCGCCCCCGGCAGGTCAGCTTGACCAGCATGGAATCGAAGTGGGCGCTGATCTCGGCGCCGAGGTTGGTGCTGCCGTCCAGCCGGATGCCGGCACCGCCGGGGCTGCGGTACGCGCTGATCCGGCCGGTGTCCGGACGGAACCCGTTGGCCGGGTCCTCGGTGGTGATCCGGCACTGCAGCGCAGCGCCGTGCGGACGGATGTCCTGCTGCCGCAGGCCCAGGTCGTCCAGCGTCTCGCCGGACGCGATGCGCAGCTGGCTGGAGACCAGGTCGACGTCGGTGATCTCCTCGGTCACGGTGTGCTCCACCTGAATCCGCGGATTCATCTCGATGAAGACGTAGTGCCCGCTCTCGTCTAGCAGGAACTCGACCGTGCCGGCGCAGCTGTAACCGATGTGCCGGGCGAACGCGACCGCGTCGGCGCACATCTTGTCCCGCAATTCGGCGGAGAGGTTCGGTGCGGGCGCCAGTTCGATGACCTTCTGGTGGCGACGCTGGACGCTGCAGTCGCGCTCGTAGAGATGGATCACGTCGCCGGTGTTGTCGGCCAGGATCTGCACCTCGATGTGGCGTGGTTTGATCACCGCCTGCTCGAGATAGACCGTCGAGTCGCCGAATGCCGATTCGGCTTCGCGACTGGCCGCTTCGATCGCTTCGGGCAGCGCGTCGATGTCGGTGACGCGGCGCATCCCTCGCCCGCCGCCGCCCGCGACCGCCTTGACGAACAACGGAAATCGCATGTCGGCGGCCGCCGAGACCAGCTCGTCGACCAACGACGACGGTGCCGACGACGCCAGCACCGGCAGGCCCGCCTCGCACGCCGCGGCGATCGCTCGGGATTTATTTCCGGTCAGCTCAAGGACTTCGGCGTTGGGGCCGACAAAAGTGATTCCCGCTGCCGCGCAGGCCGCGGCCAAATCCGGGTTCTCCGACAAAAACCCGTAGCCCGGGTAGACGGCGTCGGCGCCCGCCCGCTGCGCGGTGTCGACGATTTCGTCGACCGACAGGTAGGACCGCACCGGGTGGCCGACATCGCCGATCTGGTAGGACTCGTCGGCCTTGAGCCGATGCTGCGAGTTGCGGTCCTCGTAGGCGTAGACGGCTACCGTGCCGACGCCGAGTTCGTAGGCCGCGCGGAACGCGCGTATCGCGATCTCGCCCCGGTTGGCCACCAGCACTTTGGAGATCACCTTTTAACTCCTCACAGCAGCGTCGACCAATAGTCCCAGAACCGCACCATGATCAACAGAAACACAGCGGTCAACCACAACGCGGTAATCGACCATCGCCATTGAAAGAGCACCCGCACCAGCGCGTTCGAGTCGGCCAACGTCGGGCGAAGCACGATCGAAGAGACCACGACTAACAGCGTGATGGTGGCTACCCAGACCACCATGCAATAGGGACACAGCGCACCGATCCGGTACAGGCTCTGGAAGATCAGCCAGTGCACGAATACCGCACCAACCAGTAGCCCGACCGTCGATCCGATCCAAAACCAGTGGGGCAATGGCACTTTCGCGACTGCCAGCACGCCGGCCACCACCACCACGGTAAAGGCCATAATGCCCAGCAGCGGGTTGGGGAAGCCCAGCAGCGACGCCTGCGGCGTGACCATCACCGAGCCGCACGAGAGGATCGGGTTGATATTGCAGGACGGCACATACGACGGGTTGGCCAGGAGGTCGATCTTCTCCACGGTCAGCGTCATGGAGGAGACGAACCCGATCACTCCGGCGATCAGCACCCACCATGCGCTGAGGATGGGGACCCCCGAGTCACGGGGTTGAGCTGACACCGCCAAGCCTCACTGCGCCGCAGGGGCGACAGCGGTGTCGATGCCTGGCACGTCGCCCACGATGGTCTTGATCTTGGCGACCAAAGCGTCGGGTGTCGACGGCTCGTAGTTATCGCCGTTGATCTTGATCGTCGGGGTTGCGGTGATGCTTGCGGCATTCGCTTCTGCGGTGACCGCGGCGAGGTACTTCCCGCTGTTGATGCAGTCCGGGACCTTGCCCGCCGCGCCGGCTTCGCGGGCGAGCTCGATCAGTTTCGCGTTGTCGGGAAAACTGGTGCCCCGCTCATCGGGCTGGATGCTGGAGCTGTACAGCGCGGCATGGAAACGGCGGAACGCGTCCATGGACTCATCGGCGACACATTTGGCCGCCGCACCCGCGCGCGACGAATAGTTCTGGTTCTTGGCGTTGTCGAGGATGGCCACCATCGAGTAATCGGCCGCAATGGCGCCCGTATCGATGAGCTTGGACACCGTCGGCCCGAACGTGCGCTCGAAATTACCGCAGGCCGGGCAGAGGAAATCCTCGTAGAAGGTGACGACGGCTTTGGGGTTGCTGGTCCCCGGCGCGTTGACCAGCTTGCTCGACGTCACCCGCACCGTGTCACCAGGACCAGAGGCGCCGGCCTTCTTGTCGTGATGCGAGGTCACGATGTAGAAGACCAGCGCGACGGCGAAGATCACCACGAACGCGGTGCCGCCGATCTGGATAAGTCGGCCGGACTTGCCGGTGGTGGACTTCAGGTCGAATCGCGCGGGACGCTTAGATTTGTCGGCCACGGGTTTAGGTTACCGGCGGCGGTGGCGCGACGAATCAGGCCCGGCTCAGGTGAGCCCGCAGGGCCGAAATCAGATCGCTGGTCGCGGTGAGGCTGCCGCCGCCCAGCTGAAACAGACTGGCGAAACCATGCGTCAGCGAGCCCATGTTCCGCAGGTCGACCGGCGTCCCGGCGGCCTGCAGTGCCGCCGCGTAGCTCTCGCCTTCGTCGCGCAACGGGTCGAAACCGCCGACCGCGATCAGCGCGGGCGCCAGCCCGGACAGCGACTCGGCCAGCAGCGGCGACACCCGGGGGTCCGTCGGATCGATGCCGGTGCCTTTCAGGTACTGGGCCTCGAACCATTCCATATCGTGTTTGGTCAGCAGAAAGCCGCGGGCGAACAGGCTCAACGATCGGGTCTGCGACGTGAAGTCGGTGCGCGGGTAGATCAGCCACTGCAGCACCGGCGCGGGCCCACCCTCGTCGCGCGCCAGCTGGGACACGACTGCGGCCAGGTTGCCGCCCGCGCTGTCCCCGCCGACCGCGACGCGTCCCGGCGTCGCGCCGAGCTCACCGGCGTGCTCGCAGGCCCACCTGAACGCGGCATAGGCATCCTCGATCGCGGCCGGCGCCGGATGCTCGGGAGCGAGCCGGTAGTCGATCGACAACACCTGGATCCCGGCGTCCCGGCACGTCAGCCGGCACAGCGCGTCGGCGGTGTCCAGGTCGCCGATCGTCCAGCCGCCGCCGTGGTAGAAGACCAGCAAGTCGGTGGCCTCGCCACTGGCCGGGCGGTAATGTCGCGCCGCGATCTCGCCCGCCGGTCCCGGCAGCGAAAGGTCGTCGACAGCGACGTGAATCTGCGGGCCGACGAATCCGACCAGCGAGTCGCGCATCCGGGCGCGCGACGCCGTGACATCGTCGTCCGCGGCCAGGCCATCGATGCCGGCCAGCCGCATTCCCGACAGCATCAGCTGCAGCGTCGGATCCAGGGTGTTGCCGTCGATGATGACCGAGCGAGCACGGAACAACGCCCGCTTTGCCGGCGCCGGAATCCACGGAATGACCTTGACGCCGACGTTGGTGACAGCGCTTTGCAGGAAGCTGGTCCAGCGCGTCGGCGCGCGTTTCGCTCCACGCTGCACGTCCAGCGCGCCTGGCAGACTCGGTGTCATGGCAGCCCCCTTGGTCACCCTGAATGACGGTAATGCGATCCCCGCCGTCGGACTCGGTCAGTGCCGCGCGACCAACTTTACGTGGTCACGAAATTGGCCAACCCGGACCTGGCCGTCAGCGGGCTGCCAAGGTTGCGGGCGGACACCGGCCCAGGTGTTGCTTCGATGGCATATACGGCTCGGTAATATCGTGATCCCCAAGTCAGTGAACCCCACACGGATTGCGAGTAATTTTGACTTGTTCGATTTCGAACTCAGCGCCGATGAGATGGCGTCGATCTGCTCGCTCGACGATGGAACTTGGCTTGGTCCTAATCCGCGAACTTTCAGTTTCACAGGCAGGTGAATGACGTTGACTGGCGATTCGGGCGCCGTACCGTCCATAGCTCTCAATGACGAGAACACGATTCCGGTGCTCGGTCTCGGCGTCGCTGGTTTGTCGGAAGACGAGACCGAGCGCGCCGTAGCCGCGGCGCTGGAAATCGGCGTCCGGCTGATCGACACGGCTGCGGCGTACGGCAACGAAGCCGCCGTCGGCCGCGCCATTGCCGCCTCCGGGATTCCCCGCGCCGAATTGTTCGTCACCACCAAGCTGGCCACCGCGGACCAGGGCTTGACGATCTCCCAGAGTGCCTGCGATGCCAGCCTGGAGCGACTCGGCCTGGACTACCTCGACCTCTACCTAATTCACTGGCCGGCCGCGTCGCTGGGCAACTACGTGGACTCCTTCGGCGGCCTCATCCAGACCCGCGCAGACGGACGCGCGCGCTCGATCGGTGTCTCCAACTTCACCGAGGAACATCTGGAGATGGTCATCGACCTGACCTTCACGACGCCGGCGGTCAACCAGATCGAGCTGCACCCGCTGCTCAACCAGGCCGACATGCGCAAGGCCAACGCGCAGCACAACATCGTGACGCAGTCCTACACGCCGCTGGCGCTGGGCCAGCTGCTGGACAACTCGACGATCACCTCGATCGCCGGCGAGTACGGCAAGACGCCCGCGCAGGTGTTGCTGCGCTGGAATGTGCAACTCGGCAATGCGGTCATTTTCCGGTCGGCCAACCCCGAGCGCATTGCCAGCAACCTGGACATCTTCGATTTCGAATTGGCCGCCGAGCATGTCGACGCGATCAACGGACTCAACGACGGCACCCGGCTGCGCCCAGACCCCGATACCTACGAGGGCACTTAGCCGGCCGGGCAGGTGGCCGCCGCCTGCCGCAGTACACCTGACGACGCCTGATCTACCGGCAACTGATAACCGCGCAGCACGGCGATGAACTGCATCGCGTACTGGCACGCGAACGCGCGGTTGGGCGGCATCCACAGCGCCGGCGGTGAATCACCCTTGTCCTGATTGGCCTGACCCTCGACGGCCAGCAGGTTGGCCGGATCGTTGGCGAAACGCAGCCGCTCGGCGTCCGGCCAGCCGTACGCCCCCATGTCCCAGGCGTAGGCGAGCGGGACGATGTGGTCGATCTGCACCGATTCGCCGACCTTGGCGCCGCGCTGGAAGGCGACGGTGATGTTGGTGTACGGATCGTGCAGGGTGCCGGTGGCCACCGCATCCGGGCAGCGTTTGATCGACACGTACGTCTTGTCGACGAGATCACGGTTGAGGATGTCGTCGCGGGTGTCGCACCCGTTGTGCCCGCCGGGGGCGTCGTTGTCGTCGTCCCAGGCATCCCCGTAGGCCGACCGGTGATAGTCGTAGCGGTGGGTGCGCTGCGGCAGCACCGAAATGCCGGCCAGCACATCGGTGCCGGGTTGCACCGTGGGCACATCGGCGCGGGCGGCGACCTCGGCGCGTTTGGCCACCGACGACCCCAGCGTCTGGTAAGCGACCAGCACCGCAAGAACAGCAGCGACCGACAACCACAGCAGGACTTTGCGGTTCACGACTTGTCCAGGTATTCGATGCGGTCGGTGTTGGTGAATCGGGCTGCCAGCAACGTCAATCCGGGGTGCGGACCGGCCTCTTGGTAGGCCCGCGTGCAGAATTCCCTGGCGGCTTCGATGTAGACCAGGTGGTCGGCCAGCGAGAGCAGACGCAGGGTGACCGCTCTGCCGGACTGGTTGCGGCCCAGCACATCTCCTTCACGGCGCTCCTTGAGATCCAGGTCGGCCAGCGCGAAGCCATCCAAGGTCCCGGCGACGGCACTCAGCCGCCGGCCGGCCGGCGATCCCGCCGAGCTCCAGGTGGCCAGCAGGCACAGGCTCGGGTGCTGGCCGCGCCCGATACGGCCGCGCAGTTGATGCAATTGGCTGATTCCGAACCGGTCGGCGTCCATCACCAGCATGACCGTGGCATTGGGGACGTCGACCCCGACCTCAATGACGGTGGTGCACACCAGCACATCGGTCTCGCCGCGGCGAAAGGCTGCCATCGCGGCGTCCTTCTCGTCGGCGGGCAACCGTCCGTGCATCAGCCCTAGCCGCAGGTTGGCCAGCTCACCGGAACGCAGCCTTTCGAAAAGCCCCACGGCAGTCTCCGTTGGCCTCGCGCCTTGTCCGTCGTTCTCCGACTCCTCGGTCTCATCGATGCGTGGCGCCACCACGTAGGCCTGCCGGCCGGCCGCCACCTCTTCGGCGATGCGCTCCCAGGCGCGATCCAGCCAGGCGGGCTTGTCCTTGACGAAAATGACGTTGCTGGTGATCGGCTGACGTCCGCGCGGCAACTCACGCAGCGTCGAGGTCTCCAGGTCGCCGTAGACGGTTAGTGCGACGGTGCGCGGAATCGGCGTTGCCGTCATCACCAGCAGGTGCGGCGTGATGCCATCAGGAGCCTTGGCGCGCAACTGGTCTCGTTGCTCGACCCCGAATCGGTGCTGCTCGTCGACCACGACCATGCCCAGGTTGTGGAACTGCACCGCGTCCTGCAGCAGGGCGTGCGTGCCGATGACGATGCCGACCTGACCGCCGGCAATCTCGGCACGGACTTGATTCTTCTGCGCGGCCGACATCGATCCGGTGAGCAGCGCCGCCCGGGTGGCGTTGTCGGCCCCACCCAGCTGGCCGCCCATCGCCAACGGACCGAGCACGTCGTGGATCGACCGTAAGTGTTGTGCGGCAAGGACTTCCGTCGGCGCTAACAGTGCGCACTGGTAGCCCGCGTCGACCATCTGCAACATCGCCAGCACCGCGATGATCGTCTTGCCAGAGCCGACCTCACCTTGCAGCAGTCGGTTCATCGGACGATTTGCGGCGAGCCCTTCGGACAGCACGTCGAGCGTTTCACGCTGCCCCGCTGTCAGCTCGAAAGGCAAGCGCTGCAATAGTTCCGCTGCCAGACCGTCAGATCGCGGCGGCGCCGGGGGCCCGGATTCCGACAGTTCGCCGTGCCGGCGCGACACCAGCGCCCACTGCAGGCCGACGGCTTCATCGAAGGTCAGCCGCTCGCGTGCACGGCGGCGCTGCGCCTCGTCCTCGGCAAGATGGATCGCACGCAGCGCCTCGTCTTCGGACATCAGGTCGTGGGCGGCGAGGAGCTCCTCGGGCAGCGGATCGGCCACCGGATCCAGGACCTCGAGCACCTGGCGCACGCAGGCGAAGATGTCCCAGCTCTGCAGTTTCGTGCTGGCCGGATAAATCGGGAAGAAGCGGCGTTCGAACGCCGACATCAACACCTCACCGCTGACGGCCTGTGAGGCGTCGGCAATGGTCTTGAGCGACTTGCTGCCACGGTTGCGTCCACTCGGCGAGTCGAGGATGAGAAAGTCCGGGTGGGTCAGCTGCATGACGTTTTTGAAGTATCCGACTTCCCCGGAGAGCATCACCTTGGTGCCCTCGGTGAGGTCCTTGCCGAGGTAGTCCGCGTTGAAGAACGTCGCGGTCACCTTGCTGCGACCGGAGCCCACGGTGATGCGCAGGCATTTGCGCCTCGGGTTCTTCTTCATCGGGAACGAGTGTGTGTCGGTGATGGTGTCGACGAGGGTGATGTGCTGACCCTCTTCGGGCCGCTCGTCGTCGGCATCCCACCTCGTGGCGCCCTCGGTGTAACTACGGGGGTAGTGACGCACCAGGTCGTCGACGGTGCGGATGCCGAACAGGTCGTCCAGCAGGTCGGCGGCCTTGGCGCCGACGATGTAGTCCAGCCGATCGGACAGCGACACCACGGCTACTCGACCCCGATCAACAACGTGTCACCGCGATGGCCGGTGGGGTAGATCACCAGCTCGGTCCCGGGATGGTGGTCATGGACGTGTTCGCGCAGGATGTCGCCGACCGCGGTTGCGTCGGCATCGGTCTGGATGCCCGCGCCCAACAGCACCGTCACCAGATCTCCGCCCGCGGCCAGCAGCAGATCGATGAGGCCGATCGCCGCCGCGGCCGCATCGGCGGCCACGATGAGCACCTCACCACCGCCAATGCCCAGGCCGTCGCCCGGCCGACACCGACCCGCCCAGGTCAACGCACTCTCGGTCGCGATGCGCACCGATCCGTGCCGGGCCCCACCGGCGGCGCGGGCCATGGTGTAGCCGTCATCGACGGCCTGCCTGCCCGTTTCGTGCACAGCCAGCGCGGCCAGGCCCTGCACCATCGACTCCGTCGGTATCGGCACCACGTCGATTCCCCAGCCGATGGCCGCGGTACAGCCGGCCACCAGCTCCTCGGCGGCCACATAGCCGTTGGGCAGCACCATCACCTGCGCGGCGCCGGTGTCGACCACGGCCCGTACCAGCTGGTGGGCGCTGATGGCGGCGGCCGGATCGCGGGCCTCGACGTCCGGCTGCAGCACGCAGGCGCCCTCCCCGGCGAACAGCTCGGCGGCGCCGTCGCCGTCGACCACGGCCAGCACCGCCCGTTCCCGGGTCCAGCTGCCGGCCGGCAATCCGCCGATGCCGGAGCTCAGGGCCGAGACCACGATCCGGCTCAGCTGGCCGGCCACCAGTCCCGCTTCGACCGCGGCACCGGCGTCGTCGGTGTGCACGTGCACCGAGTAACTGTCGGACGGCGCGGCCGCGATGGCCACCGATTCGCCCAACTCCTCGAGCCGATCCCGCAGTACATCGGCCGCCGCGGCATCGCAGCCATCCAGCAGGTACATCACCTCGAACTGCGGCCCCGGCCGCTCGGTGACGGCCTCAGCCGGGCGGGCTCGCGGCGAGAGCTCGTAGACGGTGCGGGCCGATGTCTGGCCGGTGACCGTCGAGCTCAGCGCGTCCAGCAGCACCAGCAGCCCGCGCCCGCCGGCATCCACCGCACCGGCGTCAGCGAGCACGTCGAGCTGCTCGGTGGTCTTC
>Ga0182030_10009850_pt1 | contig 19509 bp, 24 predicted proteins | sample 812S3MmetaG_FD_121299 | JGI IMG/M metagenome (GOLD analysis project Ga0182030, IMG submission 121299) | Permafrost microbial communities from Stordalen Mire, Sweden - 812S3M metaG (Illumina Assembly) | ecosystem: Environmental > Terrestrial > Soil > Wetlands > Permafrost | place: Sweden... | reverse complement strand
ACCCGCGTGCGCGGTCCCGATTGATACGATCGGTTCGGACCGGCCGGACCATACGCGGCGTTGTTTGACGTGCTGTTGGCAGGGCTGTTGACAACGGTGGGTTTTCGCTTGGTGGTCTGGGCGTCGGCTTGGGTGACGCCGAGGCCGATTGCGAGCACGCCAACGGCGGCGAGCGACAGCGTGAGCTTGGTGGCGGCGGGAAATTTGAAAGTCATCGCGTCCTCTTGGGGTGGCGGGTCGCCATTTCCGGTTGGGGGTCACTTTAGCCGCCGGGGGCATGCGGTCACAAGGTCAATTGGGCCACACCGCTTCATAATAATACGGTCGAACGCGGAAAGTTGCATGGAAACCAGCACCTTGCCGAGGCACCCGATCAGATTCTGCCGCGCAGCCCTTTTAGAGCGCGCCGCGCAGGTTCGGGGTTTGCGCGCCGGTTACCCAGTCCGCCGAGGTCGAGGGCAGGGCGGCGGCCGTGCAGCTGCCACGCCTGAGTTCGGCGCGGGCGAACAATTCAGCCAGTTTCGGTTCATTTCCCGATGTCAGGAGGATCAACCGGTTCAACATGCAGCCGACCGCGGCGCGCCGGGCCGGCATGTCGTCGCCTTGGCACGACCAGCCACCTAACCGGGTATGTATGCCTGCCCATGCCTGCCGGTGCCATTGATTTCAAAAGATAATCGGCATACGCGGGCTTGACTGGGCGCGGGCGGGAGCCTAAATGTGGGTAACGGATGTGGGTAACAACTGGAGCTTTCGATGCCTGCCAAGCCAACCGAAACCACGGTAGACGAGCGCACGCCAGCCGAACGTATCCGGGACGCCTTGAAGAGCCCGGGCAAGCACTCTTTCGGCAACAGCCTGTTTCTCGTCACGCGCGAGAGCGGCAAGGGCTATTGGGTGCAACAGTATCGGGACGGTATCCGGCCCGATGGCAAACCCTCGTTTCGTTCCAAGTCGCTTGGCAGCGTCGCTGATCCAAAGCTCAACAGCTATTCCAAGGCGCTTGTTGCCGCACGGCGCTTCGCTGGCAAGCGGGATGATCAGAAGGAAGAGCAAACCAAAACGATGGCCGCTGGGCCGCTCTTCGCGGCGTTGGTCACGGAATACCTTGACGGTTATGAAGACGCTGGGGAACGCGTCCCGGGCAAGGCAGCGGGCTGGCGTGGGACATCGGAGGCGGACACTTACCGGCGCAACCTCATCGAACGCGGTGCACTGGGCAAAATGCACGTGATCAAGATCACGTCGCAAGACATCGCGGCGCATCTCCGGCTCTTCGAGGGCAAACCCAAAACCGCCGAGCGCGTCCGCAGTCACATCGCGAACATCATGGCGTTCGCCATCGCTCGCGAGATCAGGAAGAGCGACACTCCTAACGTCGCTCCGGACAATCCGGCGTCCGCCGATGGGCCGCTAAAATATCTGTCTTGGCCCAAAGTCGAGAACGGCAACGGCGACGATGAGGAAGCGCACCCGGCGATGCCCGGCACCGCTGTGCCCGCGTTCTTTCGTGACCTTCAAGCCATCAAGACACCGACCGCGCGGGCGCTATCTTTTATCGTGTTCACCGGGTTGCGCGCGAGCGAAGTTGTCGGCGCGCAATGGAAAGAGATCGATACCAAGGAAATGGTTTGGACAGTGCCCGGCTCGCGCATGAAGGGCAAAGGTAAGGGCAAGCCGCATTCTGTTCCGCTGACATCCGCCATGTTGGCGGTCATTGGAGAGCGGGGCGCACCGGATGATTTTATCTTCCCGGGCGCTCATAAGGGACATGTCGGACCAAAGAACCCGCTCCACACTATGCGAATGATCTACAAGGGGCCACCGGCCATTGATGGCCGGGCTCCAGACGTGCACGGGTTTCGATCAACCGTCACTGATTATGTTGTCGATCATTCGGGCATCACGGATATTGAACGCCTCGCCGATCTCGCGCTAGGGCATTTGAAGCACCGCGACAAAACGCAAAAACGCTATCTGCGATCCACGCGACTGGAGCAGCGCAGGCCGGTAATGCAGTTCTGGAGCGACTACGTCGCCGGCAAGTGATCCTGTATGAACCGCATAGAGGAAAAGCCGCCTTATTTGGTGGAACATTGTTCTGGATCAACGTGACCACCGATTGCGCGGCCAATTGTCATAAGACCACTTGCCGAGCGGCCTGAGGGGGTGCAGTTCCGGCGCGTGTCAGGGGTCCGGGATTACCCTCATCCGGACCCCGCCGGCCGGCCCAAGCTCGATGTCGCCTCGTCACGGCACGATAAAGCCGCCGCACTGGGGTTGAGGATCAGCACGACGGCTTTAAAGCTGTGAGTGCGGGCCAAGGGCGTGCTCCGCGCGGCCAATGTGGCGGCTTATAGTAAACAGATCGTTAAGGCTGCTTAGTCGCCTTCTTGGTCGCCCTTGTTTCTGACCTCTCCCCCGCACGCCGAGGCGCGTGGATTTCAAATTGCTCACTCCGAACGTCATCACCTACTCAACTCTTCCGCCTTTTTTAGTTCTCCAACTATCGTTTCAAGATGCCCATCAATTGCTTCGTTCTTAATGCTGAAAGATATCCCCGCAGCACCCTTTGAAGAAGCATCGATACCTTTGGCTTGCATGGTGGCCAACGCTGCATCACGTGTGTCGGGGCTGAGCTTGAACTCTACGTGACAATAACCGGGCGTTTTTCGAGGATGAAACCAGCAGAAATTTCTCCCGGTCGATCCTAAAGCTATATGACCCTTATTGTAGGAGAGCCTTTGCTCTGCTTCGGTCGTCTTGAGTGCCGCAACAATTTTGTCCATGACTGACAAGGAAGCAGGATCGCGTCTCTTCTCCCAGTATGCCCGATCGGTCTCTTCCGCCTCTTCTGGAACGTAACCTTCGACGATTTCCTCAACTACGTCGAGAACCGTTACCGCATGAAGCACGATATTACTTTCGTCGAGTTTGAAGGCACTGAGTTGAACAGCAATCATCGGAACGGAGCGATTTAAAAGACGCAGCACGTTGAAGAAGCGACTGGTAATATTCTCAGCGACGATAACGGCACGATGATCAGATTGAGGGCGTAGCTGCCGCTCAACATCCCAATATTCAATGGTGCGGATTATATGACTTTCATCGAGCGTCCCAAGCATGATTTCGACTTCATAATACAGATCAGTATCGGCGTGGTGCATCAAGAAATCTATTCGACCACCTGATGGCTGACGACGCTCCTTTCCGATGATGTCAAGTTCTCCCAAACCGAGAATGGTCGTGTCGTCTTTGATCCGGTCTTGAAGCCATTTTTCATTTAGACCCACGGAACGGAGTTCAACGGGCAATATTTTCTTGAGTTCTAACGCCATCGTTTCCAACCCCTGTTTGCCATCCGTCGTTGATGGTCATTTCGCGGGCCTCCCGGCCCGGCGTTCAGCCTCAGCCTCAAATCTGTTCTGAACTTGCGCGCGCCCATGGGCACGTGACGATCCGCAACATGCAATTCCACTTTTGTCGATCACAATCATCGGGTCGGAGCGGTTCGAATACTTCAAGGTGCTGGTAGTCGAAGAGCGCCGCATCTCCGATGTAGCGTGATCCCGATCTCGGCTCAGAAGCTACGGGAACGACGCAAACATGCTGTCGCTTAGGAGAAAGCCCGGGAGATCATCCCGGGCTTTTGTTTGCGGGTCGCGTCGAACCCAAAAGCTCCTGCCCTTTATTGATGAAGTAGTTTCTAAGACGGTCGTCATCTGGAATATACTTTCGCGCACGCCTGCGCACCTCATCCATGTTTCTATATTCAGCGTGTTCAAAAAGGTCTCTCAGGCAGTCATCTGCGTAAATTTCGTTTTCTATCACGAATGTCTGTATCGGTCCTACCGGCATGATTTCTACTCCTCGCTTTTCTCGCTACCCTTAGATGGGGGATGAAAATTATTGATGATGGTGACGACGTTTTCCGCGTTGACGGTCTGGCTATTGATGGTCAGTTGCGTTGGCGGCGGGGAATTGTTCAGCCGCGAGAGAAGCCAATCTGCGAAGAGCTTGAGGCCGGTCGAGGCTGCCGCCGACACAACGATTGTCAGAATAGTTTCGGCACCGGTGTCGAAAGCCATCTCCGGCCGATAGTCAGCCTTGACGCCTTCAATCCCTGCGGCATTGAGGTCGCGCAAAAGCGTTTGATCAGTCGTGTAGATTTTGATTTCGGTCATTGGCACACAGCCAAAAATTGCCGCATGGTTGTGATGCTCCCCGCCAATGGATCGGTGCTTCCATCGCCGCTTGTGGTAATCATGCTGGCGGCCCGGTTCATAATCCTCAAACGCAACGCGCTCAGGTGGCTCGTCCCATAACCGTCGATACAGGCTTGCTTCGTACTTTGCTCGCTCCCAATCGTGCTTGAGAAGCAACGATACACGTTGCGTCAATTCCTCGACGCGGCCAGCGTTGTCGGAGGCAATCAATGACAAAATTTCTTGGTCTCTTTTGTCGTGCGGATTGAGGCGAAGTGAGAACTGCGCTCGTAGCCCTGCTAGCTTGGCCGTATCTTGCTCAAACGCTTGGCGGACCTCTTGGACAAGCTCCCGCACCCTGTCTCGCCATTTCATTCTTTCTTGAATGACATTTTCGGCAGCGATGCGCCTCTCTGCCGTTAGCAGGGCAACTAGCCCCGATACGATGGCTGCAACTACCGCAGAGGTCAGCAAGATCATGGGTCATGCACTCGTTCGCCCCGCACCATAGCACGGCGAAACGAATACATGCTACGTCGCTTCTTGTGCCGGGTGCTGGTTGCGAAGCCATCATGAGCCGATAGACGCCCCTGCGGACCCCGCTGGGGTGTCTTTTCATTTGGGCGGTAATCGTCACCCGGGTTTAGATTGGTGCGCCCATTGATCGCAGGGTGCGCTTGGCTTGTCGTCTCACGGCATTGAGCACGCCGCCGCTACTGGGCGATGTGCTGATCACGTCGAAACGTGATCGGCCGTTGAGCGTGTAAACGGCGCGTCGGTGTGTGCCGCGTGTCGTCTCGAATGTGATCTGTGCGCCGACCTCGCTGCTGATCTTGCGAAGTGCGTCATCGATTTCACGTGCGCGATTTGATGGGGTGCTCATCTGAACGCCCTCACAATCAAATCATTCCAACCCACACCTAGCTTTTCACGCATGGCATCGGCCTTGCGAGCCGCCATGTCGCGCTCGCCATCATTCGAATTGCCAAGATGATTGAGAAGCGCAACCAGCTTCGTGCGTTCGGCTTTGGTCATCTCCGGCCGCTTGCTGCCGTACCCGCCGGGGCCAATGCCCGCCGAATTGCCAATGCCGCCGAATGAACGTGTGCCCATGCCTGCGAACATCCTGTCGGCAGCCTCGGCACTCGCCTGACGCGCTCGGGCCTCAGCCTCCTCCGCCCATCTCGCGCTGGCCTTGGCTTTTGCTGTCGTCGCCTTGGCCTCGGCCTTCCTCGCCCTCTCGTTGGCCTCGGCCTCCGCCTTCCTCGCCCTCTCGTTGGCCTTGGCCTTGGCGGCCTCCGCCTTGGCCTTGTCGGCCTCCGCCTTGGCAAAGTCAGCGTGCGCCTTGGCAGTCGCCGCCTGCGCCTGCGCTTCGGTCATCGACGCGGGATCATGTTTAGTCTGACTGAACACGCGCTCAGTATGTTCGGTCTTGGCGCGCTCGGCCTTGACACGCTTGGCTTTCGCCTGCGGTCCGAAACACGATCCCTGATAACCACCAAGACGCCACTGCAACAGGGTGTTGACCCACGCGGCGGACTTGCCGACATCTTCCGCGATCTTGCGTTGTGTCGCGCCCTGCTCGGCGGCGTCCGCGATTTTCTCGGCGGCGACGTGCATGAAGTTTTCGCCGGCATCAATCGCCTTCTTCGCTTCCCTCAGAAGGGCATCGACACGCCACTGCCGCTGTCCCTCTTTGAGTTTGTCTTCGCTGTGGGCCATGTTCATGCCCTCACGGTGTAGTTGGCCGGCGCAGGCGCGGGGCCACCGGGGACATGGTTGATCCACACCGGTTGGATGTAGACCGTGAACATGTTGGGCAAATCGCGATGCAGCGTTCGGACGTGACCGCGTCGGCGGTGCATCTTGACTTTTCGGCCTGTCGGTTCTCCACGCTCGCCCGTTGCCCGCGTGATCCAGCCCGGGCAACGAATGGTGACCTCTTGCACGTCTTGCTCGGGGCTGTAGAGCGAACCGCCGCGTCGAAATGGACTTGAGCGCTCTTGCTTCGGCGTGAGCTTCTCTCGCACCGTGCGCTCTTGCACGACGCTTCCGTCCATCAATGCCAGCACAAGAATGTCGAGCAGGCCTTCGGCGATCAACTCATCGGGCACACGCTCGCCTGATAAATCATCCTCATCCACTATTCGAGTGAGCCGGTTGCTAAGCCAGTTGCCCTTTTCCCACCATGCCTGACGGCTGTCGGGATCGAAGCCTTTCTTGCGTGTTTCATCATCCGGGGCGTGCGATGCGTTGTCGATGCACCATTGCTTGTTCACATTGCCCGGCAAACGCTGACGGAAAACTTGCGAAGCACAAATCAGCTTCTCGCCGATCATGTCGAAATCCATCCAGCGTTCGTGGTCTCCCGTGATGGCGTCTTGCGCACGCTGTCGATCTTTCATCACTTTGGCAAAATCGACTTCGTCATCGATGGCGCGATCCAAAAACGCGCCCATGTCGTAGTAGTTCATGCGGATCGTGAAAGGCTCGCCACCGTTCGGCAAGTGCCACATATCCGCCGTGTACAACTCCGCCTTTTCCGTCATGACATCGTCGGAGGGATACCGCCGGAACGTGTCAGGCGTGATCACGAAGCGCACGCCAGTCGTCAGGCGTCGCGCGTTCGGCGTCTTCGGCAGCAGCGCGGGCGGGAGCTTGATGTACTTGTCTGGATCGTCATTGACGTCCGCGAGAATGGAGAGCTTGGGCGCGGACTTTGCGCGGACATCGACCATGTTTGACAACCAAGCGACGCTGCCAACCCGGCTGGTTTTCGGTCCGGTGTTTTTCAGTCCGGTGGCTTTGAAAACACTTTCGGGGCAAGTGCGGGTCACCTTGACCGGCTCATAGGCTGCGATCCCGTGAACTGTTTTCTGCTTGCTCCAGAAGCAAACCCGGCCGATGTCGATGCCCATGACCTCGGGCTTGTCATCGAACGAATAATAATTGACGGTGTCCTTATCGAGCGGCCTCCATTCGTCGCGGCCGTTGAAAATATCCTGAGTGTGGATCGCGACAACGCGGCTTATGGGCAGCGGCTCGGCTCGGGCGGACCATAGACGCGGGTCTGAGCCACGGGCGCGAGCGGTCTTCTCCATTATCCTGATCCACTCCGCGGAGTGGCCATTGGCTTCGGAGACTTCTTTCCATGGCGCGAAGTCGTCGGCCTCAAGAGTGAAGCGGACTATTGCCAGATCGCCGCCGTCGAGGAAGTCAGCCTCGCCGCCGCTGGGCTCGCCGTTGCTGTCCATCGCACCGTATTCCGATGTCGCGGTGCGTTCGCGCTGGGGGTTGGTGGTCACGCTGAGCAACTCGACAGCCGGGGCATAGTTCGGCGCGCCGAAGGGACGCAGGGTCGCCTGATGAGCCACTAGCTCGGGCGTCACCGCCATCGCTCGCAACTCGCCGCTCTGGAGGATGCGGGGCAAGTGCGCCGACGTAGTGAAGTGATAAACCGGCGGGCTCGTACCGGAAGTTTCCGAGGCCTCAAGGGCCATCGGTGTTTTTGAAAGATCGGTCATGTTCTACGCTTTCCATAAGCCAAGGGGATCGCCTTGGGCGAATGGAACGGGCATGATCACTAGGCGGGGGGTATTTGCCCGGGCTCTACGTGCCCGGGGATACGTGGGGGTTCTGCGGCGTCTACCCCTGCTTGCGCAGGGTGCCTAGTGATCAACCAATTCCACGTGATCGGGGTAGCATGGGCGCGGGGCCTGAGCTACGAATTCATTTTCCTAAATCTATGCTTAACGCTCTTGCGCTGGCAGCGAAGGTCGTCAGTTAACCACGCTCGTACGCTACAAACGTTCTGGACTGTGGCGACCCTATAGCATTTTTCGCGTCCCACATCTTCAAACGGGACAGTGAACGCGACTTAAGCCCCATTGAGGGATGGCGTTTCGCCTCTACAACTAGAGGTTCCCCTTAGTTCGTTTGTACAACCCGGGACCCTATCTTGCAGCCGGGGGTCTATCTCGTTTGTCAAGCCATATCGCTCAGGATGGTTGACGCCGGGTTAATGAGGGGTCGTGTGGGTAACCAATGACGCGCTCAGATGCGACCAAGCCATAGGAACTAGCGCATTGAAACTGCTGTACTTTACGCTGGCCCAGAGGGCTGCGGCGACCCGCGTGGTTGTGTGTAACAGATGTGGGTAACGAACAGCAGGGCCGTTGAAACTGCTGCGCTTTCCCATGTGCACCGTGGCTCCAAGTGCCGGGGCCATGCGCGCCGCGCGGTGGGATCATGCTCGACGCGGGTCAGGTCGCGCGCTCGACGGTGGCGAGATGCTTATAAGATGTAATGTTTGAAGCTTAAAGCATTTCTGGAATTGAAACATGGTTAATATGGAACCGGCGCGGGGCCAAATTCAGCCGAAACGCTGTTCTTTAGTGCCAATCGCGCCGATTGTGTCCGGTCGGCCTGTGCAGAGTGAGAATAGTTAAGGTTTATGAAGCTGGAAAGTCTCTTGGAAAGTCTCGGGAGCCAATCTGCTAACTTGTTGATATCGCTTTGGAAAGTCTCCTTGGAAAGTCTCTTATCCATAGACTTTCCACCAAATCACTAAGCCCCTGATGTTGCTATGGAAAGTCTCGGGATGTGAGACTTTCCAAGACTGGAAAGTAAGTCTTTACATCCAAGAGAGCTTCGCCCCCTCCCGGTGCCCTCCCGGGGGCTCGCTTGATTGTCCAATGGTGGCGGGGCTTCCCACGGTGCTCGCCCCTAGCGGTCGTCAAACCTCACTGCGGTCTCCGTGCAGGGATACGGAAGCCGGGCCGGAAATGGGTGTTGCGCTTTGTCCTCCTAGTAGACCGCCGCGTCGATGCTTTGCCCTGCGCCTTGAACCGTGATTATCCGGTTGACACCCACAGATGCTATTTGTGGTGCTTGCCTGTTTTGGCCGGGCTGCACCATCGAGCTGGATCAATCATGCGGCTTTAGGTCCGGAAGCTTGTCGTATAGATTTAGGACGGCTGCTGAGAATGTCTCGTCTAGATGCGCCGCGCAGTATTTGTACAGCTCGGCGACCTGTGCTGTCTTGGAAATCCCGTTGAGTTGTTTCTTAGGGAGAAGGAAGTTGTTCAGCCCACTCATGTAGCCTTGCGCCCATGAAAAATAGCCGAGTAGGTAGTCCTTGTTATCGGCTTTTGCTGCATCGACGCTGACGGCGAAGTTGGGACAAGCTGACGTTCCGAGTCCCATGAAACCCCACGGCGGTTCAGCGTTCGCGGCCGCCGCAGGGGCCATGCCGCCGAGCACGGTCGCGATCAGCATCCCCGCAATGAGGAGGCGTTTAAGATGGCTGCTCATGATCTAGCTCCTGTGGGTGTCAACCGGATAAGCAAGCATGCCTTGAACCATTGTCCGTTGTCATCGCGGGCGCGGGCTTCTTTGAACAGGCCGCCCATTAGCTCGACAAGGTCCCTGTCATATGCATACCCGCACCATCCGCGCGGAAGCCCACGCCGAAGTAGCCTGCGCCGGCCGCCCTTATCCATTTGTCTTTCCCTTCACAGTGTCGGGTCGTCGGGCTCGACCGCCGCGACCTCCGGTCCGTCTCCGACGTCGAAACCGTTCGCACCCATCTCATAATGAGCCTTGCGCCGGTTCGTGCCCTCAAAGTATTTCAGATCGAGGGCTCGCTCCGCCTGCATCATGAAAGCGGAAACATCTTTCCCGGTCACTTTGACCACGCCGAGCAGGTTCACAGCCTTCGCCACTTCGTCGGGTGTCTGGCCATCGGCTTGGTTGGTGCGGGCTACGTCGAGACCTTTGCCGATCAAGTCGCGGATCGTGTTGAGCACGGCGCGATAGCGGCTCATCTCCGCTTTGACGACTGCCGTGCTTTCGGTCGTGACGAAGACGCCCTCGACCCATGCCAGCACAGTCTGATCATCCGGGTTGGCATAGTTGTTCTTCAACCTCTCCAATGACCGGAACGTGCTGTCCTTGATGCTCTTGATCACGAGCATGTTGCGCACGGCGTTGCGGTACGCGGTCGAGCCTGAGTAATAGCTCCCATCGGCCATTGATGCCTTGGAGGGATGCCCGAGCACGAGGATCGTTGCGTTGTACTTGACGGCGAGACCGCCGAGCACACGCTTGAAGAAGATGTTGACCGGCAGGCGTTGCGCCTCGCCCATCTCCGCAATGTCCGCGAGGCTGTCGAGCACCACGAATAGGCCGGGTCCCTCTGGGCTTCGCGCGCGGGCTGCCGCGAGCTTCTTCTCAAGGTCATAGTAGAACGGCTGCAAGACTGTTTTGCCTGTCTCATCGATCCGGGCGATTGAGATTTCCTCGCCGACTACTGGCCATGTCTCGCAGTCCATCTCGGACATGTCGGTGATGCCAAGGTCTTTCAGCGCGGCCCCGACCCGAACCTTGATCTCGCCCCGGCCATCTTCGGCGAGCACGAGGAGCGCCGGCCCCCTGATAGTGTCGCGCCCGAATATCTGGCGACCCGCCGCGACCGCAACACCCATCTGGATTGCAATCGTGGTCTTGCCCATGCCGCCGTTGGCATACAGCATGTTGACGACGCCTTGCATCACGAGGTCGCCGACCGTGTACACAGTGCGCGGAAAGTTACCTTCCATCAATTCGGTCAGAGACAGCGTCTTCGGTAGCTTGCGCCGCTCTTCTCTGACAAGATCGTCGGTGGCGGCGGTGTCGTCATCGGCGTCGGCGAAATCCTCCTCTACAGTGGGATCACGCACGACGCCTTTCGCGTTCATGTCATTGATCACGCGCATCGCCTGCTCGTCAGACGGTCGTTGTGTCTGGTCAAGGATGTGAGCAGAGATACTGTAATCGGGGTTCGTGATCACGTAGATGATCGCGCCATCGCTCCAACCTTGGCGGCGCAATTCGCACGAGACCCAATAGACGGCCTCAGAGCGCGACTTTCTGTAATCGGCTGGCGGTCCCTTCTCAATGAACGAGCGGAGCACGTCGTCGAGCTTGGAGATATCGACGGTCGCCGGGATATCAATAGCCTCGTCGTCGTCTCCAGCATCGTCATTGGACACGTCGGCCTGATCAAAAGTAAATTGGTCGAGCTTGTACGGCTCGGCGAAGAAAGGGCGCATATCGTCAGCGATATCGGCGAGCACAGCAACGCGACCGGCCGCGATCTTCACAGCGTTCGGTATGTTGATGGTGTAGGGCAGTCGCATCACATGGCAGAGGTCCTGACAACTATCCCCGCCGAGGAGCCCTTTCAGCGCGATGTTGTACGCCTTGAGGACCTCGCGGTTCTCATCGGTGACCACGACCGGATCGATAGCGAAGAACACGCCGAGGCCGTTGCCCGTGTTTATGATCAGTGAAGGCGGCATCGGCGAGGCGGTCTTGATCTTGGCCCGCATCGCGGCGCGAGCCGCTTCTGCGTTGCCGGGTGTTGTGTCCTTCGGCAGGTCCACATCGACATGCAGGTAGTGGACGACCGTGACCTCCGCCTCGCTCGCTTTCGCATTGTAGGGCATGCTACGCGGCGTCACTTCGTTGCAGTTGAAATAAAGTCCATAGCCTCCCGCGTCAGCTTTGGTCAGCCACCGCAGCGCGGCGGCGCGTCCCTCGTCGGTCTTGGGAAAGCTCCGCCCGATGATGTCACTTTTGCCCGTGATGGCATTTTTGCGCGTGGGATGAATGGCGCAGAGATGCGCCATGTCGGTTTCCAGTGAGAAGGCAAAATCGATTGCCTTGGGGATGTCAGCCACAAGGGGCTTGAGATTTGTGTCGGCTTGGATTATAGTCACAGCAGTTCATTTCCTTGATTTGGGGTCACATCCCGGTCAATTCTCTTAACGCCTTCGACCTGCCCGGTCGGAGGCGTTTCGTATTTCAGATCAGCTTCGCAAGCTAACCAATCGGGTACGCATCCAGCCAAGCCTTGTTACGTGCGGCCGAATTAAACTGCGGAAGGTCGAACACGGTGCGCCACAAAATAGCACGCTCGACAGTCCCCTGTTCTTCGTAAGGTCCGCCGCACATCTCCGCGATATCGGTCAGCAGATCGAGGGCGGCGTCATCGACGGCGCGTCGTGCGTTGATACGTTCACCGAGACCGGGATAGTTTTTATTACGCCTGAGCGTTTCTTGGTCGCGTCTATTCATGTCGTTCCCCTCTTCTTGGTTTCTTCTTGATTTTGTATAACCGAGACCCCGGCCGCCGCGCCTACGTTGTCGGCGAGACCATGGATACGCGGGAGCGTAGGACCGATGAAGACCGGGGTTCGGTACACACATCACGCCGATTAGGGGAACATCACGGCGCGATTGCTTCAATAGGTGGTGGTCGATTTCCTCGTTCGTCTCAAAAGTCTAGTGTGGTATATCGTCGCACCTTGGGGCCTTAGGCCATCTTGTAACCCCTTGGCCTCGCTGGCGCGGTCCCCGGCTCCTCCGCTGTCTCTGGGGCGGCCGGTCGCGCTGGGGCTACTGGCGGGGCTGTTACCGCCCTTGCCGCCTCAATGGCGAAAAACATCTCTGCCCCCTCCACCGCTGTCGCCCAAGCCCTCCAAGCATGGGCCTCCTCAATTGTTGGCAATCGTGACCACGACATCAACCGTTGCCAATCCGCAGCGTTGGCGAAGACAACCTTCGTCTCATCCTCATCGTCGCCGTCATCGAAGATGACCCTGTTATGGCCGGGCGCTTCACACATCCTGAAAGCTCTTTCAGCCGCTTCCAGTTCGCCGGGGCCGCCTAGGATTGGCGGGGTGATAAGCCCAAGCGGTGGCTCAGGCGCGTCTTTTTCGTCAGTCGCGAAGGGGATATTCTCTATCATCATCGTCACCTCTTCAATAAAGCCATGAGGGCAGGCGGGATCGTATTGGCAGGCGGTAGCGGGTCCGCGCCGCGCCCGGGTGCCAGTGGCCCTGTCTGTTCGGGCGGCTGATAGATGTCCGGCGGTGCTTCACGTATGACACGCTCAACCGGCTCGGGCACGAGCGCGGGCTCAATCTCGTCTGTAAACGGCTTGGGCTCAGGCTTGATGTACGACATCAAATCTTTTTGCAGCGCCGTCAGCGGCGGCTTCTCGACCGTGGCCTCGGGCTGTTCAGCCTGAACAACGGGTTCTTGTTCAGTCTGACTGAACACTGGCTCCGGCTCAGGCCCAAGCATGTCCGCCAAATCATCGGCAGGCTCGGGCTCCAGAATTTCGAGTTGAGGCGGGATCGGTTTTTCTGGGATAGCCGGCGGCGCTGTCGGGCGTTCGCCCCGAGTTGCGCCCTGAGTTTTCAGATTGTTGACCGTGATATTTTGATTTGACGTCGGGCGGTATTCCGTGGGCACAGCCATCTCAAGAAATCTAAGGACTGCTGCATCGCTTGGTTTTCGCGTGATGGTCAGCGGAATTGTTTCGCCGGCAGAATTCCTGAGCAGTCCATCCCGCGAAAATCCGAGATTTTCTCGCTCATCTTCGGACCATCCGACCGTGCGCCTATCGACTTGCCATTGAAGCTGCCCGTTATATGTGACCGGTTCTTGCAATCCCGTCAGGCAGTAACTCTCGAAGGTACTACGGACATTCATTCCATGGATGCGCCTCGCGGCGCTGCAAGCCTCATGGAAGAAAACATTTTCCTCACCCAGATACGGAATACGAAAACGTTCATCGCCGTTCTGGCTGAGCCGTGTGTAATTCCAGAATGTTCGAAGCGACACTAGCGCGGACCTTGAAGCGGCCGAATAATTCAGGCCTTCCTCCAGCCCTTCGACGATCTTTAGAAGTGTCTCGGTTTTTATTTGTGGACCGTAGGTCATGCGATTTCCATTTCGGCAATGTCATCATCCATCATCGCCCGCTGGCGTAACAGGTCGTAGCGCTCTTGAGTTTTCAATTCCAAGACGTCGTCACAATGTTTGCTACGCCGATGGGTCGCTTGGCTGGAATACGTGTAGGATAATCCGCAAGTCGCGGTTACGTCGTATTGCGCGGCACGCTCTTGCGCCGCAGCTTCATTGCGGAGCCGCTGCGCTTCGCTCGCCACAGGGGTTTTCCGCTTCGAGTGTGCGTCGGCTCCATAAGTTTGGGTGCGTTTCTTCTTCGTCATGATGCACCTCGCGGGTCAATGACCTCAAGATCGTCGATAAACTCGCCTTCCGAGATATTGAATTCCACGACTGCACCGACAACCATCGCCGTCATATCGCGCTGTTGATAGGGGCTCACATCCCCAATTTGTATGGTGAACCTTGTACGAGGGCCGCAGCGGACGATCCAATGATTGGGAAAAGCATCTATGATAACGCCGCGAGCGAACAGCTTTTGTTTCAGTCGGTGTTTACGCAAGTACGTGGCGCGGCACATAACGCAATTTCCCGATCCGGTAAAATTCTCGCTGAAGTGGCCGCCTCGCTCACATTTTCTGCCGTGACAGTAGCGAGGCAGACCGAGCCGCTTGGCTTGCTTTCGAGAGATCAGCTCAGTCATAGCAGGGACACTTTCAATACTTAGGACCAAGCTTGGGCACGGCCTTGAGCGACCCCGGGTCCGGCCGACGTTGCCGGACCTTTGCCAGTGGACCCGCTCGCTCCAACTCGGTCAGATGATGGACTACCGGCTTAGCTGGCTCAGGGGTGCGGTGATCCGCCATATTTTTGGCGCGCTCAGCGTTACCATCCTCTCGATACTTCTGACCGAGAGCAAACGCCCTGCCCTCCGGTGGCGTCTGCGCGGAAATGAATTTCACGATCTGGAGCGCCCTAGCGGGATTTGTGGTCTCGCGTTGAATTTTGACAGCTTGGTTGAATAGCTGTCTCGCGTTGATTGTTGCCAGCGATGCCGCCTCACGAGCAGCACGAACCTTCGTGTTGATCTTGCGCGGCTGTGGTTTCGGCAGGTTGGGATTGTTTGCCGCAAAAACCATTCTGGCCGCATCGGTCGGATCAATTTTGACGTTCGTTGCCTCATCGAATTCTATCGCCGTTGTCTCGACGGCGACCGCTTCGTACATCAACTTGCGAAGGTCTATAACCAGTTGGTCTTGTGCTTCTGCTCGCCGGCAGGCCTGCAAGACATCAGTCAAAATTTCCTGCTCGACTTTGTCGAGCTTGCCGACGTCGGCTGCATCAAGATCAAGCACGCGGCCATGATCATCGAAAAGTTGAATTTGGGACATTAGGGTTTCTCCGTTCGATAGGGGCATTCAAGAAACAAGCATGCCCCTTGGCTTGAGCAACTCGCGGGCTCTAGGCATCCTGCCGGGATTTCCCATGCATCTGCGCTCGCACGCGGGTCCGCAGGACCCGCTGGCAGGCCGGGCACCGCAATCGATATCTGCGTTGCGTAAAGTCGAGCAGCCTGTACGAACATCGCGCCAACTTGGGTACGCTGCGCTTGGGGCGCTGCGCTAAGATGCGCCGCTTCCATTCGACGCATTGCATCCACGACACGGGCGCGGGCACTGATTATCGGCGTGTTCATGTTTGGGCTCCTATAGATGACGCCGCCGCCGCTCACATTTGGAGAACGTTAAAACAGCGGCGGCGCTTATCGGTCGCGGGCATCATCCCGGACGAACGCGACCGATCTCGGTCGGAAGCCGCGCGTACATCCGGCGCGGCTCCCAATCCGAATAATTTACTTCCGACCCTGTCGGGCCATTACCGACGTGAGTGCTGCCCTCTGGCCACCACCACGATCAAGCACCGATGGGATTTTTCCGCCGGGAGCCGCGCCCTTCATGAAAGGATGCGCTTTGACATTCTTCCCAGTCAGTTCGCGTGTCTGACTGTTGACCGCACTTGCCGCATTGACGGAACCATCCGCCGCAATAATACTCTTGGCGACGGTGCCGCGCTGGAGTGGCTTGCCTTGGAAGTCAAGTCCGTTGGCCTGAATGGCGCTCGGATTTTTTCCGCCGTTCATACCTTGCATGGCCTCCGCGCGCAAAGCAGTTCGGCCGACGATGTATTGATTGCCATCTAAAAGTTCGGTTGCCATTTGCGTATTCCCTTCTTCTTCTGTTGTGGTTTCTTAGTTGCTGGCGTCGTGAAAATTACCAAGATGCCGTGTCGTCTTCGTCAGTTGGCCCCGTTTGACTTGGGCCGACTGCTCCGGGCGCGCCGCCGCGTCCTAGACCTTCGCCATAGGTCGCGCCGTTATCGCGTGCCAAGATTGTCTTCTGACTGATATGCGTACCTAGCGACCTCTCAATATGCGTCGTGATCGGCTGTCTTCGAATACGTTGCACGCGGCTCTGACGTGGTGTCGGTTTCGTGGAATGGCTCATGATGTATGTCCCTCTCTCATCGTTTTTAAAAAATTTTCCTTGATGCCAATATTACGCAAAATCTTGGCGCGGCGCGTCACGTCATCTTCGATCAGAAGGTCGATGCGTAATTTCGATAACTGCCCTTCATTTTCTCTAATGATGACGTGAACTGGGCGCGATCCTCTTGTCTCATTCGCGACTTGGTTCTTCAACAAAACACCGCGACCTGTTCGCGCCGCCTGTCTCGTGAAAATACTTTCTCCGTTGCCGCTATACCCTTCGTCATGCTCAGCCAGATCGCGTGCTGTACCTGTCGTCAGGGTGGCTCTAGACTTCGTCGCCATTTTCATCGGCCTTCAAATTTACTGCCCGAAACATTCCGTTGTCAGCGGGGACAAGATCGAATTCAAGGCGAGTGCCCATGAACGCGGGCGGCAAATCATCCTCCCACGCAAACACGTCGTTACCTATCGTTGCGCCGTCAGGTCGAATGATCCAACGATCCCCGAACCACGCTCTTAATTTTCCCTTTCATCGCGGCCTTACTTCTTTGATGGGAGGCGGGCCTCGCCATGTTTCACAAGCCCGCGAATGCTCCCGGCTAGAATTGTCGAGCCGTGGTCTGGCCCGTAATCTGCGCCCCGGTGCTCGTTGTCTTCACTGCCCATTCCATTATGGATTGGACACGACTGCCCATTGAGAAAAGCATTGTCGTTCGGCTCGTCATCGAACGGTCTCTTGCCGCCGACAAACGCCAACGGATGATCGGTCGCGCCACGATCCCGCATGCCCCATGCCGGCGCGGGCACATGGGTACGCTTGGGCGCTCCGTTTCGCGCGATGTTATCGACGATCAATTGGCCGTCTCGAAGAGTAAGATTGTTCGCCAGCTTGATCGGCTTGTTGTTTTGGTTTTGCATAATGCTGTCCCTTCCTCAGTAGTTCGATATTTTGTCCGGCAACCCGGACTGAGTTTTTCGACTTGCGGCGCTAATGTCGTCCCATTGTCAGTACGACTTGCCCGCAGCCAATGGCCTGCCGGCCAAATCCACATTGGCTTTGCGTGCCATGTCCGAAGCCATCTTGGCAGAAGTCTTGATGATCGACTGCATACGCTCCGCGCGGAAATCTTCATCGCCCCGGAAGTGCTCTCGGTCCCACGGATTTTGACTACCATCCTTGACCCCACCGCCGTTCTTCTTGGTCTTAGGGTCGATCTTCCCTTCGGATTTTTCCGTTGTGAATGGCTTCACGCCGTAGGCCTCCGCCTCTTCGGTCAAAAGAACCAAGCCCGCTTTCTGACTGCCGGAGAATGCGACCAGCTCCTTTAGGCGCTGGCCCTGCTTGGTGATGTTGCCCTCGGTCCAGCACTCGCCGGAGCTATCTACCAGCTCGACCGGCACTAACGCATGGGGCCTTGTGGATAGCCAAGCTTCGCTCACTTCCTGCAACGACTTGCCCTCGTAACTCAGCGGGTCGCCGGTCGCCGGATTGATATTCCACATGTCGTTGTTCAGCATCCAACTCAGATGGTCGCCGAAATCGCGAACGGCTGAGGCCTGTACGCGGGGTACTCGGCTGGCCATAAGATTGATGCCAGTGCGGACCACGTCGAAAAGTTTATATTCAACTGCCATTTGGGGACTTCCTTTTCGGTTTCGCTCCGCCGCTTGTCCAATACGTTCTCAACCAAGCTTCGAGATCACTGACTAAAATTCTTCGAGCGTTGCCCTGAGTGTACGTGCGAACGGGAAGTTCGCCGGCCGAGATTGCGCTCAGGATCGTCGGGTACGAAATTTGGCACGCGTCTGCGCATGCACTCGGTGACAGTGCAATGAAAACGCGGGGGTGCTTCCGCTGGCGTGGCATTTGAAAAATCCTCGTGAGGATAAATTAGGGCGACGATGCCGTCGTTATGTCCCAACGGCATCGTCTAGGATCGGCGGCGGCACCATGGCTGCAAGCGGGCCTGATCGTCATCGGGCGGGCGGCGTCTGATCTTGCTATAGAATACAGGGTCCATTCCCGACCGTCTACTGACAGTACGGCAAGGCAACGTTGGTACATCCACAACGCAGAAGGCCCCGTTTTTACAGGGCTTCTTGGTCGTCAGCCTTGCTGATATTTTTCCCGCGCATGATCACGCCATCGGCGCTGATCGGGGTCATGGCCGCCGCGCCTTACGTGATTGCGGTGCGTTTACGATTGAGCCCGGGATCGCCTTTGGCAGTGCCGCGTAGTAGGCTTTGAGTGAAGCCACATCCACGAGCGTTCGGACACCGTGCTTCTTCGCGACTACAGCACCGTCCGCGATGAGGTTCGATAGTGCTCGTCGGCTCAGCGACAAGAACGTGGCGGCGTGATCTGGCGACATGGCCAGCGGGTCTAGCTTGGTGGTTTGGATTTCGGGCATGAGTATGACCTCAGATGAGGTCCGGCGTGCCATGCTCTAAGAGCCGGTCTTATCGCCATTGCCGGGACAGTCGGCCTTGCCAGTGCCGTGCCGATGCACACGCGAAGTGCTCGACCCGAGAGCCTTGCGGCCCTCAGCAACCCGAGCATGCGCCCGGGTCTTGCCGCATATGGAACGCGACGATGTGAGGGTAGATGGGGCCGCCCGGGAGCGAACGCAAGCCTGTACAGGCCTACCTATGCCCGAGATAATAGGTCAGTGAGATTGATCTATACGATGTAGGTAACGCCGTGGGTAACGAGGATAAAACTGTCAATGATTTCAAGGCTTATGCCTGCCACGACCAGCCGGATAGCCGCACATTCGGCTCATCAAGGTGTTTGATGAAGCCAAGACAGGACGCCGCATCGTTGGCGTCGACCGCCAGGCGAAGCAGCATAACCGGGCCGAATTTGCTCTCGATGACACCAGCCGCTTCCAGTTCGCGCGAGCCTTCGGAGTTCATGCGAGCGGCGATTTCGGCGATGGCGGGTCCTGATCCGCTCGATTCGCCGCCAGGTCGATAGATTTCGAGTTCCGCGACCGGCTTTTCGCCTTGGGCCGCCCATCGCAAGACGTCCTTGCGGCCGCCTTCGGGATGCCGGAAGATTTCGTAAGTCTCTGTTTT
>Ga0182030_10009848_pt1 | contig 19510 bp, 23 predicted proteins | sample 812S3MmetaG_FD_121299 | JGI IMG/M metagenome (GOLD analysis project Ga0182030, IMG submission 121299) | Permafrost microbial communities from Stordalen Mire, Sweden - 812S3M metaG (Illumina Assembly) | ecosystem: Environmental > Terrestrial > Soil > Wetlands > Permafrost | place: Sweden... | reverse complement strand
GTCGCCGAGCTCATGTACCCTTATTTCGCGTTGACCAACCTTGCGATGGTGTATCTCTTGGGGGCGACCGTGGCGGCATTGCGGCTCGGACGGGGCCCTGCGAGTTTCGCGGCGGTGGCGAACGTCGTGGCCCTCGACTTCTGCTTCGTACCGCCGCGGTTCACGTTCGCGGTCAGCAACCTGGAGTACCTGCTCACCTTCGCGGTGATGCTGGTGCTCGCGCTGGTCATCGCCAATCTGGTGGCGAACGTGCGTGCACAGACCCGAGTCGCCGGTGCCCGCGAGCGCCGCACCTCGCTCCTCTATGCAATGAGCCGCGAACTTGCGGCCACCCGCAGCTTCGACAATCTCGCGCGCGTCGCCGTGCGGCACGTGGCCGAGACGTTCTCGGGGCGCGCCGCGGTCCTTCTTCCCAACGCGTCGGGTCATCTCGATCTCGTTCGGGGGATGGACGCGTTGGTTTCGCTGGGAGAAGCCGATCTCTCCGTAGCTCAATGGGTGTTCGATCACGGGCGGCCGGCGGGCCTCGGTACCGATACCCTGCCCGCCGCACCGGCGCAGTACCTGCCTCTCATCGGAACGGAGCGAACGCTCGGCGTGATCGCCGTGCAGCCCGCGCAGCGCCGGCGCCTGCTCTTGCCCGAGCAGCGGCATCTGCTGGAGACCTTCGCCGGGCAGATCGCGCTGGCGATCGAGCGGGCCCGGCAGGCGGAAGAAGCAGAATCGGCACGCGTCGCGGTCGAGACCGAGAGCCTGCGCAATACGCTGCTGGCTTCCATCTCCTTCGATCTGCGCACGCCGGTCGCATCGATCGCGGCCGCAAGCCATGCGCTCAGCGATGCGAGAATGCAGCCGGACGCCGAAACACGCGCACGGCTCGCGCGCTCGATCGAAGCCACCGCGCTGGAGGTCTCCGAGCTCATTTCCAACGTTCTTGATCTCATGAGCTTTCAGTTCGGGGAGGTGCATCTACAGCGCGGGTCGCAGACGGTCGTGACCCTGGTCGAGACCGCCCTGGCCCGGCTCGAGGGGCGGCTCGCGGAGCATCCCGTGAAAGTGGCGCTGCCCGCCAACCTTCCGCAAGTCGACGCCGACTCGGGACTGATCGTGCGAGTCTTGGTCAATTTGTTGGAAAACGCCATCAAGCACACTCCGCCGGGAACCCGCATCACGATTTCCGCCGGAATCGAGGCCGGCGCCGTGCGCGTCGTGGTCGATGACAACGGACCGGGGCTTCCGCCCGGGCCTCCGGAGCGGCTGTTCGCGAAGTTCCAGCGGGGCGACACCGAGAGTGGCGGTCCGGGAGGCGCGGGATTGGGCCTCGCGATCTGCAAAGCGATCATCGATGCGCACGGAGGACACATCGCCGCCATGCAAAGGCCGGGCGGCGGCGCGCGATTCGTGTTCACGCTGCCCACCGCGAAGGGCTGAGCAGACGCACTTATTCAGTCGACCCCGATCATCACATTGGAAGCTTTGATGATGGCGTAAGCCTTGCTGCCGGGCTTGAGCGCCAGATTTTGCGCCGATTGTTTGGTGATGATGGCGACCACCTCGATTCCCGGCGCGAGCTGCACGACGACTTCACTGTCGACGGCGCCGGGCGTCACGGACTTGACGGTGGCTGGAAGAACGTTGCGAGCGCTGAGTTTCATCGCTGCCTCCTCGGGGGCGAAACTGCGCATGTTAGCGCCGCCGCGCCCTTATGCGAACCCCGCTTCTCTTGGTGCTCAGGGACTGATCTCATAGGAGCGTTCCGGTTCCCGAGAGGAGTTGCCAAATGCACTTACCCGAGAGCGCACACACGGGCAGATGTCTGTGCGGCGCCGTCCGCTATTCCGTCCGCGGCGCCCTGCGCCCGGTGATCGCCTGCCACTGCTCGCAATGCCGCCGCACCAGCGGGCATTATTCCGCCATGACCAGCGTAGCGACCGAGGACCTCGTCCTGATCTCGTCGGCCGCCCTCACCTGGTATCGGTCCTCGCCGGGCGCGGAACGGGGATTCTGCCGCACCTGCGGCGGGAACCTATTCTGGAGACCCGACGGCGAAAACCGCACCTCCATCACGGCCGGCACGCTCGATCTGCCAACGGGACTCGATCTAGCCGAGCACATCTTCGTCGAGGACAAGTCCGACTACTACGCCATCGAGGAGGGCGTGCCGCAGAGGTCTCAATGGACGTGATCCGCCTGGGATGGACCGGGCCGCGCCGTTTCGGGCACCGCGGGGCGCTCGGCGGCGGGCGCCCCACTGCAATATTTACAACGCCGGATGCGGCGACGATTCTGCGGGCTGCTGCGCAACTTTCTGCGTCTTCATAGAGTCTTTGGATTATGGCAAAGGTCCCGGCGTCGCTCGATGGCGACGAGTTCCTGGCATGCCGAAGATGTCGTTGAATAGCGTGCAGCGCGTCGCATCGCCCGATACGTTGCGCTCGATACGCTGGACGCCGAATTTAGAACCTCGCTGGAGTTTTGCATGGTCGACAAATCAATGACGGGCACCTTCCAAATCAATCTGCCGAAAGATCTTATCTCCGAGTCGAAGCGGCAGCCAAAGCCAAAGAACGAGCAGCTCAAGGTCGAAGGCTGGCGCACCTCGTGGTTTTCGCGTTTCTCCGAGATCCTGATCGGCAAGGACTAGCCTTGCAAAGATCGCGGGCGCGAGCTCCGCGGCGGGCTGCGGACTCGTTCCCCAGGGCCTACGGCGCGGCGGATCGGGCACTGCGGCATCCGATCATGGACGCTTTAAGTCAAATCGCGCTGGATCTTCGACGGTGCGGCCGTATGATGGCGGCAGGGAAGTCAAGCCATGCGTCTGTCTCGTCCAGTATACGAATCGCTGCCGCTGATCTATGTCGCGATCGGCGCGTGCGGATTCGTGTTGGCCTATTTCGATCCAGCGCGCGTGCGCTCGCTCGTCGCGTTCGGCATCGGCCTGATCGCGGGCGTCGCGGCGCTCACCGTGTTTCTGCATCGCCAGGATCACCGCGAGTTGAGCCGCGAATATACCGGCGAAACCATCGATTTCCCCTCGTCGCTCAGCCGCTGAGCGGGTCCCGCCCCCCGCGCACGCGCGGTGCGCGCTCGTCGATGTACATGATCTCGTGCTGCCCGACCACCACGACATCGCCGTCGTTCAGGTTATGGCGTCTCACCCGTTTAGACTTCACGTAGATGCCGTTCGTGCTATTGAGATCTTCGATGATGCACGAATCGAGCTGCGTCACGATCTGGCAGTGGTGCCGGCTGATGAACTTGCTGTCGATCTGCAGATCGTTGTCCTGAGTTCGGCCGATCACTAGTCTGCCGGGCCGCAGCTCGCGCTCCAGTGTGGTCTTGCCGCCGCTGGCGAGCAGAATCCTGGCCACTGCCTCTCCGGTCTCCGCGGCAGGCGGCGTTTCGATCGCGGAAAATTGCTGCATGCGACTGGTGCGGGACGCGAATTCGACCCACTGCAGCTCGCCGATTGCCGATTCGAGGTCTCCCCTCTCGACCGTGTCGCTGTCGCGACCGAACGCGGCCATCATGCAGGTGTCGCACAGCGTGTTGATGAGGCGCGGCACGCCGCCCGTATATTTGAAGACGGCGGCGTAGATATCCTCCGCGAAGATCCGCCGCCCTTGCGAGCCCGCCACCTCGAGCCGATGGTCGATGTAGGAGCTGGTCTCCGGGGCGGACAGCGCCGCAAGGTGGAACCTCAGGCGCACGCGTTGCGCGAGCTGCACGAGCTCCCTGGAATTGAGCTTGTCGTTGAGCTCGGGTTGTCCGGCCAGAATGATGCGCAGCACCTTTTCCTTGGTGGTCTCGATGCCGGACAACATGCGTATCTCCTCGAGCACCCGGTAGCTGAGGTTCTGAGCCTCGTCGACGATCAAGAGGACCTTGCGGCCGTTCTGATGCTGCTCGGTCAAGAACTGGTTGAGCGTTGCCAGCACTTCAGGCTTCTTCATCCCGAACGGCGAGAACCCGAACTGCACCAGGACCGTCTGCAAAAAGGCGGTTGGGGAGAGTTGAGTCTGATTGATCTGCGCCACCACGACGTCGGCGGTGAGCTCGTGCAGGAAGGTCTCGATGAGCGTGGTCTTGCCGGCGCCGATCTCCCCGGTGATCACCACGAATCCGTCGGTGAACCAGATCGTGGACTCCATGTACGCCTTGGCGCGCGCGTGCTGCTTGCTCAGATAGAGAAACTGCGGGTCCGGACTCAGCCGGAACGGCAGATCGTTCAGTTTGAATAGGTCTTGGTACATTGCGTAACTGGCTCAAATTTGCGTCGTTAGGACCACTTGATCAATTTTAGAGCATCCTTGAGGGCCCGGTCCCGGTCGGATGGCCGCGCGCGCAGCACCGTGCAGTGACCCAATTTGCGACCCGGACGCGGCGCTTTGCCGTAGTCGTGGAAGGCCAGGCCCTCGAGCTTCAGGAGACGCTCGCGGTCGGGCATCTCGCCCAAAAAATTGATCATAGCGGTATGCCCCAGGGCGCGCGTGCTGCCGAGGGGCAGGTTGCAGATGGCCCGCAGGTGATTCTCGAATTGGCTGGTGACGCAGCCTTCGATGGTCCAATGACCCGAGTTGTGCACGCGCGGCGCCATCTCATTGGCGACCAGCCGGCCGTTCACCACGAAGAACTCGATCGCGAGGACGCCGACATAGTCGAGCGCGTTCATGACCCGCTTCAAGTAGATCTTGGCGCTGCGCTCGAGGCTCGAGCTCGCGAACGGCGCAAGCCCGTAGCGCAAGACACCGCCCGCGTGGGTGTTGGCCGAGAGGGGATAGCTCACGATCTTGCCCGTTCCGGAGCGGGCGCCGACGACGGAGACTTCGCGGGAAAACACCTGGAACTTCTCGTAGATCAGTCCTTCCCCGCCCATGGCGCTCCAAGCCTGCTCGATCTGCTCGCGACGATCGATGACGAACTGCCCCTTGCCGTCGTAGCCCAGGCGGCGCGTCTTCAAGATGCCCGGCACGCCCAGCTCGAGCGCCGCCCGTTCGAGGTCGCGCCGCGCGTCGACCGCTGCATGCGCCGCGACCGGGATCCTCAAGCGCTCGAACAAAGCCTTCTCGTGCAGCCGGTCCTGCGACGCTTCCAGGGCCGCCCGCGGGGGAAGGACCCGCGTCAACCTCTCGAGAGGCGCAAGCGCCCGGCTGGCGATGTTCTCCCAATCGAATGTCAGCACGTCGCTCTGAGATGCGAGCTTCTCGAGCAGTCCCGGGTCTTCGAGCGGCCCGACCAGAATCGGGGCCACTTGCCCGGCCGGCGCCGCGGCGTTCGTGTCCAGGAACGAGCAGCGGATCCCCAAAGGGTAGCCGGCGAGGGCCATCATGCGCCCCAATTGACCCGCACCAACGATGCCGACGTTCGAGAATCTCAAGACTGGCGTGGATCGGGTTTGCTGAGCACCGCCGCGGTTTGCGCGGCTCGAAATGCATCGAGAGCGAGGCGCACCTCGGCGATCTCGTTGGCGATGATGGCGGCGGCGAACAGCGCAGCATTGCGTGCGCCGGCGGAGCCGATCGCGAATGTTGCGACGGGAATCCCGCTCGGCATTTGTGCGATCGAAAGCAACGAATCGATTCCACCCAGGGCCTTGCTCTGCACCGGCACGCCTAGTACGGGGACCGAAGTCTTCGCCGCGGTCATACCGGGAAGGTGGGCGGCGCCGCCGGCCCCGGCAATGATGGCCTTGAGTCCGCGCTCCCTTGCGGAAGCGGCATACTCGAACAGCAAATCCGGGGTTCGATGCGCCGAAATGACGCGCACTTCGTGCGCTAGCCCAAGCGAATCGAGCGTATCCGCAGCCACCTGCATCGTCTCCCAATCGGACGACGATCCCATGATGATTCCGATTCGGGCTTTCATGGCGTGTTAGTCTAGCAAGCCTATCCGATCAACTGCCGCAGAAACGCGAAAAGTTCGCGTGCGGCCGCCGGAGCGCGCCGATCGACCCGTTCGCGCTCCGCCTTCTTGAGCAGCTTGGCGAGCGCCGTCTGGTCGGTATCCGGATACTCCTCGAGCAGCTCTTCGAGCGCGCCTGCAGGCTGGGAAAGCAGACGGTCGCGCCACCGCTCGACGAGCTGAAATCGCCGAATCTCCGAGTCGTGGCGCAGCTTGCGCTCCTTCAGCTTGGCGAGGATCGGCGCGGGGTCCATGTCGCGCATCAGTTTGCCGATGTATTGGCGTTGACGCAGCTGCGCCCCATGCGAGGGCAGGCGCTTGAGATCGCGCAACGCCGCAAATAGCTTGTCCGGCAGAGCGAGGGCTGCGATCTCCGGTTCGGGGAGACTTGCGAGCTGCACGCCCAGTTCCTGCATGGAGGCGGCCTCCCGCTTGCGCGCGCTCTTGCTCTGGCGTGCTTCCTCCGTTTCGCCGGGATTCTCTGATGCGCCCTCGGCCTTCATATGGGTCCATGCTACCACTTAAGGACCGGTAGAATTACCGGGTAGAATGGCCAGTCGGAAACGGCCCTTCGGAGGAACCCTTTATGACAACGGCGCTCGCGCCTGCCAACCCGTCACGCCTGAGCCATGGGGACCTCGCGTCGATCATCGAGCGTGCGCTCGATGAGGCGCGTTCGCGCGGGGCTACCGAGGCCGAGGCGGCCGTGAGCCAGGACGCCGGCTTGTCGGTCGGCGTGCGCCTCGGCGAGGTCGAGACCCTCGAGCATCAACGCGACCGCAGCATGGGAGTTACGGTCTACTTCGGGCAGCGCAAGGGCTCGGCCAGCACCGCCGATTTCTCGCCGGAGGCTGTGCGTGCGACGGTGGCAAAAGCCTGCAGCATCGCGCGCTTCACCGCGGAGGACCCGTATTCAGGGCTCGCCGATGCGGCGCTGATGGCGCGCTCGCAGCGCAATCTAGACCTCGATCATCCTTGGAATTTGAGCGCCGAGCGCGCGATCGAGATCGCCAAGAGCGCCGAGTCCGCGGCGCTCAATTTCGATCCGCGCATCAATAACTCGGAGGGCGCGTCGGTCAATACCCATCAGGGATTGCATGTTTATGGCAACACCCACGGGTTTGTGGGAGGCTATCCGACCACCTCGCATACCGTGAGCTGCGTGGTACTCGCCGGTACCGGCGAGGACATGCAGCGCGACTATTGGTACTCGACCTCGCGCGACTGGCACGACCTCGAAGATCCCGAAGCCATCGGACGCGAAAGCGCGCGGCGCACCATCGCTCGCTTGGATCCGCGCAAGCTCTCCACACGGCGCGCGCCGGTGCTGTTCGCGCCGGAGATCGCGCGCGGCCTCATCGGGCACTTCGGCGCGGCAATCCGCGGCAGCAGTCAATATCGGCAGGCCTCGTTCCTGTTGAACGCGGCGGGGCAGCAAGTGTTTCCGCCGGGGTTTTCGATCGCGGAGCGCCCGCATATTCCGAAGGCGATGGGCAGCGCACCGTTCGATGAGGAAGGCGTCGCGACCCGCGATCGCGAACTCGTCGCCGACGGGGTACTCACGGGATATATCCTTTCGAGCTATTCGGCTCGAAGGCTCGGGCTTTCGACCACCGGCAATGCCGGCGGGGTGCACAATCTCGTGGTCGCGCCCGACAGCACCGGCGGCCTCGGCGCAATGCTCGCGCGGCTCGACAGCGGCCTCTTCGTCACCGAGCTCATGGGTCAGGGCGTGAATGCGGTGACCGGCGATTATTCGCGCGGCGCAGCCGGATTCTGGGTGGAGCGCGGCGCTATTCAGTATCCCGTGGCGGAAATCACGATCGCCGGGAATTTGCGCGACATGCTGAAGGGCATCGTTGCGGCGGGCGACGATGTGGATGCGCGAGGCGGAATCCGCACCGGCTCGATTCTGCTCGGGGAGATGACCATCGCAGGCGAATGAGGCGCCCCCTGCCGCCTGTGAGAGCCTCCTAATCCTCGCCGGTCAGATCCTTGAGCGAGCGTTCTCCGAGCTCGCGCCGCAGGGCGACGTCGATTTGCGCCATCAGCTGCGCAGCCGGCGTCACCGTGCGTAGCGCCCGCGCGGGGCGCCCGCTCGCGGGCGGTGTGCGGACCGCCGCGATGATCGCCGAGACGAGGATGCTGCCCGCGTCGCGCCCCGGCAGGAATTGCTCCTTCTCTGTCGCGACGAGCAGACCCGCTTTCTCGAGAGAGGCGAGCAGCGAAGCCAGCGCTGCGGTGGGCACTTCGAGCTCGGTGGCGAGGCGGCGTACGTCCCACTGCGGCAGCCCAAGGCGGTAGTCGCGCGCGATGAGATACATGATGGACAGACCGAGCTGCTCGCGGTCACGGCCCTGCGGCGCGGCGGATTGGTGGCCAAGCGGCAGGTACTGGGGAAACTGGACGTAGAAGGCGAGCTCGGCGCCGATGAGCAGGATGAGCCAGCTCAAGTAAACCCAGATGAGGGTCGTCAGCACGATCGCGAAGCCGGTGTAGACCGCCATCATCTGCGAGGAGTAGAGCAGAACCGCGGTGAAAACCTGGCCGACCAGCGCCCAAACGATGCCGCCCGTCACCCCGCCGATCAGAGCCGCCCGCAGCTCCACGCGGGTGTTCGGGATGAATGCGTACATGAACGTGAATACGACGGTGACGATGAGATAGGGCAGCAGGCTCCCGAGCGCCCGGGACAACCACGCTAGATACGGAATGGAGTTGAGCCATTGCGCCGCGGAACTGCGCGCGGCCGAGCCCAGCAAGCCGAGCGCGACCGCAAGCAGTATGGGTCCGATGATCATGACGCTCAGGTACTCGGTAAAGCGGCGCGCGAAGCTCCGCGCGCGATCGATGCGCCAGACGAAGTTGAAGCTCGTCTCCACTTTTTTGATCGTGCTGAGCACGGTGTAGGTCAGGAATACCAAGCCGATGGATCCGAGGACATCGCCGCGCATGTTCGCGACAAAGCTCATGACCGTCTCAGTGAGCTGGTCCGCGGCGCCCCCCAGAGGGCGGAAGAACTCGTGCAGAACGAAGTGCAGATCGGTACGTGCGCCGATCCCCTTCAGGATCGCGAAGCTGAACACCATGAGCGGCACCAGCGACAAGAGCGTCGTGTACGCGAGGCTCATCGCCTGCACGCTGATGTCGCCCGCCAGCCAGTCGCGCGCGATGGCCGCCGGGTAGCGCAGCACGCGCAGCATCGGTCCCCACGGCGGACCCATTTCGCGCGATTTCTGGAACAATCCGTCTTCGAGACGTTCCAGCAGCGTGGGCGCGGGCCGCTCTGCTTGTGCGCTCATGCCGTCAGCAGTCGGAGCGCCTCGCGATAGTTATCGCTGGTCCGCGCCAGAACGTCGGGCGGCAGGTGAGGGGCCGGCGGCTTTTTATTCCAGTGGAGCGACTCCAGGTAGTCGCGCACGAATTGCTTGTCGAAGCTCGGCGGACTGATGCCGCGCCGGTATGAGGCGACGGGCCAGAAGCGCGACGAGTCCGGAGTCAGCAGCTCGTCGATCAGGAGCAGATTGCCGGCCTTGTCGACTCCGAATTCGAACTTGGTATCCGCGATGATGATGTCGCGCGCGCGCGCGTGAGCCGCGGCGAAGGTATAGATCTCGAGCGCGGTCCGCCGCACGGCTGACGCGTGATCGCGGCCGAGCAGGCCGACGATGGTCTCGAAATCGATGTTTTCGTCGTGGTGGCCCACGGGCGCTTTCGAGGCCGGGGTGAAGATCGGCTGCGGCAGCGGGTCGCCCATCTTGAGTCCTTCCGGCAAGCCGATACCGCATACCGCGCCGGTCCGCTCGTAATCTTTATAGCCGGAGCCTATCAGGTAGCCGCGGACCACCGCCTCGATCGGCAGGGCCTTCAGCTTCTTCACGATCATCGAGCGGCCGGCGAGCTGCGCGCGCTCCTCCCGATCCTGAACGACATCCTCAAGCCGGAGCGGGGTCAGATGGTTGGCGACCATGTGGCGCGTCTTGTCGAACCAGAACACCGAGATCCTGGTCAGCACCTCTCCCTTGAAAGGGATGGGATCAGGCAGCACGACGTCGAACGCCGACAACCGGTCGGTCGTGACGATGAGCAGATGGTCCGCGTCGACATCGTAGATGTCGCGCACTTTCCCCTGATGGATCTTCCTGAGACTGCGAATGCGGGTCTCGAACAACGGCGGCGACTGCGAAAACGGTTCCATGGGCGCGAGCGTCCGGCTGATACCATTGTGACCGGGAAGGTCAGCGATTCTGGCGGGGCGGGGCGGATAGGTCAACGAATGGCTTGGAAAGGCACCATCTTCGGGGCTGTGATCGGTTTTGCGATGACCGGCAAAGTCATCGGAGCTCTGATCGGCGCGCTGCTCGGTTTCATGTTCGACCAGAGCGTCGGCGCCGGTTTCCTGGCGTCCGGGTCATCCTCGAGCGCGCCGGTGTCCGAAGTGTTCTTCCGCACCACCTTCGAGCTCATGGGCCACGTCGCGAAATCCGATGGGCGGGTGTCCGAGGCGGAGATTGGTGCGGCGCGGCGCCTGATGCAAGACCTGCGTTTGGGCCCGGACGAGGTCGCGGCCGCAATCGATTGTTTTCGGACCGGCAAATCCAGCGCCTACGACGCAAGCTTTCGCGTTGAGCAGCTGCGCGAGGCTTGCGGGCTGCGTTACGATCTGTTGAGCACGTTCATAGAGCTGCAGCTTCGCGCTGCGCTCGACGGCAACGGCATCTCGCCGCCCGCGCGAGCCGTGCTGAGACGCGCGGCCGAGCGGCTCGGCATGTCCGGCCTCGAATTCGCCCGCATGGAGTCCGCCGTGCGCGCGCGCTATGGTGCCCGCGGCAATACGGGCGGCAACGCGGGCGGCCGCCAATCCACTGAGCTGTCGCTCTCCGAGTGCTATGCAGAGCTCGAGATCGGCGCGGGCGCGAGCGATCAGGAAGTGACCAAAGCGTATCGCCGGCAGATGAGCCGCCATCATCCCGACAAGCTCGTAGCCAACGGCCTGCCGGAGTCGATGGCGCAGTGGGCGAAAGAGAAGACCCAGCGCGTGCAGGAGGCTTACGAGAGCATACGTGCAGCGCGCGGCATGCGTTGATAGAGTATCGCCATGGACATCATCATTTCGCCGTCGATCTTATCTGCCGATTTCGCCCGCCTTGGAGAAGAAGTGAACGCCGTGCTCGCCGCCGGGGGGGATTGGATTCACTTCGACGTCATGGACAATCATTACGTGCCGAACCTCACCATCGGACCCCTGATTTGCGAGGCTTTGCGCAAGGCCGGCATCCAGGCGACCATCGATGTGCATTTGATGGTCTCGCCGGTGGATTCGCTGGTGACGGATTTCGCGAATGCGGGCGCTTCGCGCATCAGTTTTCATCCGGAGGCGACGCCGCACGTCGATCGCACCATCCAGCATATCCGGGCGTCGGGCTGCTCTCCCGGGCTCGTCTTCAACCCCGCGACTTCGCTCAACTGGCTCGATTACCTGATCGAGAAGATCGACCTGGTGTTGCTGATGTCGGTCAACCCGGGATTTGGCGGCCAGAAATTCATTCCGCAAGCGCTCGGCAAACTCAGAGAGGCGCGCGCGCGGATCGATGCCACCGGGCGCGACGTCCGGCTCGAGATCGACGGCGGCGTCAAGGTGGAGAATGCGGCGGAGATCGCCGAGGCGGGCGCCGACACGTTTGTCGCGGGCTCGGCCATATTCGGGTCCTCCGACTATGCCGCAACCATCAAGGCGCTGCGCGCCCAGATCGAAATCGGTCGGAAGAGAAGGCGCCAGGGAGAGAAGGCCTAGCGAGAGCGGACGCTAGCGGCGCGGGTTACTCGTCGTCCTCATCGTCGTCGTCATCGTCGTCATCGTGCGTCTCCGGGCGTGGACCTTTTCCGGAGGCGGTTCCTACGCCGGCTTTCACCGGGACGATGAGCGGGCGCGTCTTCACTTTGGGGCGCGCATTGAATACCACGATGGTCTTGCCGGTCGCGCGCAGCAGTCCTTGCTCCTCGAGCACCTTGAGCACGCGTCCCGCCATTTCGCGCGAGCAGCCCACGAGGCGCGAGAGCTCCTGTCGGCTGACCTTGATCTGCATGCCCTCGGGGTGCGTCATCGCGTCGGGCTCGCCGCACAGATCCATGATCGCGTGCGCGACGCGCCCGGTGACGTCGACGAACGCCAGGTCGCCGAGCTTTCGATTGGTGCGGTCGAGGCGCGTCGCCAGCTGGGTCGCCAATTCAAAGATGAGCCCCGGGCTCTCGGCGGCTATCTGCCGGAACCTGGGATAGGTCATTTCGGCGAGCTCGGATTGCTGACGCGTACGCACCCAGGCGCTGCGCGTCGGCTGCTCGTAGAACAGGCCCATCTCTCCGAAGAACTGACCTTTGTTGAGGTATGCGAGCACCATCTCGTTGCCGTCTTCGTCCTCGATCATGACTTCGACCGAGCCCGAGATGATGTAGTAGAGAATGTCGGGCAGATCGCCCGCATGGATGATGACCGTCTTGGAAGGGACTGTCCGGATTCGGCAGTAGCTCAAGAAACGATTGATCGCGGGGATATCGCTTAAGGCTTTTGCCACTTCTTCCATGTTCTCTCCCAATCTCTTAAGGTCGTGAAAACGCCCACACTGGCGCATCTTTTATTACATAAGTCCCGGAATCGCAAGTTCGGGACTACACTAGGTACGAGCCTCGCGTCATGAGCTTGGAAGTCAGACGCATCGCACCTTTGAGCCAGAGCGGCAACTCTTTGCCGCCGAGCGCCGTTGCCTCTGCCCCATGCTGAATCTCATCGTGCGTCATCTGTTCGAGGATGGCGCGGCTGCGCCGGTCGTCCGCCGGCAAGCGTCCGAGATGGTCGCGAAGGTGAGACTCGACCTGCCTTTCGGTCTCGGCGATGAACCCGAGGCTGGCGCGATCACCCAAGAGCCCCGCTACCCCGCCTAAGAGGAATGAGCCCGCATACCAGAGGGGATTCAACAAGCTGGTCCGGCCGTTCAACTCCTTCAGGCGCTCGTCGCACCAAGCCAGATGATCCATCTCCTCGGTCGCGGCCTTCAGCATCGATCGCGCCGTTCCGGGGTCCCGCGCCGTCAGTGCCTGCCCGCGGTATAGTGCCTGCGCCGCAACCTCACCGGCGTGGTTGACGCGCATCAAGCGGGCGGCTTCTGCCCTTTCCGGCTCGCCGAGCGCCGGGGCGGCGGCCGCGAAAATGTCGCCCGGGGCTCCCGGGAGCGGTCTGCCTGAGTGCGGCGTGGCGCATAACACATTGATTGCTTTACCAATTTCGCCGATCGCCCGGTCGGTCATAGTCAATGCGCGCGCTCTCATGCAGACATTATATTATAGAGTGAGGGCACCCACGGCGGGCTGGCCTTAAGTCCTTCTGTTCTGTACACTTTCGCGCCTTTCATTCAAGGCCTGAGCCCTTTCGAGTATTCCATGCATACCGTATTTTCAAAGCCTGACAAAGCCCGCGGTGACTGGTACGTAGTCGATGCGGCGGGCCAAACGCTCGGCCGCTTGGCTTCCCAGATCGCGCATCGCCTGAAGGGCAAGCACAAGCCCGATTACGCTCCGCACCAGGATCTCGGCGACCATATCGTCGTCATCAACGCGGGCACCGTGCGTGTGACCGGCGCCAAGCTCACCGACAAGTGGTATCACCAGCACACAGGCTACGTCGGAAACCTCAAGAGCATCGCGCTCGGGAAGCTTCTCAAGGAGCATCCCGAGCGTGCGATCGAGATTGCCGTCAAAGGGATGTTGCCGAAGGGACCCCTCGGCCGCCGCATGTACAAGAAGCTTCACGTGTTCGGCGGCAACACCCACCCTCACCAAGCGCAGCAACCCAAAGCGCTCGCGTTCTAATCGCAGGAATCAAGCAATGGCACAGAGTTCCGCCACCAAGACTTTTTATGGCACCGGCCGCCGCAAGACCTCGAGCGCGCGGGTCTACCTCAGCAAGGGCACCGGCAAGGTCACCGTCAACGGCCGCTCCCTGGATGAGTTTTTCGGACGCGAGACCGGCCGGATGATCGTGCAGCAGCCTTTCGGGGCGGTGCAGCTCGACGGTAAATTCGACGTGCGCGCGCACGTCGAGGGCGGCGGCATCACCGGCCAAGCCGGCGCCATTCGCCACGGGATTACGCGCGCGCTGATGTCTTACGACGAGACCTTGCGCCCGCCGTTGAGAAAGGCTGGCTTCGTGACTCGGGACGCGCGCGAGGTCGAGCGCAAGAAGGTCGGGCGGCGCAAGGCTCGCCGCGGAACACAGTTCTCCAAACGCTGAGCGTTTTTGGATAGCTGCCGCCTTCCGGTATACGATCAAGCGGGATTGGGGGATCGTCTAGTGGTAGGACAACGGTCTCTGACACCGTTTACCTAGGTTCGAATCCTAGTCCCCCAGCCAAACGAGGGCCCACTCAAGGTGGGCCCTTCTCTTTAAAGCAGGCACAGTCAGCCGCAGGTCTCGATTCCAGGACATGTCGCGCGATCGCAATCCGGGCCTTACGCCGCTGGCCTTGGCAGCGCTCGGTGTCGTGTACGGCGACATCGGAACCAGCCCCCTGTACGCCATGTCCGCCTGCTTCACCGGGCCCAACATCCCGGTGACCCCGGAGCACGTGTACGGCCTGCTGTCGCTGATCTTCTGGACCCTCGTGATCGTGATCCTGCTCAAGTACATCGCCGTCGTGTTGAATGCGGACAACAAAGGCGAGGGCGGGGTGCTTGCGCTCACCGCGTTGGTGGTGAACACCGAGCGCGCGAGCCCGCGCAAGGCGCTTTATGGAATGCTGGGAATCCTCGGCGCGGCGCTTTTCTTCTCGGACGGCGCCATCACGCCGGCGATATCCGTACTGAGCGCGGTCGAGGGACTACACGTCGCCCTGCCGGATGCGCAGATCCCGATTCTGCCGATCACGGTGGTGGTGCTCGTGGGACTGTTCCTGATCCAGCGCCACGGCACGGGCTCGGTCGGCAAAGTATTCGGCCCGGTGATGCTCGGGTGGTTCGCCATTTTGTCTCTCATGGGTTTGCGCTGGATCGTGCGCGAGCCAAAGGTGTTGGTCGCGCTCGATCCGTCGTTCGCGATTCGCCTGATCACACAGCACCAGATCTCCGCGCTCGCCGTGCTCGCCGGCGTGTTCCTGACGGTCACGGGCGGCGAGGCCTTGTATGCCGACATGGGTCATTTCGGCAAAACGCCGATTCGCCTGAGCTGGATCTTCGTCGTCATGCCCGCCCTGGTGCTCAATTACTTCGGGCAGGGCGCGCTGCTCATCGAAACTCCCGCCGCGATCTCGAATCCCTTTTTTTTGATGGCACCCGAGTGGGCGCTGTTGCCGCTGGTCGCCATCGCCACCGCGGCGACCGTGATTGCCTCGCAGGCGGTGATCTCCGGCGTATTCTCCGTGACCACTCAAGCCGTGAGCCTCGGGCTCTTTCCACGCGTGCGGGTGGAGCACTCCTCGCCCGATTACGCCGGGCAGATCTACGTGCCGACCATGAACTACATTCTCATGGTTGCCACGCTCGGATTGGTCTTGAGCTTCGGCAGCTCCGCGGCGCTCGCTGGGGCCTACGGACTCGCGGTCTCCGGCGCGATGACCATCGTCACGCCGCTCACCTTGAGCCTCATCAAGTCGCGCACCGGCGCGAAGAGCCGCTGGCTGCGCGCAGGCTTGTCGTTGCTGTTCATCATCGATCTCGCGTTCCTGCTCGCCAATCTGACCAAGATCGGGGACGGCGGCTGGCTGCCCTTGAGCTCGGGTTTCATCATCTATTGGCTCATGCAAACCTGGGCGAGGGGCAGGGCATCGGTCATGTCGCGTCTGCTGCGCGAGCAAAAGCCGGTGCGCGATTTTCTCGTCGACCTGAAGCGCGATCCACCTGTCTGTGTACCCGGTACCGCGATCTTCCTGGACGCCAAGGCCTCCGGCATCCCGCGAGCGCTGCTCAACAACATCAAGTTCAACCGCGTGATCCACAAGCAGGTGGTGCTCCTGACCGTGGTGACCCGCGAGGAGCCGCGGGTCGCTGAGGCGAAGCGCTTGACGGTGACGCCCGTGTGCGAAGGCATCGTGCGGGTCGTGGCGCACTTCGGCTTCATGGAGAAGCCGAACATCCTGGAGATCCTGCGCAGCGCCGAGGCCCACGGAGTGCGCTACGAGCCCGAGCGCACGACCTATTTTTTGAGCCGCGAGGAGCTTCTGCCGGGTCAGCGCTCGGACCTGCCGCCGCTGCGGCGGCGGGCCTTCATTCAGATGGCGCGCAGCGCGCAGGTCATCGCCGACTATTACGGACTGCCGTCGGGCCGCGTCATCGAGATTGGAACGCGGTTGGAGATCTAGGCGCAATCGGCCCGCCGGTCGCACCGGCCGGTCGCACCTAGCGCACCGGTAGGAGCGTCCTCACCCGGTCATCGCCCGCCACGAGCAAGACATCGGCGCCGCGGCGCGCGAACAGGCCGACGCTGACCACTCCGGCGATGCGATTGATGGCGTCCTCCATCTCGATGGCGTTGGTTATCGCCAAGTGATGGACGTCCAAGATCACGTTGCCGTTGTCGGTCACCACACCTTCGCGCCACACGGGCTGCCCGCCCAGCTTCACGAGTTCTCGCGCGACATAGGAGCGCGCCATGGGGATGACCTCGACTGGCAACGGGAAGGCGCCGAGCGTCTCGACCAGTTTGCGGTCGTCGATGATGCAGATGAATCGTCTGGATGCGGCGGCAAGGATCTTTTCGCGGGTGAGTGCGCCTCCGCCGCCCTTGATCAGCGTCCCGTGACGGTCCGCCTCGTCCGCGCCGTCGATATAGAGCTCGAGGTCGCCCGCCGCATTGAGCTCGATCTCGGGGACGCGTGCCGCCTGCAGGCGCTCGGAGGTCTGGCGCGAGCTCGAGACAGCGCCTTCGAGCTGGATTTTGCGGTCTTTCAGCACTTCGATGAATTCGCCGACCGTGGAGCCGGTGCCGACGCCCAGCACCATGCCGTCCTTGATGTAGGAGATCGCCGCTTCCGCGGCGCGGCGCTTCTTTTCAGTTGGTGAGAGTATTTCAAGTCCCCAAAAACAACTGTGCCCGCTTACGCGGGCACAGTTGATTATTAACGAAGGCTTACTTCTTCTTAGCGGCCTTTTTCTTAGCTGCCTTCTTCTTCGCCTTCTTTGCTTTCGCTGCCATGATGAAACTCCGTAGTCGGGTTAGTCCGGGGACCGAGTATATACACGATTCATTAATTTACAAGCAATACGTCACCATCGGGCCTCGAGATGTGGTAGCGATGTGAGCGATCTCACTCGAGAGTGAGAATGAAGTCCCACTCCAACTGGGATACCGGAGTGACCGACAGACGATTCCCTCGCTGCAGTAGTCGCATCTCGGAGAGCTCATCGCTCGCATGCCGGCGCAGCTCGTCGAGCGTGATGACACGCTTGAATTTGCGCACCAGTTTGACGTCCACCACGAACCAGCGGGGACGCTTCGGGTCGCTCTCGGCATCGTAGTGATCATCCTTGGAGTCGAATGCGGTCTTGTCGGGATAGCCCTCCTTGACCACGCGGACGATACCGGCGATTCCGGGAACTTCGCAGCTCGAGTGATAGAAGAAGGCGGTGTCGCCCTTCTTCATGGAGTCCCGGAGCATATTGCGCGCCTGATAGTTGCGTACGCCGTCCCAGGCGGTCGTGTGCTTCGGCTTGGCCGCGAGGTCGTCGATGCTGAAGGAGTCCGGTTCCGATTTGAGCAGCCAGTGGTTCATCGATCTCCCCATGAAAAAATTTCGATTCCCGATTCCGTCGCCAAGGCATCCAGGCGCACGTCGTGGTCCAGCGCCGGGACCGATCCGGCGCGTTGACAATCGAAGGCGAGGCCCACCAAGCGCGGACCGCGCCAATGGCGCCGCCAGCGGCGCCAAGCGAGCGCACGATCGTAGAAGCCGCCGCCCATTCCCAATCGGCGGCCCAGTCGGTCCACCCCGACCAGTGGAACGGCGATGAGATCGAACCAGCGTGGGCCGACCGCGTTGCGATGCACGGCGGCGTGCGGGATGAATATTCCGAACGCGCCGCGCCGTGTCTTGACGCTGAGCGGGTAGAATCGCAGCCGCCGATGGCGCAGGCTCACGATCACCGGCACGTAGACGCGGATCCGCCGCCGGCGCGCCGCGGCGACGAGAGCCGAAGGATCCGTCTCCCCGTCGAACGGAAGATAAACCGCAATCCGGGAACCCGTTTTGAATGCCGCCAATCGGGCGACGAAAGATGCGGCGAGCTTCGAGCGCGAAGCATGGTCGGCGGCGGAGAGCCCGCGGCGCGCGGCGCGCAATTGCTTGCGCAGCTGTCCCTTCAACTTATCGTTGTCGAGCATGAAATGGAGATGGCGCCACCCGCATGTGCCGTTTTGGACCGTTGCTCCCGACCTGAGCAACAGGTGGGGCTAACTGCGGCACTTAAGGCTTTCCGCTCGAGGCGGACTTGCACAATGCTGCCAGCAAGCAATGGCCCCTGGGGTTTACAAATTAGGGTCAGGAGGTAACCCGATCCGCATCGAACACCGCAGGCAGCGCCAAACTTAAACCCGGAAAAGCCCGATCATGACTCCAAGCGCCTATAGCTCGAGCTGTCGACCTTTCTCCAAAGCCGACTCTACCCTCTCGCGCAGGATACGCAAGCGCCCGCCCACGTCCGAATCGAGATGGGTGTCACGATTGCGGAATCGAATCAATTCGTTCGCCATATTCAGAGCGGCGATCACCGCGATGCGATCCAGGCCCACGACCTTGCCGCTGTCGCGGATCTCCCGCATCTTCGCGTTGAGGAACTCGGCGGAGTCGAGCAGATCGGATCGTTCCTCGATCGGGCAGGTGATGTGGTACTCCTTCTCGAGTATACGCACGCTGACGCGGGCCTGGTTCTCGCTCATGCTTGCTCCATGGATTTCAAGCGGCCGATCATCGCCTCGACGCGCGCGCGCACCTGCTCGTTCTTTTGCAGCAAGCCGGCCCGCTCGGCGGTCAGGGTTTCCTGGCGCTGCCGCAGGGCGCGGTTCTCTTCCTTGATCTGTGCCACGGTGACGATGAGGTCTTCGAGCCGCTTTTCGAGACGCTTGAGCTCGAGTTCGACCGCGGATTTGGGATTGGTTTCGTTCATAGACTCCCAATATAGAGCGCACGATTGCGCAATGCAAAGGGCGACATCGCCAACTCACGGCATGCGCGAAGCGCTATGATTCGGGGCACCATGCTGGCGGACATCCGATTCAAGGACTTCGAGGACGTACTCGCCGCCGCGGGAAGTCTCGCGGATGCCGCCGAGGCCCACGGCTCTTTGTGCGGCGCGCTCTGCTCGACGTCTCCGTACCGGATGCAAGATTGGGTTAACGAAATATTGCCCGACGGGGCGTCCCTGTCGGATGAGTCGTCGGCCATGCTCGAACGAGTATTCGCCGCCACGGCCGCATCGTTCGGTGAGCAAGGCATGGAATTCGAGCCCCTTCTGCCGGACGACGAGCAACCGCTCAACGGCCGGGCGAACGCGCTGGCTTTGTGGTGTACCGGGTTCCTGTATGGACTCGGCGCGGGCCAGATCTCGGATCTGGACGCGCTCAACGGCG
>Ga0182030_10009847_pt1 | contig 19511 bp, 17 predicted proteins | sample 812S3MmetaG_FD_121299 | JGI IMG/M metagenome (GOLD analysis project Ga0182030, IMG submission 121299) | Permafrost microbial communities from Stordalen Mire, Sweden - 812S3M metaG (Illumina Assembly) | ecosystem: Environmental > Terrestrial > Soil > Wetlands > Permafrost | place: Sweden... | reverse complement strand
CGCTACGGTGTAACTTTTTCATGGTGGTTTCCTCTCTTTTTTTAAAAAAAATGGTCACCCAGACTTTACAGTCTGGGCAGAGGAGCCACCACCTTCTTTTCAACTACGAACGGGACAATTTCGCTGAATTAGCAGGAATGGTTATTTCATTTGGAGGTGGGCCGATTGTCAGAGGTGCACCACCCGTAAAGTCAAGGGTCGAACTTAAGGGTGGAATAATTGGGGCAGGAGCGACACCGGTTACAGAGGTAACAATAAGTCCTGCTGGAACACCGTCCACAATATAGAATTGCCCAGAAGTATTCGTGTTGTTGTAGGCTACCACTGTAAAAGTGATGGTGTCGCCATTAGAAAAATTAAGAGGGGAAGCTTCTTGAACTATCACATAATCCGAAGTTGCTGCCCAAGCAGGGCGGAACAAATAAAAAAAGAAAAAGAATATACAAATTTTTTTCATTTATTTCCGATTACGGAAAATTACAGCCAGACAAACGGATTATAGCGGCAGCGGATTCGAACAAAGAGCAAAATTATTTTAAATATCTAATACTGTTACGCATTTATAAAGCCAAAATAAACAAGGTGATAGTTTTAGACATTTGAATCTCCGCAAAACAAACTCTACTTCGCCATTCTCCACAAACACGGGATTATTTTATGTTTTTGATTTTGGTAATTACGTTTAATTAATAGGTTTTGTATGCAGACAGAAAACAGGCGGTTTTTAAGACCCACGTTTTATTCGAAAAATGACTAATTTTAGCCATATCTCCCACTTTTCCCGGTTTCCAAAAAGAGAAGTATTCTGAGTTATACAAAATTTATGGGGTAAAATTTTAAAATGGCTGTGTTTTTATAAATATCGGAGAAAATGAACAGAATCATTGAACACAAAATCCTTGTTTTTCTTATCTCTCTTTTCTATAGAAACAATTCTTGGATTGATGTTTCAGCCTGTCATGGCAGCCTCGGTGCCACTGGATGTCAATGGTCGAGAATTGTTTCTGGATTGCCAAGTTGTAGTGGAATTCCTGCCTTCCATTAACGAACCCCAAAGAGAAGCATATGTTCGAGGGTTGGGTTATGAAATCCTCCGCAAAGCACCACGAATTCACAGCCTTGTCCTCAAAGTTCCCAATGGAAAAGTTCTCGATTACGTCGAAACCCTGAAAGAGAATTCTTACTTCAAACGCGTTTACCCAAATTACAGAATTTACCCTCTTTCTTACACCCCTTATCCATATCCTGATGACCCCAATTATCAAAACGGGACAGATGAATGGAACGTAAACCAAATACACATGGACCAAGCCTGGAATGAGTCAGACTCATGGATCGCCAATGCTTCACTGGGCCGGTCATCGGCCAAGATCGCCATCGTAGATTCGGGCATCCTAACCACTCATCAGGAATTCGTTGGAAAAATAGATTCGAACAGTTACAACTTTGACACCGATACCACTGATGTTTCGGACACAACTGGTCACGGAACCGCTGTTGCAGGAATTGCCAGCGCTGATACAAATAACGCATTAGGTGGAGTTGGAATTTGTGCTAATTGTTCTCTGTTAATTATCGAGGCAAATGGAGGTGTGGTTGCTGCATCCCAAGGTATCGAATATTCAATTACCGAGGGTGCCAAATCCATCAATTGTAGCTTTGGTGCGCCTCAATATACGTTCTCCGCAGATAGTAGCAATGCATGGCAAAACGGTTGCATAGTTGTGGGGGGAATGGGTAACGATGGCAACAATACCGAATATAGTCCAGCAGGTGACAAATATGCCATTGGAGTTGGTGGGGACGATGACACAGAAACAAGAGTTTCATATTCAAACTATGGATCTTGGATAGGCTTAGTTGCTCCGGTTGGTGTCTTTTGTCCTTCATATTCTTCCAATAGTTCCTACGAAAATCTAGCAGGAACATCCTCTTGCACACCCGCGGTATCTGCTATGGTCGCTATTCTTCTCGACCAAGGCCTTTCACCTGCAGCAGTCACACAGGATCTCTATACAACTGCCGATCTTTTAGGCGGCAGTTTCAACGCAAACACTGGTTGGGGTCAGATGAACTGCCACAGGGCCCTGGCCGCCATTAGGCCCGCTTCTTCCCTTTCCGCTACGCCGTCCACAAACCAAATATCCTTGAATTGGGTCGCTCCCCAAACCACGGCATTTACCACGGCTGATTACCTAATATCTCGCTCTGCTGTAACTGGGGGTCCTTATACCGTCGTTGGATATACTCCCAATGGCACAACTCATTCCTATACCGATACCACCGCCGATCCTGGCGTCCCGTACTATTACATCACCCAGGCAATTGACGCACAGGGCAACACAACTGTAGCCTCAAACGAAATCTCCTCCGCTGCCCTTGGAAGTACCTGGACACAAACCCCGACACCTACTTTCACACCCAATTACGGACCATTCACCAGTTGGTCTTTCACAGGCTTATGGAATGCCGTAGAGGATGGGGTTTCCCTCTGCGCCAACAGTTACATTCATCCATGGTCAGCTTATTACGGCGTGGATTCTTCTTGTACTTACTATACCGGCGCCTCAAATGCCGGCACTTTAACCAGCCCAAGTAGTTTTGGTTATGTGGTTTGCGATCCGACCGACACTTTGAATTTCTATGCCTGGTGGCAAACCAATGGTGGGGGTGACACCCTGACGGTTCAATGGACACCTATCAACTACAGCAACTGGTCAACCCTTTGGTCTACTTCATCCACTAGTTCAGGCGGGTGGATCGAAGAACAAATACCCCTAGCCCCTGTCACATTAAGCCCCATTCAAATCAGGTTTATTGTCACCACCAACGGGACGACTGGTGGTGCGAAAGGTTGGTACATCAACGATGTCACTGTCTCGAATTGTCTAACCCCTACCAATACCTTCACACTCTCACCGACTATTACGGTGTCACCCACCTCAACTTTTACCATTACTCCAACCCTCACCATTACCCCAACCCCAACGGTGACATCAACCACAACGCCTACCTTCACACCCACCAATACCCCTTCCAACACATTGACCGTAACACCTACGGTAACCCGAACAGCAACCCCCACAGCTACCCCTTCAACGACGCCGACTTATACCCCCTACCCCTGCGGCTACCCAGGCTTGACCTGCACACCCACATTAAATCCTTCCCAAATTTTGTACACTCAGGCACCCTATCCCAATCCGTGCCGCATTGGAGACCAAGTCAATTTCCTTTACGGCCTTTCCGAATCCGTAAACCAAATGACATTGAAAATCTTTACCGTTTCCTTCCGAAAAATAAAACAGGTTCAGTGTCCAACTAATGCTGGAAATGACAGCATTTCTCTGGACATCAACGGATTATCCAACGGTCTTTACTACTACGTTTTGGATGCTGAGGGCCAAGGAAAGAGTCAAACTTTAACGGGTAAATTGTTGATATTAAAGTAAGTAAAAATTCAGAAGCCCAACAAAACCCATAATTGGCTTGTTGACCTGGAAATAAGGGAACCGCATAACCAATAAACTCCGTCGACATTCTTCGTTTGGCAATAATGTTATCTTTCCACTAAACTTCGCCACTTTTGACATTTTTTCAATTCATTGGAAATTTAGCCGAAACTGTTTTTAGCGGTTAATAGCCAAATACATTTGGTTCCTGTTAATTCTTTTAAGTAGGAGTAAAATTTTGCGAGTGAGTCTTTTGCAGGTAAATATGGGTACGGAAAAATATGAAATTTAGAGTCTTTCAAATACCACACCGCAGATATTGTTTACTCACGTTGTTCCTTTTGGGATTTATCCCCCCTCTTTGGGCTGGTGTTGTCAAAACACCTTTTTTGAATGCACGCTTCCCTTCAGCCTCCCAAAATGAAAGACTGAATTTAATTGGAAAATTGCCTCTTTCCTTCGAGATGAACGAGGGACAAGCGGACTCAGGCGTTAGTTTTTTCAGCCGGGGACCAGGCTACGGAATATTCTTTTCCCCAGACAAGGTACGCCTGGTTCTACATTACGCTTTAACCCAGTCCAAGTTGGAGATCCCCGTCTTTCATAAGAACCCAACAAATTATGGGGTGGATTTAATAAACATGGAACTCAATAACGCCAATATCAACTCAAACATTGAGCCCATGGATAAACTTCCCGGAGTCTGTAATTATTTTATAGGGAACGACCGCACTAAATGGCATACCGGAATTAAGCTGTATTCCGGCGTCAAGTTAACCAATATTTATCCAGGAATAGATCTCAAATACTATGGAAACCAGGGACAGTTGGAGCACGACTTCACGGTTACCCCGGGAGTCGATCCCGGAATCATTCAATGGAAAATTTCAGGCACCGAAAATAAGAATATTAATGAAAGTGGGGATTTGGTCCTTAAAACACCGCACGGGGAAGTGGATTGGAAATCCCCCCAATGCTACCAGTGGGTGGATGGTCAAAAGCAGGTGGTGGAAGGGCATTATTCCTTATTACCGGGCGATCTTATAGGGTTCAAAATCGGGATTTATCGGAAAGACCTTCCTTTGGTCATTGACCCCTACCTTGTCTATTCCACATACCTTGGTGGAAGCAATCGTGATTCAATCTCCGGGATAGCCGTGGATGCATCAGGGGATGCATACGTTTATGGATATACCTCTTCAATAAATTTTCCCACAATTACCGGCGCTTTCCAAACTTCCCTTAAGGGATCGTCTAACTTATTTGTCACTGAATTCAACCCATCCGGTTCAGCCCTCATTTACTCCACCTACATTGGAGGCAGTGGAATCGATATTTCATATGGAATGGTTTTGGACGGCTCCAACAATGTCTATATCACCGGGCAAACGGATTCCCCGGATTTTCCAATGGTCAATGCCTATCAAACAACGACCGGGGGGGTATTTGTATCGGAAGTTAATCCCACGGGTAATGGCCTGGTCTATTCCACCTATCTTGGCGGCGGTGGAGATATTGGATATGGAATAGCCGTAGATGGCACCGGAAGCGCCTATGTAACTGGTTTAACAAAATCGACCACTTTCCCAACCGTGAACCCCTTTCAAGCCGCCTTCGCGGGGAGTATAGGAAATGCCTTTATCACTAAGTTTTCTCCCGGCGGCAATACATTGGATTATTCCACCTATTTGGGAGGGAGTTTGGGAGGGAGTTTAGGAACTGGAGATGCTGGATCGGCCATTGCCGTGGACGGAACCGGCGCGGCTTACATAACCGGCTCGACCAAATCGACTAATTTTCCGACCCTCAATCCCTACCAAGCAACATTAAACGGATCACAAAATGCATTCGTCACCAAAATAAATCCGGTCGGAAACACCTTAGCTTATTCCACCTATTTGGGCGGAAACAATGGAAGCGTATTAGGCCTATCGGGCAACTCCATCGCGGTTGACTCTTCCGGATGTGCCTATGTGACCGGATCAACCAATGCCACGGACTTCCCCATTTTGAATGCTTTTCAATCCGCCAATGGGGGTGGTGGAACCGACGCATTTTTGACAAAGTTTAATCCAGCCGGGAATAGCGTGGCCTTTTCAACATACTTGGGGGGTAATGGTGATGATATTGGGTTTGGAATCGCCTTGGATCCTTCCAACGATATTTATTTGGCTGTTTATACCTCTTCCACCAATATGCCAATGGTCAATCCCATCCAAAGCACACTCCCCGGATCAGGGAGTATTTTCGTAGGCGAATTCACCCCAACGGCCAGTTCCTTGATTTATTCAACCTATTGGGGAGGCTCTTCTTATGATGAACCGGATGCCATCGCGCTGGACAATTCAGGGGATGCTTACGTAGCGGGAACCATGATTGGGGGAACTTTTCCAACCGTGAATCCATATCAAGCGTCCTATGGAGGCGGGGTCTGGGATGGATTTGTTTTTGAAATCGCAAATGGTCCTACGAGAACACCAACCTTATCTCCGACTTACACGCAATCACCAACTTCCACGGCAACCTGGACCATCACATCAACCCCGACAGCGACGAGTACTTCGACTCCAACACCGACAATCAGTTCAACTTCCACTCAAACGGATTCTCCGACCGATACCCAAACCTCCACGTATACAGGAACTTTCACACCTTCGAACACTCAAACGGAAACGCTTACTTTTTCCATGACTCCCACTCCGACGGTAACTCCCACCCAAACCCAGACATTTACCTTGACCCTCTCGCCCACTTATACAAACACGCCCTCCATCACCAATACCCCAACCACCACTTCAACGGATACAATTACCAACACTCCATCCTGCACACCGACTTACAGCATGACTTTTACCTCGACGGTTTCAATGACGCCTACTCCATCCTTCACCGCTTCATCTACGGCTTCCCCGACTTCCACCATTACATTTACTTTCTCTCCAACTATCTCTTTCACCCCAACACCCACGCCAACTGTGATTGTGACAGAGGTGACATTTGAAGCGCCCTATCCAAACCCCTCCCTGAACGGGGGCCCGGTCACGACCGATGTGTTGGCTCCCCCCGGCTCCACGGTCGAGTGGGCTGTTTTTACCATCGCTTTCCGCAAAATCCTGGATAAAACCATTGTCGTCCCGGGTCAAAACGCGACCTTGGTTTGGAACCAGGAAGACATGGGTGGAAGACGGGTCGCCAACGGCCTTTACTATTTAAGGGTCCAGGTTATGGGTCCCTTATATGCCACAAAGATTTGGAAACTCATCGTCATTCGTTAGGGAATCGCTAAACAATTTAACAACGATCTTTATAAAAGGTATTTTTGAACTTTAAATATTCGTCTTGAAGGGCATCTTATTAAGTGGTATCCATAGGTAGATGAAGGCGTTATTAAACCGTTCTGGGGGTATTTGTTTATGAAACACTTATTTATTTTTGCGGTTACGGTTTTTTTCGTATCAACCATCAGTCTTGCTTATGCCGCAGGTCAACCCACTCCTTCAACACCGGCTGCCGTGAGACCAGTCGTGACACACACTCCGGAAGTTCAATATCGAATTCGCTTAAGCAATCAAACAAAACTCATTACGATAAGCGTGAGCAAAGGAAAAATAACAAAACAACAGGAAAAAGATTTACGGTCAAGTCTCAAAGCCATACGTCAGCAGGAAATAACCTACAAAAAATCTAATTCGGATCACAAGCTTACACCCACCCAAGTGAGTCAATTGAACACCTTGTTGGATAAAAATTCTCAGGAAATAGACGAGGCACCCGCTACAAATTAATCGTTTTTAAATAATCTAAAAGGCCAACGTATTCGAAGCGTTGGCCTTTTTTTTGCCATAAGAAATCAAAAATTAAACGAAATCTGGACTGTACCCACGAGGCCGCTCAAGTCCACTATCATGGGGGTGGGATTGTTGGCGGGTGTCCCGGGTGGGGTGAAATCATACATATTTTTTGAGTATATCACCCGAGCCAGGTTGCCGTTGGAAACCGGCACGATGGCATTTCCGAAATCGGTCTGAACCATATCCAGGGTCGCCGTCTGGTTCGCGGGGTAGAGTCCGGTATCCGGACCTTGGATGGAACGATTAAGGTTCCCCAGGAAGTTACTGACGGAAACGATCTGGAACCCTACCGAGGCAGAAGCAACCAAATTACCCATGATGTTCCAATCCAACCCCGCCTGGACCTGCCCCCCGAACCCCATCGCCGTAAAATAACCGTTGAGCATGTCTGTCTCATATGGAGTAGGGGTCGCTGTCGAATTGTAATATTGATCAGTGCTGTTGAAGGAAATCTGCATGGGAACCGCCATGATACCCCCGGAAACAAAGGGCCTGAAATTACCATGTGAAAAAGTGTATCGCCCCTGTGCTCCCGCGAATAATGCGGTGATGTTATACGAATCCTGTGAATAGTATTCTGGGTTACTACCGGCTAAAACCGTAAAATGGTCGGTTACCATTCCTACAGGAAGATAGGAAAAAAACAGGCCACCCTCAAAATCCGGAGTAAAGCGCCGCGAAACTTCGATTCCGAGTTGGGGCAAAACTCCACCGGGGACCATTCCGGCAAAGCTTTTACCCAAACCGCTTCCAGGGCTAAGGTTTTGATACACAGAGTTAAATTCCTGGTTGTTATTATTGAAATCGGTCAACGTCATCAACGAAGCGCCGAATGTTATCCGGACATCGTATTGGGTGGTAATGGTTATGTCTCGTTTCTCCAGAAAGACGGCGGATTGGTTTATAGGAATAGGTGCCGTTGTCGCAACCTGGACCTGGATGCTCTGGATCAGCTGGGAGAGTTGGGGGCTGGGCCTAACCAACTGTACCTTTTGGTAATCGCTTAGGGCCGCTTGCAGGTTGCCCTGGGCATATTCACAGTTGGCGCGGCCCTGGACAGCCGCCATGTTGTTGGGATCAAAACTGATGGCCGCCCCAAAATACTCGATGGCCTGCGCGTAGTTTTTGGCGTTGTAAAGTTTTTGCCCAGCGTCGAAGTAATCGGTTGAAGTGGTTGCTTGAAGGACAGTTGGGTCCAGGTAGAAAGGAATTAATAAAATTCCCAAAAAAAGAAAAAAATAACTCCGGTAAGGCATTTTTCTTTCCTGGTAAATATTATTAAATACTGAAGTTAATAACATATAGTTTAGCAAATGGACTTCTTCAAGAGTTAATACTGAAGAAGGGGAAAATGGTAATTGATCGAAATCTGTGTTTATTCATTGCTAATACTCCCTTGGCAACATTAATACCCCGTCTACCAAATAGAACTTCCACTTCCCTTCCGGGAAATCCGTGAATTTGATGATCGTAAAAACCTTCTTGGATGCTCCGGTGTCCTCCCGCATGGTCAATAGGACTCAACTTCTTCTGACAATGAGGGGCCACTTTTGTTACCCATCGACCGAAGTGTTACGGGTTTATCCTAAAAGAGGGTTTAACTTTTCCTATTATGAAGAAGACCTGACCTCGACCCTAATTCTGAATAATTAAACGTAAGCAACGCATTACTTATTCAGGTTCTACATCTTTTAAAATCGCTTCAAGTTCCATTAAATTGCTTTCTACTGTTGAAGCAAAAAGCCTTCGCAACATCGTCGGTGATGACACATGGGGCAATTACTAAAAACATGATTTTCTTAGATTTGCCATAAAGAAATGAAGTGTTATCAAACCGGTCTAAGAAATCTTGTGTTTCAATTTCATCTTCTCCAAAAACTCTTTAGCGGAATTATTAGTTGATACCGATCCGCTGTATTCGTAAAACTTGGCACCACCGTTTAAAAAACTGTGCCCCAAAATCCTCCTGGCTGTTGGTTGAATAGCCTCGATAAACTCATGCCACTTAGGGTCTTCGTTCCTCAAGGAAGAATGAAAGGCAGAATCCACTGCGCCCCGGACAAATGAGGAAAAATCTTTGATCCCAAGTTTCCCTATCATTTGTTTCCAATATTTTGCCTGGCTCGGCTTGACCCGTAGGGGAACCACCAGTTTGACTTCATTCTTATCCCGGACAGTCGAATGAGACCGCCTGCCCTTTTTAATGATTTTCATGATCCCCCCCTTACCGAATTGTATTAAGTTTCCTTGATTTTCTTTTCGGCATTCATTCACTAACGCTCATAAATCAGCAATGACCATCCAAAGGATTTTTAAAACGGAGATGTCCGTCGAGAGGCACAATAGATTTTTCCGTTTTGTTAAGAAACTTTTTCGTGTCCTATCGGAGTCTTATTCAGTCGGATTTTGCCGCCTCTGACTGCTTTTGACTGCCACAAATAACAAAGTGTCATTTTGCGTAAAATGCAATCCGACTGTTACTTAGAACCTTTACGACCTTGGCTATATCAACCCATCTTTGAAAGGCTTCTCGACTAGCCAAGGCCCTTTTTAATTCCCGAACCGACATTTTCGCTTTCTTCGCAAATGCTTCAACCCCACCAAGCTGCTCTACTATTTCCACAACCGCTTCCTGGAACAACTCGGCTTTTCCGGAATTCAACCCCACAGTCAAGAGTTTGGCCCCTAGTTTTCTGCATTCTTTATTTCCCATTCTGTTGTCCTTTGTACGAAAGAACGTTAGACGCAAACATAAAAATTCTAATGACGTTCAAGTAAATTGAACAGGTTTTAAATGGAATATATCGACCAACACACGTCACAGAAAGTCTACTGAGCTATATGGTCTTGTACGGAATAATTTTTAATTACACGCCCAAAACAAATGTTTTCTGAAACACATAGCCTCAATAGATTTTTCTCTCGAAATTCTTGTCATATCCGTGTCATTCGGATTTGTGAGGGCCATTGACACAAACAAAAAAACTTCCGACAAGTTCGGAAGTTCACAGGAAAAATTATTTTTTATATTTTTTGTTGAGCGAAAAAAGAAAATTGGTGCCCGAGGTCGGACTTGAACCGACATGGGATTGCTCCCGATAGATTTTGAGAGTCGCAATGGGTTGCTTGATTTTGTTTTCTTAAAGCTTCTAAAACCCTTACAGCTAAAGCGAAAAACGAACTTTTTTCCTTCTCCTTTCCCGCCCCGAAAAGGGCGTTTGTCATTCCCGTGTCATTCAGGTCCCGAATTTGGTGTCATTGAACTCCCGGACCCGCTCCAACGCCAATTTTCGGTCTTCCCTATCCACCTTGTCATATCGCCTGAAAACCGCGTTGGTTTTGTGTCCGCTGACGCTCATTATGACCGAATCCGGCACCCCCGCTTTGCGCATATTCGTGATTGCGCAATGGCGAAGGTCGTGAAAATGGAAATTTCCCAATCCAGCCTTTTGACAAGCGTTTTTGAACCCGGTCTTGCAAGCCGTTAGCCTTTTCCCTTTATAGGTAAAAACAAACGGGCTTCCTATGGTCTTGGGAATCTTTTTGATGATTTCCTTCAATTTCTCATCAATCGGTATTTCCCTCTTTTCCTGAGTCTTCGTATCCTCCGCCTCAAGAAAAATAACCCCTTTTTGGAAATCTACCTGATCCCATTTCATCCCTAGGATTTCACCTTTCCTCATGGCCGTGTAATAAGCCAACTCGACCATTGATTTCAGGTGGGAAGGACAGCATTCCAAAAGCCGTTTGAACTCCTCCGGGGTTAGGGTCCTATCCCTGGGGATTTCCTTAAACAACCTGATCCCCTCGATTGGATTCCTGTCGATCTGCCTGTTTAACTTCGCCCTATTAATAATCGTCTTTAAGCAGGCAATATCCCGGTTGAGCGTTGCCGCCTTCATTTCCTCCCCTTTGGGTTTTCCGGTTTTCCTTCTCCAAGTTAAATACTTTTCAGCAAGGTCAAGGTTCAGGCTCTCCAAAAGCTTGTCACCAAAAAAAGACTTAAGGTTTGCCACGTAATACTTGTCCCTATGAAAACTCTTCTTCCTGGACACCGAATAAGCCATAAAGGAATCAGCGGCTTCGTTGAAAGTGATCTTCGGCCTTTCTTGGGCCAAATAACTGTTTTCAACGATTTCTTGCATGTGTTGAGCCAAGACCTTCTTTGCCTGAGGCAAAGGAATCTGTCCCAACCGCACTCTTTTACGTTTACTAACCCCTTCCTCCTGGATAAAAAAATCCAGGAAATATCCCCCGCTATCTTTCCGAAGATGTTGGGGAAGTCCGTGAACATTAGGCTTGCTCATACTGCCTCCTAATGTCCCTTGCTGTTTGGCATTTTACCAGGATTGAGGATAGATTCAAAAGCAACTTTCCCTAGGGGCATAGGAAGTAACACCCCCACCTCACTTTTTCTTTTCCTTTGATGATCTCCCGAAAAAACTTATGGGGTTCTGGGAACCAAAAACGATAACGGGTCTTATTACAACGGCGACTCGAAAACGTCTTTCAACCCGGCAACTGTCTCAACAGCTTCCTTCCAAGCATAGCGGTGGGGTGAATCGAAAGTTTCACCCGCCGCGTTTATCTGGCAGTCCTGGCAATATTGTTCCAGTCGTCCAGCCAAATCGGCTAGGCGTTGCCACATCCGGTCCACCAATTGCCTCTTGAAGGCATCGTCCGACAGCGCGTCCACTACCAACATAAAATGATTGAGGCAGACATGAAAATTCCCAAAAAAAGCCGAACGCATTTCCTCTTCCTCTATTAATCCCTTCACCAAGATAGCAAGGTAATGCTGTCGTATCTGTATGGTTTGGATACACGCAGGACACTTTGCATGGCTGACCCATTCTGAAAAGAAGTGTGTTTTCTCCATCTGTTTCTCAAGAAAATACCCGGCAAGGAGCGCCTGTTCTTTGAAGAGGATGGAAAGTGCAAGGGTGTCGTGGAATCCAATCAAGTGGTGTGCATGAAACGGGCACCAACCCCTGGAAGCCCGCAAGGCTTCGCGGGCACCATGGTCATTCACATTCTCGTAAAGGAATGCCTCAAAATAGGAATGAACCGCTCCCTTTTCCAGAACACACAACCCGCAATCCCGGCTTTTTTGAATGGTTTCCAAAACCTTGAAGTATGGAGTGTGTTTTTCCAAAGGCCTTCCCCTATTCCTTGAATGGATTACCGAAGACCGCAGATTTGCCTAATTCGGCTTCTATTTCCAAGAGACGGTTGTACTTAGCGATTCTTTCACTCCGGCAAGCCGATCCGGTCTTGATCTGTCCACCCCCCATGGCGACCGCGAAATCCGCCATGAAGGCGTCCTCGGTTTCCCCCGACCTGTGGGAGATGACATAACTCCACCCAGCCTTGCGGCAGAGTTGAATAGCCTCAATAGTTTCCGTGACCGTACCAATCTGGTTGAGCTTTATCAGTACTGAATTGGTGGTTTTTTCTTTGATGCCACGAGCGATAAACTTCGTGTTCGTAACGTAAATGTCATCCCCAACAATCTGGATCTTGCCCCCCAGGACCGCCGTATGTTCCTTGAAACCATCCCAATCGTTCTCATCCAACCCATCCTCGATGGAAACAATGGGAAATTTCTCAACCCATCCCTTGTAAAGTTCGGTCATTTCTTTGCTGGATTTGTTCCCTTGCCCTGACTTGGTCAGTGCATAAACCCCTTTCTCGTAAAAGGAACTGGCCGCAGGGTCCAGTGCTATGGCGACATCCCTGCCCGGCTTATAGCCCGCCACCTCGATGGCCTGGACAATCACCTCCACAGCCTCCTCATTGCTTTTTAAATTCGGCGCGAAACCACCCTCATCCCCCACCCCCGTCGCATATTTCTTTTGGTGCAAGATACCCCTCAAGGCATGAAAAACCTCGGCCCCCCACCGAAGGGCTTCTGTAAAATTGGGAGCGCCTATCGGCATAGCCATGAATTCCTGGAAGTCAACGCTGTTGTCCGCGTGCTTACCCCCATTGAGGATGTTCATCTGGGGAACTGGAAGCCTTACGGCTCCCGTTCCTCCAAGATATGAATAAAGGGGAATTTCGGCTTCGACCGACGCCGCCCGCGCCACCGCCATGGAAACCCCCAGGATGGCATTGGCCCCTAATTTGGCCTTGTTGGGAGTGCCATCCAACTCGATCATGCGCCGGTCCAACTCCGCCTGCCGCTCCGCATCCATTCCCTTGATAGCCGAGGCAATCACCTTGTTCACGTTCTCAACGGCTTTCAGGACCCCTTTCCCGCCGAAGCGTTTCTTGTCCCCGTCCCGAAGCTCTACCGCTTCGTTTTCTCCCGTGGAAGCGCCGGAAGGCACGGAAGCTGAAACCTTCACGCCGCTTTCCAATTCCGCCCAAACCCTCACTGTCGGGTTTCCCCTTGAGTCCAAAATTTCCATTGCCTTAACCGAGGATATCTTTGCCATTTAACTTCTCCTTAAAAGTAATGAACGCCCAATGCCAAAACCGGCTCATAAACGGATTAAACTCTCCAACTCGCCTAATCGGCCCAAATCTTTCTCAATACTTCCACTTGCATCCATCCTTTCCTTCAAAAGGTTCGCGAGGGACTCCAACTCGTCCCGAACATGCTTTCCGGCCTTTTCCATCATTCCCTGGATGGAATCCATGATTCTCTCCGTCCATTCCGACGATAAACGGTAAAGATGTTTTTCGACCTGCCACGGCAAGGAATTGATGAAATGCCTGTGAACCAGAACCCGGAAGACCGGCATTGGAATTAGGAACCATATGATTTCAAAGGGCGTATCAAATACCCTGTCAAGATGGGTGCTTGGCTTTTCCAAAGGGGTCGACTTTGCCTCAAAGGAAGTCCCGGCGTATTCGTATTGAAGGGCTTCCTTAATTTTGATCGAAATCCGGTCCCCAAAGGCCTGGAGATCCCGGTTGAGACCGCCCTCCACTTTCCGGACATGGACCTTCCAAACATCCTGGTTTTCCCGGCCCAATCGGTCCAACTCGGAAACCAACTGGGAATCGAGCCATTCCTGAAACCACCTGCTTTCCTCGGCTAAATTTCCCCGCCAACCCAAAAGTTTCTCTTTCAATTCCCTTTGGAGCTTACGGGTCAACTCCTGCGACTTTGAAACGAAACAGCTCTCAAGAGACTCCCGGATTCGACGACTTGACTGATCCACCACCAGATGGAAATTATCCTCTAAAGTGGAAAGGAAGACCCATTCCTCTTCAATGGCTTGGGAAAGCTTCGTCCCGGATAAAGTCCCGGAACGGGCGGCTCGGAGTGAAAGCCCCAGGTAACCCCGGCAGTTTTTCAGGATGGCTTCTAATTTGTAGAGGATAATCTTGTTTTCTTCACTGGTGCGGTTCCCTCCAAGTCTGGCTTGGAGGCTGTTTTTAAGTCTTGAAACGGATTCTTCGTACCCAGGTCGGGTTGAAACGGGAAAAACTGGCAATTCCCTCTCAAAATTCTCTGTCAATTGCGAATCGACATATTGAACGACCGATTCCAATTGTTCTCCAGATATTAGATCGGCCTTAGTTAAAAGAATCACAATAAACGGGGTTTGTTCCTCCAGTTTGCGAAGAAGAACCCGATCTTCTTCGCCAAGAGGCTGATCCACGGCTACCGCCACCAGGGCAGCTCCCACCCTAGGGAGCCAATCCAAAGTCGCTTCGGTGTTGCTTGCATGCAGGCTTCCGAGACCAGGCGAATCCACCCACCGAATCCCGCCAAAAGATCGCAAGCCAGTCGCACGAACTTCAACCCTAACGACTTTCCTGATATTTTGGGGGTTTCCCCTTTCGGTGACATATTCTTTAATTTCACTCAAGGGCACCGTTTCCAAGTGCCCGTCCCTGTACAAAACACTCACGTGATCAGTCAACCCGCCGGACACGCGGGTTATGACCGCAGTTGCCGGCAGGACATCGACCGGAAAAATATTCCTGCCCAATAAGGCGTTCAAGATTGAACTTTTTCCCGCCTTGAATCTTCCCAACAAGACCACATCCACGGAATCGGATTCATTTATAAATTCGGATAAATTATAGATTTGAGGTAGAAGAACTGAAATACCCCAGCGGCGGGCGATGGAATCCGCAAATGACAGGATATCCCCCGCTTCAGTAAAAATAGTCCGAGAATCATTCGGGAGGCTTGGCGTGGAATTGCCATCCTGACCCGGAAAATCCTTCATTTTTATTTCCACTTCTTCGTCTTGGTATGCTTGCCGTCCGCCTTGTGATAATGAAGCACCTGGGTTTCATGAACTGTCACCAAGCAATGGTTTGGAAGCATTTCCTCGATAATGTTCAGGGCCTTCAAGGCTCGATTAGGCTTGTCCACTATTTCGATGATCATGGGCAATTCTTCCATGACTTCAATGATACGACTGGTGTGAAGATGTGAAGAAGACCCAAAGCCCTCTACACACTTGAAGACCGTCGCACCAGCGGTCACTTTTTCCGCCAACAACCGATCCACGATAGCTTTGTAAAGGAGTTTGCCTTTCCACTTCAGTTCTTCGTCCACATAAACGCGGAGTACCTTGCATTTACCTATAACGTCCATATTGAGCCCTCCTTCTTTTTACAACAGTCTTGCCACAACAACACCGCCCCATGAAGCCAAAAAACAACCTACCAAGGTCAAGGTGACATTCAAACCCGCCCTCATAAAGTCTCCTTCCTGGAAGTACCGGAAAGTCTCCCAACTGAAGGTCGAATAAGTGGTAAAGGAAGCACACCATCCGACAGCCACGAAATATCGAACATTAGGATGGAACAATCCCCTGTCCAAGTGAAGGGTCAAAAATAATCCCAGTACAAAAGATCCGATCAAATTGATAAACCAAGTACCATAAGCGAAATTCGACCCTAATTTAGCGGTCACCCATAGACCTAAACCAAAACGGCTCAAAGCCCCGATGGACGCACCAGTGACGATGAAAAAAAACTGGCTTAAGCTCACTATCAGCCTCCTTTATCGTACTATCGTGACCGCACAGGGAGCATAGCTAGAAACGCGTTTAGCTACCGATCCTAAGAGCCATTCGCCAATCTTGCTCTTGCCCCGATGACCCACAACGATCAAATCGATTTTTTCATCAATTGCTTTTCGGATGATGTGTTCGGCGGGATGACCAACCACGACCTCCGTAGTCAAGGAAACCCCAGCCACTTCGGCCTTTTTTTTCAGATCCTTGAATTGCTCCTCGAAATGCTCTTGGGCGGATTCCAACACCGATTCCATCTCTACAGCGATGTCAAATTCTGGAATCGGGGCAACGGAAAGCACTAACAAGGAAGCCTGAAAACGTTTAGCCGTCTCAAGGGCATATTGAAAAGATTTCTCGGAATGGATCGAACCATCAAATGCCACCAGGATTTTTTGGGGAATCATAAAGCGCCTCCGTTTTCTGAGTTATTTGGGGCCAATGGAACGACTTCAGCCTCAGGTTTGTGGACTTTAGGCAAAAGATAGTGCGGTAAGAAATAGGCGTTGGCGATAAGCGTCGGCACTACCGCACTCAAAATAACGGTAGCCACCAAAAACGAATATTGGGTTTGGTCGATAACGTGGTGTGATAATCCAAACAATGCTGAAATGGTGCCAAAGGTGAGCCCCGTGGACATCAGAAGGGTTGTGTACATTCCTTCTTTATGGGCATAACCCTGGTATTTCGTGACGGGAAAAACACCCACAAACTTACTTCCCATCTTTGCCAAAAGCAGGACCACGAAAGCCAGGGGAGCGGCCACCAGGGCGGGAACTGATACGAAGGAACCTGCCCGAATGAAATAAAACGGCGTCAGCAGTCCAAAAGTTACGGTTCGCAAGCGGCGTACCAAGACATGGTCTTTGCCGACTGTTCCTGCCAAAACCATTCCAATAAGGTAGGCCGGAAGAACTGCTTCGCTATCGGCCCAAGTCGCCAAAGCCCCCAGTCCAAACATGAGGAACAAGAGGTATTTGGTTTCCAATTCCGAGGGACGGTCACCATACAATTTAAAGAACCGGGGTGTAAGCCAAGGAAGGATAAAAAAGACAGGAACGCTGACACCCACGAAGACGAGAGTCTTGAGGGTAAATGGCGCGAAGATAAGCCCAAGCGCGATGACCGTAGCAAGGTCATTGATAAAACAGGCGGCCAAGATGATTTTTCCGAATTCGGTCTTGTTTAATCCGAGTTCCAGCATCACGGCATAAACTACCGCCACGGAGGTGGTGGAAAGGGCTACGCCAGCCAGCCAAGAGGCCTGAGGATTCCAGTGAAGCAGGTAAAAGGCGGCTGCCGTGCATCCCAGGAAAGGAGCGAAAAAAGCCACCAGCCCCAAAAGCGAAGCTTCCTTCCACTTGGCCTTGAACACCACCGGGTCCAGCTCGGCCCCAGCCAGGAAAGTCAGAACGATGGAGCCCGCACCCGCTAAGAAGGTAATCCAACTTTCGCTTGTGCCTAAAAAAGCCTGACCTACTAAGGCCCCGATTACCAGTTGTGCCACCGTACCGACCACAATCTCCGATAAGGCTGTGGCAATTTTTAGCCAGATGGAAATGAGTACTGCGATCAGCGCCAACCCGATCCACAACGTAGCTTCCGCCCAAACGTGGGTCATATCCCGCCTCCAAGATTTACTTGCAGGATGAAAGGGCGGGAAATAAAAAAACCCGCCGGGCGGCGGGTTTGACTTGTTAGTACATGGCCCCACCGCATGTTTCATCATGCAGTAGGAGTCATCGTCCAATTGAATTGGCGGTTTTGGGAGAACTCCATCCCCTTAGGTTGAATTTATTATACTCTTTTTAAATCGGGGTCCAATGAATAAGATCATTGACTTTATTCATCGTCCAAACTAATGGCGTACACTCTTTGCGGGCTTTGGGGCTCAAGGAAAAGAAGGCCGATGAAATACTAACTGGCCTTACGGAAATCAAATGTAATGCCTAAATGAGCCCCGCAGGCCGCCGCAATTTTCTGTAGGAAACTCAAGGAAGGCACCGAGCGGTAAACACCGCTTTCCGCACGAGAAATTGCGCTTTGTTTGGTTCCAATTTTCTTAGCCAAAGCAACTTGGCTTAATCCTGCATGTTCTCGGGCTCTTTTGATCGCAGTGGCAAGGCGAAACTTTTCTTCTTGCTGTTTTACCAAAATACGAATTTCAGGGTCTTTTTCCAACTTGTGGAAAAAGGCTTTTCCGTCCGTGTAGGGTTTATGAGTTTTTTTCATATTCCAAAATCTCCTTCATCCGCTTCCAGGCCAACTCAAAGTCCAGCCTGGATATCTTCTGCGTTTTCTTTTTAAAAACATGAAGCCAAAACATCTTTGGCCCCGTCACCAAAACATAGCCAATCCGGTAAGAACCGTCCAAACCCTTAAATTTGATCTCCCAGAGCTTCCCTTCTAAGGGTTTGAAAATAACGTATGGATATTTCAAGCCTTCCCGCTCTATCCCGTCATGGATAGTCTTAAAAAGGGCCTGATCCTCTTTAGAAAGGTTACTGATAAAATCCTCAACGGGCGACCGCCCCGATGAACTTCTAAACAGATCAACCTTCATGGATTAAATATAACATTATTGTTATATCCTGAATAGCGGGAAATTTTGCTCATTTTGCATAAAATGCCATCCGGCTTTCACTCAGAGCCTTTACCACCTTGGCTATATCCACCCATCTTTGAAAGGCCTCTCGACTAGCTAAGGCCCTTTTCAATTCCCGTACCGACATTTTCGCTTTCTTCGCAAAGGCTTCAACCCCACCAAGTTGCTCTACTATTTCCACAACCGCTTCCTGGAACAGCTCCGCTTTTCCAGAATTCAACCCAACAGTCAATAGTTTGGCCCCTAGTTTTCTACATCCCTTAGTTCTCATTACGTTGTCCTTTACCCGAAAGAACTTTAGATGCAAACATAAAAATTCTAATTTCGCACAAGCATAATTGACAAGCTTATTAGGGAAAAAATCGACCAGCACACGTTACAGAAAGTCTACTGAGCCCTATGGTCTTGTAGGGAATAATTTTTAATTACACGCCCAAAACAAATGTTTTCCGAAACACATAACCTCAATAGATTTTTCTTTCGAAATTCTTGTCATATGCGTGTCATTCGCAATTGGGAGGGCCATTGACACAAACAAAAAAACTTCCGACAAGTTCGGAAGTTCACAGGAAAAATTATTTTTTAGCTTTTTTGTTGAACGAAAAAAGAAAAT
>Ga0182030_10009846_pt1 | contig 19511 bp, 12 predicted proteins | sample 812S3MmetaG_FD_121299 | JGI IMG/M metagenome (GOLD analysis project Ga0182030, IMG submission 121299) | Permafrost microbial communities from Stordalen Mire, Sweden - 812S3M metaG (Illumina Assembly) | ecosystem: Environmental > Terrestrial > Soil > Wetlands > Permafrost | place: Sweden... | reverse complement strand
TCCCCTTCTCGGCCGGCTGATCGGTCCGGACGACGATCGCCGCGCCGGATCTTATCCCGTTGTGCTGAGTTACGCCTTCTGGCGCCGCGCCTTCAACGGACGCTCCGATGTGATCGGCGAAACCGTGCGGCTGCGCGGCATTCCCTTCACCATCGTCGGCATCACCCCGCGCGGATTCAATCATCTGTCGGTCGAAGGCGGCCCCGATCTTGCGATTCCGGGCACGGCCTTGTATTTGTGGGCCAGCCCGGGCATCACCTTTCAAGCCGAAATCTTCGCCCGAATGCGTCCCGCCGTGTCCGTCGCGCAAGCCTCGGCCGAAGTCGAATCGCTGTATCCGGGCTTAGTCGACGACACCGCCTCCGTATCTTTCGGCGAATGGACGGAGGCGCAAAAACAGGATTTCGTGCGGGAGGAGAAAAGCCTTCGTGTGGTTTTTGACCCCATAGCCCATGGGACTTCCGTTCTTCTGCGAAAACAATTCGCCGTCGCGGTCAAAGTGATGATGGGAGCCGTCGGCGCGCTGCTCCTGTTGGTCTGCGCGAACATCGCGGGCCTGATGCTCGCACGCGGCGAAGCCTCCCGAAAAGAAATCGCCATCCGCCTGAGCCTTGGCGCGACGCGGTTCACGGTCGCCTCCCGGCTGTTCATCGACGCGCTGCTTTTGTCCCTTTTGGGCGCTGCCGCGGGGATGATGATTGCCCGCTTCGGAGGCCCGTTGACGCTTCGCTTTCTTCCCGTGCGCTGGTCGTTAAACCTCGAACTGCTTCCCGATACTCGCGTCCTCGCGTTCGCGGCGGGAATCTGCGTTGCCACCGCGCTCGCGATGAGCCTGGTTCCAGCGCTTCATCTTTTTCGCGCCGACCTCACCGCGCTGATGGGCCGTGGCGGGCAGCGCCAGCGCCGCTCTCATGCCGGCGTCGCGTTGATTGCCCTGCAAGTCGCGCTTTCCGCGATCCTCCTTACCGGCGGCGGCGCGCTTGTGAAGACGCTGCATCAGCTTCGGAACGCCGATCTGGGGCTCGACCGCCGCAACCTCATCGTGATGTACGTGAACCCGGCGATCCTGCCGCGCAAGCCCGATGCGAAGGCGATGGTGGCGCAAATCGCTCAGATCGTCACTCTGGCCAAGGGATTGCCCGGCGCCGAAGGCGTCAGCACCACCGGATTCCCGCAAATGCGCGGCATGGGGCCGAAGATGAGCGTTCAGCCCGCGGGCACTTTCATCCGCGACTCCGATTTTTTGAACACCACCTTCAGCCCGGTCAGCGTCAACCATTTTCAAAACGCCGGCGCGCGCATTCTCGCCGGCCGCGACTTTCAGCCGTCGGACGTGAACCAGGCGAAGCCCGCGCCGACGATCGTCACCGAGGCCTTCGCGAAGCGCTTCTTCCCCCATCAGGACCCTATCGGCAAGACCTTCGGCTCCGGTATGAAGATTACCGCCAAGGCCGATTACCAGATCGTCGGCGTCATCAACGACGTTCGTTTTCGCTCCATGCGGGAGGAAGCTGCGCCGATCTTTTACACCGTGACCGATAAATTCGCTTCGATGACGCTCTGGGTCCGCACCCGCATTCCTCCGGCCCGGATGATCGCCGAACTGAATTCCATGCTCTCCAGCATCGGCGCCGGCCTAGCCCCGTCCGACGTCGCGACCATGGAGCAGGACATCGAGACTTCCTTGTGGCAGGAGCGCCTGATCGCCGCGCTCGCATCCGTCTTCGCCTCGGCCTCCGCCGTGCTCGTTGCCATCGGCCTTTACGGGATGCTCGCCTACTCTGTTGCCCGCAGGACAAGGGAAATCGGTATCCGGATGGCCCTCGGCGCGCGCCCCGCTCATCTGATCGAAATGATCTCCCGCGACGTTTTGCACAGCGTCGCGCCGGGGTTAATCCTGGGCCTTGGTGTCTATGCCGCCTGCTCGCGGATCATCGCCCCAGTGCTCTACGGCGTGCGTCCCATGGACGCAATCTCGATCCTTATCGCCGTTTCTCTCATCGCCGTCGTCGCTGCGGCAGCCGGCTTCATCCCTACCCGGCGGGCAACCGCTATCGAACCATCCGAAGCGCTTCGCCAGGAGTAGGATGGCATCTTGCTGCTAGTGTAGTGCGTCGCAAATCCAGGCAGTTATGTGGCGCACGCACTCGTGCGTGCCGCGTCGAGACTCCTCTCGACGCCCGCTCCCCGGGTGAGAGAAACAATAGGCCAGGCATCGACACGAGTGTCGACGCGGCACGCCGGGGGCGTGCGCCACGTCAGAATTCGACCTATATAATGTTCGTCCTGTGTGACGCACTCCACTAGCTTTCACTCCTGGCCTGAGCCCGACGGGGCTTTTCGCGATTTCCGTTTCCTGGCCCCTGGAGCGCTTTTAAACGCGATTTCCGAGATTTCCGGTACAGCGGGTCGGCGGAGCCTCGTCCGGCGCGCCGATTTTAGCGAGTTTGACACGCAAAGTCTGATTCTGTGCGAGTTACCGGAAATTTCCGCGCGGGCCGGGGAGCAAATTTTCTCCGCCAGGCGCTCATCAAGACACCAACTTTTTACCCGCGACCGGCCATTAGGGAAACCATTAGCATCCCCTCCATAACTGTCGGGGTTCCATTCAGAACCCGGTAACGGAACCCCGACAGTTATGGAGGGGATATGCTAGCGAACTCGCTACGACCGTCCGCTAGTTCGGCGCTTCCGCAAAACTCCGGTAGAATAGGGGTTAGCCAATCAATGCCGGCTCAACTCGACCTAACCAGACTGAGCGTCCGCCAGTTCGCTGAGCGTTTTCGCAGCGAAATGATCCCGCTCAGCAATACATTTTCTTACTTCTGCGCCTCCGTGCCGATGACCGAGGACGATCTGAAGGAGTATCTGCAAGAGCCCGTTGCCGCTCTGCCGCCCGCCATGACCGCGGCGCTCCCTAAGATCTCGATCCTGCTGGTTCCGTATCTGGAGCGCGGCAACGGTAGCCGTTCCAAGACGCCAGCCTCCGATTTCGTGACCGTCGAAAAACCGCCGGAGGGCAAAATTTCGACCTCGACTCAACTCCGGCTGGGCGACGAAACCGTGCTCGCTTTCGCGTTGAAGGATCAGGAAGTCGCCGAATATCACTATCGGTTCTATCATCTGCTGGCGACGTTGATGGGCGACCACTGGTCCGACGAAATGGAGGCCGCTTACGGCCGCGTGCTGCGCGAAGAATTGAACGCCGACGCGCACGGCGAGGTCGATGAGCCAAGCTGGCGCCTGAAGCAGACGCTGCGCCGCGTCCAGGTCGCTCGCGGAGGCGCGGTCAAGAACAGCAAGACCTTCCGCGAATACGCGCGCCAGTCCTTCATCGACACGCTCACTCTTTATCTGCATGGCATCTGCTGCGATATCGACGTCGATACAGGCCCGCGTCAACTCCCTAGCCGGTATCTCCGCAAGCGCCTGATGGCCCTGGAACTGATGTTCCCTCCTCCGTCCGGCTACGCGGTGTTTCCCGAGCAACTGGAGCCGTAATGTGCGGGATCGCGGGATTCACTCACTCACGAGCCACTCCCGATTCCTCGAAGATCTGGGAAATCACCCGGTCCATCACTCACCGCGGCCCTGATCAGCAGGGCGTGTGGGAATCGCCGCAGGTTTCCCTTGGCGCGGTGCGCCTCAAAATCATCGACCTGGAGCACGGCGGGCAGCCCATGCACGGCGGCGGCACGGTGCTGGTCTACAACGGGGAAATTTATAACAACGCCGAATTACGTAGTGAACTGGAGAGCCTCGGGCATCGGTTTGAATCGCACTGCGATACCGAGACGCTGCTGCACGCCTTCCTCGAATGGGATACCGGCGCGTTCGCGAAATTGCGAGGCATGTTCGCCGCCGCCTTCTGGAACCAGTCGCGCCGCAGGCTGGTGCTGGTGCGCGACCGGATGGGCATAAAACCCCTTTATTTCGCCAGGAAGAACGGTGAGATTTACTTCGGCTCGGAAGTAAAAACCATCCTGCTTCATTCGGAGATCAGCCGCCGCATCAACCGTTTCTCGCTCGACCGGTATCTGTCCCTGAACTACATTCCCGGTCCGCAGACCATGATCGAGGGAATCGAAAAGCTTCCCCCCGGGCATTATTTCGATTCGCGAGAGGGCGAGCCGGCGCCTTACTGGACGCTGGAATTTCGTCCCGATCCGAGCATCGATTTGCCGTCGGCCAAGGAGGAACTCGACCGTCTACTGCGGTCGGCTGTGCGCGAACATCTGGTTTCCGATGTTCCGCTCGGCGTCTGGTCGAGCGGAGGCCTGGATTCCTCGACGATCCTGCATTTCGCCGCCGAATCCGCGCCACACCTGAAGACATTTTCCATCTCCTTCCACGGCCGCGAGTTCGACGAAAGCCAGTATTTCCGAGAGGTCGCCCAAAAATACCAGACCGACCATCACGAGTTCGATCTCAGCGCGGATATGGACGTCGCCGGGGTGTTAGAGCAATTGGCTGACTATTCGGACGACCCCAGCGCAGATGCGGGTGCGATCCCCGTCTGGTTTCTGTCCAAGATGTGCCGCCAGGAAGTGACGGTCGCGTTGTCCGGCGACGGCGCCGATGAACTGTTCGGCGGCTACAACACGTATCTTGCCGACGACTATGCCCGCAAGCTGCGGATGCTGCCGATGGGCGTTCGCAAAGCGGCAGCCGGTCTGACCCGATTTCTGCCGGTTTCGGACCATAAGATCGGCCTCGATTATAAAATCACTCGCATGTTGAACGGATCGCTACTCGATCCGGTCGACGCGCATTTTTATTGGAACGGGACTTTTTCCAACGCCGAGAAGCGGGACTTGTTGCTCGATCCAGTCGACCAAGCGCCGCTCCCCGGCGGAGACTTTCTGTGGCTCGATCAACTCACGTATCTGCCGGACGACATCCTGCATAAATGCGACCGCATGAGCATGGCGCATTCGCTCGAAGTACGGCCGCCGTTTCTCGATCATCGGATTGTCGAGTTTGCCGCGAAGTTGCCGCGGAATCTAAAGATTCGCGGCAACAAGCTGAAATTTGTGCTGCGCGAGCTGATGAAGGAAAGGCTGCCTTCGTCCGTTCTGACTCGTAAAAAAGAAGGTTTTGATATTCCGGTTCATCACTGGCTGCGAACGGTGCTGCGGCCTTTGCTGCTCGAAACTCTGAATGAGCGAAGCGTTCGCGAGACGGGCATTTTTTCATGGCCTGCCGTGGATCGTGTCATTCGTGCCCACCTGGAGCGACGCGCCAATCTCGGCTATCACCTGTGGGGCCTGCTGGTGTTGCTTTTGTGGATGAAGCGGTGGAAGATCGAGTCGAAAATGACCTCGCACGCGCCGTCAACCGAACTAACCGCGCCCTAACAGGATGAGGGAAAAAGCCCCCGCCATGACCGCGCCCGATGGTCGCGGTTCCATCAAGTCGCTGATGAGTCCTACGGAAGCGGTCATGCGAGTAGAGTGCGTCGCACGGCCCCGGCTTGCCGCGATGGAGGGCCTATTGTTTCAATTGATCGAGGGACGGGCGTCGAGACGAGTCTCGACGCGGCACGCAGGAGTGCGTGCGCCACATCAATGAGAATCGTCATCGACGCAACGTCGACGCTGGTGCGCAGCGCGGGTGTCAAAAATTACGTTTGGCACTGGCTGCACCATCTCCGCAAGCTGGGCGCCGACGTGGGAGCATTTCCATTCCTGGGCGATCTGGGCGGGCTCGACCATGAAGCGAGCGCCCTTTCTCGTCCGGCGACCATGGCCCGGCTCGGTCTGATCAAGGCGATGAATGAAACCGGAGTTCCTCCGCTCGACTGGCTGATTCGCGGGGCCGACATTTTTCACGCGACCAACCTGCTGCGCCGCCATCCGCGCACTGCCAAACTCACGGCGACCATTCACGATTTGACCTGCTGGCTGATGCCGGAGGTTCACACACCGGGCAATGTGAAGGCGGATCGCGAATTCGCAGAAGCGATATTGCAGCGCGCCGATGGGTTGATCGCCGTCTCAGAGAATACCCGGCAAGATGCGATTCGCTTGTTGGGTGTCCCGCCGGATCGCATCCGGACGATTTACTCTGGCATCGCCGAAGAGTATTTTCATGCGATACCCGCAACGCGCGCCAAGCCCTATGCGCTCTATGTCGGGACGATCGAGCCGCGAAAAAATCTGGACACGCTGCTCGACGCCTGGGCGCTCCTGAAACCGTCGCTGCGCGCGGAATTCGATCTGCTTATGGCCGGGCCGCGAGGCTGGAGTTCCGAGGCGACCCTCGCTCGGATCGAACGGGAGGCCACTTATCTCGGCTACGTTCCGGAAGCCGATCTGCCTGGGCTGACAGCGGGCGCGACGGCGTTCGTATATCCGTCCCTCTACGAAGGGTTCGGATTCCCGGTGGCGCAGGCCATGGCGGCCGGCGCGCCGGTGATCACTTCGAACAATTCCTGTTTGCCGGAAATTGTCGCCGAGGCCGCGATTTTGATCGATCCGCGGAGCGCTTCGGAAATTGCGGCAGCCTTGACGCGGCTGTTTGAATCGGAATCGCTCGAAGGCGATCTCGCGGCGCGTGGAAGGAAGAGAGCGCAGCACTTTCGCTGGGAGAAATGCGCTGCCGAATCTATAAACTTCTTCCGTAGCGTTTGCGGCTCCGTTTAGGTTAGCCTCGGACAAGTGTCCAAAACATCCCCAACGCGCCGGCCGACCGGTTTCGCCGGAATGAAGTGGAGACTCGTCGCGTTGTTCGCGATTCTGGGGCCGGGGTTCATCACCGCCAACGTCGACAACGATCCGGGAGGCATCCTCACTTATTCGCAGGCCGGCGCCGAGTTCGGCTATTCGCTGCTATGGGTGCTGATTCCGACTACCGTCGCGCTGATCGTGATTCAGGAAATGGCGGCGCGCATGGGCGCGGTGACCGGGAAAGGCCTCTCCGACCTGATTCGCGAGGAATTCGGGCTGCGCGCGACGTTCATCACCATGGCGATTCTGGGCCTGGCGGACTTCGGCAACATCGCGGCCGAGTTCGCGGGCATCGCCTCGGGGATGGAAATTTTTGGCGTCAGCAAATATATTTCCGTGCCCATCGGGGCGTTTATCGTCTGGTTCGTGATCGTGAAGGGCAGTTATAAACCGGTGGAGCGGACGCTGGTGATTTTTTCGCTGATCTACTTCGCGTATCCGGTGTCGGCATTTTTTGTCCACGCGGACTGGCCGACGGCGCTGAAGGAAACGTTGGTTCCTCATCTCTCCAGCAGCCCCGATTACGTAATTATGGTGGTCGGCCTGATCGGGACCACGATCACTCCGTGGATGCAGTTTTATTTGCAGGCGTCGATTGTCGAGGCGGGGATCGACAAGCGCCGCTACCGGCTGGCGCGCTGGGACGTGATCATCGGCTGCATCATTACCGACGTCATCGCGTTTTTCATCGTAGTCGCATGCGCCGCGACGATTTTCAAATCCGGACACGGGAAAATCAGCGATGCGGCGCAAGCAGCCGTGGCGCTGGTGCCTCTCGCCGGGAAATTCGCCGCGGGGATGTTTGCCATCGGGCTGATCAATGCGTCGGTTCTTTCGGCGGCCATTCTACCATTGGCGACCGCTTACAACGTTTGCGAAGGGCTGGGATTCGAATCCGGGGTCGAGAAGAGTTTTTCCCAGGCAAAGATTTTCTACTCCTTGTACACGTTCCTGATTGTCAGCGGAGCGGGGTTTGTGCTGATTCCGAAAATGCCTCTATTCAAGGTGATTGTGCTGTCGCAGGTGGCCAACGGAATTTTGCTGCCGTTCGTGTTGTTCTACATGCTGTCGCTGATCAACAACAAGCACGTGATGCATGAGTACAAGAACAACAAGTTTCAAAACCTGATCGCCGGAGCGACCAGCGTCACCATGATCCTGCTGACGGCAAAACTGTTGTATTCGATGTTTTAGGTGACTATATCCCCTCCATGACTGTCGGGGTTCCACTGCCGGTATGGAACCCCGACAGTAATGGAGGGGATGCCTTGCGGAACTACAGCGGCTCGATCGTATTGACCTTGATGGTTTTCGTCTTCGGGTCCAGTGTGCCGGTCACCCTTACTCTTTGCGCGGCGAATTTTGCGGGCTTGCTCTGATCGCTGAGCTTGAAAACGTTCTGGCCGTCGTAGAGAGCGTAATCGCTGGACCCTTTCACGCACATCTTCACGCATTTGTCGTCCGGTTGATCCTTCATCATGGTGTGCTTGGCCCCACACATGCTATCGGTGACGACGCCCGTGAATGTCTCCGCCAGCGCGAGCGCTAGAAATATTGTTATCAAGAGTCTCTCCTCAATCGGAATCGAATGAAAATATTGCCGCCGACGGGATGGTTGCCGTAGACCGGCTTGATCGCGTCCGGCAGCGAGTAAAAACTGAAGTTTGCGCCGATGCCTGTTTCGACGTAAGAGAACAGTGGGATGTCGCGTGTGTAGCCGAGCGTGTACGCGCCGATGCGGAACGTCGGACTGTTCGCAAAAAGCTCGTCTTTATCGGCCAGCTCGAAGCGTCCGCTGAGGAAATTCCGGCGCGACACCGGAACCACCGATTCGGCCAGGTAGCTGTTCGTATTGCGCTGGGTGGCAGTGTCGTGATTCCGCCCCCAACTCAGCGTGGACGACCAGCCGCCGCGGGTATAGCTGACCGATGCGGTGGAGCGGATCTGATCGCCGGGATCCAGCGCTTCCGGATGCGCGATCCGTCCGACGGAAACCTGCGCCGCCCAGTTCTTTGTCGGGAAATACCACAGTCGTGTGGACCAGGAATCGACGGACCCCTGCTGGATGATCCAGCGATTCTCACCCGGTTCGGCGCCGTGAAATCCGCTTGCTTCGAGGCGCAGTTCCTTGTGCGAAATGCCGACTGTGACCACGTCGTCGGAGATGTGCGTCGAATCCTGCAAGTGGTGGGAGATGGTCGCTTCCGGAAGTTCGGCGGCCGAAGCGCGATGCGGATACGCGACCGGCCCGAGGGCGGGATCGCCTACGGGAGCGCCATAAAAATCGACGGTGGTGTTTTCGGAAAGTTCGTACGCGTAATGGAGGCCCAGGGCCATCACAAAGTTGTGGGGATGCTGCGCGTCCACCAGCGCGCGGCCGTAGGCGGTCTCGCCGGTCTGGAACAGGAGCGGGTAACGTTCGCCGGTGATCGTCGCCGGGTCCAGGCTCAGCATCAGGTCGACCTGAAAGGCCCCCTTCGCCCCGGCGCGATGCTCGGCCGAGGCCATGAACCAGTTGGGCGAATAAAGCTTGTCGCCACCGCGCGGGCCGGATTGCTGGGTATCCACGATGTACGCCAGACCCATGAACATGGTGTTCCAGGAGCCGATATGGGTCATCAGCATCGGCATGTTCCACGCCGCGGGATTGGCCGAAGTCCCCGAGGCGAGGTTCATCAGCGACATGGCGGCGGGGTTCATGTCGACCATGGGGCCGGGCATGGTCATGCCGGGCATGTTCATTGGCATATTCACATCTTGGGCGGCCGCGAGCGTCGCCCAGGGGAGCGCAAATAGAATCAGTTTCACGTAGGAATCCTCGAGAATATGAGCGTTTGTCCGCTTCCTTACGGTCGCGGTTCGTCAACGCGTCAGATTCTGAGGACGGTAAGAGGTGGGGCGTTTAAGATCGGCTGATGCGGATTGCGGACGATCTGAACGCCGGTTCCTGAAATGGGTGAAACTTCGACGGGTTCAGTGGAGAACAGCAGGCTGACAGCAAAAAACTGGACCGTCGTCGCCGGGACCAGTTCGTGACAATTCGCCTTGGGTGCCTGCTTGTGATGGCAGGAAGGAGGCGTGGCGCTGGACACCGGCGTGCATGCCGCCGCGCACTGGACGCTGCTGACGATTAATGCGAGCGCGACGAGAAGAACGACTTTAGCCACTCTCTCCCCAGGGTACCACCGCCATTCACCCGCCGGATTTCGCCGTTCGCCGGTTTTCATGAACGCCCGCGCGGGACGATGGTTTATGCTCGATGGCGATGAATCCCATACGTGAGCGGATGGAAGGAACGTTCGAGCGGACGCTGACCGTTACCGGGCCAGTGACGCTGGAGGTGAGCGCGAATTCGGGCGTGATCCGGGTGCTGAAGGGCGAGGCGGGATCGGTGCGGATTCGAGGCGTGCTGAGGCCGCGTTCGCCGTTATTTCCGGGTGTGTTCATCGGCGGGACGCCCCCGGAGAGGATACGCAAACTGGAGGCGAATCCGCCGATCGCGCAGGATGGCAACGCGATCGGCGTCGGAGATGTGACGGACCGCTGGCTGCTGCGCCGCATCAATCTGCTGCTCGAAATCACCACGCCCGCCGATACGACGGTGCGCGCGCTGGCCGATTCCGGGGATATCCGGATCGAAGGCATCGATGGCCCGGTGGAGTGCGAGACCGATTCGGGTTCGATTCATGTTTGCTGGATCGGGTCAGAGGTGCGCGCGAGCAGCGATTCGGGCGGGATTGATGTCCAGGGAGTAAAAGGCGCAGTGGATTTGCGAGCCGATTCCGGCCACATCGAAGCGCTGGAAATTGAAGGCACCATCGATGCGAAGACCGATTCGGGAGACATCCGGCTCTCTCAGACCATGGTGAAGCCGATGTGCGCGCAGACCGATTCCGGGCGTATCCGCGTGCAGTTGGCGCCCTCCGGAGGCTACAGCGTGCGAGCGCGCACCGACAACGGCCGGGTGGAACTGCCAGTGCTGACCCGTCAGAGACTGTCGCGGCACGAACTGGAGGGCGACGTGCGGGGCGGAGGGTCGGTCGTGGACCTGGAGACGGATTCGGGCGATATCGAAGTCGTCGCCGACTAGCGAATTATATGTCCGCATGCTCATGCATGGCGGTTCAACGCCGCGAACGGGAGGTTGCGGCATGTGGCGCACGCACTGGTGCGTGCCGCGTCGAGACTCGTCTCGATGCGTGACGCCTCTAAAAACGCCGCGCGACCACCACCGTGATGTCGTCGGCCGCGGGGGCGCCTTGCGTATACATCGCAACGGCATTGTGGATCGCTTCGACGATCTCTTCCGACGACCGGCCCTTCATCGATCCGACCAGCGCGGCGAGACGTTCTTCTCCGTACTCCTCATCGCTGGGGTCCGCGGCTTCCGTAACGCCGTCGGTGAACAGGATCAGCGTATCGCCGGGATTCAACGTGACGCGAGCTTCTTTATAGACCGCCATGGGAAGGATGCCGAGGATCACGCCGCCTGCCCCCTTCAGCAGTTCAAATTCTCCCGTTTCGCGCACCACCACAGGCGGATTGTGGCCCGCGTTCGTGTACACAAATTCTCCCGTCGCCGGGTCGATGATGCCCATGAAAAACGTGATAAAGCGGTTATCGGGGCAGTTGGCGGAGACGGCTTTGTTGAGGCGTCCGATTTTGCGCGCCAGGTCGTCGCCGTCCTCAAACAGGACCTGCACGCGGGCCTGCAGGCTGGACATCAGCAGGCTCGCGGGCATGCCTTTTCCGGCCACGTCGCCCACCAGCATGCCGATGCGGCCGTCGGGGAAGGCCAGGTAATCGTAATAATCGCCGCCGACGGTGCGGCAGGCTTTGGTGCGGCCGGCGATATCGAGCCCCGGCGCGACCGGCGATTTTTCGGGTAGCAGGCGCTGCTGAATCAGCGCGGCCTGCTGCATGTCCTTCGCCATGGCGCGCTCCGCCTCTTCGATTTCGTTGAGGCGCGCGTGTTCGATGCGGATGGCCGCCACGTTCGCCATCACGGTAAGCAGATTCAGATCCTCGCGCGAAAATTCGCGGATCAGGTGCGGCGAATCGACGTAAATCAGCCCGATGACGCGGTCGTTGGTTTGCAGCGGCACGGCGATCATACTGCGTACCTTCTGCTCCACGATGCTCATATGCTCGCGCAATGCCTGGTCCAGCTGAGCATCGCGGACAAGAAGCGATTCCTTCTTGCGAAGGACGCGTTCGCGCACTGTGGTGGAGATTTTAAACCCGTCGCCGCGCGCCGCGCGCACTTTCAACTCGTCGCCTTCGAGCGTCATCAGCACGCCGCGTCCGGCCATCACCGCTTCCACCGAAAGATCCATGATCACGGTGAACAATTCTTCCAGCGGCCGATGCCCGGCCAGCTCGCGGCCGGCACGGATCAGGGCGCGCATCTGGGGACTGCCCTGCATCACGTACGTCTTATTCAGATCGTCGGCCTGCGGACCGAGCACGGCGTCGAGGCTGGCGACAACCGTCGTCGAAGTGTTCGAAAACGCCTCGTTCTGCTCCACGAAGACGACGGTGTTGGCGGTGTTGAGCGGCGTTTCCGCGAACTCGATGGTCAAGTGCCCGGCGGAGATGCGGTCGCCTTCCTTGAACGGCGTGGCCTTCTCGATGCGCTTGCCGTTCAGCACGGTGCCGTTCTTGCTGCCGAGGTCCTCCACCTGCCAATGCTCGCCTACGCGGGTCAGCGCGAGGTGCTGGCGGGAAAGGCCCGCGTCGTCGGGATAACAAAGCTCGTTGGCGCTCGAACGGCCGAGCGTTATGCGGTCGCGGTCGAGCGGAACGGTTACATTCTTGCCATCAATGTTGCGGATGATAAGTTCACGGACGGTCATCGGAGCCAAGGATTTAGCGTAGCACCCCTAACGAGTGTGCCGTGCCAGCCATTCGCCCATTACGTCCAGAGCCTTCGGCGAAAACGTCTCTTCCAGCGTTCCGTACTCGCCGACGGTGCACTTCTGGCAGGTCTGGAACAGGTGATTCAACCCCGGCAATTCGACGGTTTCGAAATCCGTGTTCCCACCGGCCTTTAGCGCCGCCGCGATCGCCGGGAGGTTCTGCGACGGAGGCACTTGCAGATCGCGCGAGCCGTTTAGCGCCAGCACCGGCACTTTCACCTTGCGCAGAGACTCGGCCGGATCGTAAAAGGCGAAGGAGCGGATCTCCGGCGCCAGTACGCTTTTCAGCTGCGATTCCAGCACCGGAGGAGGCGCCGATCCGTGAGCCTTCTCCCAGTCGGCGCGGAACGTTTCGAGCGCTGTCTTTTCGTCCTGATCGGATCGTGCCGCTTTAAAGATCGCTTCCTGAAGCGTCCGATTCTTCGCGACGTCCGCGTCCGTCGCGCCCGACGCTTTGGCGATCAACTCGGCTTGCAGATACATCACCTGCTCGCCCGTCACGCCGGTTCCGGCCAGCATCGCAACGAAGGCGATGTCGCTCGACCGGGACGCGGCTAGAGGACCGACGATGCCTCCTTCGCTGTGGCCGATCACTCCGATCTTCTTCGCGTTAATCTCCTTTCGAGCTTTTAAGTACTCGACACCCGAGAGAACGTCGTCCGCCATCTCGCCGATGGTTTCCCGCGTCGAATTTCCGGCCGAGCCGCCCACGCCGCGGTCGTCGAGGCGCAACACGGCGATCCCGCGCCGCGATAAATAATCCGCAATAATCAAAAACGGTTTGTGGCCGAAGATCTCCTCGTCGCGGTTCTCCGGACCGGAGCCGGTGATCAGGATCGCCGCCGGAAAGGGCCCGCTGCCCTTCGGGATGGTCAACGTTCCGGCGAGTTTACCCAGCTTGTTTTCGTACGAGACCTCGATCGCATCGTAAGGGAACGGCGGCTTCGGGTTCTGCGGACGATTTAATGTCGCGATTTTGTCCACGCGCTTGAACACGATCGGAAGGCCCACACCTTGCGTCATCGTTCCCGCAATTTGGCTCCCATCCGCGCTCAGCTTACCGTCGAAGCTGAGGTGCATGGCAGGCATCTCGAAATGCAGAGTCGCGCCGGAAACCGTGGTCGTTTTCACGGGCAGCCCGATCGCTCCCTGATCGATGCTGTCGAACGTCGAACTCCATTCGCCCTTGTCATTTTTTGAAATGTGCAGGCCGACGCGCAGCTTCACGGCGCCCGCTTCGAGCGATCCCTGCCACGTCCCTTCCATGCTTTGCGCCCACGCCGCACTCCAAAGCGCCAGGGCCGGTACGATTCTTTTCCACATGATTCGATTCTGCGCGACTCCGGTATTGATGTCCAGTAATAAGCCGCTATACTCTGATGAAGCCTATGAAGACCGCACTTTTTATCGCGCTCGGCATTGTTACCGTAAGCTTCCTCGTGTTCTGGATAAAGGAAGCGCGCGGGCACACCGACGCCGGACCCGGAACTCCCGGAGTTATCGACATTTTGATCGGCTTTGTCACCAATTTTTTCGACATGCTGGGCATCGGTTCCTTCGCGCCCACCACCGCCGTGTTCAAGCTCGGCAAACTGGTGAGCGACGAGAAAATCCCCGGCACGTTAAACGTCGGCCATACGCCGCCGACCGTCGCCGAGGCGTTCATCTCCATCGCCATCATCGCCGTCGATCCCACGACCCTGATTTCAATGATCCTCGCCTCGGCCGCCGGTGCCTGGCTGGGCGCGGGCATTGTCGCCAAATGGTCCCGCCGGGCGATCCAAATCGGCATGGGCGTCGCGCTCCTCGTCGCGGCCGTTTTCTTTCTCCTGAAGCAACTGAAAATGCTTCCGGGCGATTCGGGCGACCTCGGCGTCACCGGGATCAAACTGATCGCCGCCACCGGCGGAACTTTTGTCTTGGGCGCGTTGATGACTCTGGGCATCGGCATGTTCGCGCCTTGTATGGTGCTGGTGGCGATGCTGGGCATGAGCCCGGCCGCAGCCTACCCCATTATGATGGGCTCCTGCGCATTCCTGATGCCCACCGGAAGCGTACGGTTCATCCGCGAGCGCAGCTATAACCTGAAAGCCTCCATCGGCCTGGCGATCGGAGGCGTTCCTGGCGTTCTGCTCGCCGCCTACTGGATCAAGTCGATGGACGTAACCAAGCTGCGCTGGATCGTGATTGTCGTCGTGGTCTACACCGCCTCGATGATGTTGCGCTCGGCGATGGTCGAGCGTTCCCGGCGGCCGGTCGCAGTCATGCCGTCAATTGGCGGTTGAACTTACCGGGAAGCGGATGGGAATACTGTCGATGCTTGCCATTTTTTCCATCGCCCTGGAGACGGGCGACGAGATGAGTCTCGACGCGGCACGCATGAGTGCGTACGCCACATAACCGCTAGCTGACCGAAAGCACTGGCTTGCCCAACACCTCGAACTGAAGCGTAATCCCTAGCCCCGGCGCGCCCGACGTTGTCATGCGGCCATCCTTCCTCTGCGGAGCCCCTTCGGCGATGCTGACCGTCACATAACTATTGAAATCCGTCGTCGTGAACAGGAATTCCGGCGGCGTCGAGTGCGCCAGATGCGCGATGGCCGCCGTCACGATGTCTCCACCCCACGTATCCTCGATGGTCATCGCGATCCCCAGCGAGACGCACAAATCGCGAATCTGCCGCGCCTTTGTCAGCCCGCCGACCTTCGAAATTTTCAGATTGATCACGTCCATTGCCTGGTCCGCATGGCCGCGCACAACCATCGCCAGATCGTCGATCACTTCGTCGAGCACGAACGGACGGTCGGTATGCCTGCGAACCGCCAGGCATTCTTCATAGGTGCGGCACGGCTGCTCGATATACACATCGACGTCGCGAACGAAAGCCGCTACGCGCATCGCGGCATGCTGGGTCCATCCGGTGTTCGCGTCGGCGATCAGGACGTCGTCTGTTTCCAACTGCTCCGCGGCGGCGATGATGCGCGCGACGTCGGTATCGACGTCCGATCCGACTTTCAATTGAAACTTCGTATAGCCCTCGGCGCGGTACTGCGCTACACGCTCCGCCATCGCCTCCGGAGCGTCCTGCGAAATGGCACGATACAGTGGAAAATCCTCGCCATATCGCCCGCCCAGCAACGATGCCACCGGCTTCCCGCACGATTTTCCCAAAATATCCCAGCACGCCACGTCGATCGCGGACTTGACGTAGGGATGCCCGCGCATGGCCCGGTCCATATGCGCATTCAACACGCCCAGTTCCGTCGGATCCAGGCCGATCAGCGACGGCGCCAGTTCCGCGATCCCCGTCCGCGCGCCATTGGCGTACGCGGCCAGATACGCCGACCCCAGCGGGCACACTTCGCCATACCCCGTGATGCCTTCGTCGGTCGACACCGCGACCACCGTGGAATCGAACACCGCGACGGCGTTTCCGCCCGACCATTTGTAGCTGCCTTCGTGCAAAGGCAGTTCGACTCGATACGCCTCAATCTTTATAATTCGCATGGCGATTACAATAGATTATGAACCTCCGCATCGCTACGCTGCTGGCGGCGGCTTCGTTCTGTGCAACAGCACAGGATTTTTCGAAAGACGTGCAGCCGATTTTCGAGCGCCACTGCCAGGGCTGCCACGGCGCGACCCAGCAGATGAGTAATTTGCGCCTGGATTCTCCGGCGTCGATTGCGCGCGTCGTCGACGGCAAGCTGATCGAACGTATCAGCAGCACGAAAAAAGGTTTCATGATGCCGCCCATCGGCGCGCCGCTCGCGGCCGAGGAGATTGCGAAAATCAAGTCCTGGCTCGACGCCGGAGCAAAATTTCCCTCGACCATCGCCAAGTCAAGCCACTGGGCGTTCCAGCCGATTCGAAAAACCGCTCCCTGTGTCGCCGGTTGTTCGACTGAGCCGAGACCGCAGGGAGCGGAGGCTATCGACGCGTTTATCCTGGACCGTCTCGCCAAAGAAAACATCGCACCCTCGCCCGAAGCCGACCGTCGCACTCTCATCCGCCGCGTCAGTCTCGACCTGACAGGCCTTCCGCCCACGCCTCGCGAAGTGGCGGATTTCGTCGCCGATAAGCGTCCTGTCGCCTACGAAAGAGTGGTCGACCGTCTCCTCGCGTCTCCTCACTATGGAGAAAAGTGGGCGCGCGCCTGGCTCGACGTCGCACATTACGCCGATAGCGACGGCTATGAAAAGGACCTGGCGCGCCCATGGGCGTGGCGCTATCGCCAGTGGGTGATCGACGCACTCAATCGCGACGAACCGTTCGACCAGTTCACTATCCAGCAGATCGCCGGCGATCTTCTTCCCAACGCAAGCGCTGACGATCGCGTCGCGACGGGCTTTTTGCGCAACACGCTCACCAATCGCGAAGGCGGAGTCGATCGCAACGAAGCCCGCTTCGAACAGGTCATCAATCGCACAAATACGGTTTCAACGACTTGGCTCGGCCTCACCACCGGCTGCGCGCAGTGCCACAACCACAAGTTCGATCCCATCAGCCAGAAGGAATATTATTCGCTCTTCGCCTTCTTCGATCACGCGGAGGAAGAGGACATCGACGCACCGATGCCGGGCGAAAAGCCTCCGCCGCCGGATTATTACGCAAAGCGCCAGGAGGTCCTCCAGAAATATTGGATTCCCGAATTGCAGCCTCCTTGGGAACGGCGCCTGCGCGAGGCCTACGATCATCCCGGCGAAAGCGGCGAGTGGGATTTCCTTCTGACTGATTTTACGTCCAGCATCGATCGTCCGCACGATCTCCTCACGGACGATCCGGAAACGCGTTCGCCTCGCGACCGCGATCGCCTCACCGCGTGGTTCCTCTTACACGGCAGCCCCGACTATTCGAAGGATCGCTCCACGATCGGCGCCTTGCGCGAGGCGCGCGATAAACTCGACGCATTGGCGGCTTCGCTGCCGCCTTACAGCCAGGCACAGGCGATGCACACCGACCCGCGCATCCCTCCCACTCACCTGCGCGTCGGAGGCGATTATAAGACATTCGGCCCGGAGGTTTCTCCCGGCACGCTGGCGATTCTCCCGCCTCTCAACCCGGCGAACCCAACACGTCTCGATCTGGCGCGATGGCTCGTCTCGAAGGAAAATCCGCTCACGGCGCGCGTCACCGTCAATCGCATCTGGCAGGAATTTTTCGGCCGTGGAATTGTTTTCACCTCCGAAGATTTCGGGACGCAAGGCGACCGCCCATCGCATCCCGAGCTGCTCGATTTTCTGGCGTCGGAGTTTCGCGACAACGGCTGGAGCATGAAGCGCATCGAGAAAATGATTGTCATGTCGGCGACGTACCGCCAGTCGTCGAACGCGCGGCCGGATCTGGAAGCCAAGGATCCGGAAAACACGCTCCTCGCGCGCCAGGCTCGCGTGCGCCTGCCCGCCGAGCTGATTCGCGACCAGGCGCTGGCGGCCAGCGGACTGTTGAATCCGGAAATCGGCGGGCGCAGTATTCGCCCTCCGCAGCCGAAGGGCGTCGCCGAGCTGGGCTACGCCAACAGCGTCAAGTGGAAGGAATCGACCGGCGCGGAAAAGTACCGCCGCGGGCTCTATGTCCACTATCAGCGCACCACTCCCTATCCGCAATTGAGCAATTTCGATGAGCCGGATTCAAATGTTGCCTGCACGCGCCGGAGGCGTTCGAACACCCCTCTCCAAGCGCTGAATCTTCTGAACGATCCGGTTTTTTACGAGGCAGCCGAAGCGCTAGCAGCGCGTATCAAGAAGGAAGGCGGCGCCGATCCGCTCGCCTACGCATTCGAACTTTGCCTCGCTCGCACGCCATCGAAGACCGAGCGCGCGCGCATCGAACAATATCGCGCCCAAGGCGGCGACTGGCTGGGCGTCAGCCGTATTTTGCTGAACCTCGACGAACTGATCACCCGAGAATAACCCATGAATCTTCCCGAGTTTTTGAAAATCCAGTCGCGACGGTCGTTCTTCCGCAGTTGCGCGGGAGGCATTGAGACGCTCGCGCTGGCCAGCCTTTTGGAGCGCGAAGGACTCGCCGACCCGTTAACTCCAAAAGCCCCGCACTTCGCCCCGCACGCCAAAAACGTCATCTGCCTGTTCATGGAAGGCGCGCCCAGCCAGATGGATCTTTTTGATCCCAAGCCGGCGCTCGAAAAGTATTCCGGCCAGTCGCTCCCTCCGTCGATGACCAAGGATCTGCGCCTGGCCTTCATCAAGCCGACAGCCGCCGTCCTGGCCAGTCCTCGCAAGTTCACGCCGCACGGGCAGAGCGGTATCGAATTTTCCGATTACATCCCGAACATCGCTTCCTGCGCCGACGATATCTGTTTGGTCCGCAGCATGGTCACCGACGCGTTCAACCATCATCCGGGCCAGTTGTTGCTGTTCACCGGCTCGCAGCAGTTCGGACGGCCGACCATGGGTGCGTGGGTGGTGTATGGCCTCGGCTCCGAATCGCAGAATCTGCCGGGATTCGTGGTGTTGAGTTCGGGCGTCGGCACCAGCGGCGGCGAATCGAACTTCGCCAGCGGATTTTTGCCGTCCACTTATCAGGGCGTCATGTTCCGAACCGGACCGGAGCCCATCGTTTATCTCCAGACGCCCGAAGGCATCACGCGCGAACAGCAGCGGGCGTCCCTTGATGTGCTGCGGGATCTCAATCAAGAACGTCTCCAGACCACCGGTGACGCCGAGATCGCCTCGCGCATTGCATCGTACGAGCTGGCGTTCCGCATGCAGGCCGCCGGACCGGATCTGCTCGATTTTTCCAAGGAATCGCCGTCGACGCTCGACATGTACGGCGTCAACCAGGAAAAAACGCGCGCTTTCGGCACCAACTGCCTGCTGGCCCGCAGGATGGTCGAACGAGGCGT
>Ga0182030_10009845_pt1 | contig 19513 bp, 20 predicted proteins | sample 812S3MmetaG_FD_121299 | JGI IMG/M metagenome (GOLD analysis project Ga0182030, IMG submission 121299) | Permafrost microbial communities from Stordalen Mire, Sweden - 812S3M metaG (Illumina Assembly) | ecosystem: Environmental > Terrestrial > Soil > Wetlands > Permafrost | place: Sweden... | reverse complement strand
CGAACTGGCTCGCTCATGGCTTCATCCATAGTTCGATTCTCACACGATTCGGGCTAATTGTAGCCGTGAAGGCCGATGACCCGGCGCCGGCAGTGGATAATTCGTCAGGAGGTCAGCCAGATTACGAAGTCAGCCTTGCCACGACATCCGCCGGGCTGAGATTTTCGCGCGACCCGTCGCTGCGCCGCTTGATCTCCAGCTTGCCTTCGGCGAGGCCCTTCGGGCCGACCAGAATCTGCCAGGGAATGCCGATCAGGTCGGCGGCGGCGAACTTGGCGCCGGCGCGCTGGTCGGTGTCGTCGTACAGGACTTCGACACCCCTGGCGGTAAGCTCGCGATAGAGCTGTTCGCACGCAGCGTCGGTGTCGGCCGCACCCTGCTTCAAATTCAGGATCGCCGCCCGGAACGGCGCCACCGCTTCCGGCCATTTGATGCCGGCGTCGTCATGGCAGGCCTCGATGATCGCGCCTAGCAGGCGTGACACTCCGACGCCATAGGAGCCGCCATGGATCGCGACCTCCGCGCCATCGGCGCCTGCGACCAGTGCCTTCATCGAATCGGAATATTTGGTGCCGAAGTAGAAGATCTGGCCGACCTCGATGCCCCTGGTGTGCACTTTCTTGTCCGCCGGCACTTCGCGGTCGAAACGATCGGCGTCGTGGACGTCCTCGGTCGCGGCATAGACCGAGGTCCATTGCTGGATGATCGGTGAGAGATCGCCGTCATAGTCGATCTCCTCGCCGGGCACCGGCAGATCGAGCACGTCGCGGTCGCAATAGACCGCGGATTCGCCGGTCTCCGCCAGCACGATGAACTCGTGGCTGAGATCGCCGCCGATCGGGCCGGTTTCCGCCCGCATCGGGATCGCCTTCAAACCCATCCGCGCGAAGGTCCGCAAGTACGCGACGAACATCCTGTTGTAGGAGCGCCGCGCCGCGGCCTCGTCGATGTCGAACGAATAGGCATCCTTCATCAGGAATTCGCGCCCGCGCATGACGCCGAAGCGAGGGCGCTGCTCGTCGCGGAATTTCCACTGGATATGGTAGAGGTTGAGCGGCAGGCTTTTGTAGGATTTCACGTAAGCGCGGAAGATCTCGGTGATCATTTCCTCGTTGGTCGGGCCGTACAGCAGCTCCCGCTTGTGCCGGTCGATGATGCGCAGCATTTCCGGGCCGTAAGCATCGTAGCGGCCGCTTTCGCGCCACAGGTCCGCCAATTGCAGTGTCGGCATCAACAGTTCGATGGCGCCGGCGCGGTTTTGCTCTTCGCGCACGATCTGCTCAATCTTTTTCAGCACCCGCAGACCCAGCGGCAGCCAGGCATAGATGCCGGCCGCTTCCTGCCGGATCATGCCCGCGCGCAGCATCAGGCGATGCGACACGATCTCGGCCTCCTTTGGATTCTCTTTCAGGATAGGCAGAAGGAACCGCGACAATCGCATGGGCAAACCTGATGGAATCGGTGAAACACGGGAGGGGTGCAGTGAAAGCGGATCGGCTGCAAAAACACAAGGGCGGGAGCCGGGAAAGCCGTTTGGGCCGCGGATTTCCGGTCGTTTTGCCGGCAATATTGACCGCGCGATTAAGGCACGAGCGCGTCACGATCAGCCGCGCCCAGGCACCCTCGTATCTTCAAACCGGCTTGGCGGGCGACCTATCTCATGTCCATTTGGCCGCCGGAGTGGTGCTCGCCCGCGGGTCCCTGTGAGCCCACACCCTGAACCTCGAACCAAAGCTTCACCTTGCCGGCCCTTTCGAATTCAAGCGTGACCGGCATCTTGTCGCCCTGCTTCAGCGGGCGCTTCAGGTCGAACATCATCAGGTGATACCCGCCGGGCGCAAGCTTGACCGTCTTGCCGGGCTCGATGACGAGACCCTTGTCGAGCGCACGCATCGTCATCACGCCATTGCTGGTGGTCATTTCATGAACCTCGATCCGGTCGGTGACATCCCCCGAGCCGCCGATCAGCCGGTCCGCCGTGGAGCCCTTGTTCTCGATCGTCAGATATCCGCCGGCAACTTTCGCGCCGCCCGGCGTGGCGCGGCTCCAGGCCTGCGTGATCGTAAGGTCGCCCGCCCTGACCTCCTCGGCTCGCGCGGGGGCGGCAAGCAGCCCCGCGACGAGGGCGGCGCAAGCGAAGATACGGGCGGTCGTCAACTTTTCGAGTCGCATTCTGCGGTCCCTACTCTTTCAGGTTCCCAATGTGTGGATTGCGGGATGCAGCGTACCCAGCATCCCCACGATTGCAAAAATCATCAATGCAAGAGCGATCTCGATCATGCTGTTGCGCGTCACCTGACGGAGCGCCTGCCGTTGCGCCGTGCTCGTGAACGGTAACGCGAGCCGTGGCGTCAACCAGAACCGGTTAACAGCCGCAAACGCCAGCATGGCCGCGAACAAGGTAATCTTGAGAATCAGGAGACCCCCATATTGCGTAGCGATCAGCCCATCGACGGAGCCAACCAGAATCCATGCATTGACAATACCGCTGCCGAGCACGGTGGCTACACTGGCGATGCCCAACATCGAGAAGCGTTGTGTCGCGTCGCGCGCCAGCTGTGCCGACGCCTCGCGAGGGTGGCGTCGGGCGGCCGCCAGCAGCAATACAAACGGGACAAGACTTCCCGTCCAGGCCGCTGCGGCAATGAGGTGCAGCGTGTCGGCCGTCAGATGCAAAAGTCCCATTTCGCCTGGCGTTGAACCGGCATGTCCGGTCCAGGCGATGGCCGCAACAAGCCCGAGAGCCGACGCCAGCGCGAGCCAACGCGCCAGCGGAAGCCGGTCATAGGCCAAACAAGCCGCCAGAACGATGGCCAGCACGGAGCGAATTTCAAAGACCAGTCCGAATTGCGTCTCGTTCAACACGGTCGACAACACATTGGCCGTGATGGCTTCGCTGAAGCCAAGGCCGCTCATCGCTGCCGCTTCCAGCAGTACCCAGATCGCTCCGGATGCCGCGGTGATGGCGAGACCGACCCATGCGACACGGCGGATTTGCGCCCGCATGACGGTGGCCACAGCTTCGGCCGAATGCAAAGCCGGGTCCGCCACCACGGCCTGGAACATCAGGGCTCCGGTTGTTAGGGCCGTGGCGGCGAAATGTATCGCGCGAATTACGATCAAGGAATCGTTCACAGCGTCCCCGGCCATGCTATCCGATCACCACGATTAATGACCGACCTGAAAAGTGAAGCTGCCCTCGGTCGTATGGGTATCGACCGACAGAACATGCCAGCGGACCCGGTAGGTTCCCGCTGACAATTGCTTCAGCCTGATACGCATGACGCTGGCGCTGACGGATGGCTTGCCCAGATCGACTCGCGCGCCGTTGGCATCGCTCACTTCGACGGAGCTGAACGCCGGCTCCAGCTTCTGAGTAAAGGAGAGCGAAAGCTCGCGGGGGGCGGTTGGCACGGTGCTTCCGACACGTGGCTCCGCATGGTCGAGAAAGGCGTGAGCCTCGGCGGCCGTGCCCACCATGACGGTAAGCAGAGCCGACATCGCAACAATTAATATTCGCATGGCGCAGCCTCTCAGAAGGTCATTTTGCGGGGAGCCGTCGAGGTACCGCCGAATAGCGGTTGGCCTACGGTCGTCGGGAAGATGTCGTCAAGATACAGATGCAACTGTCCCAGAGCCCCGACCCCGCTACCGCTTTCGCGGTTGATGGGTATCACGGCCTCAAGGCCGACCTGGAAATACCCTCCGACCCAGATCACACCGGGGTTGATCGTTCCCGTCGTGGTGTAGGGATTGCCAAAATTGTTCGCAACCGGCGTTGAGAAACTTGCTTCGACGATCGGGATCAGATGATTGAAAAAATCCGGAAGCTGAAGATCAACGACTTCCGATTTCAGATACGGCAGGCTGTATTGCAGCGACGCGCCGTAGACCGCTTGTTGCGGAATGAAGGCATTTTGGGTGAAATCGAACGAACTCGTCGGAATTTCATAGCCGACCTGTCCAGTCACTGCGAACGGCCGCGCCCATGACAGCGTGTCCGGCAGTTCGCCGAACCCTTTTCCGAAATAGAGCGTCGGGGTCAACAGACTATATGACGTGCCTAACCCGGAATTGATTGCGCCGGTATTACCCCACTCGACGATAAGCCCGGCCATCAATGCGAACTCATGCGACCTGTCTTTAAGCAACTGGTACTGGAACGTTGTCTCCAGATTCTGAAATCCAGCCGTGAGCGAGCCGTCCGGCTGGCGAATCTGCGTCCAGGTTTCACCGATTGATACGCCGAAATTTTCAGTGATCCGCTTTGAAAGTTCGCCTGAGATATCCCATTCGACCGCCGGCGGCATGTCCGCCGTCCTCGACCACGATACGGTAGGCAGCGACATCTCATCGGCCACGCACGGATCGTCGGTCGCCAATGTTGCAGGAAAAAACCGAGCGCCGACAAAACAGTGGGCGAACGCATCGGAAGTGGACGCTAACGCGATAAGACTCGCGAGCGTAAACGAAAGCGGCATGTATCGAGACATCAGGATTCTCCGGGCATCAAAGGTGAAAGCTTAAGGGAGCAGCCCTGAGGGCTGCCTTGCGTCACGCTTTGAGCGGAGAACCTGTGGCGAGCCCTGCCAGGCCGGCACACGAAACACGGATCGACATGAATTCCCCGCACATGTTGAATTGTGAACGCATCAGAACGGCCCACCGGGCCGCGCAGCTCACGTCAACGGGGGAGGCGCGCGCGCCTGGGTGTTAGAGCCGACACGGACTACCGGTACCGCCTCGGTAGCTTCGAGCCACGATATCTGCTGGTACTGCCGTTGCAGGCTTACAAAAATCAGCGGCGGCGGATCCACGGCAACTGCGCCGCCATGGCTGCCTACGCAATAGGCACAGCAATCTCCGTGGTGATGCTGTGTCCCGGCAGGATTCGTCTGGGCGTCCGAAGCGGACGTCATCCCGGAACAGATGGATGCCAAATAGAGCGGATCGGTTGTGGCATAGGCGACAACGCGAAAGGCTGCGATCGGCGCCATCAATTGCACCAAAACCGCCAACATCACGATTGGAATGAATGCTTCCAGCCGCCGTCGCATCGCTGCTCCCATCAAGGAGACCTTCGTAACATCCGCCGGCGAATATGTATCGGCATATTTCTGGTGTGCCAGCGCGCTTTACTGCGACCCTACCGGTTTACCTGACAGCCCGATTTTTCAAGCTTAAATGCAACCCGTGGTGGCGAAATCCAAATCATTTCGCAGATTGCTCGAATTTTGAACAATCGTTGCTGAAAATGATGACAAGACCAGAAAGATAGTCTACGAGTGATGGCTCAGGCTGGTCGCAAGGCTCAAGTCTGGTGGTCCAAGTCTCGGGAGGAGCCCTGGCGCGCACAAGCAGCGTCGCCCCGTCAATCAAAATCAAATCCAAATTTTCGGGGAAATAGGGTCGACACAATTGTTAGAGCAAGGCTGGTGCCTTGCTCTTTTTTTTTCGACGAGCTTGTTTTTCGAAGCGCTTCTTTTTCGCGACGCTTGGCAGGAAGTCGCGGATCCGATTATCGCAGCCGACATGACGACACGGACCCAATTGATCCAACGCAGTTTCGAGTTGACCGCCGAGCGCTGCGAGGATTTGACGCCGCTGGTTTATCGCCGCCTGTTCCGCCAACACCCTGAAGCGGAGCCAATGTTCCGGCGCGAGGCAAACGACCTCGTCAAGGGTTCAATGCTCGCGCTTGCCATCGACGCCATCATGGACTTTGCCGGCGACCGCACCGGCAATTTTCGCATGATCCAGTGCGAAGTGCAGTCGCACGACGCCTATGGCACACCGCGCGAGCTGTTCGGCAAATTTTTCGGCGTGATCGCAGAAACCATGCGCGAGATTCTGGGGGCCGACTGGTCGCCCGAAATCGGCGAAGCATGGCGGCAATTGCTCAACGAGATCGATCAGTTTTTGTCCGTTTCTGGCTCAAGCCAGGCATAGATTGAAGCGGCCCGAATTGATCATTCCCGCTCGAGGAAACTCGATCCGATGTCGGCCTTCTTCTTGATCGGGTCGTAGTCGCAATAAACGCCGTCGGCAACCAGCGTATAGCTCGAAATGATCGTGTATTTGTCGAGCTTGACCGAATTCAAGCCGACAACCGCCGTGTTGATTCCGGCATTCCATTTGAACGGGGTTGAACTCTGCACCCGTTCGCAGGCCGCAACGGCTTCTGCAAACACATAGCCTTCGACGAATGCCTTCATTGTCCGCAGTTGGGTTGCCGTTTTCCAATTCATGTAGAAGGCGCCGGCGAGGCCGGCAATCACCAGGATCAAGAGCCCAACAATGATTCTCTGAAATGTCATTTCGTCTTACCCCCGCCCATAAAATTCTGAGGCTAGATCGGCATCCCCAACAGTCTCGACAGCCGCTCGACGTTCAGATAGCCCGCATCATAGGCCAGCATCGAAGCGGCAAAAAGCACCGCCGATATCAAGGTGGTCCAGATCAGCTTGCGACCCATCTGCGGCGCGACCGGCGCGCCGGGATCGGTGCCCGGAATCACCTGACCCGCCCCCTCGCCGTCTTCATGCTGGCTGCGCACGCCGAATGGCAATGTCAGGAACAGCACGATCCACCAGAACACGAAGTAGATCGCGAAGGCGGTTGAGATCTTGTAGAGCATCGCGGTTCATTCCTGCTCGATTTCAACGAGCGCGCCAGAAAAATCCTTCGGATGCAGAAACAGCACCGGCTTGCCGTGCGCGCCGATCTTCGGCACGCCGTCACCGAGTACCCGCGCTCCCTCCTTTATCAAGGTGTCGCGCGCCGCGATGATGTCGGGCACATCATAGCAAATGTGATGGATGCCGCCGTCGGCATTGCGGTCAAGAAATTTGGCGATCGGCGAGGTTTCGCCGAGCGGCTGGATAAACTCGATCTTGGTGTTGGGCAACGTCGCAAACACGGTAATGACGCCGTGTTCCGGCAGCGGCACCGCCGCGGAAATATCGGCACCGAACGCGGCGCCATAGATCCTGGCGGCCTTCTCGGCATCCTTGACCGCAATTGCTACATGATTGAGTCGGCCCAGCATGGCACTCCCCGTTTCTCTTGAATTTCACACCGCCAGAACGTGAACGAGGCACAGCGGCTTCTTGCCCCACTGCTCGTTGATCGTGGCGCGCACCGCGCGGCGCACCGATTCCGCCGTCGCGTCGGGATCGCGCCGCCGCGCGCGCGGCAGGCCCTCCACGGTCGACACCACCACATCGAAAACGATCTCGTCGATGATCTCGCCGGCCGTATTCTTCTCGGGTATGCCGATCAGATCAACCTCCGGATCGTCGGCCAGTTCGCCTTTTTCGGTCATGGCGATCGCCACAAAGGCGCAGCCGGCAAAGGCCAATCGGCGCCGTTCGGTGACCGCGCGCGATTTCGAGTCCTCAAGAATCGAGCCGTCCTTGTAGAGCCGCCCGGACGGCAATTCCTCGATGACCGAGGGATCGCCGGGCCCTAGCCTGACCAGATCGCCGTTGCGACAGATCAGCACCTTGGGAACGCCCGCGGCCCGCGCCAATTTGGCGTGCTCGAACAGGTGCAGCGCTTCGCCGTGAACCGGTATCAATAGTTGCGGCCGCACCCAGCCGATCATGTCGCGGAGTTCGTCGCGGCGCGGATGGCCGGACACGTGCACGAGGTGGGTGCGGTCGGTGATGACCTCGACGCCCTGCGTGATCAGGCCGTTGATGATGGCGCCTACCGCCTTCTCATTGCCGGGGATGGTGCGCGAGGAAAAAATCACGCTGTCGCCCTTGTTCAACGTCACCTGCGGATGATCGTCATTGGCGATGCGCGACAACGCCGCGCGCGGCTCGCCCTGGCTTCCGGTGCACAGCGCCAGCACCTTGTCCGGCGGAAAATGCCCGTAGAGATCGGCGCCGCGGAAACTCTGCACGCCGTCGAGATGGCCGGTTTCGCGCGCCACCTGCACCACGCGCTCCATGGCGCGGCCGACCACCACGACCTCGCGCCCGGCGGCGCGCGCGGCGTCCGCGACGGCGCGCAAGCGGGCAACGTTGGAAGCAAACGTGGTCACGGCGACCCGGCCTTTCGCCGTCCGCACCAGTTCGGCGATGGTCTTTGCGACCTCGGCTTCCGATGGCGAGCGCCCTTCCCGCACCGCGTTGGTGGAATCGCCGATCAAGGCCAGCAGGCCCGCATCGCCAAGCTCGCGCAACCGCCGCTCGTCGGTCGGCACGCCGATGATGGGCGTCGGATCGATCTTCCAGTCGCCGGTGTGCAACACGGTGCCGGCCGAGGTGTGGATCGCCAGCGCGTGGGACTCCGGAATCGAATGCGCGACCGGAATGAATTCGACATTGAAGGGCCCGAGGTCGATGCGTCCGCCGGACGGCACCACCGTGACCGGAATTTTCGGCGGATTGCGCTCGGAAGCGCATTTGGCCTCGAACAAGGCGGCGCTGAATTTGGTCGCATAAATCGGGCATTTCAGCTTCGGCCAGAGGTCGATAATGGCGCCGAAATGGTCTTCATGGGCATGGGTCAGCACGAGGCCGACGAGGTTCTTCCGCTCTTTTTCGAGGAAGCGGATATCGGGCATGATGAGATCGATGCCGGGCAGATGTTCCTCGTCGCCAAAGAACACCCCGAGATCGACCGCCAGCCAGGAGCGCTGATGGCGGTTGCCTAAGCCATAGATCGACAGGTTCATGCCGATCTCGCCGACGCCGCCGAGCGGCGCAAAAGTCAGCTCATCCGGTCGCGCCATCAGACCGCTCCTGCCGACGCTGCCGCACCGAAATAAACGTCTCCGGCCGATATCGGGACACGCCCGCCGTCGGATGTCCTGATCACCATGCAGCCTGATTCATCCAGGGTATCGAACGTTCCTTCCACGGTGGAACCGCCGTTCTGGACCGTGACCTTTTGCCCAAGCCCGGCCGCGCGCTCCAGCCAGAGCCGCCGGATCTCGCCAAATCCGCGGCCGTCATCCCATACACCGCGCAATTCGGCCCATGCATCCGACAGGGTCGCGAACAACTCCTCCGCGCTGATGTTGACGCCCAGCGCCGCCAGCGAGGTTGCGGGGGTTGGCGTGCCCTCGGGTGCGGCCACGACGTTGGTGCCGATGCCGACCACCACGGCCAGGCGATCATTGGCCACGGCCTCTGCCTCCAGCAGGATGCCGGCCAGCTTCTGCCCGCCTGCCAGGACGTCATTGGGCCATTTCAGCGAAAACTTCATATGGTCCGATCCCGCCGACCTCAGCGACGCTTCCACGCTTACTTTTTGCAACGCGACCTCCAGCGCAAGCCCGGCGGCAAATCCCAGCGTCGCGGCGACCGCCGGCGACACCTCGATGACCTCCAGAACGCTGCTGGCGAGGTTACCACGCGGCGCAATCCAGGGGCGTTGCCGCCGCCCGCGTCCCGCAGTCTGCTGCGATGTGACGAACCAGATCGGTCCGCGTTCGCCGTCGCGCGCGCGCGACAGGGCTTCCGCATTGGTCGAACCGATGCTGTCAAAGGCAGCGAGCCGGTAACCCGCCGATTTGGCTCGAGGACCGAGCGAAAATGCCATCTAGAACAATGACTTTGCGGCGACCGTGGCCACACTCACCAGCGGTCCGGGATAGACGAAGAAAAAGATGTTGAAGAGACCCGCGACCGCCAGCACCGTGCGCAGTTCCATGCGCATCGGATCGAGTTTCTCCAGCGGCTCGTCGAAATACATCACCTTGATGATGGTGAGATAGTAAAACGCGCCGACCACGCTGGCGAGTACGCCGACCACGGCGAGCGTGAACAGCCCCGCCTTGATGGCTGCGACGAAGACGTACCATTTTGCGAAAAAGCCCGCGAGCGGCGGAATACCTGCCAGCGAAAACAGCAACATTGCAAAGAAGAATGCCAGCAACGGATTGGTGCGCGACAAGCCCGCAAAGTCGCTGATATTCTCGACGTGCTGGCCATTGCGCTTCATGGTCAGGATGACCGCAAAGCTGCCCAGCGTCATTGCCACGTAGATCGAGATATAGACCAGCACGCCCTGCGCGCCCTCTGCCGTGGCAGCGGCAAGGCCGACAAGGGCAAAGCCCATATGGCCGATCGAGGAATAGGCCATCAGCCGCTTGATGTTCTTTTGGCCGATGGCGGCGAACGATCCCAGCACCATCGAGGCGATCGCCACGAACACCACGATCTGCTGCCATTGCGAGACGATGCCCGGGAATGCGGTGAGCGCGACGCGGGTGAACACCGCAAGCGCCGCGACCTTCGGCGCGGAAGCAAAGAACGCGGTTACCGGCGTCGGTGCGCCCTCATACACGTCCGGGGTCCACATATGGAACGGTACCGCCGAAACCTTGAAGCAAAGCCCGGCCAACAGAAACACCAGGCCGAACACGATGCCGATGCTGCCGGTCTTCGCGGCGACCGCGATCCCGGCGAAGCTGACGGTGCCGGTGAAGCCGTAGACCAGCGAGGCGCCGTACAGCAGCATGCCCGACGACAGCGCGCCCAGCACGAAATACTTCAACCCGGCTTCGGTCGACTTCGCGTTGTCGCGATTGCTCGCCGCGACAACGTAGAGCGCGAGCGACATCAGCTCGAGCCCGAGATAGAGCATGATCAGGTCGCCGGCCGAGATCAGCACCATCATGCCGAGGGTCGAGAGCAGCACCAGGATCGCGTATTCGAAGATGCGCCGGGACGGATCAGCCAGAAATTCGGATGAAAGGATCAGCGTCGCCGCCGAGCCGATCAGTGTCAGGATTTTCAGGAACCGGGCGAAGTCATCGACAATGAAGCTGCCGCCGAACGTCGTGAGTTTTCCGGCCGGCAGCCACAGTTCCAGCACACCGGTGAGCGCCAGCAGACAAATCGCAAGGCCGGTGACGAGGCTGGTCGTCTGCGTCCCGCGATAGGCACCGATCATCAGCAGCACCATGGCGCCGACGGCCAGCACAAGCTCCGGCAGTACGGGCAGCAACTGATATCCTGCACTCTCAAAGCTCATGGCGCGTCGTCCTGACCTAGCCCTGGTTCCGAATAAATCAGAACCGAGGCTCTACCCCTTTTGAAGCGTTTTCTTCATGCGAACCGGTTTTCAATTCGCTCGAACACGCTCTGATCCATTCACGGTAGCAACGCGGCTGCCTTCACGGCAGTTACCGCGGTGCTGTAGTTGTTGACGAGCTGCTGCACCGACGCCGCCGACATGTCGAGCACCGGCTTCGGATAAAATCCGAACAGGATGGTGAGCGCCACCAGCGGCATCAGCGTCAGGCTCTCGCGGAAGGTGAGGTCCTTGATGCTGGCCAGCGAAGGTTTGACCAGCGCGCCGAACACCACCTTGCGATAAAGCCACAGCGCATAGCATGCCGACAGGATCACGCCGGTGGTGGCGAAGAAGGCGGTGGGAATCGAGACCTTGAAGGTGCCGATCAGCGTCATGAATTCACCGACGAAACCGGACGTGCCGGGCAAGCCGACATTGGCCATGGTGAACACCATGAACACCAGCGCATAAAGCGGCATGCGGTTGACCAGGCCGCCATAGGCGGCGATCTCGCGGGTATGCAGGCGGTCGTAGACAATGCCGACGCAGAGGAACAGCGCGCCCGACACAATGCCGTGCGAGATCATCTGGAAAACGCCGCCGGCGACGCCTTGCGTGGTTCCGGCGAAAATACCCATGGTGACGAAGCCCATATGGGCGACCGACGAATAGGCGATCAGCTTCTTGATATCCTCCTGCATCAACGCCACCAGCGAGGTGTAGATGATGGCGATGGTCGAGAGCGAAAAGATCAAGGGTGCGAAATCATGCGAGGCCAAGGGAAACATCGGCAACGAGAACCGCAGGAAGCCATAGCCGCCCATCTTCAGGAGGATCGCGGCCAGGATCACCGAACCCGCGGTCGGCGCCTCGACATGCGCGTCCGGCAGCCAGGTGTGCACCGGCCACATCGGCATCTTAACCGCGAACGAGGCGAAGAACGCCAGCCACGCCCAGGTTTGCAGCGATCGCGGCACAGCGGTGTGCATCAGCGTCGGAATGTCCGTGGTGCCGGCGTTCCAGTACAGCGCCATGATCGCCAGCAGCATCAATACCGAGCCGAGCAGCGTGTAGAGAAAGAACTTGAAGCTGGCATAGACCCGGCGCGGCCCGCCCCACACCCCGATGATCAGGAACATCGGGATCAGGCCGCCTTCAAAGAACAGATAGAACAGCACGAGGTCGAGCGCCGAGAAGGTGCCGACCATCAATGTTTCCAGGAGCAGGAACGCCATCATGTATTCGCGCACCCGCAACGTCACGGATTTCCAGCTCGCGACAATGCAGAACGGCATCAACGCGGTAGTCAGGATCACAAACGGCAGCGAAATGCCGTCGACACCCATGTGATAGGTAATGCCGCTGGCGAGCCACGACGCCTTTTCGACGAACTGGAAATCCGGCTGCGCCGCATCGAAGCGCCAGACCAGGAGCAGCGACACCGCGAAGGTGATCAGCGTGGTCCATAGCGCGATCCAGCGCGCATTGCCGTTGGCAGCCTCGTCGTCGCCGCGGACGATATAGATCAGGAACGCACCGACCACCGGCAGGAAGGTGACGACGGAGAGAATTGGCCAGGTCGTCATCACTGGCCTCCCACGCCGAACATGAACCAGGTGATCAATCCCGCGACGCCGATCAGCATCGCGAAGGCGTAGTGATAGAGATAGCCGGTCTGCAGCTTGACGACGTTGCGGGTGACATCAAGCACCCGCGCCGACACGCCGTCGGGGCCGAAGCCGTCGATCACATAGCCGTCGCCGAACTTCCAGAGGAAGCGGCCAAGCCATTTGGTGGGGCGGACGAAGATCAGGTCGTACAGCTCGTCGAAATACCATTTGTTGAGCAGAAACTGGTAGAGCATCTGGTGCTGTCGGGCGAGCTCGATGGGCATATAGGGCCGGCGGATATAGAACACGTAGGATACGTAAGCGCCTATTGCCATCAACACCGTCGGCAAGACCTTTATCCACTCCGGGATGGCTTCCATGTCCTCGATAATGTGAGGATGCATCTTCAGCGACTCGCGGAAGAACTCGTCCACGCTGTTGCCGGCGAACAATTCCTTGAACGGGAAGCCGGCCAGGATCGATCCGGCCGCCAGAACGCCGATCGGAATTAGCATCCATATCGGGCTTTCATGTGCGGCCTCGTAGTGCTCCTGGTCGTGCGGCTCGCCGAAGAAGGTCTTGAACACCAGCCGCCAGGAGTAGAACGAGGTCAGTCCCGCCGCGATCACCGTCATCAGGAAGCCATAAAACGCCAGCGGATTGTGCGAGACGAACGCGGATTCGATGATCGCATCCTTGGAAAAATAACCGGCGAAAAATGGAAATCCGGTCAGTGCCAGCGTGCCGATACACATCACGAAGAACGTGAAGGGAATCTTGCGCCACAGTCCGCCCATGTTGCGGATGTCCTGCTCGTGATGCATCGCATAGATCACCGAGCCCGAACCCAGGAACAACAGCGCCTTGAAGAAGGCATGCGTGAACAGATGGAACATGCCGACGGAATAGGCTCCCGCCCCCATCGCCACGAACATGTAGCCGAGTTGCGAACAGGTCGAATACGCCACGATGCGCTTGATATCGTTCTGCACCAGACCGACGGTCGCCGCAAAGAACGCGGTGGTGGCGCCAAAGAACATCACCACAGCCTGCGCATTCGGCGCGAGCTCGAACAACGGCGATAGCCGAGCTACCATGAAGACACCCGCGGTGACCATGGTCGCCGCATGGATCAATGCCGAAACCGGCGTCGGGCCTTCCATAGCGTCCGGCAACCAGGTGTGCAGCAGGAACTGGGCCGACTTGCCCATCGCGCCCATGAACAGCAGCAGGCAGGTCAGCGTCAACGCGTCGGCGTGCCAGCCGAAGAAGTCGATGGTCTTGCCGGTCAGGCCCGGCGCGCCGGCGAAGATCGTTTCAAAATCGGTCGAACCGATCAGCATGAAGATCGCGAAAATGCCGAGTGCAAAGCCGAAATCGCCCACCCGATTGACCACGAAGGCCTTGATCGCGGCAGCGTTCGCCGACGGCTTCTGGTACCAGAAGCCGATCAGGAGATAGCTTGCGAGGCCGACGCCCTCCCAGCCGAAGAACATCTGCACCAGATTGTCCGAGGTCACCAGCATCAGCATCGCGAAGGTGAACAGCGACAGATAGGCAAAGAACCGCGGCCGGTACGGGTCTTCGTCCATGTAGCCGATCGAATAGAGATGCACGAGCGACGATACGGTATTGACCACGACCAGCATGACCGCGGTCAGCGTATCGACCCGCAGCGACCAGGTGACCTGCAGGTCGCCGGACGTAATCCATGGGAATAGCGCGATCCTGACGTCATGATGCATAAAGCCGACATCGACGAATGCGAACCAGGACAATGCCGCTCCAACCAGCAACAATCCGGTGGTGATCAGCTCAGCCGCGCGCGATCCCGCAGCCGGCGGTTCGACCGTATGATCGTCGTGGCCATGACCATCGGCTGCGTGATCGTCATGCGCATCTGAGGCATGGGCATTCGCCACGTCGGCATCGGCGCCGTGCGCGTCGTCGTGATGCTCGACCGTGTCGCCGCTCGGATTGCGCGCATGTGCACCGAATATCGAGATCAGACCCGCGAGTATTGCGCCGATCAGCGGCAGAAAGACGATTGCCTGGATCATTGACGCGTTAACCCTTCATCAGATTGACGTCTTCAACCGCGATCGAGCCGCGGTTGCGGTAGTACACCACCAGCACCGCCAGGCCGATCGCCGCTTCCGCCGCGGCCACTGTCAGCACCAGCAGCGCGAACACCTGGCCGACGATGTCGCCGAGGAAGGCCGAGAACGCCACCAGGTTGATATTGACCGCCAGCAAGATCAGCTCGATCGACATCAGGATGATGATGATGTTCTTGCGGTTGAGAAAGATGCCGAGGATCCCGACCGTGAACAGGATCGCGCCGACCGCCAGATAATGTCCGAGACCGATCGTCATTGCACCCACTCCGGCGCGTCCGCGTCCTGCAGGCCCTGCCCCGACGCCACCTTGCGCACGCTCATCGCCAGTTCCGGCGTGCGCGCGTTCTGTACGTTGATATCCTGCCGCTTGACGCTGGCCTTGTGGCGCAAGGTCAGCACGATGGCGCCGACCATCGCGACCAGCAGCACCATGCCAGCGGTCTGGAAGTAGTGAATGTACTTGGTATAGAGCACGAGGCCGAGCGCCTCGGTGTTGCTGACATTGGTCGGGATCGCCGATGTAATCGATTTGACGGCGCCGGGATTGATCACCCAACCGCCCCCGACCAGCAGCAATTCGGCGAGAAACACCGCGCCGATTACCAGGCCGATCGGCAGATAGTCGCTGAACCCTTCGCGCAGTTCGGTGAAATCGACGTCGAGCATCATGATCACAAACAGGAACAGCACCGCGACCGCGCCGACATAGACCACCACCAGGATCATCGCCAGGAATTCGGCGCCCATCAGCACGAACAGGCCGGACGCGTTGACGAATGCCAGGATCAGGAACAGCACGGAATGCACGGGATTGCGCGACACAATCACCATCACCGCCGAAGCAACGCAGATGCCGGCGAACAGATAGAAGAACAGTGCGGGAAGGATCATGCCCTCACCTCACCGGTACGGCGCGTCGAGTTCGATGGATTTTGCAAGCTCGCGCTCCCAGCGGTCGCCATTGGCGAGAAGTTTCGCCTTGTCATAATAGAGTTCCTCGCGGGTCTCGGCCGCGAATTCGAAATTCGGCCCCTCGACAATGGCATCGACCGGGCAGGCCTCCTGGCACAAACCGCAATAGATGCATTTCACCATGTCGATGTCGTAGCGCACGGTGCGGCGGGTGCCGTCATTGCGGCGCGGGCCGGCCTCGATGGTGATCGCCTGCGCGGGGCAAATCGCCTCGCACAGCTTGCAGGCGATGCAGCGTTCCTCGCCATTGGGATAGCGGCGCAAGGCATGCTCACCCCGGAAGCGCGGCGAGATCGGCCCCTTCTCGAACGGATAGTTCAGGGTCGGCTTCGGCTTGAAGAAATAGCGCATGGCGAGAAAGAATGCCGACACGAATTCGGACAGCAGAAGCGAGCGGGCTGTGGCGTTGATATTGACACTCATAGCGACCTCATTTCGGCGCGATGCCGGCGAATTGCAGCACGCCGGCGACGATCACCACCATCGCCAGCGACAGCGGCAGGAACACCTTCCAGCCGAGCCGCATCAGTTGGTCGTAGCGGTAGCGCGGCACGATCGCCTTCGCCATCGCAAACATGAAGAACATGAAAAATACCTTGAGCACGAACCAGATCACCCCGGGCACCCAGGTGAAGGGCGGCAGCGCGACCGGCGGCAGCCAGCCGCCCATGAACAGGATCGCGGCCATCGCGCACATCGTGGTAATCGCGACATATTCGCCGAGCATGAACAACAGATACGGCGTCGAGCCGTATTCAACCATGAAACCCGCCACCAGTTCGGACTCGGCCTCCACCAGGTCGAACGGCGGACGATTGGTTTCCGCCAGCGCCGAGACGTAGAAGACCACGAACATCGGAAACAGCGGCAGCCAGTACCAGTTCAGGAATGTCAGCCAGGGCAATCCGATCAGGCTTCCGAGACCGCGGGTGTTCTGCGCCTCGACCACGGCCGACAGGTTCAGCGATCCGGCACATAGCAAAACGGTGATGATCACGAAGCCGATCGAAACTTCGTAACTCACCATCTGTGCCGCGGAGCGCAAGGCGGCCAAAAACGGATATTTCGAGTTCGACGACCACCCGGCCATGATGATGCCGTAGATCGACAGCGACGAGATCGCAAAGATATACAGCACCCCGACATTGATGTCCGAGATCACCCACCCGAGATTCATCGGGATGACCGCCCAGGCCGCCAGCGCCAGCACGCAACTCACCAGCGGCGCCAGCAGGAATACGCCCTTGTTGGCGCCGGAGGGAATGATCGGCTCCTTCAGCACGAACTTCAAAAGATCGGCGAAGGATTGAAACAGGCCCCAGGGACCGACCACGTTGGGTCCGCGCCGGATCTGCACCGCCGCCCAGATCTTGCGATCAGCCAAAAGGATGTAGGCAATCGCGATCAGCAGCACCACGAGCAGCAACAGGCTCTGCGCGATCATGATGATCAGAGGCCACAGGGTGCTTGTCCAGAATTCAGCCATCAGGTCACGCTCACTCCGCTGCCGTCAGCATTTGCCCGGAGGCCAGACGGGAACATTCCGCCATGACCGCTGACGCGCGCGCAATCGGGTTGGTCAGGTAATAATCCTCGACGGAAGCCTTGAACGCCGCCTTCTCAAGACTGCCGCCCTTACCCGCCAGCGTCTTGAGATCGCCTCCGTCGCCGGCTTCGATCCGGTCGACGCGCATCAGATGCGGCACGGCCTTGAAGATGGCCTGCCGCAACGCCCCAAGCGAATCGTAAGGCAGCTTTTTGCCCAGAACCTCGGACAGCGCACGAATGATCGCCCAATCCTCGCGCGCATCCCCCGGCGGGAATGCAGCGCGGTTCGCCATCTGCACCCGGCCTTCGGTGTTGACGTAGAGGCCCTGCTTTTCGGTGTAAGCGGCGCCCGGCAGGATCACGTCGGCGCGATGCGCGCCACGGTCGCCATGGGTGCCGATGTAAACCACGAAGGTGCCGTCGGCGACCTTGATCTCATCGGCGCCCAGCAGAAGCAAGACGTCGAGGGTCCCGAACGTCGTCATCTGCGCCACGCTCAGGCCGCCCGCATTGGGTGCGAAGCCGATATCGAGCGCGCCCGCGCCCGAGGCCGTATCGTGCAGAACGCCGAAACCGTTCCAGCCGTCCTTGACCGCGCCGAAATCCAGCGCCAGCTTGGCTGCAGCCGCCAGAACCGCGGCACCGTCGTGCCGCGCGGCTGCGCCGGCGCCGACCAGCACAATCGGATTTTTCGCAGCCTTCAGCACATCGGCAAAACTGTGCTTGCCGGCGACAAGGTCGCTGAGCGAATCCGTGCCCGCGCCCAGATAATCATAAGTGTATGTGAGGTCCGCCTTGGCGCCGATCAGCCCGATCTTGAGCTGGCCGCTGCGCCAGCGCTTGCGGATACGCGCGTTGAGCACGGCCGCTTCCTTGCGCGGGTTCGAGCCGATGATCAGCAACGCGTCGGCTTGCTCAATACCGGCGATGGTCGGATTGAAAATGTAGGAGGCGCGACCGGCGCCGGGGTCAAAGGCGGCGCCGCTTTGGGTCGCCAGATTGACCGAGCCGCATTTGGCCAACAGGTCCTTGAGCGCAAACATTTCCTCGATCGCCGCCAGATCGCCTGCTATCGCGCCGATCCGTTTGCCGTCGATGCGGCCGGCCTTTGCAGCGATCGCTGCGAACGCTTCAGACCACGACGCGGCGCGGAGCTGACCATTCTCTCTGATATAGGGACGGTCGAGCCGCTGCGTGCGCAGCCCATCGACGACGTGGCGGGTCTTGTCCGAAATCCACTCCTCGTTCACCGCGTCGTTGACGCGCGGCAAAATTCGCATCACCTCGCGGCCACGGGTATCGATCCGGATCGCCGAGCCGACGCCGTCCATCACGTCGATTGACTGGGTTTTGCCAAGCTCCCAGGGCCGCGCCGCGAAAGCATAGGGTTTCGAGGTCAGCGCGCCCACCGGGCAGATATCGACGAGGTTGCCCTGCAGTTCCGAGGTCAGCGCCGACTCCAGATAGGTGGTGATCTCCATGTCCTCGCCGCGGCCGGTCGCGCCCATCTCGGGCACGCCGCAGACCTCGGCGGCGAAGCGGACGCATCGCGTGCACTGGATGCACCGGTTCATCGAGGTCTTGACCAGCGCGCCCAGGTATTTGTCCTCGACCGCGCGCTTGTTTTCGGCAAAGCGGCTGGTGTCGACGCCGTAGCCCATCGCCTGGTCCTGCAGGTCGCACTCGCCGCCCTGATCGCAGATCGGGCAATCCAGGGGATGGTTGATCAGCAGGAATTCCATCACGCCTTCGCGCGCCTTCTTCACCATCGGCGAGCGCGTCGAGATTTCCGGCGGCTCGCCTTTGGGACCCGGACGGCAATCGCGAACGCCCCAGGCGCAGCTCGCGACCGGCTTCGGGCCGCCCTTCACTTCGACAAGGCACATCCGGCAATTGCCGGCGATCGACAACCTTTCATGGTAGCAAAAGCGCGGAATTTCGGCGCCCGCGGCCTCGCACGCCTGCAGCAGCGTAAATTCCGCGGGAACATCGATCTCTTTGCCATCGACGATGAGTTTGGTCATTGCCTTAGGTCTTTCCGAGCTTGCAGTCGGGTGGTGTGACGCTGGCGGTCTGCAGGGACGCCTTGACCCATTGCTGGGTGTTCGAACTGTAGGTCGCCAGATAAGCCGGCTCGACGCTGTTCTTCTCGCACAAGAACGGCAGATGCGGCTTCAGATCGTAGTTACAGGAAGCCAGCCATTCGGGCCGGCCGGCGAACGCGGCGAT
>Ga0182030_10009844_pt1 | contig 19514 bp, 21 predicted proteins | sample 812S3MmetaG_FD_121299 | JGI IMG/M metagenome (GOLD analysis project Ga0182030, IMG submission 121299) | Permafrost microbial communities from Stordalen Mire, Sweden - 812S3M metaG (Illumina Assembly) | ecosystem: Environmental > Terrestrial > Soil > Wetlands > Permafrost | place: Sweden... | reverse complement strand
CGAATTTGGTCTTTTGTTTGATAGCGGCCTTCGTGAAACGAACTTCGCGTTTTTCTGGTTTAGGCAGATACATTTTAAAGAACCTCCGGAGCCAACGAGAGAATCTTGGTGTAGTTCTTGTCTCTAAGCTCACGAGCGATGGGACCGAAGACGCGTGTACCTTTTGGGTTACCGTCTTTTTGAACGATAACGGCGGCGTTGTCGTCAAATCTAATTGTTGAACCGTCTGCGCGGCGGACATTCTGGCGAACGCGTACTACTACTGCGCGCACCACTTCCGACTTTTTGACGGGCATATTTGGAAGTGCATCTTTGACAGCTGCGACAATCAAGTCACCAACAGTAGCGAATGTGCGATTTCCGCCGCCAATGACGCGAATACACATGAGCTCTCTGGCGCCAGTATTGTCAGCGCAGGTCAAGCGTGTTTGTTGCTGAATCATGCGTTGGAATCCTTATCTACGTTGGTCATATTGTCGCGACCAGTGGTTTCAACAACCAACCAGCGCTTTTCGCGAGACAACGGACGGCATTCACGAATGCGAACACGGTCGCCAATCTTGCAAGTATTTTCGGCATCGTGTGCTTTGAATTTAGCAGTGGTCACGATTTGTTTTTCGTACTTGGGATGGGGCGCATAGCTTTCAACAGCTACAACAACCGTTTTCTCCATTTTGTTGGAGACAACCTTTCCGACTAATTCCTTCCTGGGCATATCACTTGTCCTTATTTTCCAGATCTTCCAGCAAACTCGCTTGTGTCGCTTTTAGCTTGTGCTCTTAGTTCTTTTTGATTTCAGCATCCAATTTTTCGTTTTGAATGGTCAAAAGCTGAGCCAATAATTTGCGTGCTGTACGCAGTTTGGCTGGGCTCTCCAACTTTCTCATAGCGAGTTGGAATCGCAAATCAACAATGCTCTTGCGAGTGTCGTCGATACGGGAGTTGATTTCTTCGTTGTTCAATTCTCTGATTTCTTTGACTTTCATGTTTATTGACCTCCAGCATGTCTTTCGACGATGCGGCAGCGGATTGGCAATTTCTGAGCCGCTAATTCAAGCGCTTTATGTGCTTGTTCAGCGGTGATACCAGCCATTTCAAACATGATGCGACCTGGTTTAACAACGGTGACCCAGAATTCTGGATTACCTTTACCGGATCCCATACGGGTTTCAGCGGCTTTCTTCGTAACTGGTTTATCGGGGAATACTCGAATCCAAACTTGACCGCCTCTTTTTACAGAACGCGTCATCGCTTTACGAGCTGCTTCAATCTGACGTGATGTGATCCAGGCTGGGTCGAGAACTTGCAAACCGTATTCACCGAATTGCACTTCAACACCACGGGTTTCACAACCGGTCATGCGTCCACGATGCTGCTTACGAAATTTTGTTCGTTTTGGGAGTAGCATCCTTAACCTGCCTTTCTGGGTTTCTTACCAGTTCTGTCACGGTTGTCACCGCCGCCGCCACCACCTTCACCGCGTGGTTTGCGTTCGCCGCGATTTTCGCCGCCTTGTTGTCCGCGTTCTTGTTGGGTCTTGATGTTTGGTGGGGACCATTGTCCACGCTCCAATTCACCACGGAAAATCCAAACCTTAATACCGATCAAGCCCATCAAAGTGCTTCCTTCAGCAAATCCATAATCGATGTCGGCGCGCAATGTCTGCAGCGGAATCCGACCTTCTTTAGCCCATTCGGTACGAGCAATTTCAGCTCCACCCAAACGTCCGGCAACCATTACTTTGACGCCGACAGCACCAGCTCGCATGCAACGTTGCATTGCTTGCTTCATGGCACGACGGAAAGCAACGCGCTTTTCTAATTGTTGAGCGATTGATTCAGCGACCAGTTGTGATTCGAGGTCAACGCGAGCGATTTCTAAAATCGAGATTTTGACATCGACACCTGGACGATTAACAAGAGCTTTCACTTTCTGGTGCAAGCTTTCGATACCGGCTCCACCTTTGCCTACAACGACGCCTGGACGGGCGGTGTAGATTTCGAGAGTGATTTGATCGGCTTTACGCGAGATTTCAATTTTGGAAACGCCAGCGTTCGCCAATTCTTTTTTCAAGAAGATACGAATGTGTTGATCTTCCTCGATCAAAGCTGCCACATCTTTATCGGCGACAAACCAGTTTGACCGCCATCCTCTGTGGATGCCGACGCGGAAACCGTTTGGATGTACTTTCTGACCCACAGGTTTACGAGCTCCTTCTTATACGTCTGAGAGGACGAGTGTGATGTGGCTTGATCTTTTCAAGATTGGCTTAGCCATACCGCGAGCATGCGGTTGGATGCGCTTCAGTGTTGGACCACCGTCGGCATAAGCTTCAACAACTTTCAAAGCGCCTGCGTCTTGTTCAGACACATTGGTCTTTTCACCGTTGATGAGGTTGTACATGGCTGATCTCAAAAGTTTTTCCACTTCTCGGGCAGCCGAGTAGGGCATAAATTTGAGGATCGTTACGGCTTCAGCAGCCGATTTACCACGAATCTCATTGATTACGCGGCGCACTTTACGTGGTGACATTCTGACCCATTTAGCTTGAGCTTTACTTTGCATGATGACCTACCCTCTCTTGGCGGTTTTGTCACCACCAGCGTGACCTTTGAAGTAGCGTGTCGGTGCAAATTCACCCAATCTGTGACCGATCATTTGTTCGGTTACGTAGACAGGAACATGCTTGCGACCGTTATAGATGGCCACTGTATGACCGATCATATCGGGAATAATCATGGAAGCACGCGACCAAGATTTGATCACTCGCTTCTCGCCCTTCTTGTTCATCTCTTCAACTTTTTTTGCTAACGAGGGATGTACAAATGGTCCCTTTTTCAGCGATCTCGACACGGTTTACGTTCTCCTGATTTGTTCACTCCGGCGCTTAACGCCCGGTTTTTAGATTCGCTTGCTATGCCGCTTTATGCAGCCGTCGCTCGCATTCGATAGACGTTACTTCGTGCGATGTTTGACGATGTAACGTTCGGAAGTTCTGTGCTTACCTCGACGAGTTTTGTAACCCATCGCTGGTTTGCCCCATGGAGTTTGTGGCTTACCACCAATTGGTGACTTACCTTCACCACCACCGTGTGGGTGATCGATTGGGTTCATGCAAACGCCGCGGTTAGCTGGTTTGATACCGAGCCAACGTGAGCGACCGGCTTTACCAGAGCGAATATTCTTCGCATCGGTATTACCAAGTTGACCAACAGTAGCGAAGCAATCAACTGGCACCATGCGCATTTCGCCTGATGGCAAACGCAGTGTGCAGTATTTGCCTTCTTTAGCTAGTACCTGGATTTGAACGCCTGCCGAACGACCGATCTGGCCGCCGCGACCTGGTGTCATTTCCACGTTGTGAACCATGGTACCTAGAGGAATAGCCCGAAGTGGCAGAGCATTGCCGTTTTTAACTTCAGCAGCAGCTCCGGACATCAGACTGACGCCGACTTTCATTCCCAATGGTGCAAGGATGTAGCGTTTTTCGCCGTCGGCATATTGCAATAAGCAAATGCGAGCGTTGCGATTTGGATCGTATTCAATCGTTTTGACAACGGCTGGAATATTCACTTTGTCGCGCTTGAAGTCGATGACACGATAACGTTGTTTGTGACCGCCGCCTTTATGGCGAACTGTCAAACGTCCTTGGTTATTACGACCACCATGCTTCTTCAATTTGCGAAGCAATGATTTTTCTGGGGTGCTGGTTGTGATGTCCGAGAAATCGGGTGTCGTCATATTGCGACGACCAGCAGATGTTGGGTTGACTTTCCGGGGAGGCATTGTCCTGGTCCTTTAGTGACAGCTATAACGTAGTTTAGCTACTTCTCAGCTGGTGGTTAGGCGGTATACAGTTCGAGTTGATCACCTTCGATGTGAACAATCGCTTTTTTACTATCTTTGGGGTGCTTGCCGTGACGCTTGGAGCGACGGTTGCGACCGCGGATGGCAGAGGTATTGACTCTTACCACTTTGGAGTTTTTGTTCGGGTACATGTCTTTGATCAAAGCTTGAATGGCTTGACCAATTTCAATTTTGTTGGCGGATTTCAACACTTCGAAAGTGTATTGTCCGATTTCGCCCAAATAAATGGCCTTCTCATTGAGAATGGGGCGGAGAATGATGTCTGTGTGACGGCTGTTCATTTCAAATTACCTGAGGCTTATTCCTGAAGTCTTTTTTTTGGGCTAGTTGGGCTTAGAGTCGGATTATTCAGCCTTCTTAGGGGCTTTTTTAGCTGACTCTTTTTTCTCAGCCTTTTCGGCCTTTGGAGCTTTCTCTGCTTTTTCTGCTTTAGTAGCAGCTTCTTTTTTAGCAGGGGCTTTTTCAGTTGCTGGCTTAGCTTTTTTGGCTTCAGCAGTTGCTTTTACAGCTTTTGCAGCAGCTTCGGTAGTATCTTCTTTCAAAGCCGCTTTGAAACGATTGTTGACCGCTTCAAGAGTGGATTCAGTCATCAACACTTTATGAGCGTGAAGAAGGTCTTTGACGTTCAAGTTCAAAACTGAGATGACAACTACATCTTCGATGTTGCGAGCGGAGCGCTCGACGAGTTTGGCACCATCATTCTTGTAATCGAGAACGAGAACAACTTTTTGGTCAGCGATATTAAGTTGCTTCAAAGCTGACGAAAATTCTTTGGTTTTGCCTTTGATATCATCAAAGTTAGAAACGATAACGAGATCTTCGCGCTTGGCAGCTAGTGCCGATTTGATTGCGAGAACGCGTACTTTCTTAGGCATGGATTTGGAGAAGTCTTTTGGTTTAGGACCAAAGGCGACGCCGCCGCCTTCCCACAATGGTGAACGAATTGAACCGGCGCGAGCACGACCAGTTCCTTTTTGACGCCATGGCTTTTTACCACCACCGCGAACTTCAGCTCTGGTTTTTGTGTTGGCTGATCCAGAGCGACCATTAGCCAACTGACGCACTAATGCCTGGTGCATTACATGCTCGTTAGGCGTGATGCCGAAAACATCATCATCGAGCCCCACTTCGTGGAGCTTCTTGCCTTTCAAATCTACGACTTGAGCCGATGTCATTTCTTCTTACCTTTACGCTTTTTGTTTCGTTGTTTTTTGAACTTGCTGAATATCTATATAAATAGGATTCGGCTTAGTTCCATTTTGTCTTGGAGGCGTGAATGGTGACGAGAGTATCGTCAGCACCGGGGACGCTTCCGTTGACCAGAATCAAGCCTTTTTCGGCATCGATTTTGACGACTTTAAGATGACGCACAGTCACATTGGCGTGTCCCATGTGACCAGGCATTGCCAAGCCACGAAAAACACGCCCTGGAGTAGTACCGGGTCCAATTGAACCCATTGAACGGTGGAATTTCGAACCGTGGCTCATCGGTCCGCGGCCATGGTGGAAACGCTTGACGGTACCAGCGAAACCTTTACCAATTGATTTGCCCTTGATATCAACGAGCATGCCTTCCTGGAAAAGGGTATCCACTTTGAGAGTGTCACCTACGTTATATGTAGATGAATCATCAACACGGAATTCTTTAATAGGTTTGAGTGGTGGTAACGAATTCTTCTTCGATACGCCCATTTCTGGCTTGTTCAACTTTCTTTCTTTAACTACGAATCCACCAACTTGAATAGCCTGGTAGCCGTGTTTTTCTTTGGTCATTTTCTGGGTGATGATGTTGTCGCCAATTTTGACGACAGTAACTGGAACTGACAGACCTTCGGCATCGAAGACCATTGTCATTCCGACCTTTTTACCCATTAAACCTAAAATCATTGCTCAAATTCCTTTGATATCTATCTAATTCCAGACAGTCGTCTGTCTTCTTAGAGCTTCACTTCGATGTCTACGCCGGCTGGCAAATCGAGACGCATAAGCGCATCGGCAGTTGTCGGTGTAGGGTCGTTGATGTCGATTAACCGCTTGTGAATACGGATTTCGAAATGCTCACGGGATTTTTTGTCCACGTGAGGAGAACGCAATACGCAATACACACGCTTTCTGGTGGGTAGTGGTACAGGACCGCATACCGTAGCGCCCGTGCGCTTGGCAGTCTCGACGATTTGATCGGACGATTTGTCCAAAAGTCTATGGTCGTAAGACTTCAAGCGAATGCGGATCCGTTGAACCTTAGAGTTGGAACCAGCAGTTTCATTCTTGTGTGTCTTGGGGGAGCGTGCCATCAGCGCTATTTTCTCCTAGTCTCTTCTCAATGCAAGTGGTGATAAATCAGCAAGCGCCTAGAGAGAGGCGATTGTCTAAAGTCGGCACGGAACTGGGCGTTCTGTAGACTTGACCATTTACCAGCCGCATTAACGCGGTCTTATAAACGAAGTCGCCACAGACTGACCATCACAGCCGACGAACCATACATTCTACCTATATGCCTTAGACGTTGTCCGAAAAATTTATCTCACAATAAGGTTTGAGACGGCTAATTTTCGGGGGCTTGCCAGTTGCAAGGCGGTAAAGCCCGGCGCTGTGGGCTTTACCGCCATTTTTAGCGTTTTCGGAAATACTCGGACAATAATGAATATTGATGAATAGAGCGCTTAACAAAAGGATCCAAGGGACTGAGGGCACGCCTCGAAGGCTCCTCTTGATATCGCAGCATTCAAATAAAAGGAATGGGCAAGCCCATTTCCAGACTGAGTGAAAAACAGACCGAAAGACGCCGATAAGTAAAATCACGTTGACGTATCTTCGTCCAATCGACTGTTGGCACGCTTATAGTAGAGATAAACAGGCACTCCGGCAAGAAGAATAATAACGCCAGCAGCTTGATGAACAAACTTGACACAGAAAAAGGCAGAGTAGCCCCATATTCCAATCGTCACAAGAGCAAGCAACCAGACAAGCCAATTGCCACTCTTACCGACACGGAAGGGGCGAACCATGCTTGGATCCGTATAGCGAAGGGTAACGATACAGATACCGTATAGCATTGCCACAAATGCGTACATAAATCCGCCTACCTCAGCCAGAAAGGTGTAAGCATCAGGGAAAAGCCCAGTTCGAGCAAGGATGTTTGCGCTAATGGCAATGATCACCAGGCACCAAAATTGGAACCAGAGAGCATATTTGGGAACACCACTGCGCATGCAAATTTGCGCGAATTGGCGCGGAAATAGTTTTGTCTTGGCCATCGAATAGCTGACCCGAGCAATCGCCAACAAAGCGCTGAAACCACATCCAACAATAGATGCCACTACGGCAGCAGTAAAGGCCTTGCCCCAAATAGGTCCGCCGATGAAACCTGCAAGAGCCGGACAATTTGCTTGAATGTTGGTGCCTGTGACAACAAGGGTTGATTGATCAAGACTCAAGGTAAGCGGTGCTGCCGCACAAATTGCAACACACATTGCTACGTAGATAAACACTACAGTCAGTAGCGTCATAATCATGGCGCGAGGAACGCTTTTTGTTGCCTCTTTAGTCTCTGCCGCGGTGCATCCCGACACTTCAATGAATGAAAATCCGACCATCGCAAGCATGAACACGGAAGCCACATTGCTCCAAAAGTCGCCGGTCGCTGTTTTAGCTGAGCAGGAGACAATATTTGCCAACGATGCGCCTGGAGAGAAAAGGATCAAGGCGCCAAAAGAACAAGCCATAGCGATCTTGAGAAATGTAAACAAATTGCTGATTGTTGCTGCCGTTTTCACCGCCTGAAAATTGAGCAAGGTGGTCACTGAGAATAAAGTGAGAATAACTGCCGGACCAAACCATATTGGGCTCGCTGATTTACTACCAAAAAACTCAGTAGACATTAAGTTCGCAAGACCATTGGACATGCATGCTACGCAGACGATACCAGCAATCCAGAATAGCCAGCCGGTCAGAAAACCGAGCATCTCGCCAGCACCGGGAATAAGACGCTTCAAGGCATAAAATTTGTAAACATAGGGACCACCTGCCGCCGGAAACATGGACGCTAGCTCCATGAGAATGAGCGTCAAAGGTAGCGACATCACTCCGGCTATAAGCCAGGCAGCAATTGAAGCTAGTGAGCCAGCCCGAGCCAACATCGAGCCATGAATGAGCCAGGCCATTGAGCCTATGATTGCGCCGACACCAAGCATCCAGGCTGCAAACGAACTGATACCAATTCGCAACCCATCGGGCTTCGCGAAGTCCTGATAGGAAACAGAACAAGCGGCCACTTCTGGCTTATCGGCAAGCACTGTATTCATTCAGTTTTCTCCCATTCAAAAATCAAAATGATCGCATTAATCATTGGAGTTAGATCTGCTCATTGTTTATACCTAAGTTTTTTTAGTGAGTGGCAGCACTAAGTCTGACAACAATTTGAGCTGCTGAAAAACGCCTGTTATCTTTCATCAGCTGATGTATGAACTGCAATTTAGGCTAGAAGGTTTGCACTGTCCATGGGGAAAACCGCAATCCAAGCCGTCGAGCATTTGGGCAAAAAAGGAAATTCATTTGCGATCAAGTCAACCGCGCCATTCGACTGCAGCCTGAACTTTCCAAAGCATTGACCAGAGGCAAACACCACCGATAAATACATTCGGTCAGCTGCTTGAAAATGGTCTGCTTTAACGTGGATAATACCCAAACAATTCGAGGTTATGGTCCATTTCGGTGGTACACATTCTAAGGAGACGAGAAAATGTCACGCAGCCTGCACGGGGCAGCAATTGTGGCTGAACGCCTACGTTCAGCGGGAGTTGACACATTATTTGGACTCCCAGGAGTGCACAACCTTGCTCTTTATCAGGCTTGCCACGATGTTGGTCTCAAAATTATCACCAATCGGCATGAACAAGGCGCAGCTTATGCAGCAGATGGCATGGCTCGTGCAACTGGCCGTTTAGGTGTAGCGCTGACAACTACTGGACCTGGAGCTACCAATGCCATTACGGCAATTGGTGAAGCTTGGGCATCGCACTCGCCAGTAATGCTAATCGCCACAGACGTGCCAACATCAAGTCGTACTAAGGGTGTTTACCGAGGCGGTCTTCATGAGTGCATTGATCAGCAAGCGATGTTTCGACCCGTCGTCAAACAAACATTTGTGTGTGAAAGTGTCGAACAGATCGCGAGTGCGATAGAAGAAGCAATCGAATTGGCTTTAGCAGCCCCACAAGGTCCCGTGTATGTTGAAATTCCCACTGACCTTTTGACTGCTAATTGCGATTTGTCTTTAACAATGCCACGCGTACATATTAGCGAAGCTGAACCTACTCCAGCTAATTGGTTGCAAGATTGCCTGGATCTTTTAAAAGTGTCCAAGCGCCCTATAGTTTGGGTAGGTGGTGGAGGTTGTGATGCTTCTTCTGAGATTGAGGCTCTCATTGACAAGCTCAAAGCGCCTGTAATTACCACATTCCATGCGCGCAACATTCTGCCAAAGGGGCATCCTGCACTAATTCCGGTACCTCCTCACGAGCCGGTTGTCGCACGTTTGATCGATCAAGCTGATCTTGTGCTGGTTATAGGTAGCGATCTCGACGGCATGATGACGCAAAAATGGAAAATGCATTTGCCGAAACCACGCATTGCTATAAATGTTGATGGGAGCGATGCGGTCAAGAATTATGCAATGGATCTTGTCGTAGTCGCAAACTCAAAAATTGCTTTAGCCAAACTTTCAGCAGCTCTGCCAGGGCGAGACAGAGCATGGGCTCCTCACGGTGAAGCGATTGAAAAAGAGGTTTTCGATGAATTGACCTCCAACTCAGACACCGCCGAATCAATCCAGTTTCTCCGAAGCACTGCTTCCAGTCTGGCATCTGACAGCATTGTGTTTGCAGATATGGCTGTCTGTGGTTATTGGCTGTCTTCGTACTACTCGGTCTCTGGACCTCGTTTCTTGCACTACCCGATGGGCTGGGGCACACTTGGCTTTGCGCTGCCGGCTGCCGTAGGGGCTGCGGCTGTCTGCAAGGAACCGGTTGTGACATTCTGCGGTGATGGTGGAGCTCTTTTTGCTCTAAGCGAGCTAGCTACAATTGCACAAGAGAAGATCCCGTTGACTATCGTCGTTGTGGACGATTCTGGATATGGAATGCTGCGTTTTGGCAGGGAAAAAGATCCACGTATTGGCACTGAGCTTAAGTCTCCCGATTTCACAGCAGTAGCAAGAGCCTTTGGTATTGAAGCAGAGTGCGTTGAAGGCGTTGGGGATGCTTATGCATCTGCGCTTAAGCGAGCTGTGACTGCACGACAACCTCGCTTGTTGCATGTGAAAGCACGTCTTTATCCACCGCGTACAACGTCGCCACGTTGGCCGTTGGCATAGCGGTTGAAATAATTATCTTATGACTACTGCCCTAGAAGGAATCATTGTTGCAGACTTTTCCCGAGTTCTCGCTGGACCGTTGTCGACGATGACGCTTGGAGATCTTGGTGCCGATGTCATAAAGGTAGAGCGCCCTATTACAGGGGACGATACTCGCTCATGGGGGCCACCATGGGTAGGGTCAACCAGCACTTATTACCTCACGGCAAATCGCAACAAAAGAAGTATCACACTCGATCTTTCTCTTGCCAGTGACCGAGTTCTAGCTAAGCGTTTGGCTCAGCGTGCTGATGTTTTGATCGAAAATTTCATGCCCGGCACGATGCAGAAATATGGCTTAGGATATGACGATCTGCATGAACTGAACCCTCGACTTATCTATTGCTCCATTACTGGATTTGGCACCAAGGGCGCAGGCGCATCTCTTCCTGGCTATGATTTTCTCGTTCAAGCTGCAAGCGGTCTTATGAGCATAACTGGGGAAAACGATGGACCACCGCTCAAGGTGGGGGCAGCCCTTGTCGATATGATCTGTGGTCTTTATGCCACTACAGGTATTCTGGCTGCACTTCAGGCTCGCCACTCGACAAATGAAGGACAACTCCTTGAAGTGTCGTTAATGGACGCTGCCCTGTCCTCTCTTTTAAATCAAGGGTCTGCCTTCCTCAACGCTGGTAATATTCCCGAACGTCAAGGCAATCGTCACCCTTCAATCGTGCCTTATCAACTCTATAACGCAGCAGATGCTTCGATTGTCATTGCCGTTGGCAGTGACGGCATCTGGCGAAGATTGTGCGATGCTATGGACTTAACGTCTTTAAAAGATGATTCAAGATTTACCCAGAATTGCGATCGTGTTATTAACATCAACGAACTCAACGCAATACTCGCAAAGAAGTTTGGTGAACGACCAGCCAATCAATGGATTGACTTGCTCACAGCTGCTGGTGTGCCGGCTGGTTCTGTTAACAACGTGGAGCAAGGCTATGCGCTCGCTGAAAAGCTTGAAGCAGAACCAATCATCACGACTTTAAATGTCGAAGGTAACACAATCCGAACCGCGCGTTCACCTCTGCGTATGAGCGGAACTCCAGTCACAGTGCGAACAGCACCACCTATGCTAGGAGAGCATAACGCTGAGATTCGACATTGGCTGGAACAACAATAATCGTTTTGACTTGATCAACGTCGGTTGAGAATATTTGTCAATGCTATGAATCGGCCAACACGAGCAGGCGCTATATCAAGGCTCTTTGCTAGTTCAAGCAAATTTTTTACATTTGCGGCTATCTTATTCTCTGTAAGAGTTTTTGAGTCGGTGACGTTCTTTCGAGTGATTACGTTTTCTTCTGGTGAAATAGTCGAGATCATTTCCACATAAGCGGCCATAATGCCACCAGAATTAGCAATAAAATCAGGTACCAGTGTAATTTTCTTTTCAAAAAGTCGCGTGCGCGCTTCTTCCGAACAAGGATTATTGGCTGCCTCGATCACGAATTTGGAGACGATGCGATCTACATTGTCGGCATTTATGACATTCTGAAATGCGCATGGAAAGAGCACATCTACTTTTTGGTAAAGGACTTCATCAAGACTCAATTTTTTGAATCCGCCTTCAGTTATTAAACGTTTCGCTGTCGGAAGATCGAAGCCGACTATACGCTCGCGAATTTCTGTAGGTAGGCCTTCAGGAAAATGATATGTTCCACCAATTAGAGGGTCTGCAATAAAGGTAACGGTGCCACCAAATTCAGTGAAGTACCTGACCACCGCAGCCCCCATCGCTCCTAAGCCTTGCACGGCAGCCGTGACTTCTGAAAGCGATTTTCCAGAAAATTCAACAGCTGTTTTTGCAGCGATTGCCACTCCGAGTCCTGCTATTCCTTCTTTGTCATAATCAGTGCCGCCCATATTTAGCGGTTTGCCAGTAAAGCAGCGCTTGGACTGAAGCTCATCACATGCCCAGATAGCATGCTTAGGACTGGCGCCTATGTCAAAACCGAAACCGCCGAAAATTCCGCCATTTTCCACTAATATAGGTTTTACGAGACTGACGAACCTTCTATATTTACGCTCGAAATCGGGCTCGTTAGGGTCAGCTTTTATAGCAGATTTGGCTCCGCCTAGTGGAAGACCTGCGGCAGCATTTTTTAAAGTCATAGAACGTGCGAGCATAACGACTTCAGATAATTCAACTGACTTGCTAATTCTGGTGCCACCTTTGCCACAACGTCCTAATGGCCCACCAAGACTCGCTAAAGTGTTGAAGACAACAACATAACCTTCAAGATCCAGCTCTGGATCTCGAACGGTGAGTTCTAACTCTGGCGGCATGTTCTCAAACGCTGATTCTAGCCGTTCCAGTTCAGCCTCGAACTCTTTCAGACTCATGCCCAAATCCATAGTCGATGATGTGTTTTTGCTCACGTTCACAATCTCCGCATATCTTTATACAGTCCAGTCAAGCGGTTACTGTATATCAAACACGAATCAAACGATCATATTGCCAGTTTAAATTTTTGCTCAGACAGACGTAGACTTTGAGAGACAACTTTATTCTTTCGTTCAACTTCAGCTGGCTGCTAAGCCGCCTAACAGAATATATTTCAATTCCAAGTATTCGTCGATTCCGTATTTCGAGCCTTCGCGACCGATACCAGACTCTTTTATTCCTCCAAAAGGGGAAACTTCATTGGACAGGATGCCTTCGTTGACGGCTACCATGCCATATTCAAGCTGTTCTGATAATCGCATCGCTCGACCTAGATCCTTTGTATAGACATAGGAAGCTAAGCCAAATTCAGTTGCATTAGCAATTTGAATCGCTTCCTCCTCAGTGTTAAATCGAAAAAGTGGAGCAATTGGCCCAAATGTTTCTTCTTTGGCGATTTGCATTGAAGAATTAGCATCGACCAAAATAGTTGGTTGGAAAAATGTTCCGCCCAAAGCATGTAGCCCACCGCCTGTGGTGATAGATGCACCTTTTGCTTGTGCGTCTTTGATATGAGCTTCCACTTTTGCAATTGCTGCTTCATTGATTAGAGGACCTTGTGTGACACCAAATTCGGTGCCATCTCCAACTTTCAATTCTTTTACTGCCGTAGCTAATCTATTCGCAAAACTCTCGTAAATCTCGTCTTGCACAAGAAATCGATTAACGCACACACAAGTTTGTCCGCTGTTTCTGAACTTAGCGCTGATTGCTCCTTTTACAGCGACGTCTAGGTCGGCATCAGCAAAAATTATGAATGGAGCATTGCCACCCAATTCCATCGACATCTTTTTCACAGTCTGAGCGCATTGAGACATGAGAATTTTACCCACTCGGGTAGATCCTGTAAACGACAGCTTGCGCACTAATGGATTTCCGGTCAGCTCGGAACCGACTTCGATTGGCCGATTTGTAGTGACCACGTTAAAAACACCGGCTGGAATTCCAGCCTCTTCGGCAAGCGCCGCCAGGGCAAGCGCGGATAATGGAGTCGCTTCGGCTGGTTTCACCACGATTGTGCATCCTGCTGCCAAAGCTGGTGCTACTTTCCTTGTGATCATGGCAAACGGAAAATTCCATGGCGTGATAGCCGCGCATACACCAACTGGTTGTTTTGTCACTAAAATACGTTGACCACGGTTAGGCGAGGGAATGATATCACCATAAGTGCGCTTTCCCTCTTCAGCGAACCACTCAAAAAATGTAGCACCATAGGCCACTTCCGAGCGCGCCTCAGCCAGCGGTTTTCCCTGCTCGCTAGTCAACAAAAGTGCAAGGTCTTCCTGATGAACCAAACTCAATTCATACCATTTTCTTAAAAGAGCCGCTCGCTCTTTGGCCGTACGTTCTTTCCATGGACTGAAAGCGGTATGAGCACATTCGATAGCCAGGCGAGCATCTGCAACATCCATGTTCGGAACATTAGCTAGAAGCTGACCATTGGCGGGGTTCCTGACAGGGAATTGCAGCTTGCTGGTAGCCGTTATCCATTGACCATTGATATAAGCCGTATTTCGCAGCAGTGATTGATTCTTGAGCTTTGGTAGAAGCCAGCTTTGTTCACCATAAGTTACAGTCATAATTTGGCCATCCCACTTCGCTGCCAGGTGTCGAGACGATTTGATATTGATAGTCGTACTCGATGGTCACCCAGTTGTAATGCATTTTGTTCAATTGAAAGATCAGAACTCAGCGTTTGCTGTGTTTTGATAGCATTGAAGAGTTTAAATAATCACTTACATACTGCAATGGCTTTGATTTCGATAAAATTATTGCCAGGCAACCCTGCAACCTGCACAGTAGTGCGGGCCGGTGGATCTACAAAATCAAAATACTTGGCATAGACACGATTATATTCTGAAAAATCGGACATACTTTTTAGAAAGACACTTACATCTACCAAATCCTGCATTGTGCAACCAGATTGCTCTAGAACGTATTTCAAATTTTCTAAAACCGCTTTCGTTTGCACAGCAATGTCATAAGAGCTGACTTTTCCAGTGGCATCTAAAGTCACGCCAGCTTCTTTGCCAGTTTTGGCGTCCCTTGCCCCCTGACCGGCAATAAACAACAGGCCGGCGGCCTTGACTGCATGTGAATATGCTCCCAGTGGCGCCGGTGCGTCACCTTTGAGCTGAATTGCCTGTTTTGAAGAACTAACATCTTGAGTAGTCATTGCAATCTTCATCCTATCTACTGGGACAAACGTATTAAAGCGTGAGCATGGCAACGACTATGATAACCGCAAGCTTGCCCGATTTAATTAAAGTATGTTTTGCTTGGCTAAAACACAGCTTTAGTTTACTGACATAACTGAGGAAGCTGACAGCTGTCAAAGGTCTAAGCAGTCGCTCTAAGAACACCGAGGATAAAGCCTATTGGTGTGAAGAGAAAGCTTGCAATGTTGAGCAGTGCGCCGAAAAAATCTTGACCAGTTGTTAGGGCTGAAAACGCTTGCATAGACAACATTGGCAGTACCCACGCTAGCGGCGTAAAACTCATGCCAAAGAGAATGCCAAAAACAATAATCGTCGTGACATTGCCTCGAATTCTATAATCTATGACTTTCGCCAATTGCTGACCGGCAAATACTCCAAGAAAGAAGCAAATTATGCAGCTAATGTATGGCACGTTGATAAAAGGCATTAACCAGGCCGCGCCAAATCCCAGGGCCGCACAGACGGCGAATGTTCGAATCGAAAGCATTCGTACCGACGTGCTCTGTGGCTTATTCGACAAACCAACACAAGCCTTGCACCGAAATCCGACCGGACATTGCACCATGCATTGACCGCAAATCGGCTTGTTGCATTCAACGCACGTTAAGCGTGATTCTGCGTGAGAGCAACTGGCAACCAAGCTTCATCCTCTCGACATATCAGGATTACTGGCTCGAAGCGATTGTTGTGGTCTTTCCAGGCAGCGAAGCTGTGTAGTTCGTGTCAGCAACGGTGACGGTGCGTACTGAAACCACAAATGGATGGTTGCGGTCTTCACCCACTGCCCAGACTGCGAAATAATACTGACCGGGTGCCCATTTGGAAGTGTTGACTTCAAGAGCAAACTCTTCGCCGTCGCGTGTGTTTTTAACTGCTACTTTGGCTGGTGAAGGGTATGGAGGTGGGAAGAAAGTCGTCACGCGATTGCTTGGCAGTCCATAAGACGCAGGAATGTTTAATTGGGCCATAGTCATTGACTGGGGGATGGTGCCCAGCGATATATCAACATTGAATAATTTGAAACCTTTTTGCAAACGCCCTTGAAATCCAATTTTTTGACCAGGCATAGCTTTGTTTGGAATTGGTTGAAATTCGCCGTACTTATTGATGAATTCTTGATCCGATGTGATGCGAACTCCACGGTCTCCAGCGTGCGCTTTGCTCAAACCAAGACCAACAGATGTGTGAGCAGGATCGAGAATGTTGCGACGATGACCATCGTTAGGAGCCACTTCATTGAAATACAGTGACTCAAGACGTTCGATTTCGCTGCGTTTGAAGGTTGGTTGAGCGTCAACTGGAACAGTAACTGCTACTGCGTGAGGATGGTAATCACCGACTGTATGAATGTCTACATTTTCCATTGTGTAGTCAGTGCCACCAGCACCTGTATAGCGCTCGATTGGGTTGGCACCGGATTGATCGTAGTGGCTGAGATAGCCCTTTGTAGCCATATCGTCGCTGTGTGTTTGTGCAGCACGACCAGCAATTTCGTCAATAACCACGGCTTTCAATCCCATCGAAGCGCGGTCACGATTAATCAAAGAGAGCATATAGTGGCGGGCGTCTGCGAGATTAAGGTTATCAGACTCAGTCACCGCTGCTGGTGCTTGAGCAACAGAAGGAGCCGCAGGCTGGACCAGTGGTGCATTCATTGCTACAGTCGTTTGCAAGTCGTGCACTGACTTATAGGAAGATGCTGCGACAGAGAGCATCGAGTTTATAGTAAGCGCAACAAAGCATGACTGAACCAGCCAGAAGTTTCTCATGGGAAACAGGCTCCGATAAATTATGAAGAGGTGGTAGATGTCTGTGCCTATTTCATACCCAGGTGAGGGATGTTTATCTCACATGGCTGGGTATTCATCGGCAACTGTATTTGCTTGTAGTCTGCAATACCTTCAGCTCAAATGAGGGATAGAACGCAAATGCTTTGGGTATATAACCGTTCTCACATTGAGACGTCGCATCGACATCGCCCATTCGAGTGGACAACACTGATTGAATGGGTGATTTTTGCTTAGAGGCTTAGAATAAGGCGCAGCACAACTGTTGCAGCAAATTAAGTGCAACAGCAAATGCAAAAAGAGCGCCCCGAAGGACGCTCTTTAATGTTCTAACTAATTGGCTGGTTTAATCGCCGATTATTTGATGATGCTGGCTACGACGCCTGCGCCTACGGTTCTGCCGCCTTCGCGGATAGCGAAACGCATTCCTTCTTCGATAGCTACAGGTTGAATCAATTCAACTTCCATAGCAACGTTGTCGCCAGGCATAACCATTTCCACACCGGCTGGCAGTGTGATGTTACCGGTAACGTCCGTTGTACGGATGTAGAACTGTGGTCTGTAACCAGGGAAGAATGGGGTGTGACGTCCACCTTCTTCTTTGCTCAAGATATAAACTTCAGCTTTGAAAGTTGTGTGTGGCTTGATTGAACCTGGTTTAGCAATAACTTGACCGCGTTCAATCATGGTCTTGTCGATACCGCGGAGCAATACGCCCACGTTGTCGCCAGCCATACCGGAGTCGAGGGTCTTCTGATACATTTCAACGCCTGTTACGGTCGTCTTGCGTGTATCTTGCAATCCAACGATTTCTACTTCTTCGCCGACTTTAACTTGTCCGCGTTCGATTCTGCCTGTAGCTACGGTTCCACGACCTGTGATCGAGAAAACGTCTTCTACTGCTAGCAAGAATGGTTTGTCAATTTCGCGAACTGGTGTTGGGATGTATTCATCAACAGCCTTAATCAAAGCAGTCAAATTAGCTTCTTCAACAGGATCGCCTTGCAAACCCTTCAATGCGGAACCGCGGATAAAAGGAATGTCGTCGCCTGGGAATTGATATTTGCTGAGCAACTCACGAGCTTCCATTTCGACGAGTTCCAATAATTCTGGATCGTCGACCATATCGCATTTGTTCAAGAACACAACGATATGTGGAACGCCTACCTGACGAGCGAGCAGAATATGTTCGCGGGTCTGGGGCATAGGACCGTCTGATGCGGAGATCACGAGAATAGCACCGTCCATCTGGGCAGCACCGGTAATCATGTTCTTGATGTAGTCAGCGTGTCCTGGGCAATCTACGTGACTGTAGTGACGGGCAGCGGTTTCATATTCAACGTGAGCGGTGTTGATTGTAATACCACGAGCCTTTTCTTCTGGGGCGGCATCGATTTCGTCATACTTTTTAGCTTTGGCTTGGCCTGTTTTAGCTAAAAAAGTGGTGATCGCTGCGGTGAGTGTTGTCTTACCGTGGTCAACGTGCCCGATCGTGCCGACGTTCACGTTTGGTTTGTTTCTTTCGAACTTCTGGCGGGCCATCCTCTCACTTCTCCTTCAATAATTACTTACTTGTTTATGCATCCTGTCCTAAACTAACCGTGTACTCTGGATCGTGGCTTTCGAGCTGAATTCCACTGCAAAAATTAAGCCTTGGGTAAATGGAGCCCTTGACGAGAATCGAACTCGTGACCTCCCCCTTACCAAGGGGGTGCTCTACCGCTAAGCTACAAGGGCCCGGTTTCCCAAAGTTATTTCGCTCGCTTTTTGCAGTCGAAACCTCCAGAGACTTTGATTTGATCATGGTCATTGTTGTCTTTTTGATCTCTTTGGTTATTAGATCGGTCAGTCTTTTCAGACTGTTTTTCTTCCAGAAGTCCTGTCTGGAAAAAAAATGGTGGGCAGAACTGGATTCGAACCAGTGTAAGCTTTCGCTAGCAAATTTACAGTCTGCCTCCTTTAGCCACTCGGACATCTGCCCACAAGCCGATGATGGGATTCGAACCCGCAACCTACGGTTTACAAAACCGTTGCTCTACCATTGAGCTACATCGGCACGAAAATGCACGCAGCTATGCGTGAAGGGCAATAATATCGGATCGCTTTAAACGGTGTCAAATAACGCGACCATCAAGGTTTGAACAAATGATACACAAACTCAAAAAAAGGTTTTCAAGTCGTTTTTGAATTTACGAATTATCCCTTCTTTTGGGCACCTTGCATCTTAGCCTGATTCGTCAAACGTTGTCGCACTATTTCGTAAAAAACAACACCGGCGGCAACAGAGGCATTGAGCGATTCCGTCGCTCCAAGCATGGGAATCTTCAAAAGCATGTCGCAATTTTTCTCAACAAGGCGACCCATTCCGGCGCCTTCGCTACCAATGACAACAGCCAGCGGTCGCTTGAGATCCACTTGAAAATGCAATTCGCGAGCATCTAACGAAAGACCGGCAATCCAGAAACCGTAGTCCTTCAGTTTGGTCAAAGTGTTCGTGATGTTCTGAATTCTCACGATTGGAAGCGTGGCAAGCGCACCAGCGCTAGTCTTGGCCACAGTCCCTGTGATGCCGGCAGAGCGTCTGCCCGGCAATAGCAATGCTTTCAAACCAGCAGCCTCAGCCACTCTCACAATTGCGCCCAGGTTGTGTGGATCCTCAATACCATCAAGAACGGCTAAACAGAAGGTATCGAAAGGATCGACTCCACCCTTTTTCTGCACTTTCTCTCGTTCAACCGTCAAATTATCGAGAAAATCTTCGAGAGCAAGAAATTCGG
>Ga0182030_10009843_pt1 | contig 19514 bp, 20 predicted proteins | sample 812S3MmetaG_FD_121299 | JGI IMG/M metagenome (GOLD analysis project Ga0182030, IMG submission 121299) | Permafrost microbial communities from Stordalen Mire, Sweden - 812S3M metaG (Illumina Assembly) | ecosystem: Environmental > Terrestrial > Soil > Wetlands > Permafrost | place: Sweden... | reverse complement strand
GTCACTAACATCTTACGACTATTACTTGGAAAATTTTAATGCCGTTTTTTAATGTCTAATTGGTATTAAGCCCGTCGTCCCGATAGCTATCGGGATTAACGGGACCGATGGTACTGCACAATCCCGAAAGCATTCAGGACGGCAGAGCAGGTAGCTGCCATATTCTTTTAAAAAGTCCCAATCCTCAAAAAAGGTTGGGACTTTTTTTATGCCCCACTCCCAATAGAGAAACAAAGCCCGTCCTTACACTGGCTATCAGGACTAGCGGGACGACAATTTCTATGTTTTATTCCGTTAACTTTGGCGACTGATAGAAAATACTATGCTTCATTTTGAACGATTTACGCTGGGGAATAGATTAAGGGTGCTTGTACATATCGACAATGCTACCCCAATGGCGGCCATGAATATACTTTATGATGTGGGTGCACGTGATGAGATGCCTGATCGTACGGGTTTTGCACATTTGTTTGAGCATCTAATGTTTGGCGGAAGCGTGAATATACCGGAATATGATGAGCCACTGCAAATGGCAGGCGGCGAAAATAATGCCTATACCACTAACGATATTACTAATTACCATGTGCAGTTGCCGTTAAAAAATTTAGAAACAGCATTTTGGTTAGAGAGTGATCGCATGTTGTCGCTTGCATTCAGTGAAAAAAGTCTGGATGTGCAGCGTAAGGTAGTAAGCGAAGAGTTTAAGGAGCATTACCTGAATAAACCGTATGGCGATGCCTGGCACCAGCTTAGGTTACTGGCTTATAAGAAACACCCTTATCAATGGCCCACGATTGGTAAGGATCTGAAACAAATAGAAGATGCGCACCTGGATGAGGTAAAAGCTTTCTTTTTCCAGCATTACCGCCCAGTAAATGCTATAATGTGTGTGGCGGGAAACGTAACCGTGGAGCAAGTGAGGGAGCTTTCTGAAAAGTGGTTTGGGAATATTCCTGAGGGGGAAAAGTATGTACGCCAGTTGCCAATAGAGCCAAAGCAGGAGGAAGACCGAACCCAAACAGTATATGCCGATGTGCCAATAGATGCACTATATAAATGCTGGCACATGAGCGGACGCCTGAATGCTCCATACTACGCCGCAGACCTGATCACTGAAATAATGGGGAGCGGGTCTTCGTCGCGATTGTACCAGCGGTTGGTAAAAGAACAGCAATTGTTTAGCAATATCAATTGCTATCACACAGGTAGCCTTGACCCCGGATTGCTGGTTATTGAAGGGAAAATACGCGAAGGCAAAAGCATAGAAGACGCGGACGCAGCGGTAGAGAATGAGTTAGCACATTTGATGGCAGATGGAGTGACCGACAGCGAGCTGCAAAAGGCTAAAAATAAAATTGAGGCAATGATCGCATTTGAAGATATGAGCCTGCTGAGCCGGGCGAATAACCTCGCATTTTATGAGCTTATGGGAGATGCACAACTGATAAACGGCGAGTGGGACAAATACCAGGGGGTAACAACGGCTTTCCTGCAGGAAACTGCAAAAGATATTTTCAGGGGAGGGAATACTAATACGCTGTTTTATAAGAAGAAAGAGCAACAAGTAATAGCATAGATTTAACTCAGGTTTTGGGGCGCGATATATAAAAGTGCGGAAATTTGCATTTGGTTTAATAAATGAATATGCTACATAAAACAAAGATTGTTGCTACAGTAGGACCGGCATGCAATACTTACGAAAAACTTTTGGCGCTGGTAAATGAAGGCGTTAATGTGTTCAGGCTTAATTTTTCTCATGGTACCCATGACCAACACCTGGCGGTGATGGATCACATAAAAAACATCAATGCTACTTTCCAATTCAATATTGCGATACTGGCAGACCTGCAGGGGCCTAAGCTACGTGTGGGCGACATACAGGACAATGCGCTTAACTTAAAAAAAGGCGATACTTTTTACTTCACGAATGAGAAGTGTATAGGTACGCTGGAGCATATTTATATCTCGTACCCTGCGTTTCACCAGGATGTGAGAATAGGGGAAAAGATATTGCTGGATGATGGCAAAATTGAAGTATTGGTAAAGGAAATAGGCACCGACAACCGGGTGAAAGTAGAGGTGCTGACGCCGGGAATCCTATCCTCAAAAAAAGGTGTAAACCTGCCGGATACCAAAATATCGTTGCCCTCCTTATCTGAAAAAGACCTTGATGACCTGGATTTTATCATTGGCCAGAACGTAGACTGGGTGGCGCTTTCTTTCGTGCGCAGGCCTGAAGATGTGCTGCAATTACGAGATATCTTAAAGAGTAAAAATAGCGGGGCAAAGATCATTGCTAAAATTGAAAAACCAGAAGCCCTGGAACATCTGCGTGAAATTATTCTTGCCACGGATGCAGTAATGGTTGCGAGAGGAGACCTAGGTGTAGAGCTGCCATTAGAGCAAGTGCCCATGATCCAGAAGAACATCGTACGGAAATGTATTCATCGCGCTAAGCCGGTGATCATAGCTACGCAGATGATGGAGAGCATGATAGACCGCACACGGCCGAACCGCAGTGAAATAACAGATGTTGCCAATGCTGTGATGGAAGGCGCCGACGCCCTGATGCTTAGCGGTGAAACGGCTATGGGCCAGTACCCTGAGCTGGTAATACATACGATGGTAAGTATTATAAAAGAAGTGGAAAAAGAAAGCACAGTCTATAACCGTAACCTAATACCTCAGGAGCACTCGCCATCATTTCTCAGTGATGCGCTTTGCTATAATGCCTGCGGAATAGCTAAAGACATTAGTGCCAATGCGCTGATAGGGATGACGCAATCCGGCTATACAGGCTTTATGCTTTCCAGCTTCAGGCCACAGTCGCCCATATTTGTATTTACGAAGACACAAACGCTTGTAAACCAACTGAGCCTTAGCTGGGGTGTGCAGGCATTCTTCTACGACAAGGAAAAAAGCATTGATGACATGATTGCAGACCAGGTTTCTTTCTTAAAAGAAAACGGCCACCTGAAAACAGGGGATGTGGTAGTAAATACCGGAAGTACGCCCGTGCAGGAACACTTGCCTACCAATATGCTGAAGATAACGAAGGTGCTGTAGCGGCTGGTTTTATTTAGCTTTGCCTGATAAATGTGTGTGGAGTGAAAATAAAATATGCAATTTTTATTTTATTATTGTTAGCTGCGCTGTCGTCTGCAAACGCACAAGAGATTTCTTTTAAAGATACTGTCGCAGCGTACAATACCGACCGGTTAAAAATAAATAAAACAGGAATGGAAGTGCTTGGTTCCTGGGGCATTATAAACATAGCGGGCGGGGGCATAGGCTATTTTGCAGCAAAGCAGGATGAGTGGAAATACTTTAATGAAATGAATGTGCTGTGGGGGGTGGTAAATACCGGGATAGCTGCTATTGGCCTTGGAGGAGTAAGAAAAGAAATGGCTAAAAGTATGACTTATAAGCAGGCCTACGACCGCTACGTTGCCAATAAAAAGCTATACCTCGTCAACGCAGGGCTTGACGTGTTGTATATAGGTGCAGGCGTTGGTTTGGCAGCTTATAGTAACTCAGCAAAAAATAATGAACCAATCTACATAGGCTTTGGGAAATCATTTGTAGTACAGGGCGTATTCCTACTGTTATTCGATAATGTTATGTTTGCCACGCACCAAAGCGCTAATAGTAAGTGGTACCGGTTGATGGATGAAATCCGTATTACTAATAATGGGCTGGGGTATAGCTGTACTTTTTAGTATTTTCTTTGCTGGTACTATTTCCTAACATACTTTTGAGGTTTTACATTTTACCTTTAACTTTAGGTATGCAATACACCGACCGCCTTGAAACAGCCCGCCTGATTACCCGATTTCTTACACCAGATGATGCCGCAGTATGGGTAGAGTATTGCAGTGACCCAGTGGCTACAAGATTCACCGCTATGGAGGGTAAAACACCGGAGGAAATGGCGCAGGAAGGAATTGCCCTTTCATTAAAAAGGTATAAGGAGAATAGTTTTGGCCTGCAGGCGCTCATAAGCAAAGAAACAGGGGCGTTCATTGGCAAGTCTGGCTTGTTGCTGCAGGAAGTGAATGGTGAAAATGAAATAGAAGTGGGCTATCATTTATTACCCAAGTACTGGGGTAAGGGCTATGCCTCCGAGGCCGCGCAGAAATTCAGGGATTATGCATTTGAAAGGCATTTAACGGATTCTGTGGTGTCTATAATCCACGCTCATAATATGCCATCTAAAAAAGTAGCTGTGCGTAACGGCATGAAATTAGTGGACCCGAATGCCATTTTCAGGGGTAAAGAGTACGAACTGTTTCGCATCACGCGTAAAGAATGGGAAGAGCAGAAGACGTTTTATTGGAGCTCATTGTTTTCTCATTCTTTTTAACCCGGAATCATTCGGCATTTTTTGGCGCAATCAGGGAATACACAGCTGAATCCAGGAATTTTCCCTGCCAGAAAAAATCTTCCCGGAAGTAAGCTTCCCGTATAAAATTATTCCGTTCCAGCAACTTTATAGAAGCACTGTTACCTGGATTTACAATAGCTTCGACCGAGTGTAGCCCCATGGAAGAAAACCCGTAGTAGAGCACTGCTTGTAGTGCCTCGGTCATGATCCCTCTTCCATAATGCTCAGGGTGCATGACATAGCCCACCTCTGCCCGATAATGCTCTTTGATAATCCTGTGAAAACTAATATGCCCTATGAGCTTTGGTTCATTTTTTAGCGTCATGGCCCAGGAAATGCCTTCATTGCCATCTATCATGTCATTTACCTTTTGGATAAACGGTTTGATTTCTTCCAGCGATGCGGGGCGCGGCCGGTCTATATATTGCATAACCCCTTCGTCACTGCGCAGGAAGAAAAGTTCACTTGCATCATTATCGGTAATTCGCCTGAGCGTTAATCGCTCAGTGTTTAAAACAGGGAATGGAGAGTTAACTATATGTAGCATACCATAAAAATACAATATGCTAAATTAGGACGGCCAAAAAAATATTCGCGACTAAAGAAATGACTATTTTTGTACTCAAAAAGAACATAGTTATGCAGTCTCGACTACTTGTATTAATCCTTGTTTTGTTCCCACTTCTTTCATTTGCACAAAATGGCGGTGTCTCATTTGGCGTCATTAGTACGCCAACTCAAGCACCAAATGGAGGTGCTGCCCAGCCGAATACAAATACTGGTAAAGGCACAGGTAGTGAGGCTGACAACACTCCGGATCAACAACCAGCCGCTTGCACGTCTGCCATGGGCATGAACAACTTTAAATCAGCAAAACAAACTGTGGCAAAAGCAAATTACGAAGAATCTAAATTGGCTGCCGCCAAAGCAATAATGACATCTGATTGCCTATCAACCGAGCAAGTGATGCAGATCTGCAAATTGTTTGGTTTTGAGCAAACAAAGCTTGACTTTGCTAAATTCGCCTATTCAAAAACAACTGACCGGGGCAATTATTCTAAGGTAGTGTCGATATTGACCATCGCAGCCAGCAAAAAAAGTTTGACCGATTTTATCAGTAACGGCGGCAAATAACCCCATTTACGCAAGTGATGTTATTATAATTTCCGAAAATTGCTGATTTTTTATCTCTTTATTGTCTCGTTATACTTCGGAGGCATGAAATTATGATATTGTTAGGATTAGGATTTTAACCTTTGCGGGCAATCGTGGTCAAACGAGTGTAATATCAGGACGTGGCGTCAGGTAATGAGGTGGGACACATGCAGCAATAATAAAACGCATTACTTGAAAATCGCAATAAGGATAACTATAATATTGTGTTGTTTGTTTACTTCATTTGCCGGTTTTGCGCAAAATGGGAAACATGCTGTACCCATCATTATTAATGATTCTATTGACGCTGCAAAAAGGTGTCTCGTGGATACCACGAACCAGCTTGACGTAATAGATGTAGTTAGAAAAATATTGAACAAAAATGTTTGCGCCCGCGTGGACACCGGTGAGGTAAAGTCTAAAAAATTGCGCATTTCCGTAGTGCCTGCAGCGGGATATACCTTGCAAACAAACCTAGCAGGATTGGTGGCTGCCAATGCAGCTTTTTACACTAATCCTGATGCCAATGCATCTACCTTGCTTACCAGTATTACATATACAGTACAGAACCAAATTATACTGCCTTTCCAAACGAGCTTTTGGACGAAGTCAAACAAGTATAATATTGTCGTTGACTGGAGATACCTTTATTTCCCATCGTATACTTATGGCCTTGGTGACTATACATCTCTGAGCAATGGTTACCTGATCAATTATTCAACCATTCACCTGCACCAAGCCGTGCTTAGAAAATTCTGGGATAATATGTATGTTGGCCTTGGGTATAACCTCGATTATTACTGGAATCTTAGAGAGACAAAGCCCCCGGGAAACCAACCTACTGATTTGGAAACTTACGGTTATTTTCCGACAGAGTTTGCATCAGGATTTACATTCAATTTTTTATACGATACAAGAACCAACCCGATCAATCCTGAAAAAGGGAATTTCGTGAACATTATCTACCGACCCAATCTAACGATTTTTGGAAACACCGAAACCTGGCGGTCATTGGTGATAGATCTGAGGAAGTATATCCCACTTACTTTTGGTGGTAACAATACTAATGTGCTTGCATTCTGGAGCTACGAATGGCTTACGCTCAGTGGCACACCTCCCTATCTTATGCTGCCCAATACTGGTGGAGACCCATACAGCAATACCGGCAGAGGATACATACAAGGCCGGTTCAGGGGCAACAATATGGCCTACTTAGAGGGTGAATACCGTTTCAAGCTCACGAACAATGGACTATTAGGAGGAGTGGTATTTGCAAATGGAGAATCATTTACAGACCCTTTGCGGTCGCCTAATAAGTTTGAAACCATAGAACCAGGCTATGGGGCTGGTATCAGGATCAAATTCAACAAATTCTCAAAGACCAATGTTGCACTGGATTATGGCTTTGGTACCGGTGGGTCAGGCGGCCTGTTTGTGAATGTTGGGGAAGTATTTTAACCTTGTTAAAGTGCCTTGCCTATTCTATTTTTATCAGGTCTGATTTGGGTATCAAGGCTTTGTTTAACCGTATTCTTTTGGCCACAGTAACACGAAAATTGCCGGTATTTACTTCCTGCCAGGTGCCGGGCTCTATGGAATTATCCTCAGTAACCAAGCGAATGTAAGTAACCCCTGCAAAATATTTATCTGAGTTATAGCCTGCTGCAAGCTGTACCGAAAAATTAAAACCGGCGCCGGTCTTTTGAACTGATTCGTCTGCAATAGTGGTAAGCGTTGCGCTGTTTACTCCTACCCCGGCGCTTAAAATTTCTGTAAAGAAAAAAAGTTTTTTGATCACGAGCGTATAAGCATACCCGCCATTAATGCCAATACCGGTATTATGTGTGGCACTAAAATGATAGTTATTAAAAAAATTAGCATAGCTAATATTCACAGGGGTTAATGCCGAATCTCCGTTTACATCAGTATGGTATATACCACCGCCTAAAAGAAATGACCCGGCGCTTTTTTTCTGGCGCTCATTCTGATAAAATGGCGCATTGTAGGAAAACTGTTTGTCGTTAAAGACATACTGAACCCCGACGCTTAAATTTCTTGTAGCAATGTCCGGCCTTTTTTCTACCTCATCATGCTGGTAATTATTTTGGGTGGCACCGGAATTGGAAAGATAGTAGCCATGGTAAAACTGTGCATAAAGATCTACTATGAACCTGTGTACATAAATATGCGGCTGTAGGTCCAGAGCCTTTGTTTTGCCATATTCACTCGTATTCTTTCCGGCATCGGGGATATAAACGCCTGCGTTAATACTGATAAACCTGTAGTTGAAACCAATTCCGAAAACATTGTGGTCATTAGGCTTGTATACTAATTTGTTATGACCATCAATGAATTTAAAATTATTAAATTTTGTAGATTCGTATAAGCGCAAAACAAGATGCCTGCGGTAGAACTCCCTTATGAACGCAGTGTCTTTATTAGCATGGCGGATGAGGATAGTCGTTTGCCCATGGGCAATCGTGAAATGGAAAACTATAAGGATACAGAGTAGTATTCTTTTCAATATTGCCATGTTGGTTTAAAAATATGAAGTTAATGAGTATCAGGCAACTTTCATGCCAGTAAGTGATATGTAATTCATCAGTATTCCCAAATAAGTAATCATTTATATTTTAACGCTCAAGATATAAAATATGATTCATTTTTCCAATATTTCAAAGAACTTTGAGAACACATCCATTTGGATAGTATTTAAAGCGTTGCCTTTTTTGGCATATTTCTTGTCTTACAAGCGTAATATTCTGCACATTTTGGCAATGAAAACGGGTACTTTAAATACAAACTAACTGATTTGCATGGTAGAAACTGAAGCTTTTCATGACATTTGCGCGGCAATCTGCATTAAATAAATTTGAATTACTTTTTATAGTGTTGATTATAAATACTTTTCAAAGTAGTTTTAAAAAAATCATGACTTTTGTTGATTTATTCAAAAATTACAGGGCATTTAAAATACAATTCTACGAGTATCTCTTGTTTAGCATATGCCGAAATAAGCATGATCTTGCTGAGATATGTGTTTTAGTTGAAATCGAAATATAAATTTAGGGCCTTTTAGTCTTATTTGGGTGTTGCTACCAGTAGTAAATTTTTTTGACGACTGTGTGTACGAGATTTCTCAAATAATCCTATTTTACGACAATGGAGGGCCAGAAAAATTTAAAGCAATTTCTTGACGCAAAAGTGGTGCTGTACAATCAGCCTTCTTTCATTGATAAAGACCCTATTATTATACCGCACTCTTTTCCGAAAAAGCAGGACATAGAAATAGCAGGGTTATTTGCAGCGGTGCTTGCGTGGGGCAACCGGACCACCATCATCAATAACTGCCGCAAGCTAATGGGGTGGATGGATAACAGCCCTTATGATTTTATTGTGCATCACCAGGAAACTGATTTAAAAGCATTCGTCCATTTTGCCCACCGTACCTTTAATGCCACAGACTTGCTTTATTTCATTGCTTTTCTACGGCATCATTATGGACATTATTCTTCTCTTGAGGATGCCTTTGTGCCACGCAGGAAGTATGCCGGGGATAATGTGGAGGCAGCGCTCATTCATTTTCATCACTACTTTTTTTCACTAGAGCATCCCGAACGCACGCACAAACATATAGCAACGCCGGAGCGCAACTCAGCCTGCAAACGCCTGAATATGTAAGTACGGGTGATTAAGGTAGTAATTAGTTTACCCTGTTTGTTACCTTTGTTAGATTAATGGACGGCACAGTGATACCAATAGATGATGAGATCAAAACTTTCTTAGAGGAGAAGGTATCACAATATAATACGCCAAGTTTTATTGAGAATGACCCTATTAGCATACCTCATCGCTACGCATTAAAAGAAGATATTGAGATAGCTGGTTTTTTAGCCGCTACCATTTCCTGGGGTAATCGAAAAATCATTGTAAAAAATGGGCATCGAATGCTTGATTTGCTGGGAGAATCACCTTATGATTATGTGATGTCCCATAGTGCAAAGCAGTTAGATCGGCTCAATGGTTTCGTTCATCGCACATTTAGTGATGTGGACTATAAGTACTTTATAAAAGCCTTGAAGCATATTTATCGTAAACACGGCGGCTTAGAAACAATATTTAACCGGTATGGTACAAAAGATTCTCTCCAACCAGCTATTCACCAGTTAAAAGAAATCTTCTTTGAGAACCCTCATCCTCAAAGAACAACTAAACATGTATCTGACCCATTTGCCGGTTCAGCTGCAAAAAAGATAAATATGTTTTTACGATGGGTCGTACGAAGTGACAAGCGGGGCGTTGACTTAGGTATTTGGAATACAATAAAACCTTCGCAACTGTCTTGCCCATTGGACGTACACTCTGGTAATGTCGCAAGAAAATTAGGACTTTTAATCAGGAAGCAAAACGATGCAAAAGCGGTATTAGAATTGGACTATAATCTAAGGCTGTTTGATAGTAAAGACCCAGTTAAATATGATTTTGCTCTTTTCGGCTTAGGTATCAATGAGAAATTTTAGGAAATGCCCCTTATTAATTTCAACCAGGCTTTGAATGTTATCAATTATCTGCTTAGGAGGTCTGGCTACACTATCGTTAATAAAATGTGTCATAAATCCCTCAACGATTTTATTACCCTTGCGATTGTTGAAGATCAGGATACTTGATGTCAGAATAGAAACCAGCCCAATGGCAAACCATTTTATCAACTGAATCAATATTTATTGTTCTTCGTTTTCTTCATCCGGTTCAGGCAGCTCCAGTATTTTAATTGATTGAATGGCGTTGCCAGCAATTCCCTTTATTGTGTGATACATGTGATTAGTATTAAGAAGTACCTTCTTAATTTGCATTTCACGCTTTTTCCAATGACCCTGGATTGATCTTTTCTCAGCTATTAAATCAGCTTGCATTTGGGTAAATCCTTCAACGATAGCTTCAACTTGTAGCCTAAACTCATTACTGGTAAGAAAGTCATAAAGCATGATCATTTTTTCGCCTTTATTCTCCTGTGACGATATCACCGTACTCAATTGAATTATACCGTCCCTCAACACAAAACATAAACCCTTAAATTCCTCAAATGAACATACCCATATTCCTTCAACCATACCCATTCTCTCCATCCCTTTTGGGTACGCCTCCGTTACAAGAACACCGATATTAGCACCCTTTTCACGTATGTCATTTTTGAATTTTTCAATCCACTTTCCGCCGAACTCCTTGGTGCGTTTGCTTTCATAATAAATATTTCCACAGTTTTGCCTTTGGTGGGTATGCACCGTTTGAATGCAGTCAGCTCCTCTTTCACCCTTTTTGATTTCGGTAATTGTATCCAATGGAAACAGATTCGAGAGCCATTCCTCTATCCCAAGTTCCTGAACCTCTCCCTGCAACTGCATACTACCTTGTTCTTGTTTGCGACTCATCTCATCAGTAAGCCTTTTTTGATCATCAAGTTGCTTCTGGAGTTCCTTTAATTTTAACTCGTTTTTTTCATGTTCCTGTTTTCTTATTTTTTCTCCCACTTCTACAATTTGTTGATTTAGTTTTACTTCCGCTTCCGCCTCTATGGCACCCTTAAGTTCATTTTTCTCACGCTTTATTTTTTCGATCTCACCCTTAGCTTTGTTCAGTTCCTTAACCTGTTCCGATTTTTCATTAAGCTCCTTCTCCAACAAGGCAAACCGTTCGGAATTTTCGTCGGTGAGCTTGGTTTTTAATTGTTTTTCCAACAGGCTTTTTTCAGCTTTCAGCTTTGTCGACACCATATCGGCAACAAGTTGATCCTGTTGCTTTTGCTTTTCCTCCAACTCTGACTTTTGTTTCTGAATAGCATCAGCTTTATCCTGGTATTTCTTTTTCTCTGCTGCGATATCGTTAGCAAATTTCTGTTTATATTCCTCATCCAATTGATGTGATAAAATACTGTTTACATCGATGTCCGTTCCGCATTTAGGACACGTAATTTTTGTAGTGTTCATCTGTAGTGTTTTTATATTATTTGTAATTGGTATTTAAATTTTTGGCGTGTCAGAGGTACGATTTATTTTGGTAATAGAAATAACAACGAATCCCGTGGGGCTTGTTTTTTTAAAATGAATTGATTATTATTGTAACGATCCAATAGAAAAACCAGGAGTAAATTCTTCTGGCGGTATAATAAACAGGGCGAAAAAAGCCCGCCTATAATAGAAATCTGCCGACCGGCTCCGACTAGGGCAGTGAATAAGAAATAACCGACACTTCGAGGCACATCATTCAGGGTAACCTGAACAGCAATTCTATTGCAAAATTTTGAAAACATAAGGGTAATAAGTATAGCCTGCTCATGGAAATTACCAGCTATTGAAGAGAATAATTAAATAAACAAATAAAATTAATATGAATTTAAAAACGACTTATAGAAAAGAAGGTAAACAGTTCACAAAGATCAGTCGAGACGTTACCACTAATAATGACCTATCAATTATTGAAATTGGGTTAATAACAAAACTACTTAGCTATACCGATGCCTTTGTAATCCACAAGGAAACTGAGCAAAGAACATCTGGTGTGGGTGAAATAGTTTATAAAAAAGCCTGGGCTAATCTGGAGAAAAAAGGTTTTATAGAATCAACCAAAACCCGTGATCAAGGTAAATATATCTATCATTATACCATATCCGACAGCCTTATGAACGAAGATACCACTAATGGTAAGCAGGAGATGGTTAAGCACCAACGGGAAACCATCGGTGATAATCAGGAGGTGGTAAATGGGCGCCGGTTAACGGGCGGCGATAACCTGGTGCTTAATAGAGAAGTAAGCATTATAGAATTAAATAATAAAGAATTAAGTAATAAAGAAGTAATAAAGGAAAAAGTAATCAATGTAGACGAAACTACATTAGCAGTTAATGATATTAATAAATTAAATAATTATAATATAATTGAAGAAACTACCGATATACTTTTGAAACATATTGATAATGATACGTCTATTTATGAGGGAAACTCATTAACGGCGGATGATAGTACAATTGGTAATTTCTCTATTGATGAGGAAGGAAAATTAAATTATCCTTCAATGGTTCTTGAACCTGCGTTAAAGCAGGTTCAAAATCAAGAAAAGGTTGAGAAAATTACTTTTTCTTCGGTACAAGACGAGGTTAAACATTTATTTAGAGAGTATGTTATTGACAATCGTATACATCCTTTTTTCATTGAAAGAGAAATTAATGAAATATATGAATTAGAAGAATTTGTATCAAATATAGATAATTGCACTGTTGGTTGTTGGTGGGAACTCATTCATAAGGTTATTAAACTTGAAAAATTTCATAATTCAAATCAACATAATTCAGTTTATAGTCAATTTAAAAGAAAGATTGATGAATATATTAAATTTAATGATATTGATAAAGAAGAAGCCTATAGTAGAACTAAAAATTTCCTTTTGGAACAACCTATTGATATTAACGCAAAAATGGTTACTAAGCAAATGTTTGATTATTTCTTAAACAAAAGTAAAATATATGCATTATCATCAAAATATAAATGAAGTAATGTAAAAATTTAAGTCAAAGAAAATATGATGTTGAGACCGCCGAAGATACTAAATAAAGCTGTTTCTAAATTTGAATATTATGTTAGATTAAAATGCGGTCAAGTCAAAGTTATTTAAATCTATGTGATCTAAGTCCTTCATCTTGACTACAAACCCATTTTCATCTAAGAGCCTTTCAAGTATAATATCAGTTGGGTTTTTGCCAGAGGCATCCATTGTGTAATAAAGTCCAATAACGCGTTTAGTAGTCGCTCCTCACCATCTGATAATTTTATTCTCACCAACTCATATTCTCAACAAATTTAATGCAACTTACACATTACTAAAGCTAAAGTTGAAATGATGGGTGGATAAATCATTTAAATTTATTAAGCCAAGCATTCCGGGAACTTCTCTTTCATATAAATAAATATTGCATCTCTAAATAAATCTGAGCGTTTACGGCACGTTATTGTAACCAATTTTTCCAGCCTTTTCTTCTCTAAACCATTGATTCTCAATCTAACAAAATCCTCTTTTTTCATCTTTTCCATATCCTATTCATTTTATATAAATATAGCCGTTTGTGTAAAAAAGTAAACCATAAAAAATATTTTTTCGAACACAGACTTTACTTTTTGTATCCCATATTTATTATTATCAAAAAAAAATATTATGAGAAAGTTTCACTTTACAATCGATCCGACGCCAAGGAACAAAAAACCAAAAAAATATGAATATGGCAAACTGAGAAATAAAGTTGTTATCCCGACAGGATGGACAGTGGATAATATCGTTACCTATACAAGCCCGCCGTATAGTTACAGTTTTGCACCAGCCATTTACAGTGGTTCAACAAGCAATAAGAATTGGGTTCTACAGGATAATTTGATGCTGGATTTTGATGGAGGTATCACCCCTGATGAGGTATACAATAAGTTCGCCGTGTTCGGTATCGTCCCAAGTGGGTACTACGAAACTTTCAGTTCAACCAAGGAGAACATCAGGTTCAGAGTGTTTCTACTATTGGACGAACCCATAACGAACAGAGATCTGGCGAAAACCATAAGAAAAGGACTGGTTGATGCTTTTTCCACCGCCGATAAGAGGTGCAAGGACGGGGCTCGAATATTTCTGGGGGGTATAAGAACTCATCTAAGTACGGCGACGACTATACCCATTCATAAATTAATTGAATTTATATCTATTAATGAGATTTCGAAGGATAAAGGAAAAACAAGAAAAATTGGTCAAAAACCTTTACTCCTTTATTCTCATTATAGCAATAATGTAAATTCTTCAAAACAATGCTTTTCTTCACTCGTAGACCCCGCCAAACGTTCTTATCTGGAGAAGGTAAGGAATAATGTCTTCGATTTTGAGGAATGCAGAAAGAAGGTAAAGATCCTAGATGACTTCCTCAACGGCGTATGGCTTGATTACCACAAGATCTTTGGTCTCGCCACCAATATGTACTGGGTACAGGGTGGTTTGAAGCTGATGAAAGAGACCATGGAACATTACAACAAAATCGGTGCTACAGAATATACCGAGAATAATTTCAGTGCCCTAACCTATGCTCGCCACTATGATTACCTCCCCGAATGGTTAAGCAACTTTTCCAACCATCCAGAGGATCACAAGTATACCAACCTAATATCGGCAGGTAAGAACATAAGGGGGTTGGTGGAGGTAATAACACCTGCTAACAAAATACCCTTACAACAGGCACAGGAACGCCTGGAAATAAGCTTTAAAGAAGTGATGGCAGCTAAGGATAAGAACATATACCTGGTTATAACAAGCACAGGGCTGGGTAAAACAAAACTACTTACCACGGTCACGGGTGCCACCATATGCGAACTTACCCACGACATGGTGGACGAATTTAAAGGCAGAATGATGGTTGATTATGTCGCCACGCCGAGAATGCCCAAATTCGAAAACAAAGACCTGAACAGAAAAATAACCTCCTCGCATCAGATGGGCTTATTCAATGACGTTATCAAGTTGCTCAAGAGCGTTGCCTTCTTTAGCAGCGAAGAAAAATATCTCAAGAGTGATAGAAAAAAAGCACAACAATACCTTGAGGAAATAACCAAAGCAAGAAACTCAGACAAGACAGTTATAACCACCCATGAAAGGGCGATTCTAAGCGATTTCAGGCACAATACGCTAATCTTTGATGAAGACCCTTTGCAATCCCTTATCGATAATAAAACGCTCGAAATTTCTGATCTAATGAGCCTGGAACACAGAGCCGGGAACATTGATCATTTCTCAGATATTATCGACGCCCTGAGAATTGCCGAACCAGGTGTGATATATGACAACGATCTACCCAAGATCGATATGGATAGCTTAGACGACCTGGTTTCATCTTGCCAAACAGAGACCAATGTTCTGCAATTTTTTAAATCTCACTTTTATGTAAAGGATGCACTGAACCCAAATGTGATTCACTACACAACGATGCGTAAGCTTCCTGAGGATAAAAAGGTGATCGTACTCTCTGCCACCGCCCAGGTTGAAATTTACCTTAAGCTCTACGGGGACAGGGTAAAGGTGATTGAGATTGAACAGGTGGAGAACATGGGTGAGGTAATTCAGGATTGTTCAAGATCCTATAGCAGGTCATCATTGGCGGGTTACGACCTTGATAAACTCAACGTGGAAATCGGTGATGACCCAACCATAACCTTTATGAAATATGCCAGCAAATTCAACACGGAACCAATGCCGATTCACTTTCATAACTGTCTTGGTTACGATTTCCTTAAGGGAAGAAACATAAACGTTCTCGGCACACCACACATTAACCCTATCGTATACCAGCTCTACGCCAAGGCAATGGGGTTAAGCCTTGAGGGAAGGGATCTGCAAATGGGAGACCAGCAGGTAACCTGGAAAGGCATTAGGTTCCCATTTAATGCCTGTAATGACCCTGAACTAAGGGATATTCAGCTATCATTGATCGAGGCTGAACTGGTGCAAGCGGTTGGTCGAGCAAGGACAATAAGGACTGATGCTAAGGTGATGGTTTATTCAAACTTCCCGCTAACAATAACAGATCGGTTTGTGGCATAAAAAATATTTTAAAAAAAAGTGTCCAGATGTGGTCTTTTGTGTTTCGCAGTACTATTTATACTAAAGGAATAAAATAAAAGACTTTAAAATGGGAAAAATGGGAAAAGTAAATTTAAAAGCATGGCAAGAAAAAATTAATGCTTTGTTTAGTGAAGAAGAGGTAAGAGACAGCCTGGTAAAATTCAGAGAAGAGGATATTGATAAGTTCGAATTATCCTTAGAAGAATGGACTAAAACCTACAAAAACAATATAGGAACAATGGATCTCGATACTCTAACAGAGTTGTTTAGGTACACCGTTAACCTAATGCGGGCTCATACTACCGATAAAAATAATCAATCAGCAGTTGAGGAAAATGCACAACACGTTGGGTTAAGGGTTAAAATATCCAACAGCTAATTACTATGGGGGATGCCTATTGGGTGCGTTTAAAATGCGCACCCTCTAAGCCGTCCATCCAACTATTTATTAAAAAACGAAATGATGATGATAGACAGAGAAGCAATAAAAGCGGAGCTGGCTCAAATCAGGCTTGATGTGGCGCAGTATTTGATGTACGATGAGAAGAACGCTGAGGAATATGGTGACCTGATTCAGATGGTTTCAGGTTTGCCAAAGGTGCCTGTGGACATGGAGATCTATAAGCACATTTTAAGAACGGTAATCGAATTAATGTTGAAATATGATGATCCCAATTTCAGCCGGGCGCATCTTAAAAAGATGTATTGTCGTCTACTATAGGCTGGCTTAAATGTAAAATTTCTTACGCACCGGACATGTTCATTAACGCTGGGAAATAAATGAGTAAAAACTACTACAGATCATTATATTCGTCGTCACAACACTTTGTAATGAAAATTTAGGGCACCATTAATCATTTAATTAGATCACTTAATTCAATGCCCAATCCCTTACATACTTCCAACAAGTAAACGAAAGAAGGATTGAAATTGCCTTTCTCGAATCGATGTATTGATTGTCTGTCTTTTCCTACTTTATTTGCAACCTCTTCGAGCGTTAAACCCTTTTCTTGGCGAATAAATTTAGCTTTTTCGCCAAGCTTAGTTAACTGTTTGCGCTGTTCTTTAGTTATCGGTGGCGGCATACCACCAATAATAAAAATGATGTTCAAAAAGATTGTCACCCTTAAGGTATACAAATACAAAAGTTATTTACTAACTTGCCGAGCCACTATTATTAATGATAAATCTATATTGTTAGTAATTAAGTGGAGAATTAGGTTAAAATTAATAAAAATGAAAAAAAATAAATTCTCCGCAGTTCTGTTACTATTTACATTTCTAACTTATCAGCACAAATGTTTTGCGCAGAATATATTTTATGGAATGACGAATAAAGGCGGGACGAATGGAACTGGTACTATTTTTACCTTTAACACTCTCACTGATAGTGAATCAGTGGTATGGAATTTCGGAAGTGGTACTGATGGTAACTCTCCATTTGGAGATTTAATTTTAAATCCATCCAATGATCTTTATTACGGAATGACTAATAAAGGCGGAACAAATGGAGCCGGTACAATTTTTACCTTTAATCCTCTCACTGATAGTGAATCAGTGGTATGGAATTTCGGTAGTGGTAATGATGGTAAATCGCCCTATGGGAATTTAGTATGGAATCCATTGTATAACCGATTTTATGGAATGACACACAGCGGTGGATCAAGAGGATATGGTACAATTTTTAGTTTTAATCCTGCGACAAATAATGAACTTATATTAGATAGTATTTTTGCTCTTTTTCCTGGTGATGATTCACTTTTTGCCCCATTGGGCAATTTGATATTCGACTCCTTAAACAACATTTGTTATGGGATGCTATATACTGGAGGAAATCTTGGATCTGGCGGAATAATAAGTTTTAAGTTAAGCACAAATACTATATCGAATGAATTTCTTTTCGATCAATTCGACGGTTTAAATCCAACTGGAGATTTAGTGTTGAATCCGTCCAATAACTTATATTACGGAATGACACTGCGCGGAGGAAATCTAACAATAGGCTCACCTGGCACTATTTTTAGCTTAAACCCAACCACATTTGCTATTTTAGACTGTTGGGACTTCTTCGGGTCACCAGACGGTGAAAATCCCAGCGGGAATTTAGTATGGAATCCATTGTATAACCGATTTTATGGAATGACCCCTAATGGTGGGGCAAACGGAACTGGTACAATTTTTACCTTTAACTCTCTCACTGATAGTGAATCAGTAGTATGGAATTTTGGAAGTGGTACTGACGGCAACTCACCTTATGGAAATTTAGTATGGGATTCTTCAAATAACTTATTCTATGGAATGAATTCTTAAGGGGGAACATATAATGGAGGAACAATTTGCAGTTTTGACCCTGCCACAAACACAGAATCAGTAGTCTGGAGATTCGGTGATGGCGATGATGGAGTTTATCCTCGCGGAGACTTAACTATATGTAATTTATGTTCTACGTCTGCGTCTGGCGTAAAAAACGCCACACAAAAAAGCTCCTCGATGAATGTTTATCCTAATCCTAATAACGGTAGTTTTATTATAGAAAGCATAATTAGCGACCCAAATAAAGTTCTTGTTATAGACAATATAATGGGTCAAAATGTCCTGAAACAAGAACTAAAAGTTAGTAGAAACGCAATCAATTTAACTACCCAACCTAACGGCATGTATATATATAAAGTCGTAAGTGCTAATAATGACTTAATTGAATACGGTAAAATTATTATAGAAAAATGATTCCCATACTTAAAGCGGTACTATTTCAATTTTGTTACCACTCATTTTGGTCGTTTTAATATTGATGTTTGGATTTAGTTTTGTTATTTCATCAATTATCTGTTGTTGGACGGTAGGTTTGACATTCTCGCCTATAATGATAGTTTCAAATGCGCTACTTGGTAGCGGCATAGACCTTTCCTCGATGGTTGCTGTATGATCCCAGGTTTTATGTGTTCTATATTCATCTTCAAACGACCAATTATTAGTTTTATGAAACGTTTGTTTATAATTCTGTATTAATGCGTCCTCAAATGGCTTAATGACAGGTAAGGTTTCGCAGTACGTTACCTTTCCGCCGCCACCACCACGCTTACTAAATAATATTCCAGTATTTATACCCATACAAAAGCCATTAAAATTTGCCGAATATTGCATCCACATTTCAAGATTCGTATAGTTTTCTGTAAGACTTAATACCCCAAACCTTTCGTTCATGATTTTCCAGTATTCCTTTTCAACTTCTTCTAAATGCTGATTATTTCGCATCAATTCTTTTCGCATCTCAGCCCTGGTTCTAACGTCCAGAAATTGTTTTAATTTATGAGGATATTGCTTTTTGATTTCTGTATAG
>Ga0182030_10009842_pt1 | contig 19514 bp, 17 predicted proteins | sample 812S3MmetaG_FD_121299 | JGI IMG/M metagenome (GOLD analysis project Ga0182030, IMG submission 121299) | Permafrost microbial communities from Stordalen Mire, Sweden - 812S3M metaG (Illumina Assembly) | ecosystem: Environmental > Terrestrial > Soil > Wetlands > Permafrost | place: Sweden... | reverse complement strand
GCCTCCCGCAAAATGCGGATGATTTGCTCGGTCGTATGATGTGTCTTCTTCATGATGGTTTTCCTTTCGTTACTCGAAAACCATCCCATCCTCAATGGCCTAGTTCAGAGGGGCCCAATCACACCCTTTAATTCGCGGATTTCAAATCCACTCAATTCTGATTCCCGACTCAACTTTGACAGCGTCGTAACGTGATAATCCAAATTCTCAATTAAGACTTTCTTGGCCATTGGAATATCATTGTCATTAAGCAATGTAAGTGTGCGCATGTCCCAACCTGCTTGGATTGCATTCTCTCCCGAATAAAGATTCGCTAGATTTTTAGTTTGTGCGGTCTGCGCCGAATGCCGCAAACTCTGAACTGACCATCCGATCACGAATCCGAGAATCAGGGCGCCAATGATAAGTATATTTTTCATGGTGTGGTCAAGTAGCCTAACTATTTAGTGTTTGGACGGTATTTCGGGATTTCTCGGTTGGCAAGGATATTTTAGTTCTGGCGCTGGCTCCGGGCTGGCTCCGGCAAAAAGGCGCGAGGCGGCGCGAAACTAATCCGCCTGCTATTTGGCATTATCCTGTTTTTTGGGATAGACCAATTTTACATTGGTCACGTTGGTAAAGTATGGATTCCCTTTTAATGGCTTGATTGTGCCCCAGACTTCGGAATTGGTGTAAGCGTTTGTGTAAATGATTTTCGCTGTTTTGAATTGATCCGCACTGAAATAATCAACCGGGAGCTGGCTAGCGGCTAAACGCACTTTTGTCAGAACAATTTCCAAGTTTGGTTTCAGCACTTCTTCAAACGGCCTTGAAATAACAAGCCTAGACGGGAATCCGCTGAGGGAATTTGGCGGGGTGGGGTAAGTGTATTCGATTACGAGTTGAGTTGATTTATCTCGGTCGAGTGTGGTTTTCAGTATATGCGGCAAGTTGTTTGAAATCTCCAACTCGCCATGCACTTTCCACCCACCGGTGTTTATTGCGCTAAATTGGTTGCTGTTCCATACCACACTATCCGGCTTAATACCAGCCAATCCCATATTAAGATGTTGACGAACCAATCCTGCTAGACTTTCGACAACTGCCGAGAACGTATTGCTCCCAAATCCATAGGAAATATTATTTACTCCAAGCTGATATACAGTGGGGCCGGCACGCCCAAAAATAAATCTTGCTTCCGTGAGCTGGTCTGGTGTTTTCGGGTCTTTGATCTGTCGCAGGTAAAAGTTGGTTCCAGCTCTTGCACCGGAATAGAATGCCATAGCGCCATCGTAGTGAATATTGTTCGAAGCAGATTCATTGCCCCCCAATTTTGCCATCTCGGCGAACCATTCTTTTGGTCTGAGGGTGCGTTGCCCCGACTCGAAGAGATCCACATCTGGGGGCGAAGCCAAGGCTGCCCGGAAAAATGCGATTGGGTCTATGGGCGCTTGAGTTGTTTCGGATGTTTTAATTAAAAAGATAATTGCGCCAGCGGTTAGCAACGCCATTGCTCCATAATCAACCGGCAGTTTGAACTTCGCCCAAGCCATCGCCTTCAAAGTTCCTTTGACGAGGGTGTAAATTGAGGTTTTTGCCGCCGCACCTTTTATTGCCACAGTGACAATTTTCAGAACCAGTCCCGCCGGCGCGGCTTGCACGGCGTTGGCAGAAATAACCAGGCAGAGTCCGCCCGCGCCGGCGATGAGGCCGTGTTTGGCCAGGCCGGCGCGCAACTGGTCCACGGCGCGGCTCACGCGTTTCTGCGCGGCGTCCTCGCCCAGGCCCAGCGCCGCGCCCACTTCGCGCAGGCTCAGGTTCTGGAAATAGCGGAGCAGCACGGCGGTGCGGTCGGCCTCGTCCAGTTCGGCCATGGCGGCGTCCAGCACGGGTTCGAGGTGCGTCCAGTCAACGTCGGGGGTGGCGGTCAGTTCATTCATTTGCACGGCGATCTGTTCGCGGGCCTGTCGGCGGGATTCCTTGCGCACCACGTCAATGGCGGTGCGGCGGGTGACGGCATACAGCCAGGCGGTCAAAACCAGCTTGTCGTCGCCGGTCTGCATGAGCTTGCGGGCATCGCGCGCGAGATCGGTAAAGACGGACTGCGCCACGTCCTGCGCCAGTTCCGGCGAGCGGACCTGCCGCAGGGCGGCGGCATGGACGAGGTCCAGATGACGCTGCACCAGTTCGGTGAAGGCGTCCTGCGAGTGGTCGCGGGTGAATTGCCGGAGCAATTCCAGGTCGGTCTCGTCGGTCATGTCTGCAAGCATATCGCCGCCGGACGGAGAAATCCGACAAAATATTTTCGGGTTTTTCGGTGGCCGTGCGCAAGCACCTTTACTTTTGGCCGGCGGTGAAGCATTTTCCTGCCAGATGAAAAAATGCGCGATGCTGTTTCTGGCTGCGGCGCTCTCCGCCGCCGCCGCCGAACTGCCGGTGAAAATTTCCGTGCTGGACAACGCGGTGCTCTGCGTCCGCGCCAGCCGGGTGACGGACCAGTTTTCCGAACAGCTCCGCGCCGCCCGGCCGACGAATGTGCTGTTCGGCACCATTCTGGACCTGCGCTCCGCCGACGGCGACCGCAATTTGACGACGAATGAGTTTCCCAACCGGAAGCCGCCGCTGGTCATCCTCGTCAACGGCCAGACGCGCGGGGCGGCGTCGGCGCTGGCCGCGCAGTTGCGCGCCAGCGGCCCGGCGGTCGTCATCGGCTCCACCGACACGGCCCCAACCATCCGCCCCGACATCACGGTGGCCGTGAGCGCGGCCGACGAGCAGAAGTTTCTGGAAGACCCGTATTTCACCGCGCCTGTGCCGGTCCAGCTTTCCACGACCAACGACCTGCTGCCGTTTGTGGACCACATGAGCGAGGCCGATCTGGTGCGCCGGAAAATCAAGGACGGCGAAGGCGCACCCGGAGCCGCCCCGCTGCCGCGCCCGGAACCACCGCCGGTCATCCGCGACCCGGCACTGGCGCGGGCGGTGGATTTGCTCAAGGCGCTGGCGGTGCTGCATCCGGCGCGCGGGTGATTTCGCATTGACGAGTTGGCTCCCACCGACCACCTTTCCTGTCCGCGTTTTTGATGAAAACGATTCTTTTTCTATGCACGGGCAACGTGTGCCGCAGCCCGATGGCCGAAGGCCTGTTCCGCCACGCCGTCAAGGGCCGGGGCGAATTCCGCATCGTCTCCGCCGGCCTGGGCGCGGTGGACGGCCAGCCGCCCACTCCGCATTCCGTGCAGGCAATGAAGGAGATCGGCATAGATATTTCCCATCAGCGCAGCCGCGCGCTCACGGCGGAACTGGTGCGCTCGGCGGATTTGATTCTGGGCATGACGCACAGCCACACGGACACCGTGGCGCTGCTCTATCCGTCGGCGGCGGAAAAAACTTTTTTGCTCCGCGAGTTTGACGAGACGCTGGAGCCTTACGAAAAAGACATCAGCGATCCCATCGGCGGCTCGTATCACATTTACGAGGACTGCCGCGACCAGATCGAGCAGGGCATCGTCACGCTTTTGAAATTTATGGAACAACACAACTTCCTGTCGAAAAATGAAAACTCCGCTTCCGCCGCCGTCGCGAACTTCGCGCTCGGCGCCGACCACGGCGGCTTGGAGCTCAAGGAAACGCTCAAGGCGTTTCTGCGCGAACGCGGCCTGACGGTCAGCGATTTTGGCGCGACCACGAAAGACCCGGTGGATGATTATCCCGACTTCGCCAAACTCGTCGCGCAGGCCGTGGCGGACGGCAAAGCGGAACTCGGCCTGCTCGTCTGCACCAGCGGCGTGGGCATGAGCATCACGGCCAACAAAATTTCCGGCGTGCGCGCCGCGCTCGTCGGCGACGAGGAAACCGCCACGCTCTGCCGCCAGCACAATGACGTGAACGTCCTTTGCTTGAGCGGCAAAAAAACTTCCGCCGAACTCGCCAAAAAAATTCTCGCCGCATTCATCGCCGCGAAATTTGAAGGCGGCCGCCACGAGCGCCGCGTTTTGAAAATGGACGCAAAGTTCGCGCCGGCGAGTCTGCGCCTGTGCAATGTTGATCCCGAAGTTGCCACGGCGATTGACCACGAGCGCAAACGGCAGCAGGAAAACATCGAGCTGATCGCGTCGGAAAATTTCACCAGCCCGGCGGTGATGGAGGCGCAAGGCTCCGTGCTCACGAACAAATACGCCGAAGGTTATCCGAAGAAACGCTGGTATGGCGGCTGCGAAAACATTGACGTCATCGAGCAACTCGCGATTGACCGCGCGAAAAAATTGTTCGGCGCGGAACACGCCAACGTCCAGCCGCACTCCGGCTCCGGCGCAAACATGGCGGTGTATTTCGCGTTTCTGAAACCCGGCGACAAGATGCTCACGATGGATTTGAGCCACGGCGGACATTTGACGCACGGCAACAAGGCGAATTTCTCCGGCAAGTTTTTCGAGATCGTCCACTACGGTGTGAACAAGGAAACCGAGCTGATTGATTACGACCAGATCGCTGCGATGGCGCGCGAACACAGGCCGAAGATGATCACCATCGGCGCGAGTGCGTATTCGCGCGTCATTGATTTCAAGCGTATGGGCGAGATCGCCCGCGAAGTCGGCGCGTATTTGCTGGCGGACATTGCGCACATCGCCGGACTCGTCGCGGCGGGAATTCATCCGAGTCCGATGGCGCACGCGGATTTCGTGACGACCACGACGCACAAAACTTTGCGCGGCCCGCGCGGCGGTTTGATTTTGACGCGCGAGAAATACGCGAAGGAAATTGACTCGCAGGTTTTCCCCGGCATTCAAGGCGGGCCGTTGGAACACGTCATCGCCGGCAAGGCGGTTTGTTTTCATGAGGCGTTGTCGCCGGGCTTCAAGGCGTATCAGCAGCAGATCGTCAAAAACTGCGCGACGCTCGCCGAAGGCATGAGCCACAACGGCTACCGCCTCATCAGCGGCGGCACGGACAACCACCTGTTTCAAATTGACGTGGGCGCGAAAGGCATCACCGGCAAGGATTCGCAAATCGCGCTGGACGAGGCCGGCATCACGGTCAACAAAAACACGATTCCGTTCGAGACGCGCTCGCCGTTCCAGGCCAGCGGCATCCGCATCGGCACGGCGGCGGTCACGACGCGCGGGATGAAAGAAGCGGAAATGGCGGCGATTGCCGACATGATTTCCGAAGTGCTGATGGACATCAAAAACGTCGAGGCCGCGCACAAAGTGCGTGATCGCGTCCGCGAGTTGACGGCGAAATTTCCGCTGCCATATTGATAAATAATTCGGAGGGACGAGTTCCACGAGTCCCTGATATTTTTACCTGGACGAATTTTCTTTGGGACTCGTGGAACTCGTCCCTCCGGAAAATTATATGTTTCGCGTCGGACAAAAAGTTATTTTGGTGGATGACAAGTGGCCGGAGACGGTGCAGCAGCTTTATCTGCAACTGCCGGTGCGGGAGACGATCTATGTCGTCCGCGCCGTGCGCGTGGGCGTGCGGGCGGACGAACTCATCATGGATCTGCGACGCGTGCTGGAATCGTCGCTGCTGCTCGTGGGCCTTTACAATCCGACCAACAATCTCGGCGTGGAGGCGGGCTTTGCCGCCAGCCGTTTCCGCGCGCTGGACGAATTGCAACAGGAAGCCGTCGAGGAAAAAGAAGCGGTGGCGTGAGTTCGTCCTGGTGATGGCATAAATCAAATTTGACAGCGGGGCGGATTTGCACCAAAATAGCCGCGTTGACTGCGAAATTCCCCCTGCCGGTTTAAGGAAAAATTCCAGCCGGTCAGTAAATTCAAATTGAACTTTTCCTGACGCAGCCTGTCCAATGCAGGACCAATTATCCCGACGCATTGCCGGCCGCCAGCGGAGTCCCCAGTCAGCCAACCAATAAAATATTTATGGCCAGAATTCCCGTCAAAAAAGAAAAAACACCGCGCAAGCCGGCCAAGGCCGCCGTTGCCGCCGTGCAAACCTCCGTCGTCGAAACACCCGCCGTAGCAACGCCGGTCGCCGAAGCGCCAGCCGTGGAAAAACCGGTGCTTGAAAAGCCGGTCGCGGCCAAACCCGTTGTTCCCGCTGCTGAAAAACCGGTGGTTGTAAAAAAATCACCCGCGCCCGCGCCGGTGCCCGTTCCCGCCGAGCCGGAAGCCGAGCCGGAACGCACGGTGGACAGCATCAATGCCGCCGCCATGGAAGACGCGCGGAAAGACAGCGCGATGTTCCTCGCGCCGGAATCGTCGGACGAGTTGCGCCCGCCGTCCGCGCCGGTCGAGCCGACGGATGACGAGCCGCGCTTCACCGAGCGGCGCGGCTACCAGCGCGACAAGATCGCCGCCTCGATGAACATTGCCAAGCTGCAGGCGATGCAGATGTCGGAGTTGAACGCGATGGCGAAGGAATTCGGCGTGGAAAATTTCGGCACGATGCGCAAGCACGAGGTCATCTTCCACATCCTCTCCAAAAACGCGGCGCGCGCGGGCGTGCTGTTTTCCGAGGGCGTCATCGAGGTGCTGCCGGAAGGCTTCGGCTTTTTGCGCTCGCGGAGTTTCAATTATCTGCCGTGCCCGGAGGACATTTATGTTTCGCCGTCGCAGATCCGCCGGTTTGATTTGCAGACGGGCAATTTGATCACCGGGCAGATCCGGCCGCCGAAGGAAAAGGAAAAATTTTTCGCGCTGTTGAAAGTCGAGGCGGTGGACGGCGAAGATCCGGACAAGGCGAAAGACAAAACGCATTTTGACAATCTCACGCCGCTGTTCCCGAACAAGCGGTTCATTTTGGAAACGGCGGCGGATGAATTGAGCACGCGCGTGCTCGACCTCGTCTGCCCCATCGGCAAAGGCACGCGCGGCCTCATCGTCGCGCCGCCGCGCACGGGCAAAACGGTGTTGATGCAGAAGATCGCCAACGCGATTTTGAAGAACAACCCGGAGTCGTATTTGTTCATCCTGCTCATTGACGAACGGCCGGAAGAAGTCACCGACATGGAACGCTCCTGCAAAGGCGCGGAAGTGATTTCCTCCACGTTTGACGAACCGCCGGAGCGCCATGTGCAGGTCGCGGAAATGGTCATCGAAAAAGCCCGCCGCATGGTGGAGCACAAACGCGACGTGGTCATCTTGCTCGACTCGATTACTCGCTTGGCTCGCGCCTACAACACTGTGCAGCCGCATTCGGGAAAAATTCTTTCCGGCGGCGTGGACGCGAACGCGCTGCACAAGCCGAAAAGATTTTTCGGCGCGGCTCGAAATATTGAAGAAGGCGGCTCGCTCACGATCATGGCGACCGCGCTCGTGGACACGGGTTCGCGCATGGACGAAGTTATTTTTGAAGAATTCAAAGGCACCGGCAACATGGAAGTGCATCTGGACCGCGCGCTCGTGGACCGCCGCATTTTCCCATCCATCAACATCGAGCGTTCTGGCACGCGCAAGGAAGAATTGCTCTACCATCCCGACGAATGCAGCCGCGTCGTCATCCTGCGCCGCGCGCTGACGGGCGTGCCGCCGGTGGAGGCGATGGATCTTCTGCTCGGCAAGCTCAAGAAAACCAAGAGCAACATCGAATTCCTGCTCAACATGGGCGTAAGCTGAAAAGTTTTTCCGTCCAACCATCCCTTTTTTGGCGACGGCGAGACAATTTATGGCATACTAATGCCAAGGAAAGTTTCGCCGACCGCCATAAAACCAGTTATTTAACAGGCTCAAAAATGAAGCGCCTCGCCCAATCCAACGCGCTGCCGCCCGTGGCGGCGGCCCTGCTGCTGTTCGCCCTCGCGGGCTGCGGCCGCGACGACGTCAAAGTTTATCAGGTCGCCACCAACGACATCGCCGTGGCGCTGCCGCCGGCCGCCGCGCCGATGGCGATGCCGGCCACCATGCCCGGCGGCCTGGCCGTGCCGGACAACAGCAGCCAGCCGAAATTAAAATATATTTTGCCGGACGGCTGGAAGGAAAAAACTTTGACGCAAATGCGCGTGGCCAGTTTTGGCATCACCGAAAACGGCAAGACGGCGGACGTGAGCGTGATCCCGCTCGGCGGGATGGCCGGCGGCGACCTCGCCAACGTCAACCGCTGGCGCAAGGATGTCGGTCAAACAGCGCTCGCGACGGATGATGACTTGAACAAAATTGCCGAACCGGTCACGGTCGTGGGACAACCGGCAAGTTTGTTTGATTTGGCTGGCACGAATCCCGGCACCGGCGACAACGAAGGCATTGTCGCGACAATTTTGCACGCCGATGACACCGCGTGGTTTTTCAAGATGTCGGGCGACGCGGATTTGGTGAAGAAAAACAAGCCGGCGTTCATCGCGTTTTTGAAGTCGCTGGCATTTGGCCCGCCCGTCGCGACGGCGGCGACGGACCTGAGCCAGTTGCCCGCCGGTCATCCGGCCATTTCGCTGCCGTCAACGGCAGCCGACTCCACTCCGGCGACCGACAAACCAAGTTGGAATGTTCCCGCCGGCTGGCAGCCCGGGGAACTTGCGCAATTTCTCGTTGCAAAATTTATTATCGGCAGCGGCGACGCCACGGCGGCCGTCAACGTCAGCCAGCTTTCCGGCAATGGCGGCGGATTGCTGTCGAACATCAACCGCTGGCGCGGCCAGCTCGGCCTGACGCCGATTTCGGAAGCGGATCTCGCCCAGTTTCCGGTAATTGACGCCACCGGAGGCAAGGCGACGGTCGTGGATATTTCCGGCACGGATGCGCGTTCTTCAAAACCCGCCCAACTGGTCGGCGTGGTGCTGCCGCTCGCGGGACAAACCTGGTTTTACAAACTCATGGGCGATCCCGCCGTGGTGGCGCAGCAGAAAAACGCTTTGATCCAATTCGTGCAATCCGCCAAATACCCCGATGCTCATTAAGAAAATTGTCGGCTTCTTCACGTCGCTCCGGCTAACGTCCGTGCTGCTGGCGTTTGCGATTATTTTGGTGTTCGTCGGCACCATTGCGCAGGCGGACGAGGGGCTTTACGGCGCGCAGGCGCATTACTTCAAACAATGGATCGTGGTCGGGATCAATTTTTTCGGGCACAAAATCCCGCTGCTGCTGCCCGGCGGCTATCTGCTTGGCACGCTGCTGCTGGTGAACCTGGTCGCGTCGCATATTTACCGGTTTGAATTCTCGGCGAAAAAAGCCGGCATCCAGCTCGCGCACGCCGGCGTCATTGTGCTGCTCGTCGGCCAGCTTGCGACCGATCTGCTGGCGCGCGAATTGCAGATGCACTTTGTCGAGGGCGAGACGCGGAATTATTCCGACAGCGCGGGTGATTACGAATTGATTTTTATTTCCGGCAACGAAATCACCGCGATTGCCGAATCGGCGCTGAAGGCCGGCGGCGATTTGACGACCAAGAAAACCGGCCTGCCGTTCACCGTTCGCATAAAATCATTTTGGAAGAATTCCGATTTGAATTTTCGCGCGCCAATGATGCAGAACGCCCCGCCGATGGCCAGCAACGGCATTGCGCGGAATTTTGATTTTCACGCACTGCCCGAGGTGAAGGAGATGGATCAGCGCAACATTCCGACGGCGGTGCTGGAACTTCGCACGCCCGCCGGTTCGCTCGGCACCTGGGCCGTCAGCGACTGGGCCGGCGACCCCGCGCTCGTCGAGGTCGTGCGCAACAGCTACGCGCAGATGGGCGCGGACATGGCGCAAAAAATTGCGGCGCTGCTCGTCACGCCGCAGACGCTTGAGCTGGACGGAAAAAAGTTCACGCTCCTCATGCGGCCGGCGCGCGTCGTGCATCCGTTTGCGCTGACGCTGCTCAAGGCCACGCACACGACGTATCCGGGCACGGACATTCCGAAGGATTTTCGCAGCCGCGTGCGCATTGACAATCCGCAGACCGGCGAGCAGCGCGAGGTGGAAATTTCCATGAACCATCCGCTGCGCTACGGCGGCTTCACTTACTACCAATACCAGATGGACGCCGGCCAGGTCGCCGAGCAGGCCGGGCGCAAGCCGTCCTCCGTGCTGTCCGTCGTGCGCAACCCCAGCTGGTTGACACCTTACGTCGGCTGCGCGATGGTGGGAGCCGGCCTGGTGATCCAGTTTTTGTATCACCTCGTCGGGTTTGTTTCCAAGAGAAAGGCCAAATGAAAAAGTGGATTCCCATTATCCTGACGCTGGTCATGGCGCTGTGGTTTTTCGGCAAACTCCAGCCGCCGAAGGACCAGGCTTTTGCGTTCAGCGCATTTGCCCGCCTGCCGCTCACCGCCAACGGCCGCGTCGTCCCGCTCGATTCGCTGGCGCGCAATTCCCTGCTGGAGATCCGCGAGAAACAGACGCTCAACACCGAGCCGTGGAAGGGCTGGAATGAAAAACCGAAAATCATTTCCGCCACCGAATGGCTGGCGAACGTGATGATGAATCCCGCCGTCGCCGACGACTGGCCGGTGTTCCGCGTGGACAACCCGGATTTGATTTCCCTGCTGAAGCTGCCGGACAAGGACGCGGCGAAAAAATCCGACGGCAAGCACTATTCCTGGAACCAGATCCAGCCGGCGCTGGAAATTTTTGACAAGCAAAATGAGCACGTTCAAAAAGTCGAGTCCGCGAACCGCACGGCCTACGAAAACGCCATCGCCAAGATGCAGCAGCGGTTGTCGCTTTACGAGCAGTTGAAGAATTCCGTGCAGCCCGCCGACGCGGCGGACTGGCCGGCCGAGCTGGCCGCGTATGAAAAATTGATTCCCGCCGGCGTCGCCGCGATTCAGGCGCAGCAGGCGGGCAAGGAATTTGACAAGACGAACTTCAACCAGTTCGTCGGTTTCATCCAGCGGTTTCAATTCATGGCCAGCCAGGAGCCGCCGCTCATTTTGCCGCCCAACGGCGCGCGGGAATGGCGGCGGATGGGCGAGGCTTTGCTCGACGCGTCCCGGCCGGGCGGCGTGGCGATTGACAGCGCCGTTCGTGACTACGCGCAGATGGCCGGCGCGCTGGCGGCCAACGAGCCGGAACCGTTCAACGCCGCCTTGAAAGATTTGCGGTCGCTGCTCGTGCCGGAACAATCCAAGGCGCTGGCCAAGGCGCAGGCGGAAGTTTTCTTCAATCAAATGGAACCGTTTTACAACGCCATGGTGATTTACGTCCTCGCCGGTCTGCTCGCGTGTTGCTCGTGGTTTAATCTGTCCGAGACCTTGCGGCGTTCCTCGGTGTGGCTGATTGCGCTGGCGTTTCTGATTCACACGACGGGCCTGATTTACCGCATGGTTCTGGAAGGCCGGCCGCCGGTGACCAATCTTTATTCCTCCGCCATCTTCATCGGTTGGGGCGCGGTGCTGCTGGGCTTCATCCTTGAAAAATTTTACAAGAACGGCATCGGCTCGGTCGTTTCGTCCGCCATCGGTTTCATCACGCTCATCATCGCGCATCACCTCGCGTTGGAAGGCGACACGATGGAAATGATGCGCGCCGTGCTGGACACGAATTTCTGGCTGGCCACTCACGTCGTGAGCGTCACCATTGGTTATGCGAGCACTTACGTCGCGGGATTTCTGGCGCTGATTTATATTTTGCGCGGCGTGTTCACCAAAACCTTGGATGAAGCCACCGGCAAGGCGCTGGCTCGGATGATTTACGGCATCGTCTGTTTCGCCACGCTCTTCAGTTTTATCGGCACGGTGCTCGGCGGCATCTGGGCGGACCAGTCGTGGGGCCGGTTCTGGGGCTGGGACCCGAAGGAAAACGGCGCGCTCATCATCGTGTTGTGGAACGCGCTCATTTTGCATTTGCGCTGGGGCGGCATCATCCGCGAACGCGGGCTGATCAACTGCGCCATTTTCGGCAACATCGTCACCGCCTGGTCGTGGTTCGGCGTGAATATGCTCGGCATCGGCCTGCACAGCTACGGCTTCACGGAGGCGGCGTTCAAATGGCTGGTGTTTTTCGTGATCAGCCAACTGGCCTTCATCGGGCTGGGCCTGCTGCCGGCAAAACGGTGGCAAAGCTTCAAGTCCCGGACGGTTTGAATCCGCTCGCCCTGCCAGGCTGCGGGTCAGCCCGGCGGACTGCCGCTGACAAACCACTGCCGGTTCGCCGCCGGACTCAGGCTTTGGACGGATCGTTTTTTTTATTTTTGGCCTGCGCCTCGGACAACGGCTGCGGCGCGCGCAATTTTTTGTAAATCCAGCCTTCGAGCGGACGCAGCGGCCGGAGCAGCCGGTAAAGCCACGGCCAGTAAATCAGCCGGATGCGCACCACCGACAAAAACATCGCCAGCGAATTGCGGAACAGCGAGGCGGTGACTTTCGAGCCGACAATGTCCGTCCATGCGATGGGCACTTCCACGACGCGGAAGCCGGCGTATTTCAAAGCCACGAGCAGATTCACATCAAACGAAAGGTCGGTGATGCGCAGTGAAGAATGGATTTTTTCAACCGCCTCCCGGCGCAGCAGTTTGCAGGGGCATTGCGTGTCCTTGATGTGCATCGAGAAAAGAGTTTCCACGACCAGATGAAAACAGCGGCTGACAAACTGGCGGAATTTCGGCTGCGCCTTGACCAGCACGCTGCCCGGCAGCCAGCGCGAGCCGATGACGCAGTCGGCATCGCCGAGATGCCGCGCGAGGGCCAGAAACGCATCCGGCCCCGTCGCGCCGTCCGCGTCCACATAGCCGATCAGCTCGCCGCGCGCCGCGAGTTTGAGGCCCTCGATGAGCGCGCCGCCCTTGCCGATGGGCGCGGGGAAATCCAGCCAGCTGATGCTCGGAAAATCCTGCGCCACGCGCCGGACCACGGCCAGCGTGTTGTCGCGGCAGCCGTTGAGCACCACGACGAGGTGGAACGGGCCGGAATAGTTGCGCCGGAAAAAATCCGCGTAGAGGCGCAACACTGGTTCGATGCGCGCTTCTTCGTTGTAAGCTGGGATGAGGAGCAACAGGCTTGGGTCGGGCACGCGGATTGAATAACAGAAAGTTCGCGCGCAGGCAATCTTGGGAAACCGGCTTGCTTCATCAGGCGCAATCAATTAAAACCAGCACCGACAGGAAAATTTTATGGCCAACTATCTCATCATCGGCGGCGACGGCAAAGAATACGGCCCGGTCACGGACGCGGACGTGCGGCAGTGGCTGGCCGAGGGCCGGCTCAGCGCGCAGTCGCTCGCCAAGGCGGAGAGCGACGCGGAATTTCGTCCGCTGGCGGTGTTCCCGGAATTCGCCGCCGCCTTCGCGGCCCCAACGCCGGGGATCAGCGCGCCGCCCGCCGCCGCCACGCCGGTGGATTTTTTGCAGCGAGACTACGAGCTGGACATCGGCGGCTGCATTTCGCGCGGCTGGAATCTGGTGAAGGAAAATCTGGCCACGCTGCTGGTCGGGTTTCTGATCATGATGGGGGTGGAAATCGCGGCCATGGGCCTGTTGAATGTGTTCACGATGGCGTTTGCCAAAAGCCTGCTGCACGCGCCCATCGCGGTCCGGCTCGGCTACAATTATTTTTTCACCGCCGTGTTTTCGCTCGTCATTGGGCCGCTGATGGGCGGGTTGTTCCTGGTTTATCTCAAAACCATCCGCCGGCAGGCGACCAGCGTGGGCGAAGTGTTCGCGGGCTTTCAACTGGCGTATGCGCAGTTGTTCCTCGGCGCGCTGGTGGTGTCGTTGATTGTCAACGCGTGCATGCTGCCGTTCAACATTGTCTGGCAGTTGAAGGCCGGCCCGTTGCTGGAACAATTGCAGCACTTGCAAAATACCAGCAATCCCGCAGACGTCCAAAATCTGCTGCCCCAACTGATGTCGGCTTTTCTCGGTGCGCTGCCGGTCCTGCTGGTCTGCCTCATTCCGGTGACTTACCTGACGGTGTGCTGGCAATTCACTTTGCCGCTCATCATTGACAAACAGTTGTCTTTCGGCGCGGCAATGAAAACCAGTTTCAAGATGGTCAACAAACACTGGTGGCAGGTTTTCGGGCTGACCGTGCTGGCCGGCCTGGTGAGCTTCTCCGGCGTTGTGGCTTGCTGCATCGGCTTGCTGTTCACCGTTCCGATCGGCATTGCGGCGATGATGCTCGCTTATGAAACCATTTTTGGCGCGGAAAAAACCTAGCCGCACCCAGGCCCGCAACGCCGCGCTGATGAACCAGTTCGCCACGCCCGGCCTCGGCTCGCTGCTCGCCGGGCGGTGGGTTGCCGGCAGCGGGCAACTGTTCGTGTTTCTCGCCGGCTTCATGGTTTATTGCACCTGGGCCTGGCAAAACCTGTCGCGCTATTACAGCCTGATGTTCAGCGATGCGCCGCCCGCCAGCCTCGGCTGGAACCGGCTGGCCTGGATCGGCGTGGCCTTGTGCGTGGTAGCGTGGTGCTGGTCGCTGGTGACGAGCTTGAGCCTGATCCGCGAGGCGGCCAAGATCAGTTTGGAATCGCCGGGAAGCTTTGCCGCCGGACAAACGAAACTGGCGGAGGCAAAAATAATTTCCGCGCTGGCCGCCCTGCCGCAGTGGCGGCGCACCGGCGAGGTGATTTCTCGCACGTTTCAATTCAAGGATTTTCCCGCCGCGATAGATTTCGTCAACGCCGTCGCCAGCCTCGCCGAGCAGGCGCAGCATCACCCGGACCTGGACGTGCGCTGGAACCGGGTCACGCTCGCGCTCACCACGCACGACGCCGGCGGGTTGACGGAAAAAGATTTTGCGCTCGCCCGGCAGTGCGACGCGCTGGCGGCGCGACCGGCTTGAATTTTTGCCAAGTTTTTAACGGTGGACACCGGCCCGGTGCGGGCATAGATTTGCGGGGCTTTTCGATTGGGAAACCACCCGAAAGGATTCAAGGAACATCATGTTACAATGGAGCGAACAATTCGAGACGGGCCATCCGCTGCTTGACACCCAGCACCGGATGTTAATTTCCTACATCAACCGCTTGGAAGAACTCGCGCAACACACCGCTCCCAGCCACGATGACGTCGAGTTGTTCCTGCGGTTTGTCGAATTTCTGGAGGATTATATCCTGACGCATTTCCGCGAGGAGGAGGATTGCATGCACCGCTTCAAATGTCCGGTTCACGCGGAAAATCAAATGGCGCACCGGTCGTTTTTGGATTTCTTCCGGAAATTCAAACTGCGGCTGGAAGGCGATGGTTATCGGCCCGACGTGATGGCAGAACTCTACGAATCCTGCAGCGCGTGGATTCAACAACACATCCTGCGGATTGATGTGCAGCTCAAGCCGTGCCTGAACCGGCCCGCCGATTCCGAAGAGCTTGAGGACTTGTCCTAGCCGCCTTCCGCCGACAGCACCGCCGCGACAACGCGCTCGACGCTGATGCCGGTCAGGCAGCGGAAATCAATCGGACACGCGCGCAGAAAACACGGCGAACACGCCGCGTCGGATTTCAAAATCTTTGCTGTGGCGGAGAAAATTGGCCCGGTCAGTTCCGGCGACGTGCTGCCAAAAGGAACAACAACCGGCGTGCCCAGCGCGGCGGCAACGTGCATCGGCCCGGTGTCGTTGGTGAGCAGCACGCGGCACAGTTTCAGCAAGGCCATCAGTTCGCGCAGAGAAGTTTTTCCGGCCAGATTGAAAATTGCGGATTCCCGATTGCCGATTGCCGATTCGATTTGGTTCGTGATTGCCGCATCACTTTTCCCGCCGAACAAAATCCAAACGCAGTTTGTCCGCTGCTGGATTTCCCTGGCGGCGGCGATGAAATTTTCCACCGGCCAGCGTTTCGCCGGGCCATACTCCGCGCCGGGATTCAAACCAAAAACCGGCTGCGTGATATTCTCCAGAATGAATTTTTTCTTTGCCGTTTCGATTTCGTCCGGCGTCACGGCCAGCTCTGGCGCGAGCGGTTCCGGGTTCGCGCCGAGCGCGGCGGCCAGGTTGAGATATTCAAAAACTTGATGCGCGGTTTTTGGAATTTCCGGCTTCCGGCTTCCGGCTTCCGGCTTTGCCGAAATCAGTTGCTGGATTTCCGACTCCGAACGCTTGTGCATTTTCACGGCGTCCGCGCGCGGCGCGGCGGTTTGCGTCAGAAAAAAATTCCGCCACGGACGCGCGTAGCCGACGCGCTGCGGAATTCCCGCCAGAAAAACTTCCAACGCGGAGCGCGGCGAATTTGGCAGCACCAGCGCAAGATCAAATTTTTCCGCGCGAAGTTTTTTAGCGACGGCCAAAACACTTTCACGGGCAGCGAAAGAAATAATTTCATCCACCGCCGGATGCTGGAGCCAGAGTTCGCGCAGCTTTTCCGGCGCGAGCAGCGCAATGTGCGCATCGGGAAATTTTTCGCGCAGCCGCAGCAGCGCCGGCGTGGTCATCACGGCGTCGCCCAGCCAGTTCACGCCGCGCACCAGAATTCGCGGAGCAGAATTCCCGGCTTTGGACTTTGGACTTTGGACTTTGGACTTCATTCCTTCCAGCGGCGGTGAACCCAGAACCAGTTCGCCGGATCACGGCGGACAGCGGCTTCAAGCGCCAGATTCATCTCGCGGATAATATCGGCGGATGGACGCGGATGGCCGTTTTCATGCGTCGGGATTGGTTCGCCGAGTTCGAGCCGCCATTGCGCCAAAGCCACGCGGTAGCAGATGCCGGTGTAAAGATCGGCGTCGTAGCGCAGGGCGAGCACGGCGGGCGCAAGGCCGGTGTTGCAGTCATGGCCGAGAAACGGCGCGCGCAGCCCCTGCGAACTTTGGTCGGCGAGCAGGCCGAGAATGACGCCGCCCCGGTTCATCGCCGCGCGCAGCAGCGGGCCGTCCGCGCGCCGCTCAAAAAACAAACTGCCGCTCCGGCCGCGCAAATCCTGCATCAGCCGGTTGAGCGCGGGCTGCTTCAGCGCGCGGTAGGTCGTGGCGCAAACATAGTCGGGCCGCACATCGTGGAAGCGCGCGTAAAGTTCAAAATTGCCGAAGTGGCCGATGGCGACCACGACGTTTTCCGGCGGCGCGTCGCCGGTTTTTTGCGGCAGCCGTTCGACACCGGCGAACTCGATGTGCGGCTTCAGCGCGTCCGCCGTCATCGCGGCGGTCTTGATGGCGGAGAGATAATTTTCGCCGATGCGTTGGAAATTTTCCCGGCCGATGGCGAGGATTTCTTCCGCCGATTTTTCCCGGCCGAAACACAGCGTCAAATTGTCCAGCACCACGCGGCGGTGCCGGGCGTCGAGGCGGAACGCCAGCGCGCCGAAGCCCCGGCCGAGCCGCGCGACCAACCGCAGCGGCAGCAGTTGAATGAGCGCGACGAACGTCCGGCCAGCGAGGTAAAGCAAAGTGTCCATGTCAGCGGAAACAGATTTTGCGGACGCAGTCCTGAAAGTCGTTCGCGCCGGCGACGATTTTTATTTCCACGCGCATGAAATAAAACGGCAAATCGCGCCGGTCAATCTTCGGAAAGCGCACGGCGTCCTTCTGCGTGGTCACGATGATTTCCGCCTGGCGCTTTTTCGCGCGGTTGATGGCGTTCAGGATTTCCTGCTGCGTGAACCGGTGGTGGTCGGCGAAGCGCTTGCTGTAAACCAGTTCGCCGCCGAGCTTCACCAGGCTGTGCTCGAAGCTTTCCGGCTGCGCAATGCCGCTCAACGACGCGACTTTTTTCCCCGCCAGCAAATCCAGTCCTTTGCGTTCGCCGGTGAACACATCTTCAAAATAAAGCGGCTGGTGAACACATTCAATGACCGGCGCGTGAACGTTCAATTTGGCAATTCGCTCGCGCAGTTCGGCGGTGTTGCCGTCGCTCTTGGTGATGAAAATCGTGTGGGCGCGGGCCAGGTGCGACGGCGGCTCACGCAGCGTGCCGCGCGGCAGCAGATGCTCGTTGCCAAACGGCTGCTGGCGGTCAATCAAAACCACATCGTGCCGACGGCCGCGCAAATCCCAGTATTGAAAACCGTCGTCGAGCAGCAGCGTGTCGCAGCCGAATTTTTCAATCGCGTAGCGGCCGCTCTTCACGCGGTCCTTGTCCACGAGCACGACGACATCCTTCAAATTGGACGCGAGCATGTAAGGTTCGTCGCCGGCCATTTCGGAATCGAGCAGCAGCGATTTGCCGTCGGAGACGATGCGCGGCGGCGTGTGATCCTCGCGCAGAAGGATTTTGTTGAGAAATTTCTGGTGCAGCGGCACGGGTTTGGAACGGTAGCCGCGCGAGAGAATCGCCACGTTGCGCCCGGCGTCGCGGAGTTCGCGCGCGAATTTTTCGACGACGGGCGTCTTGCCGGTGCCGCCGACGGTGAGATTTCCAATCGCGATGACCTGCACGCCGAGCGTCTTGTCGCGCAGGATTCGGAAATTGTAAAGCCAGCGGCGAATCTTGACCGCAACCTGGAAAATTTTGGAGCTGCCAAACAGCAAGCCGCGCGTGAGGTTCGCCTTCCAATCGCGACGCTCCTCGAAGATGACTTCGAGAACGAAGGTTTCCAGGGTTTCCACCCAGGCACGAAAGGTTTCACGCATTGCGCCTCAATGTGCCAAGTTTGACGGGAGTTTTGAATTTTTAATTTTGAGTTTTTAGTTGCGGGTCAAACGGCCGGCGCCAACTAAAAATTAAAAACTCAAAACTAAAAATTGATTTCAATAACCCAGCTTGGCGACTTCCTGCTGCAACGCCAATTGGAATTCCTGCACGTCGGCGGCGGAAGGTTTGTAGCCGGTCTGTTTCGGCACCACGCCCAATCGGCCGGTCTGATCCAGATACCAGTCGGCGACCTGACCGTCGCTGAAATTCACCTTGCCGCTGATGATCGCGCCCGGCTTGGTGATTTGATCCACGATCACGACAACTTTTCCGCCCGCCGGTGGCGGCGCCGCTTCGGTGCCGGGCAAAGCCGGGTTTGGAATTGCGGCGGCCGCTGGTTTTGCCGCCACGACCGGCTCGACCACTTTGGGTGGCTCAGGATCTTTTGGCGTCAGCTTCAAGTCGTCCACGAGGAAGCGCGCCTCCATGTAAGTCAGCTTGATGCCAAATTCTGCAGCGAGCCGGTTTTGGATTTCGGAAAGTTTTGCGCCTTCGGAAATCCATTTGCTCACCGCCTGCCGCTGGTTGTCGTCCAAGTTCATGCCGACAGCTTACTCAAAGTCCCTTGAGAATTCCATCGTAACCATTCGCCTCCAGTTCCAGCGCCAGCGACTTGTCGCCGGATTTCACAATGCGGCCGTTCGCCATGACATGCACGAAGTCGGGAATAATATAATTCAGCAGCCGCTGATAATGGGTGATGACGAGCTGTGCGGAATCCGCGCGTTTCAGTTTGTTGACGCCACTGGAAACGATCTTCAGCGCGTCAATGTCCAGGCCGGAATCCGTTTCGTCGAGAATGGCGAGCTTGGGTTCGAGCACGGCCATCTGGAAAATTTCCGCGCGTTTCTTTTCGCCGCCGGAAAAGCCTTCGTTGACGGAGCGCTTGAGCAAATCCTCGTTGAGGTCGAGCAGCTTGATTTTGTCCTTCACCAGTCCAAGAAACTCAATCGCATCGTATTCCTGTAAGCCTTTGGACTTGCGGATTTCGTTCAGCGCGGCCTTCAAAAAATAAGTGCTGTTCACGCCGGGAATTTCCACTGGATATTGGAACGCGAGAAACACGCCTTCGCGGGCGCGCTCTTCGGGATC
>Ga0182030_10009840_pt1 | contig 19517 bp, 15 predicted proteins | sample 812S3MmetaG_FD_121299 | JGI IMG/M metagenome (GOLD analysis project Ga0182030, IMG submission 121299) | Permafrost microbial communities from Stordalen Mire, Sweden - 812S3M metaG (Illumina Assembly) | ecosystem: Environmental > Terrestrial > Soil > Wetlands > Permafrost | place: Sweden... | reverse complement strand
GGTCAGGACTTCGCCGGCAAGGATGGCTGGCGCATGTATCACGGGCGTACCGTACCCGGCTTCCCTGCACATCCACATCGTGGGTTTGAAACCGTAACCATCATGAGAAGCGGATACATCGACCATGCTGATTCGCTCGGCGCCGCAGCCCGGTTCGGTAGCGGCGATGTGCAGTGGCTGACCGCGGGTCAAGGCGTGGTCCATTCCGAGATGTTTCCCCTCCTTAATTCGCGGCAGTCGAATCCCCTGGAACTCTTCCAGATCTGGCTCAATCTGCCGAAACGCAGCAAGCTGGCACCGCCCTATTTCACAATGCTCTGGTCCGAGGACATCCCCCATGAAGTCATCACGGATCCCCGCGGCGCGATCACTGAAGTTACTTACATCGCAGGTGCCCCCGCCGCTGCCGCAATAGCACCGTCGCAACTTCCACCCCCCGATTCCTGGGCGTCGGATCCCGACGCGGACCTGGCGATTTGGACGATCAGGTTGTCGTCGGGCTCACGGTGGACATTACCTGCAGCCGCCACGCGCCACCCGCGCAGAACGCTGTACTTTTTCAAGGGAGATACTCTGGTCATAGACGGCCAAACCATCCCGGTTCATTCCGCCATCGAAGTGGATGCGGGACAGACCGTGGAGCTGATCAATGGCGCCGCGCCGAGCGAATTGCTCATGCTTCAGGGCCGTCCCATCGGTGAACCGGTGGCGCAGCATGGTCCCTTCGTCATGAACACCGACCAGGAACTGCGACAGGCGTACGCCGATTACCACCGTACGCATTTCGGCGGGTGGCCCTGGCCGGACGAGGCCCCGGTACACGCCGCCGATCGCGGCCGATTTGCACGGCACGCTGACGGACGGCTCGAATCGCGCAGCGACCCGCGGGTCGCGTAAAGGCCCCCGTCGGGGCCCCTAAGGCGTGGCCGCATACGGGATCGAAACCGTACCGGTCTTCACTGCGCCCGAGTCATTGGTGTATATGAATCCAAACGCTCCCGAAGTCACCGACAAAGCACTCGCGGGATTGCCATCGTTTGTCGCGAACGAAATTGTGAGTGCTGTACTGGTACCGGTGACGACGGCAAGCGAGGTCGGGCTCGGTGTTCCGAGGATGCTGTCGTCCGCGGTGGCCCGGTAGGGAATATTGAGCGATCCGCTCTTGGATTCACCCGCGTTGTTCAGATAGGTATAGCGCAGCGTCAGCGCGCCACTGGCTGCCGCAGTTGGCGCATACGTGAGTGGCAACTGGCAGGTAGTACCACCGGCAACACCAGCACACGAAAAGGCGCTGTCTGAACTCGTCCAGCCGGCCGGCAATGACGCGAGGTCCGTCGTCGGTTGTAAAGGTGACGGTAACCGCCTGCATGCCCGTTTTCTGAATCGCGTTGATCTGACCCGCGGGAGAAACTGTCGCGACGACATTGCCATTCGCGTCCGTGGAGTAAGGAAGATTGACAGCGCCCGTGCGCGCCGTGCCGGAATGATCCGTATAGCTGCCAGCCGGCAAGGAAGACAGGTTCGACACCATTGTCAGGCCGGTGGCCGCGTTGAGCGTGGGCGTCGCGACAATGTTGGCGCTTGTCGTTGCTGAGTACGGAATGCTGAGGGTGACGAGCGGGGGCGAGTTTGCGTCTCCCGCGAACACGTGAAATCGGCGGGGCCGCTCCAATCCGCGGGTAGCGTGGTGTTCGAAAGCCCGAGCCCGGATATGGGACGTCCATCCGCGGAAGTAAATGCAACCGTGATCGTCTGGCTTGCGCCCGGGATCACCGCGACGGTCCCTGCCACCGATGGCGTTGCGTTCACATAGTCGGCGGGTGGCGGGGGAGTCGTACCCGTGCTGGTGGTCGCGGCTGAACCGGAATCGGCGGTCGCATGTCCGGTGCTGAACACATCGAGATTGCAGGCGGCCAACAGCGACAGCGCCGGATCGAGCGGTCACGGACTCGTGATCTGCATCACGAAACTTCACAGGTCGCCAGGGAGCGACAAAGAGCTTAAAGTCGCTGCTCCCCACTTCAACTTAATTGCGTCGCTGAACACCGACGCATGAACTACTTGGATGATTTGGCCGGACGTTTTGCCAATCCCCGAGTCTTGCGTTTTGGCACTTTACCGATTCGCGGATCCCCGGCGATGAGCAAGGCGCACGCGGTGAGCGCAGCCTGCTCGAAATCCGGTGCGTCGGCGGGAAGGACCTGCCAGTCGGTTACGCTTTTGCCGAACAATTGAATCGACCGCATGTGCGGAAACAGGCGCTGCAGACTGGCGTGATGCTGGGCGGCCGTCGCCAGCCAGACGCCATTGTCCTCCGGTGCCTTTTCTCTGTCGCGGAGAATGAGAACGATCTTGTCCTCGACGTAAACGGCAAGACAGCCAAACATCGGCCGGGTCGTGGGCGCGAGCGACGCAATTGCATCAAGGACGAATTCGTGGGGCGCGGCGGCGCGCCGCTTGCCGATGAAGGCATTTTCATCGGACGGAATATGACGAGGACTTCGCTTCGGCATAGGGGCAGAGCGCGTTTCAGTGCACGGCCGGCACCAGGGTGCGCGTATGAGTCTTGGACCAGATGGCGCGCGCGACGATATAGGCACGGACGTTCTCAGCATCGGCCGGCGACACGGCCGACGTGAATGACACCATGCCGTTCTGCTTCAGCGCACCGCCCAACACGATGGCCTGGAACGCGTCCGCATTCTGCAGTGCCCCGCTGTAGCGCAGGTCCGGGAACATGCCGCTGCTTTGAACCTCGGCGCCGTGGCAGGTGCCGCAGAAGCGGTCATACAGTTGTGCACCGTGGGTGAGCTGCGCCTGGCCGCCAAAGGCCGGCGGCGGATTCAGGACCTGGATGGGTGGGGGCACGGCCGGTGGCAGCACCGCGGTGCCGCCGAGCTTGTAGACCAGTAACCGGGAGTAGTTGGGCGCATAGTAGCTTGAGTTGCCACCCGGGGTGGCGTTGCCCCCCGCCACGACGGCCACGTACTGCTCGCCAGCGACCTGATAGCTGATGGCCCCCGCCATGACGCCGGTTTGCGCCGACGTGTGCCACAGCAGCTTGCCGTCGGTGGCGCTGTAAGCCCCGAACTCCTTTGCCAGGGGGTTGCCTGTGAACAGCAGACTACCTGCCGTCACCAGCGTACCCCCCGAGCGGCTGTTGCCCATCGGGATGCGCCAGACTTCCTTCGCCCGCACCGGATCCCAGGCGACTACGAAGCCGTCGTTGCGCGGCTGCTGGTGCGCGCGCTCGTACAGCGCCCCGCCGGCCGTCATGCTGACGTTCCACTTCTGGCCCATCGGATTGTCGTCACCCTTGAGGGCCACGAAGCCGAAGTCGTTCTGCGACGCCGGGATGTAGACCAGCCCGGTGTCCGGACTGAAGGACATCGGGTGCCAGTTGTGGGCACCGAAGGGGCCGGGACTGGTGATGAAGCCTTTTCCCGACTTTTCATAGTTCGCCGCGTTGCTCAGCACCGGCCTGCCGGTTTTCATATCGACACCGGTGGTCCAGTTGACGCCGGGCACGAAGGCCTTGGCCGAGAGCAACTGGCCGTTGGCCGCGTCCAGCACGTAGAACAGGCCGTTCTTGTTCGCCTGCATGGCCACGTGGCGCTTTACCCCGCCGATGGTCAGATCGGCGACGGTGATCTGCTGGGTGGAGTCGAAGTCGTAGCGGTCGTGCGGCGTGGTCTGGTAGTGCCAGGCGTAGTCGCCGGTGTCGAGGTGCAGCGCCACGATGGATGACGTGTAGAGGTTGTCGTGGTCCTCGTGGGGCTCCCGGTCGGCCCACGGCGCTCCATTGCCCGTGCCCACCAGCACCAGATCCGTCTGCGGATCATAGGTGATGGCGTCCCACGGGCCGCCGCCGCCGCCGGCTTTCCACCACGTTCCGCCCCACGTCTTCGCAGCCGCCGCCATCTGCGGATTTTCGAAGCCCTTGGCCGGATCACCCGGCACGACGTACCAGCGCCAGTCGAGCTTGCCCGTCTCCGCGTCGTAGGCGCTGATGAAGCCGCGCTGCTCGTATTCGTTGCCCGCCTCACCGATCAGGACTTTGCCCTTGGCCACACGCGGCGCGCCGGAGATGGTGATCGGCTTGTCCTTGTCACCGACCTGGACGCTCCACACGACCTGGCCAGTGCCGGCATCGAGCGCCACCAGCCGGGCATCAAGGGTGCCCAGGTACACCTTGCCGTTCCACACGGCAACGCCCCGATTGACCACATCACAGCAGGCGTTGACAGCCCATTCACCCGGTACCTTGGGATCGTACGCCCACAGCGGCTTGCCGGTCCGGGCGTCATACGCGTGAAGCTTGCTCCAGGCCGTCGTCACGTAGATCACGCCGTCGACTTCAATGGGCGTGGATTCCTGGCCGCGGCGGGTGTCGAAGTCGGCAAACCACGCGAGGCCCAGCTGACCGACGTTGTCGGCCGTGATGGACTTGAGGGGGCTGAAACGCTGTTCGCCGTACGTACGGCCGGTGGACAGCCAGTCCCTGCCGTCCTGCTCCGATGCCAGGACACGATCGCCGTCGACGGCTGCGTATTTGCGGGCTGGTCCGGAGCCGGCGGCCTTATTGGTGCCGCTGCAGGCGGCGAGCAGCGTGGCACAGGCCACAATAACGAACGCGAACTGGCGCGTCATCGGATCCCCCTAATGGTTTTTTGACTTCTGCGCGGCGCCTACCGGCGCCCCGGGACGCTATTGTGCATCAGCGACAGGGCGCAGACTACGAGGCAGCGGATATTACAAAGACAGCAACCGACCGTGGCCAGGCACACGACCGGTTTGGCCCAGAAGACGCACGCCGGCGCGCAGCGCATGCGGAAGGCTCGACACCACCGGAACCTTGCACCGACGTTCGAGAGGATCAAGCAGATCGAGCGTTCGCAATCCGCCGCACGAAATCAATAGCGCATCCGGACGGTGCGCCGACTCAAATACCTCGACACTGAACTTGAGCAGACCTTCACGCGTTACATTGTGGATGTCGGCGACGTTCTCGACACCAAGCCCCCGAATGGTCAGGACGTCAAAGCCTTCCTCCTGGAGGAATGTCCGCAAACGGTGATTCACCTCATCGTCGTAGGCGGTCGCGACCGCCAGCCGTTTGCCACCGACGCTTTTGAGCCCCTCGACGACCGCAGTACTCATTGTCACCGCCGGGCGGCCGCTCGCTGCGCTCACGCGTTGCGTGAGTTCCCGATTGAAGGCCGCACCCTTATAAAAGCTGAGCGACGTGCCCATCAGGACGATCGCCTGGGCACCCTGCCGGCTCAACTCCTTCGCGGCCGGCGCGATTCGTTCGAGTACCTCATCGTAGCCCTGGGGTGTCATTGTCTTCAGAGCAACGCCGGCCGCCTGCAAGCGTACACCGGTGGGATACATGGCGGCCGCCTCTGGCGGCACCGCCGGATCAACGGGCATTACGAGGCCGAGCATCGGATCTCCGGCGGCCGCCCCGGCTGTCGTGAACGCTGCGCCGGCGAGCGCAAGCTTCAGTACGTTGCGACGAGAGGTCATGGCGTGCCTCGGTACGGGTAAAGGATTGCCGGTATGGTCGGGACGACAGTCTAAACCACATGCGTTCGAAGGTCAGACGTCCTTAATGCCGTATGGCGGCGACTCGAGCAGCGATATGGCCGGCGAGATATTCGGCGTCGTGCCAGACACCCCAGATGAATGGGGAGGCCCTTCGCGACAGCCACGATAACCCCACGAAATAAAGTCCGGGCACTTCCGAAACACCCCGGTGGTGCACCGGACGGCCCTTTTCATCGAAGACACTAACCTTTATCCACCCAAAATCGAGGGTGTAGCCGGTGGCCCAGATGACTGAAGTTATACCAGCGTCAGCAAGATGCAACTGGGCCAGTGGATCAGTAATGCATTTTGGATTAAGGGCGAGCTTGCGGGCCTCCGGCTCCTCGGGTAATTCGAGGCCTTTCTGGGCGACGTAGGCGTCCGCCGCGCTCAATACCGACAGATAGTCGGCATCGCCCTGCGCAATGTTCTTTTGCAGATCGGGCGAGAAGTGCAATACACCGTCTTGGTACGTTTCAGCGCGGCCCAACAAAGTAATTCCCCGCGCGGCGAGGTCTCGGAAGTCAACGGTGTGGCCGCCCCTGGCACCGCTCACGGCGATCGTCACATGCTCCCTGTTTGGCGCCACGGCCTTAGCATCCCACTCACCTAAGACTCCCAACCACCAGACGAAATCACGCCCCCGATAGCGCCGCGGAGGTCGGTTGTGGGGGCCGACCGAAAGGTAGACACGCCTTCCTGCGCGCAGCAGCTCGTCGGCTATCTGCACCCCCGACGAGCCGGCCCCGATCACCAGCACCGCGCCCTCTCGCAACTGCCCGGGACTGCGGTATGCGGCAGAATGGATCTGCGCAATCCCCGTATCGGCCGGAATGACGCTGGGAACGAGCGGGAGTTGAAATGGACCGGTGGCGACAACGACGTTGGTGGCTTCGATGGACCCGTGAGATGTTTCTGCCCGGAAGCCGGAGCCATCGCCGCCCCGGTGAAGCGACTTTACTTCGACACCGCACCGGATAGGCGCAGCGATCTGTTGCGCGTAAGCGACGAAATAGTCAACAATCTGCTCTTTGGTGGCAAAGCTGTCGGGGTCGATGCCGGAGAATGTCATGCCAGGAAAACGGTCATGCCAAGCCGGACCGTTGGCGACAAGAGAGTCCCACCTTTCCGAGCGCCAGCGCTCAACAATCCGACGCCGCTCGACGATGAGATGAGGCACACCCTGTCTGGTCAGGTGTTCACTCATTGCCAACCCTGCCTGACCGCAACCGATAATCAGCGTCTCGGTCTTCTCTGCTGGCATGCTTCGCACCGTCACGATGTAATGGATGGAGTTACGGCTTTCTGCGGCTAGTATCGCTGCCAGAGCTGAATAGGAAAAGAATGATTTGGATTCGACGCAGGTCCTCACACTCCAGTTCGATTGTCTTTAAGTGACGGAAACAGGCCCATGACATTCTTCACATCGGCAGCGGTTAGTATGATATTCGCAGCGGCCCTGTCTCATTCGCAGCCCGCCGCTGCACAGACGGTGCTGATCACTGGTGCCAATACAGGAATGTACGAGTTGAGAAAATGGACGTCGCGCGCAAGGACGAGATTGACGCCCTCGCGGCAAAATTGAAGGCAGTTCCGATAGACGTCGTGATCAACAACGCCGGTGTCTATTCCCGGGCTCCCAATAGCCAGGACTTCGGTCAATTCGACTATTCGCTCTTTGACACGATCATGGCGGTGAATGTGCGGGGTCCACTGATGGTCATGGAGGCATTCGCGGGAAACGTGAAGGCCAGCCATCAGAAGAAGTTCGTGGCCATCAGCTCCACCGTGGGGTCACTGACCCAACCGTTCCCGGGTACTGCTGCCCTTTTTTATCGCACGAGCAAGGCGGCGGTCAGTCTGATCCAGTTCAACTTGCAACGTCTGTTGCCGGCATCCTGTATGCCCCCGATCGCCTGCGAGCGCATCAAGGCCCCGTACCCTGCCGCCTTCGGGTTGTCCCTGCCTCTTGATCGCCTCGTCTTGATCTGGAGGTTGCGCGCCGCCACCAGGGCAAAACCTCCTCTATGACCAGCACGCTTCCTGGAGCGGCGGCGGGCCGATAGCCCGGTAGATCAGCCAAAATCCCTCGCCATCGAGGTCCTGCGAGAATCTCTCGCAAACGATCAATGGCCGGGTGATGAATACTGGGAGCGAGGCACGCGAGAAAGTAACTCTCCTCAACCAACGGCACAAAATGCAGACCGAATTGCAACGCAGCGGCCTCGATGCCCACGCCTGCATCGACCACGCCACTGGCCACGCACAGCGCGACGGCAACATGGGTATTCTCGATATGTTCGACCTCGCCAAGTACCATGCCGGGCTCCATGGCATGCTCATGAATGAGATGCTCCACGAGCATCCGGGTACCAGATCCGGGCTGTCGATTCACGAAGCGCAACCGATGGCGCACCAGGTCCGGAAATTCGTGAATCAGCGCTGCATGCTCCTTGCGTACCATGAGCCCCTGCATTCGCCGGGAACACGCGATCAATTTATGAATCCTGGGCTTGAGCCAGGGCTTAAGCGCTTTGGCGAAAATCGGCGCCCTTCCAGACAATGAAGGAACGTGGAAGCCCGCCACCAGACACTGCCGGTCATTGAGTGCCCGCAACGCGTCGACGCTGCCCTGAAAACCGATATTCAGGTGCAAATCCACCGCCCCGGCGTGCTGCTGCAGAATGGGGAGCGCCAGGTCGTGGCTGGCCCGAACCGTGAGCAACTTGTGACGATCATTCCGCGCATCGATGAGGACACGGTCCAGATCCGATCGTAAGGCTTCGATATGCGGTTGCATTCTGATTCGTGCCCGACGTTCGGCCCAGGCGAGTCTTTCCGCAAACTCGGTAGGGCGTGCCTTTCTTCCCTGCGACCAGGTAACCAGTGGCTCACCGAGAATGGCCTCCCACTTCCGGAGCGAATCCCACACGTAACGGTACGAGGAATTCAGCAGCTTTGCGGCGTGCTGTATTGAACCTCCTGCGGTGACTGCCGCAAGCAATTCAAATAGCGCGTTGCCCAGCTCTGCACCACACTGCTCACCTGGTTCGAAAGCGTATCGAAGGTGTAGGCCGAGTTTCCCGTGTGCCGCCCGCCCCTTCCGTGCACGTGACGGGGCGAGCCCCACCGAATCACCCTTTTTGGCTATCTTGGTCGGATCCACCCATGTAATGTATCGCGTTCAGCGCCGATAGACAGCAGCGGGCAGGCTGCAGGCTGGATCACAACTGCCTCAGCGCCAGAACGCGTCAGAACTTGACGGTAACCGATGCCTCCAGGGTGCGCGGCGCTCCAAGATGGGCCACCAGATTGCCGGTATTGGCCCCCGTGATGTTGCTCGGCCCGATGGTCGACCAGTAGTGCCGGTCGGTCACGTTATCCACTGCCAGACGCCAGGCAACGGGCGTACCCCACATCTTCAGCGTATACCGTCCGCCTACGTCGAACAGGTTATAACCCGCCACCGTGAACTGGTTGCTGTCATCGCCGGGCCGGGGACCCGAAAACTGATAGTCGAAGGTCGCCACGAGCCCGGAAACCGTCGGCACGTGGTACTCGAAGAGCACATTGCCCTTAACCTTCGGCGTGCCGACGTACAACCTGTCATTGGTCGAGGCCAGCGGGGTGTCTTCCAGAATCGAATGCAGCAGCGTAATACCGCCATACACCGTCAACCCATTGATGACGTCCCCGACCGCGGACAGCTCCAGGCCCTTGTTGACCTGAGTGCCGGTGATCTCGAACGTGTTGTCGAGAGGGTTAACGTTAGCGAAGGGACGCTCAAGGTCGAACAACGCGGCTGTGAAGTTGATCGTGTCGAAGTTCGCCTTGTACCCGACCTCGTACTGCTTGCTGCGGTAGGGCGCAAGGCTGTCGCCCGAATTGACCGTACCCGCGGGAGCCAGATCACCGGCCTGCAGGCTGCTGGTGTACGTCGTATACACCGACATGTTCGCGGCAGGCTTGAAGATGATGCTGCCTGTGGGGCTGATGCCGTGGTTGCTGTACTCGGTGGTCAGCACGCTCTTGTTATTGAAGTTGTCGGTGTGGAACCAGTCCTGGCTGGCGCCGACGTGTAACAACCAGTAGTCGTTGATCTTCAGGGTATCGTTGAGATTGAAGCCCTGCTGGTAGGCATCCGACGAGTCGTAGATGTAGCTCGAGCCCACATTCGGCGGGCCCTGCGGGGGCTCGGGGTAAACCGCAGGGGCATCGATACTGGCCGTACCCAGCAGTATGCTGGCGGAGGTGGCCGTGGTGATGGCCGAGTAGGATGAGGCGCGGTAGCCGGCCGAGCCGATGGTCAGGTCGTGTCCGATGCCCCAGGTGTCGAAATTGCCGTTCAGGTATGCGACATCGCTGGTCATCAGGAAGCGGGGCGCGAAGCCGCTGCCAAACGACGTCGTGTACGCACCGGTGTTCGACGTGCGGTTGTTGACGGCAGTGTTGATGTCGCGCTGGACGTCCTGGTTGAGGATGCCGGCCACCAGGTGCCAGTTATCGCCGAGGTCCTGCTTGAGGCGCGCCTCGCCGAGGGTGGTGCGCAGGTACACGCCGGCATAGGACTGGCCATAGCCGACCTGCTGCGGATCCGGCGCCGGCGGCAGCACGATGTATTGGCCATTCTTCTGCTGCGCGTCCGGATAGGTGAACCAGCCGGGAAAGCCGGTGGCGTCGAGCACGTTGCTGCTGTAGTTCAGCTCCAGTGCGGTGTGCTCCCAGGGGCGTACGTCCACGCCCAGGTCGACTAACGTGCGGCGCTCGTGGCTCGCATCGACGAAACCGTCGCCGCTGCCGTACAGCGCGTTCAGGCGATAGCTGATGATGCCGCCCGGATCGAGCTTGCCGCCCATGTCGGCCTTCGCCGTGCCGAGGCTGTCGCTGGCGTACGTCGCCGTGAATTCGCGCAGGTCATAGTCCGTGGGCCGCTTGGTGACGAAGTTGAACATGCCGGACGGCGGCGCCGGCCCATATAGCGAGCCCGCCGCGCCGCTGACGACCTCGATCTGGTCGAACTGCTCCATCGACGTGACGCCGGTGAAGAAGACCTGCATGCCGTCAATCTTGGTGTTCTGGAAGTTGCCGCCCTGCATGCCACGCGTCATCGGCCGCAGGATGTCGGGACCCTGCTGCTCCTGGTATGACACCAGCGGCAAATACTTGGAGACTTCCTTGAAATTGACGGCCTGGGTGTTCTCGATCAGGTCCGAGGGCAGCACGGAGATTGAGTACGGTACCTCGACGATCGGCGTCTGGCCCAGCGGACCGACCGAATCGAGAGTCTGGACGCGGTAGTCACCCTTGTCTCGGGAGGTCTGGATCACGACCTCCTCGGTGGTAGCCGAGGACGATGTATCCGCATCAGTCGCGTGCGCGACCCCTGCCAACGTCAGCGGAACGAGCGTAAAGAACACCGAGCAGTTTCTGTTCATCATCTGTCTTCTCGCCTGGAAAAGAGCGGGAACACCGCCCCTGAATGCGCGCTGAAAGCTAGCATGACGAACTTGCGCTAACGATATGAACGCGAACGCATAAGTTCTCGAGCGCCGGGCGCTGCGCGAGACATTCCTGGAGGATCAGCGATGTGGGTCGAAGCGCTCGACACCCGCGTAGCAGATATAACGACCCTTCGCGGCATGTCCGAACAGAGTCATTCCGAGCCGCTCGGCGAGGTCGTAACACAAAGCCGTCATGCCCTTGCGCGAGATGATCGTTGAAATACCGCTGAGCGCGGCCTTCATGATCACCTCGGCAGTGAGCCGTCCGGTCGTGTACAGGATCATATCTGTGCCCGGAACACCGTGCAGCGCCATCCAGCCGCAAATCGTATCCAGTGCGTTGCGACGACTGACGTCCTCGACGCTGACCCACGGTTCGGAGTCGAAGAACAAGGCGCAACCGTGCACGGATCCTGCCGCCTGGTAAATGGCATCGTTCTGCAGGGGGTATTGCAGGATGGAAAGCAACGTGGTTCGCGATACGCGCTTGGCCGGGAGCGGCGCAAGCCGCAGTGCATCGCCGATCAATAGCGCGCCGCTCGGATCCGTTCCGATCTGCCCGGCAAAATCGAGCCAAGGTGGCATAGTGTGCCGGTGCGCGGGAGTAAAGCCGCCGCGAGTCCTGACCTCCGCGAGACCGTCCGCCCAATTGATGCTGATCGATTCGATCGAGGTCACGTCGGTGACAAACCGGCGAGTCCACAGATATCCCAGCACCAGCCATTCGGCGCTCGCGCCAAGCGTCCACAGGGTTGCCACGATCTGACCATCCAGGCAGATGGACAGCGGCCGCTCAACCGGAACCTCGATGATGCGGTGATCGCCATACTCATCGACGATCTGGACTTTGCGCAGCAGTTCGCCGGAGGCCCGGCTCAGGCGCGGTCCGTCCGGCACCGGGCATCGCGCGCGCGCCGCCGGCTGCAGCATCAGGGCAAGAACCAGCCCGGTCTGAGGTTTCGCAAGCGGCATTACGGTGTGCATCCGCTACAATATGAGAGCCAGAACTGACTGCATTCTCACCCAAGTCCGATCAATCACCAAGCGAGGCGTTACGGCAATCACACCGCAAATGGCCGAGGCAGCCATCGAGAAACGGCTTGCCCGATTGCCCGATGAGTCACGCCCGTTGGAACGCTGCCTGGGCCAGACGCTCCGGGAGGATGTCCACGCAGAACGGGAAAACCCGGCCTTTGATCGGGTGTGTATGGACGGCATTGCCATTTGCAGCGGCGGTTCAGAGGATGGCGCTCGCCAGTACGTGGTGGAGGGCACCCAGGCGGCCGGCGTCCCCGCCAGGACCCTTTCCAACTCAAGGTCGGCGATCGAAGTGATGACGGGCGCCGTGATGCCAACCGGCGCCGACTGTGTCATCCCTCTCGAGGAGTACGACCTCGCTGAGCGAATCGTGCGCCTGAAAGCCAACGCGCTTCGTGAACCCTATCGCAACGTACAGCGTCGCGGCTCGGACAGCCGGCCGGGGGTCCCGATGCTGCAGTCAGGAACACGACTCAATGCACCGGAAATCGCAATCGTCGCCTCGGCGGGCTTGGCGAGCGTGCGCGTGAGCCGCCAACCCCGAATCATGGTCGCCTCCACCGGAGATGAACTCGTCGACCCGGGCAAACCGATCGCGCAACACCAGGTCCGGCGCTCAAACGCCTATGCGGTCGTGGCATCCCTGACGGGGCACGGCTTTCAGGAAGTGAAAAACGACCATATTCTTGACGATGAAACCATGCTGCGGGAACGCCTGGCGCGACACCTCGCCGAATTCGACGTTCTCATCCTGAGCGGCGGCGTGTCGAAGGGGAAATTCGACTATGTGCCGAAGGTCCTCAAGGAACTGGATGTGGAGGAGGTTTTCTACCAGGTCGCACAGCGGCCCGGTATGCCGATGTGGTTCGGGATGACCCGTCAGGGATGCGCAGTGTTTGGCCTGCCCGGAAATCCCATTGCCACCCTGGTGTGCCTGGTGCGCTACGTCGTTCCCGCCCTGGTTGCCGCTATGGGCGCGCAGCGCGCATGGCCGGCACCGATCCCGCTGGCATCCCCCATAAAGCGCGGTCGGACCATGACGTCCTTTGTACCGGTGCTGGCTCGATGCGACGCCCAGGGGCGGCGTTTCGCGGAGCCGCGAATACCCAATGGCTCCGGCGATTTTCTTGCTCTGGCTGGGACCGACGGCTTCGTCGAACTACCGCCGCAGCCCGAGTCCTACCCTGCAGGGTTCATTGCCGATATGTACCGTTGGTGAGCTGCGTCCCTCAGCCGAATCCGGCTGCAATTGCTGCCAGATCCGCTCGAGTGTTTATGTTGGCAAACGCGCGCGCATCGGCAAATCGGACCCGCGTCGCGCCGAGACTCTGCAGCAGGCGCCAGGTCGGCGGATGATTGCCGCCCTCAAGCGCTGCAGTGACCTGTGCCAGAACACTCACAGGCCACAGCGCACATAACGGCTGAGCACCCTCCGCAGTCTCAGCCAGCGCAGGGCCACCGCCCGCAGCTTCGATCAGGCGGGCAAAGAGGTCATCCGGGAGTAGCGGCGCGTCACACGGGCTGACTGCGAGCGCACGCGCGCCTTGGTCGCGGGCCCATATCAGCCCCACCTTTACGCCGGCCAGTGGGCCTAAGGCATCCCCGGGAAGGTCATACAGGAGCGGCAGTCCCGCGGCTCGAGCCAGACCCTCCGATCCGGTTCCAGGGCGTACGTTGGCGGCCACCACCGGACAGCTGCCTTGCAGGCGCCTGGCCGCCCAGAGGATGAGCGGCCGGCCCGCGAGATCGGCAGCGGCCTTCTCGCCGTCGAAGCGGACCGAGCGGCCCCCGGCAAGCACGAGGCCTACCACGGCACCTTCGGCCGATGATTGTTCGCCGTTCGAAGTCATCGCCCGGGACTTAAAGCAACTCGAGGTAATGGCGGGGTGCGCGCCTGAAATCGCGCCGACACACAATATACGCCAGCATCCCTTGCTGCGGCATACTGCAACCCCGCGCGGGCGCCACCTGCTCGGACTGAAGACAACGGAGAACCCAAAAATGATTCGAAGCGAAATCTGCAAACGACTGCTGCCGGCTTTGGGCCTCTTGGCATTCATTGCAGAAGGTCGGGCGGCCCAGCCGGAACCGGTGCAGATTTTTGCTGCGGGCAGCCTGCGCGGCGTGGTGACCGCGCTGGCTGCCGAGGCAGGACCGGCGCTGGGTGTCGAGGTACAGCCCAGTTTCGGCAGCTCCGGCGCAATGCGGGAACGTATCGAGAAGGGAGCGCCGGCAGACCTGCTGATGTCGGCTGACTTGGGTTCACCTCGCCAACTGGAATCGCAGGGTCGAACCACGGTGCCGGTCATCGCGTTTGCGCGCAACCGAATGTGCATCGTGTCGCGACGCAGTGCCGGTGTCACGGCCGCCAATCTGATTGATCGCATGCTGGCCGACGGGGTGCGTTTGAAAACCTCGACCCCCATTGCCGATCCATCCGGGGACTATGCCTGGAGCATTTTCGGAAAGATTGAAGCGGTCCGACCCGGGGCCCAGACGATTCTGGAACGCAAGGCTCAGGCCTCGATGAAGCTGGTGGCCACGCCGGCCACGCCCGCGCAGAGCGCCGCGGCCGCCCTTTTTGCAGCGAACGCCATCGACATGTCCATCACCTACTGCAGCGGCGCCGCGGCGCTGGAGAAGGAACTGCCGGACCTCACCAGTGTGCTCGTTCCACCGCAGCTCGACCCGCATCCGGTCGACGGCGTTGCCGTCCTGTCCGGCAAACCCCAGGCACTGCGGCTCGCACTGTATCTGCTGTCGGAGAAGGGCCAGGCCATTATTGCGAAAGCGGGTCTGGTGCCGCTCACGGACCCCGCAGAGTCGCCGCAGTGAGCGCCGCACGCGTGCTGGGTATTGTCGGCTGGAGCGGCTCGGGCAAAACCACGCTGATCACGAAACTGATCCCGCTTTTATCGAGCCGCGGGCAGAAGGTCGCAACGCTCAAGCACGCCCACCATGCATTCGATGTCGATCAGCCCGGCAAGGATTCGTACGAACACCGAAGAGCCGGAGCCTGCGAGGTCCTGGTGTCATCAGCGCGGCGCTGGGTACAGATGCACGAGGTGGGTGACGGTGCCGAGGCGACGCTGCCCGAGCTACTCAAAAGAGTGTCGCCGTGTGATCTCATTCTGGTGGAGGGCTTCAAGACCGCGCAACACTTCAAGCTGGAAGTCTTTCGCCAGGCCAACGGCAAGGCGCCCCTGCACCCCGACGACGCCCGCATTGTCGCCGTTGCGAGCGATCAGCCCTTTCCCGATGCCCGTACTCCGGTGGTCGACCTGAACAATATTCCTGCCATCGCGGATGTTGTTCAGCGCTGTGCGGTGCCACTGGAAGCAACGCTTGCCGCACTCGCAGAACCGCCCAGGGGGGCGTGAGCGGTTGTGGCCTATTCGACTTCCGTGACCTCGCGCACTGGCGACACGCGGGCCGCACAGAACTTAAATTCGGGGATCTTGCCTGAAGGATCCAGGGCAGGGTTGGTCAACAGATTCGCAGCGGCTTCGGCGTAGCAGAACGGCATGAATACCATGCCAACCGGTACATCCGAGTCGGCGCGCACCTTGACCTCAATGGCCCCGCGACGCGTCTCCAATTTGAGTTTGTCGCCGGGCTCGAGGTCCAGTCGATGCAACTCGCGCGGCGACAGAAAGACAACGGCCTCGGGCTCAAGCGCATCGAGCACGCCAGCGCGACGCGTCATCGAACCGGTGTGCCAGTGTTCCAGTACCCGACCGGTCGAAAGGACCATCGGATAGTCCATGTCCGGCACTTCGTCCGGCGGCCTGATGTTCGCAGGAACGATCTTTGCCCGGCCGTTCGCCGTCGGAAACCCGTTGGTGAAGATGATGTCGTTACCCGGCACATCAGGGCCATCAACCGGGTACGTCACCGACCCTTCGCGTTGGACCCGTTCCCAGGTGATGTTGTTGAACGAAGGCATGGTCACCGCCAGCTCGGCGAAAACTTCGGCCGGGCCGGAATACGTCCACGGCAATCCAAGGCGCTTGCCGATCTCCTGAATGATCCACAGATCCTGACGCGCATCACCTGGCGGCTTGAGCACCGGATTGCCGATCTGCACGCGCCGATCGGTATTCGTGAAGGTACCTGACTTCTCGGCGAACGCGGAGGCCGGTAGGACCACATCTGCGTGGAAGGCTGTCTCAGTCAAAAACAGATCCTGCACGACGAGGTGATCGAGCATCGCCAACGCCTGGCGCGCATGGTTGAGGTCGGGATCCGACATCGCCGGATTTTCGCCTTCGACGTACATGCCGTTGATGGTGCCGGCATGAATCGCGTTCATAATCTCGACGACGGTCAGCCCTTTCTTGGGATCCAGCTTCTGGCCCCAGAGCGACTCAAAGAGTTTGCGAACCCCCGCGTCTTCCACCGACTGATAATCGGGATACACCATCGGGATCAGGCCCGCATCCGATGCGCCCTGCACGTTGTTCTGCCCGCGCAGCGGGTGAAGTCCCGTACCTTTGCGCCCGATCTGACCCGTCGTCAGCGCCAGGGCGATCAGGCAACGTGAGTTGTCGGTTCCGTGCACATGCTGGCTGATGCCCATGCCCCAGAAAATCAGCGAGCCTTTGGAACAGGCATAGAGGCGGGCCACCTCACGCAAGGTCTGGGCATCGATACCGCACACCGGCGCCATCTGTTCCGGAGTGAAGTCGATGATGTTCGCCTTCAGCGCCTCGAAGTTCTCCGTATGGGCGGTGATGTACTCCTGGTTGTAGAGCTTCTCGGTGATGATGACGTTCAGCATGGCGTTGAGCATGGCGACGTCTGAGCCGGGCTTGAACGCCAGGTGCTTGTACGCGTGCCGCGAGAGTCCCTGGCGGCGCGGATCGATGACGATCAGTTTCGCACCGTTCTGCTTGACGGCGTTCTTGATGAAGGTCGCCGCCACGGGATGATTGATCGTGGGATTGGCGCCAATGACGATGATGACTTCAGCGTCCATGGCCGCTTCGAACGGCGCCGACACGGCGCCGGAGTTGAGGCCCTCCATCAGGGCCGCAACCGAGGAGGCGTGGCACAGGCGCGTGCAGTGATCGACATTGTTTGAACCGAACCCGGTGCGGATCAGTTTCTGGAACAGGTACGCTTCCTCGTTGGACCCCTTGGCCGAGCCGAACCCCGCCAGCGCCCGCGCGCCCTTGGTGTCGCGGATCGCCTTGAGCCCCCCGGCGGCGCGATCCAGCGCCTCTTCCCAACTGGCCTCACGGAAATGAGTCCAGGGATTTGCCGGATCGACCTGGTCATACGGGTCCTTGGCGACGTGATCGAGCCGGACCAGCGGCTTCGTCAGTCGATGGGGATGATGAATGTAGTCAAACCCGAACCGGCCTTTTACGCACAGGCGGTTGTGATTGGCGGGACCATTGCGGCCCTCGGCGTAGATGATCTTCTGGTCTTTTACCTTGTACGCGACCTGACAGCCGACGCCGCAGTATGGACACAGTGAATCCACCGAGCGATCCGGATAAACCGTACGCGTCTGATTTTCGTCCAGGTATGCCGCAGGCATGAGCGCGCCGGTCGGACAGGCCTGGACGCATTCGCCACATGCCACGCAGGTGGACTGTCCCATCGGATCGTCAAAATCGAACACGATCTTCGTTTCATGCGATCGGTAGGCCATGCCGATCACGTCATTCACCTGGACCTCGCGGCAGGCGCGCACGCACAGGTTGCATTGAATGCAGGAATCCAGATTGACGCGCATGGCCGGATGGCTCACGTCCGGCAGCCAGCGCGCGCTGGCCGGGAAACGGCTCTCCGTCACCGAGACAAAATCAGCCTGCTGCCAGAAATGGGAGGTGGGATCGTGCGACGAGGCGCGTTCCGGCTGATCGGCCACCAGCAATTCCATCACCATGGCACGCGCCTTGGTCGCACGCTCCGTGGCGGTCTTGATCTTCATGCCGACACCGGGCACGCGCTTGCACGAGGCTGCCAACACGCGCTCGCCTTCGATTTCGACCATGCACGCGCGGCAATTTCCGTCCGGCCGATATCCGGGCTCGGGTTTGTGGCAAAGATGGGGGATGTGCGTGCCCGCACGCTGCGCTACCGCCCAGATGGTTTCACCCGGTCCTGCTTCGACCTGCTGTCCGTCCAGTTCAAAGATGATTCCGGGATTCTCGAGATTCTTGGCGTTGATTCGCCCCGTCGGAATGACGCCCGCCTCACCTCCGGACTTGGCGCCCTGGGAGTAGGTGCCGCCCGCAGCGGGCTTGGCGTTTGCCGTCGGGCCACCGGCATCCTGGCTGCTCGGTGCCCGAACGGTCTTGGGCGCTTCGGGGGCACCACGATCAATAGGATTGCGACTCATGATTGACCTACTTTGCTGCAACCAGCCGGGCGGACGGGAACAGTTCCGGGAAGAACCGGATAATGCTCGTCAGCGGATTCGATGCCGCCTGGCCCAGACCGCAAATGGAGGCATCCCGCATGCATTGGGATAGCTCGCCCAGAAGAGCGGTGTCCCACACGCCCTGCTCCATCAGCACACGTGCCTTCTGCGTGCCGACGCGGCACGGCGTGCACTGACCGCAGGACTCATCCTCGAAGAAACGCATCAGATTGAGTGCCGCGCCGCGCACGTCATCCTGGTCCGACATCACAATGACGGCCGCCGACCCGATAAAGCAGCCGTACTTCTCGAGCGTTCCAAAATCCAGCGGAATGTCATTCATGGATGCCGGCAGAATGCCACCCGAGGCCCCCCCCGGCAGGTATGCCGCAAAGGTGTGACCGTCGCTCATCCCGCCGCAGAATTCGTCAATCAGCTCCTGAATCGTGAGTCCGGCGGGCGCCAACTTGACGCCGGGTTCCTTGACGCGGCCCGATACCGAGTACGAGCGCAAGCCGAACCGGCCGTTACGGCCGTGGCTTTTCCACCAATCAGCGCCCCGTTCAATCAGGTCGCGGATCCAGAAGAGTGTCTCGATATTGTTCATCAGCGTCGGGCGGCCGAACAGCCCCACTTGAAAGGGGAAAGGCGGCTTGTGCCGGGGAAGACCGCGTTTGCCCTCCAACGATTCCAGGAGCGACGACTCTTCACCGCAGATATAGGCTCCCGCGCCGCGCCGCAGATGCACTGTGGGCCCGCCCGGCGGAAGCTTTACAATTTCATTGGCGAGTATCTGGCGGGCGATCGGGTATTCGTCACGGATGTAGATATAGACATCCGATGCCTCAACGACGTGGGCACCGATCAGCGTGCCTTCCAGAAACCGATGCGGATCCGTATTCAGGTAGTACTGGTCCTTGAAAGTTCCAGGTTCACCTTCATCGCCATTCACCGCCATGAGCCTCGGCCCCGGTTCGCCGCGCACCGAACGCCATTTGCGACCGGCCGGGAAACCC
>Ga0182030_10009838_pt1 | contig 19521 bp, 21 predicted proteins | sample 812S3MmetaG_FD_121299 | JGI IMG/M metagenome (GOLD analysis project Ga0182030, IMG submission 121299) | Permafrost microbial communities from Stordalen Mire, Sweden - 812S3M metaG (Illumina Assembly) | ecosystem: Environmental > Terrestrial > Soil > Wetlands > Permafrost | place: Sweden... | reverse complement strand
AGCTTCGAGCTGTTAGTAGACTATCTCTTCCTAAGCAAGCCAAGACCTTCGAGCTAGCCGTAGAAGCTATTTGCTGGTTGTTGATTTCTTCCAGCTCGTGGCTCGTGGCTCGCGGCTAATTGCTAATTCTTGGCGGCGGCAGCCTTTGCAGGCTGATCGAGGTGGAACAGACGTCCGACCGCCGCGGTCAGCACATCCTGCTCCTGCCTCTCCGGAAGTTCCTTCAATTCACGGGCCAGGGAACCAGCTATCCGTTGCGTTATATGAGATGTGAGTGCGGTTAGTGCCTGGTCCTGGTCTTCCGTGAATGGACCGAACTCATTGCGCAGGACTTCCAATTCCTGCCGGCAAAGTTCATCGAGACGTTGACGCAGGGCGACGATGGTGGGCACAACCCGCTCCACCGTCAATGTGCGACGGAATCCCGCGATTTCATCCTGCACAATTTTTTCCGCAGCCTCGGCGGCGGACTGCCGGCCGCCGGCATTCTGCTGCACCACGTGCTCCAGGTCGTCCATGTCGAACAGGGTAATGCCCTCGACTTCGCGCACTGCGGAATCAATGTCGCGCGGCACCGCAAGGTCGATCATCACCATCGGCCTGTACCGGCGCTCTTGCGCAATCTTCTCCACTTCCTCGCGGCTGAGAATCACGTCCGGGCAGGAGGTGGAGCTCACCACGATGTCCGCCTTCTTTAGATACTTGAAGCGGTCTGCAAACGAAACCGGCGTGGCCCCGGTTTTCCGGGCCAACTCTTCGCCGCGGCAGGCGGTGCGATTGATTACTCTGACCTGGCTCGCGCCGGCCTTCATCAGGTAATGCGCGGCCAGCTCGCTCATTTTGCCCGCGCCGATCAGCAGCACCTCGCGGCCGGCAAGATCGCCCAGCACCTGGCGAGAGAGCTCGACCGAAGCATAGGGGAGCGAAACCGCCGACGCGCCGATCGCTGTCTCGGTGCGGACCCGCTTGGAAATGGTCAGGGCTTTCTGCAGGACCGCGTCCAGGAAACGTCCGGTTGCGCCGACGTCCTGCGCGTGCGCCCAGGCTTCCGTTACCTGCCCGGTGATCTCCGGCTCGCCCAGGACCATGGAGTCCAAACTGGAAGTGACCCGGAAGATATGGGTCAACGCGACATCATCCATGAGCCGGTAAAAATGCGACCACTCGCACAACTTCAATTGGTATTCCTGGGTCAGGAAACGCAGCACGGAATTGGCCGCGGTGGGCACATCACTGGCCCAGACAATAAATTCGGTGCGGTTACAGGTGGCCAGAACAATGATTTCCTCAATCCCCTCGGAACGAACCAGCTGCAACAGCGTTTCAGAGCGGCGGGCGGGGCCAATCCAGAAACGCTCGCGCACGGCGACGGGGGATGTGCGGAAGTTGAGTCCGATTACTGCCAGCGTCGGTTCCACGGTGCCTCTCATGCGCAAGGGAGTCTGACAGCAGTAAGGGCACAACAGATGCCAAAGCCTGCGGACCCGGAGCGGTGACGTAAGTTATTCCTCACCAGTATGTTAGGCCGGTTGCCGACGGTGCGGAGGCAGGGCTGAGGACGGGTCTTAGCGGCTTATCACCCTCTCAGAGTGGCTTTTCGCCCGTGAGGTTACCCTCGAAGCTGGGCACGGTGGAATTCTCTGGCAGTCCGGCCCCCGGTCTGCCAGACATCCGGGCTGTGCAGAAGTTGTATGCAAACGCTCGGTTTAGGGAGTAAAGTTACTTCGCCGTGGTTTGCGGCGCTTTTGTTCTAACCTAACCCCTCGAAGGGTTTGCTGAAGGAGAGAGGAAACGAATGACAACCAGATGGTTACCGAAGATTATTCTGTTTAGTCTTGTGCTGGCTCTGGCTTTGCCCCCGATGGCGGCAGCACAGGCGGGTGCCGATACGTATAAGGCGAAGTGCCAGATGTGTCACGGTCCCGGTGGCGTTCCCAGCGCCGGCATGGCGAAATCCATGGGGCTGAGCCCCTTGGGCAGCGCTACCGTACAGGGAATGTCGGATGCCGACCTCACCGGCGTCATCAACAATGGCAAGGGCAAGATGACAGGGTTCAAGGGCAAGCTGACCGATGCCCAGATCAAGGACCTTGTCGCCTACATCCGCACATTGAAGCAGTAGTTCGAACGTCGTAACTTCTGTCCGGGCGGCTCTTTCGAGGGCCGCTTTGTTTTTTCTGCGCGCTGCTGCGGGCATTCTCCGCACAATACCTGCAACGCACACCGCCGTAGAGTTATGCTGTACCTTCTGATTTCGTGGAGGCTGCATGAAAGACGACGACGCGCCGAAATCCGATCAGGCTTCCGGGCTCACCCGGCGCGATTTCATGAAAATTTCCGGCGTGAGTGTAGCCGTGCCGCTGGTGCTGGGACCGACGATGGTCCATGCCGCCGGCGAAGAGGTCGCGGTCTTCGGTCCGGGTAAGGCGCCAATCGCGCTGATGGTGAATGGCAAGAAGTTGACGGCGGAGCTTGAGCCGCGCGTGACGCTGTTGGACGCGTTACGCGACAGCTTCAACCTGACCGGCGCCAAGCGCGTCTGTGACCGCGGCACCTGCGGAGCCTGTACCGTTCTGCTGGACGGGAAACCTGTTTATGCCTGCGCGGTGCTGGCCATCGACGCGCAGAGCAAGAAGATCACGACCATCGAAGGCCTCGCCGAGGGCGATGCGCTGACGCCGGTGATGCAGGCCTTCGTCGATCATGATGCGCAGCAATGCGGCTTCTGCACTCCGGGATTCGTGGTCGCGACTACACACTTCCTTCAGCAACATGCCAATCCGACTGCGGATGACATCCGCCGCGGACTGAGCGGCAACTTCTGCCGTTGCGGAACGTACGATGGAATTCGTGCAGTTGCGCTCGGTAAAGCTCGTTCGTAGAGTGTCATTGTTTGTGGTCAAAGCTTGAAGTCGTATCAAGCGCGCGACCTCAGTTGAGGTTTGTGTCAGGGCACGACTTCAGTCGTGCCGAAAGAGAGTTCTCAAGACTCCGGCTTTAGCCGCTGCGGAGCAGGGGCTAAAGCCCGGTCATTATCGAGCGTTTGGCGGCACGCCTGAAGACGTTCCCTGAAACAAGGCGAACCTGCAACACGGGACAGTCCTTATCGGCCGGGCGTTTGGATGGGTTTATCGAGCGAGTCTTATCCGGAGGAGCGAAATGGCAATTATGACCGGCAAGCGATATGAGGCATCGTCATGAGCGACTATCAATGGCCCGATCCGGCAACTCGCCCTTTGCTGGGCAAGAAGATCTCCCGCGTCGATGGTCCGATTAAATCTTCCGGCCGCGCCAAATATACCTACGACTACAATCCTGCCGGCCTGCTGGCGGGAAAAATCCTGCGCTGTCCCTACGCGCACGCGCGCATCACCAGCATCGACACCAGCGCCGCCGAAAAGATGGCGGGCGTGAAGGCGGTGCAGATCATTCAGAAGCCCGGCGCGGAGATCTTCTGGGCGGGCGATGAGGTAGTTGCGGTCGCCGCGGTCGACGAACCAACGGCCGAGGATGCGATTCGCGCCATCAAAGTGAAGTATGAAGTGTTGCCGCACTTCATCTCCGATGCCGAACCGGCGAAAAACATCGCCGCAACCAGCGGCCCCATCAGCCAGGACGATTTCGAGGACATGGAAGACAACCAGGTCCCTGACGAGCAGGTGATCGCGGCAATCAAGAAGAATGGCATCAGCTTTCATCCCAGCGAACAATATCTGAAGGACACGCAGGAATCGGGCGTTGATTCCAAGGTGGTGGAGGCGCTGCGCACGGCGAAGTATGCGGAGGCGACGACGTCGAAATCGCCTTACAAGAAAACTGCCGCGCAGACACAAGGCGAGCCCGACAAAAACTTTGCTTCTGCCGCGGCTGTGGTCGAGGGATTGTACGGAGCTTCCTGCATCACTCACTGCTGTCTGGAAACGCACGGCATGGCGTCGGAGTGGCCGAGCGGCAGCGATTCCGCGGCATCGCCCGGCACCAGCCTGCTGGTCCACTGCTCCACGCAGAATCTTTCCGGCATCGCGCCGCAGGTTGCCGAGCCGATGGGCATTCCCGCAGGCAGCATCCAGGTAATGCAGCAGTACGTCGGCGGCGGATTCGGCAGCAAGTTTTCGCCGGACCGATGGGGGATCGCGAGCGCGCAGCTCTCGAAGTCCGCAGGCGGCAAGCCGGTGAAGATCATGCTGGAGCGCGATGCCGAGCAGGAAGTGGCGGGCATGCGGCCTTCGGCCTATGCGCGCGTGAAGATCGCCGCTGACAAGAATGGCAAGCTGGTCGCCTGGGAATCGCGCTCCTGGGGAACGGGTGGAATCGGCGGCGGCGGAACTCCTCCGCTCCCCTATATCTTCGAAATTCCCAACCAGCGCAAACAGAACATCGCGATTGCGACCAATCAAGGCAGCGCCCGCGCGTGGCGCGCGCCAAATCATCCGCAAGCCGCGGTCATCACCATGGGAGCCATCGAGGACCTCGCGGCCAAGATGAACATCGATCCGCTGGATTTCATCACCCGCAACCTGGAGCTTGCCGGGCCGCGCGCCTCGATCTATCGCGATGAGTTGCCCATCGCGGCGGAGTTGATGCAGTGGAAGCAGAACTGGCATCCGCGCGGCGACAAGAGCGCTGGGCCGGTGAAGCGCGGACTCGGCCTTTCGATTCACACCTGGGGCGGCCGCGGCCACAACAGCGATTGCGATCTCACCATTCATCCCGACGGCTCGGTCGAGATCAAGATGGCGACGCAGGACCTCGGCACCGGCTGCCGCACCATCATCACCATTGTTGCCGCGGACGCGCTTGGCATCCCGATGGACAACGTCAAGCTGCTGATCGGCGACAGCCGCTATCCCGTCTCGGGCGGTAGCGGTGGCAGCACGACCTCGGGCGGGGTGACATCGTCAACCCGGCGGGCGGTGATCGACGCGCGTCATCAGTTGTTCGCCAAGGTCGCGCCTGCGCTGAAGGCGCAGCCGGAAGAGCTTGAAGCGGTGAATGCAACGGTGCGCGTGAAGAGCGATCCCAGCCGCAGCCTGTCGTGGAAAGATGCTTGTGCGAAACTCGGCGCAATGCCGATGACGGTGCGCGGCAAGAATCCCGACAAGTCGAAGCCGCCCGATCTGACCAACAGCGGCGTTGGCGGCGTGCAGATGGCTGACGTTTCCGTCGACACGGAGACCGGCATCGTGCGCGTGAACAAGATGGTCGCGGTGCAGGACTGCGGGCTGGTGGTGGATGTGAAGACCGCCGAGAGCCAGGTCATCGGCGCGCTCATCATGGGCATCAGCTATGCATTGTATGAGGAGAAGATTCTGGATCCCGTGACCGGCCGCATGCTGAATCCGAACATGGAATTCTACCGACTGGCGGGCATCGCCGACATCGGCGAGTTGAAGGTACACATGATGACCGGTAAGGGCTACGACGAGCGCGGCGTCATCGGACTGGCCGAGCCGCCCGTGGTCTCGCCCGGCGCCGCGATTTCGAATGCCGTGGCCAACGCCATCGGCGTGCGCGTGCCGTTCTTGCCGCTGACTCCGGCGCGCGTGCTGGAAGCGCTGGATGGGAAAGCGTCGTGAGTGGCAGGGCCTCAGAGACTGCGAAGGAAGCGGTTGTTGCTGGGTTGTGAAGGGGCGCGGCTTTAGCCGTGCCGTTAGGTGGGCGAGCCAATTGGACTTTAGGCCCTGAGGGCTTTTCCTCAGCGGCTAAAGCCGAATGGCTTTCGAGACATTTACGGACGGCCTAAAGGCCGTCCCCTTCGAAAAAGCAGGATTAATCAGAGTTGCTCAAGGGCGAGCGAACCCAGCCGCGCAGCGGCGGAATTGGTTTTAGCCCAGGGCGTAAGCCCTGGGTAGGGCAGGCAATGAGAGCCTGAGTCCCGCAGGGACGGCACTCTCAATCGAGGCTCCCACATTGTGGGACACAAGACCTGGACAGTTATTGCATGTCCCACATTGTGAGACGAGGAGAGATTGATGCGAGCGTTTGAATACGTCAGCCCCACCAGCAAAGAGCAGGTCGCAACTTTGCTGGGCGGAAATGGCGCGATCCTGGCCGGCGGTACCGATTTACTGGCGCTGATGAAGGATGATGTCGTCTCGCCCGCGCGGCTGGTGAACATCAAACAGCTGAGCTCGCTGCGCGGCATCAGCTATCAGCCGGGAAACGGCTTGCGTATCGGCGCACTAACCACCATTGCCCAGCTTGCCGACGCAACCCGTGACCTGGCGATGTATCCGGCGCTGCTGGAAGCGGCCAACGAAGCCGCCAGCCCGCAGATTCGTAATCTCGCAACCATCGGTGGCAACATGTGCCAGCGGCCGCGTTGCTGGTACTTCCGTAACGGCATGGGACTGATGCCAACCGCTCCCGACGGCAAGTCCATGGTGGTGGAGGGCGATAACCGCTACGCAGCCATCCTGGGCAATTTCGGACCGGCATATTTCGTCAGTCCGTCCACCCTGGCGCCCGTTCTGATTGCTTACGGCGCGAAGATCCGCCTCTACGCGGCGAACGGATCAGGCAGCGGCGTACGCGAGTTGCCGCTGGAAAACTTCTTCATCATCCCCCGGATGACGAATGGACTGGAGCACGATCTGAAACCGGGCGAGATGGTCATCGAAATCGTGGTGCCGCCGCCGGCGCAGAACTTGCGGGCCGCGACCTACGAAGTGCGGCAACGGGCGGCCTTCGACTGGCCTCTGGTGCAGGCCTGCGTCGCGCTGGAAATGGACGGCAACACGGTGAAGAGCGCGCGCGTGGTGCTGGGCCAGGTTGCGCCCATCCCATGGAGGGCGTTGGGGTCGGAGCAGGCGCTGGCCGGCAATCGGGTCACGCCTGAAACCGTTGCGGAAGCGGCCAAAGCGGCGGTGGCACGCGCCCGGCCGCTGAGCCACAACAAGTACAAAATCGCCCTGACCAAAGTCGCAATCCGGCGCGCAATCCTGAGCGCTCAGAGCGCCGGCTCCGGAGGCGCCGCATAATGCTCAATCTTGATGCCGAACGTTTCGACACCGCGCGCGAAGACCTTTGCTCCGCGCTGCGCTGGAAGGGACAATTCATCGCAGCGGAACCCGATCCCACCGTGCCGCCGTCGAACGACGGGCTGTTCTGGTGCATGCACACGCAGACCTGCATCGGCCCGGATGGCGAGCTGGCCGAGCCGGGCAACTGCTCGTCAAAGCAGCGGACGTGCCATGGGACGGGGAAGTGTGGCGTGATTCCCTAGATTGTCTGTAGCCAGTGTGCTGGAAATCACTGACAAACCTCTGGCGCTGGCGTAAGAATCGCCTGGCTGGGTATTTCGGGAGACGATCCTTCGGCCTTCCTCCCTGCCCACTCCTTTGGCATCGGAGCCGTAAGCAGCCAGACCCTCGAACCTTCTTCTCCCAGACCTGCGACGCAGCCGTTTGCTTTGCGTCGTTTCATCCGGAGTTTACAAAGCAAGGAGGGAAAGTCCGTGAACCGCAAATCGCAATTTTGCATTCTGGTTTTCCACCGCGCCCCCCGCGCCGCAATGGGGGCGCTGCTGATGGCAGTCATGCTGGTGGTGATGTCGGTTCTGGCGCAACCGGCGCCGGCCCAGACATTCCAAGTTCTCTACAACTTCCCTTGGGGTATGGGAGGTGGCGATCCCTTGTCCAGCGTAACCGTTGCCCCGAACGGAAATCTCTACGGCACAACCTTTACCGGCGGCACTGGCTACGGCATGGTCTACAGATTGAATCACGCTAATGGCGGGTGGCTGTTCTCACCGCTCTACGATTTTCAGGGAGGTACGGACGGCAGCCTGCCAGAAACCCTGGTGACGGTTGGCCCCGACGGCAATCTCTACGCAGCGGTCGGAGACAACGGAACGGGATGCGGGGGGTACGGCTGTGGCATGGTATTCCAGTTGAGGCCGCACCCGACCGCCTGCCAGGCGGTCTTGTGCTTCTGGACCAAGACTGTGCTCTACAGCTTTGAAGGGGGCAATGACGGATGGGACCCGACCGGCAGCCTCATCTTCGATCAGGCCGGCAATATCTACGGCCAGACTTACTATGGCGGACCTTATAACTACGGAACGGTTTTCAAGCTGACTCCCACCCAGAGCGGCTGGGTGGAAAGTGTTCTTTACAGCTTTACCGGAGGAGCCGACGGTTCTTATCCCGGCAGCCTGAATCTGGACCAATCCGGCAACCTTTTCGGAGTGGCCGCCGAGGGCGGCGCCTATGGCTATGGAACGGTTTTCGAGCTGTCGCCCTCGGGGTCGGGCTGGAGGCTGAACACGCTTTATACCTTCACCGGCCAGAGCGACAGTGGATATCCTCTTGGGTTGGTTAGAGATCAGACGGGCAATCTCTACGGAGTCACCATTGGCGAGGGTTGTTCGGGCCGTAGCTGTCCCCGTGGCATAGAAGGTGTTGGTCCCAGCACCGTTTTCACGCTGTCCCAGGGTAACTGGACCTATTCCACACTTTACGACTATGAGGGGCTTTACGAAGCCTCCATTAGCATCGACTCAGCCGGGAACCTGTACGTAGCAGTGGTTGATGGTGGCGCTTACGGCAACGGCTATGTGTTCGAGTTGGCTCACGGTACCTGGACCTATACCGATCTCCATCACTTCGATGGTACCGATGGCTCCTCGCCGACGGGCGTGACCATTGACTCGCACGGTACTGTTTACGGCACCACTTCAAGAGGCGGCCCCGACGACGCCGGCGTCATCTTCGAGATCACGCCCTAGAGCGAAAAACGACCGGCGGTTTTACCGCGTGTACTCCCTGATCTGCGCCGCCGCGCCCGGATACTGCGCGATCAGCAGCTCGCGATCGGCGTTTTCGTAGTCCGCGTAGTCGAAGCCGGGAGACATGGTCGTCCCCATCAGCGCCCACTTCCCGCCGGGCGCAAGCCGGCTGCCCTGCCATACACTGCCTCGCACCACCGCTTGCGGCTGCTGACCGTTCAGCAGATCGGGCCCCAGCGTGATCGTCTGCGAGGTGCCATCCGGCAGCACCTGCAGCATCAGAACGGGATCGCCAAGGTAGAAATGAAATACCTCCGTGCCCGGCAGGCGGTGCAGGGCTGAAAAGGTTTCGGGAGTGATCATGTAGTAGATCGCTGTGCCGATGGAGCGGGAGCCGCGGAATCCGTCGGGCAAATATTCCGCCGAGACCACCCAGCGGGAGCGATAGGTTTCACGAAAGAAGCCGCCTTCGATGGAGAGCGGTTTCAGTTGCATCAGTTGTTTGACTTCGTCGGCGGTCATGATCGCAACAGCGTATCATTCCTGCGCCGCGGGCGGTCAGGTTGCGTTGTGGTTGGACGAGCATTTGGCACTTAGCACTCAGCACTCAGCACTTAGCATTTAGCACTTAGCTTAATGCCCGAGCTTCAGAACACAAATGTCGCATCAAGGTTCTAAGTCCGCAATCTTCGATCGCGCTTTGGCTAACTGCTAACTGCTAAGTGCCGATTCACCTCAAAGAAAGCTAGCGCCCCCTGTTCGCCAGGTAGTCCATCAAGGTCGCGCCATTCAGGCTGGCGGCGGCCTGCACCGTGGCGGCGCGGGACTCTTCGGCGTTGGTCAGATCGGTAACGGCAGTGTCAATGTCGATGCCCACCGTAGCGTTCTGCTGCTGGGCGAGCTGAACGTTTTCGCTGTTGAGAAAATTCTGCGTGCCGGTGATCTGATTGACGGTGCTGCCATAGAAGGTCCGCGCCGAGGTGAGCTGATCATAGGCGCCGCGCAATTCCGTGACGGCGTCGCCAATGTCGCTGGTGCTGCCGTTGGATTCCAGCGCCGTGCTCAGGTCGCTCAGCGCCACGAAGACATTGGCTCCCTGGGCGGAGAACAACTGGCTGCCGGGCTGGTTCACCGCAACCGATTCTCCATCGGCCACGTCGACAGAGTTCATATGATCATTGCCCTGATACCTGACGCCGCCGGGAGCGGAGCTGTCCAACACATAAGGAGGCTGCGTGCTGGCCGTTCCCGCAAAGACATAGGTGCCGTTGTAGGCGAGGTTGGCCACACTGAAAACCTGGTGGGAGATGCCCTGGATCTGCTGCGCGATCGAGGTGCGGTCCTGCTGCGACAAGGTGCTGTTGGCGCCCTCGGTGCCAAGCGAGATGGCCTGTTGCAGGGCGGTGACTACTGAGTTGAGGGACGAATCCGCGGTCTGCAACTCCGAGGTGATGCTGGAGATGCTGCGCAGATACTGATCGCAGCCGTTCATCTGCGAGGAAATGTTGACTTCCTGCGCGGCGGCCGCGGGATCGTCGGAGTCGGCGTTTACCAGCCGTCCCGTGGTCACCTGGGTGAGCGCTGTCTGTTCAGCTTCGTCGGAAGTCTCAAGCGCGTTGAGCACCAGGTTCGATAACTGGAGGGTTGAGATCATGAAGAACCGGCTCCCACGTTCATGAGGGTGTCGATCATCTGGCTGACGGTGGTGATGACCTGGGCCGATGCCTGATAGGCCTGCTGATACAGCATCAGGTTGGACGCTTCCTGGTCGAGCGAAACCCCGCTGACGGAAGATTGCTGCTGCTGGAGTTGCTGCAACATGGCATTGCTGGCATCGAGTTCGCTGGTCTGGTTGCTGACCGCGGTGCCCACCTGAAACACCAGATTGCCGTAGGCGCCGCTGGGCGTCTGGCCGTTGGAGATGACCGTATTGGCAACCGCCGAAAAGTTCGCCAGGTTGCCATTGCTGCCCTGCGTGCCATCGGAGCTGGCGGCGATCAGGTTCGGGTCGCTGATGGCCAGCGCCATGTCGGCTGCCGCACCCGCGCCGGTAACCGGTTCGAACAGGTTGGACAGTTTGTCGCCGGAATTGCCATACATGTCCGTGCCCTTGGACTGGGCGGTATTCAAGGCGGTCACCAGGCCGCCGGCCAGCGAGTCCAGCTGGGTCTGGAGCGAGGGGACGGTCTGATCGCGGGCCGCGAGCGTGCCGCCCAGCTGCCCGCCGGAAATTTCCCCGGTGATGTCCTGGCCCTGCGAGGAGTAAACGTGCTGCACTCCATCGCTGCCGGGCGCGGTGCTGAGAGCGTAGGCCTGGCCGCCGACCACCAGCGCGGCGCCCTGCTTTGTGGTCAAGGTCAACGAGTTGCCCTCGGTCAATTGCGAAACATCGATCAGGCCGGACAGTTGCTGGATGAGGGCGCTGCGCTGGTCGATGAGGGAGCCGTATTCCTGGGTGGCGTTGCCCACGTCGGGCAGGTTGGCATTGATGGTCGCAATCTGCTGTGTCAGTTGATTGACCTGCTGCACCTGCTGCTGGACGTCGCCGTCGAGTTGCTGCCTTACGCTGGTCAGCTGCCCGGCCGTGTTGTTGAAGGACGTGGCCATGTTCTGGGCCGCAGTCAGCATACCCTGGCGCAGCGTGGTGTCGGAAGGATCGGTGGAAAGACTGTTGATGCTCTGGAAGAAGGCGCTGATCTGCTGGCCGATGCCGGTCGTGTCGTCGGGGAAAAGGGTCTGCACCTGGTCCATGGCGTTGACGTAGGCTTGCGCGTTGCCCTGCTGCTGGGTTTCCTCGCTGATCTGCAGGTCCAGCAGGTTGTCGCGCAGGCTCTGGATGCCCTCGACCTCGACGCCCCCGCCCACCACCAGACTGCCCTCAAGATACTGCGGGGCTTCCTGGAACACCGGCACCTGCCGGCTGTAGCCCGGGGTATTCAGGTTGGCGACGTTGTTGGCAGTGGTTTCCATTCCCACCTGCTGCGCTTCCAGGGCATTGAGCGCAATCCACATGGTGCCTGTCAGTCCACTCATTTCAGCTCCAGCCCGCCGGCAGGGATTCGGTGTAAGGCGCCGGCTCGGATTGCAATCCCAGCAGTTGCTGCCGCAGCACGATGGAGCGCCGCCAGCGCCGTAACATGGCGCGGCAAAAAGCGCGTTGCTGGCCCAGTTCGGCCAGCAGCTTGCGTCTTTGCTGCTGCGCTTCCGGCGTCCAGGGCAGACAGCCCAACTGAAGGGAGAATGCCATCAATTCCTGCGCGGTCACGCCGATCTGGCGGCTCACTTCCAGCAGAGGTAAGGCTTCGCCGCCGCTGAGCGAGCGCATCGCCTCTTCCAGCAGGGACTTCAAGGTCTCCAGCAGCACCAGTTCCTGGTCCATCGGGGACAGCGGGGCTGGGACTGGGTTTGCGGCCGCCGCGACGCTTGTCATGTTGCGCCTCCCTCAGGCGAGATCGTCCAGCTGATGGGCTTCGGGATCCGGCCCAGCCTGCAATTCGTCGTCCGCCAGCGTCAGCAGTTCGTCTTCCGCCAAGTCCGAGGAGTTGTCCGGGTGACGGCGGGGCGCGCGCCGGCGGCGTTCCTCGGCGGACGGGGGCGAGGAACGCTCTTCAATCCGCGTCGAGGCTTCCAGGCGTCCGGTGCTGAACTCCACAACCACACCCCCTGCTACTCACGGGAGCAATGCTCTATTTCCCGATCGCGTCGCCCGCCAGCATGGCTTCCGCAATCTGCTGCGGCGAGACCTGGAAGCTGCCGTCAGCTACCGCCTGGCGCAACGCGTCCACCCGCTGCTGCCGGACGTCGGGCACGGCATCCAGTTGCGTCTTCAGCCGCTGTACCGCGTCGCTGCCGGTCGACAGATGGGCGACGTCATCAGTGGTGGCAGCGGTGGCGGCATCGGCTGGATTGCCGACGGTTGGCTGCCCAGGCTGGGCCGCGCCCGCCGCACCATTGCTTCGCGCCAGCTCCGGCAGCGAAGACGGATTTAAATCAATTCTCATCGCAGGACCTCGTTCCACGGGATTGCCTTGCAAGTATGGGATCGGCAATTCGTGAGAAGACTTTAATTTTGGGCGAGCGAATTTTCTCCCGACGCTCTTTCATAACTATCGGCCAGGGTCTCCATCGAGATTAGCGGCGGCCTCCGGCGGGACTGGTTCCCCATCCCGGCCGGGCTGCGGCTTGCGCTGGAGCTGCCGCAGAATCATGTCGGCAATGCCGATGCCTCCCCGCGCCGCCAGCGCCGTGGCAATGGCGTGCGTCCCCAGGCTGCTCACGGTATCGTGCGCCGGGTCCTGGCTCTCTTCCGTCCCCAGACAGCTTTTGTTCATCTTCTCCAGCCAGCTCTGGAGCAGGATGGCCTCGAACTCGCGCGCCGCCTTCACCAGCTTCGGCGCAGGCGCCGCCTGCCCATCGGCAGCAGAGACATAACTTTGCGCGGAAATCGCAGACGCCATAATCAGATCACCTCCAGGTCGGCCTCCAGCGCGCCTGCCGCCTTGATGGCCTGCAGGATGGCGACCACGTCGCGCGCCGTCGCCCCAATGGCTTGCAGGCCGTTCACCAACTGCTCGACGCTGGCGCCTTCGCCCAGCTCGATGCGCTTGACCTTCTCGTCCTTGCTTTCCACCGTGGTCTCCGGGACCACCGTGGTCTGCCCGGTATTGCTGAAGGGCAAGGGCTGCGACACCTGATAATCGGTGGCAATCTCAATCGACAGATCGCCATGCAGGATGGAGACCGCGCTCAGCCGCACGTCGCGGCCCATGACGATGGTCCCGGTGCGTTCGCTGACCACCACCCGGGCGCGGGGATGGATCTCGACCCTCAGGCTCAGCAGGCGCGCCAGCAAATCCGGCAGGCCGGCCGCGGGCATGCCGTCGAGTTCCACCCGGCCGCTGTCGATGGCCGTCGCCATGGGACGTCCCATTTCCTGATTGATGGCCGCCGCCATGTCGCGGGTAATGCGAAAATCAGGGTCGCGTACCAGCAGCGAAATCCGGGACAGCTTGTGCAGGTCGATGGAGGCGTCGCGCTCCACCAGCGCGCCGTTGGGGATGCGGCCGGCGGTGGGATGGTTCACCTGCTTGGAATTCGCTCCCGACTTGCCGGCGGTGTATCCGCCGAGCGTTACCGCTCCCTGGGCTTCGGCATAAACCTGCCCGTCGGCGGCATAGAGCGGGGCCAGCAGCAGCGTGCCGCCCTCCAGGGTCTTGGCGTCGCCGATGGAAGACACGGTGACATCGATATGCGTTCCCGGGCGCGCGAACGCAGGCAGCGAGGCGGTAACGAAAACCGCGGCCACATTCTTCACGCTCACCGAGGCCACCGGAATCTGCACGCCCATCTTTTGCAGGATGTTTGCCAGGGTCTGAACGCTGAACATGGTCTGCTGGCGGTCGCCGGTCCCGGCCAGGCCCACCACCATGCCATAGCCGATCAGCGGGTTCTCGCGCACGCCTTCAATCGACGCCAGATCGCGAATGGGCAGATGGGTGGTCGTCTCCTGCGCCGGGAGGAACGCGACGGCGAGCCCCAGCCACCAGCACAAGGAGAGCCCGAGTTGTCGCCTGAGTTTCATCAGAAGTTCAACAGCTTCATCAGCAGCCGCACGAACACGTTGGGTTGCCGCACGGCGTCGCTGACCACGCCCTTGCCTTTCACTTCCAGCTCCAGATCGCTGAGCGAGGTTGAGGGCACGGAGTTGTTGGAAAGGATGTCGCCGGGCCGCACCACCCCGCGCAGGATGATGGTCTGGTCTTCCTGGTTAAAGCTGACCTGGCGTTCGGCCTCGACGACAAGATTGCCGTTGGGTAGCACCGCGACTACGCGTCCGGAAATGTTGGCCTGCAACAGGGTCGTGCTGTTGGCGGCGCCAGCGCCCTTCAGGTTGCTGCTGGAGGTCAGGCCATAGAGCGGATTGAACGAAGCGGTATTGACCTGGCCGGCGATGGCCGTTATCCCGGAGCCCGAAGTGAAGGCCCGCTGCGCGGTCACATCGTGCTCGGCCTGCGCCAGGGTCTGCTCCACAATGCTGATGATGACCAGATCGTTCAGCCGGCGCGCCTTGTAGTCGGTCGCCAGATCGGTAAGCAGGCTGCCTTGCAGCGGCCACAGGCTGCCGAGGGCGGTGGTCACCGGAACCGGCTGGCCCTGCACCCGCGCCAGAAACTGCTGCAGCGAGGTCAGCGGCTGAGGGGAGTTTTTCCTGGCCTTGGTATTGGTATTGGCAGCGCAGACAGCGCCACAGCTCAGCACCGCGACCATCGCACTGACCAGCAACGCTCGCCGCAGCGTTCTCATCGGGTCACCCTCACCAGGCCCTGGCCCGCGACCGTAGCCAGCAGCACGCGATGCGTTGCCCGGTTCTCCACCCGGATGCGATCGCCCAGGCCGCCCGACTCCAGGCAAAGCACTTTCGCCCGCAGCCGCAGCCCGGGCAATTCCTCAACCAGATCCGCCTGATCGCCGCGGCGGGCCAGAGCGGTAGCGATCGCCGGCCTGCCCGCCGTTATGTTCAGGAGCTTCGCCGTAACCGGCGCACCGTCGGGTTGCACCAGACGGTCGCCCGGCGGCATCCGCAGCACTGCATGGAAGGGCAGGCAGTCGCGCCGAGACGCGCAGTCCAGACGCAGCATCCAGGTGCCGGCGGCGAAGCTGGCCCGGGCGGAAACCACGTGCAGCGCCGCGCCCGCCGGCAGCGCGGTGAAAGGCGCCAGCACTTCGAGGTTGCGCTCTACCAGACTGCTCTCCGATTGCAATCGCATGTCCCGGACCACCGCCTCGGCCGCCTGCTGCTGCAGGGGCGATGGATTCGGCAGCGCCGCCACGACTTGCACCAGCGGCAGCAATGCGGCAATGACGAACAGCCAGCTTCGCTTCTGTTTCGGGCCGAAATGTTTTCCGCGCCGCATCGCCCTGTGTCTCCGCAATTAGCAGTTCCCGACATCTAGCCACTGACCACTGGCCACCGGCCACTAGCAGTTAGTGGGACAGGTTGTTGAGCTGCTGCAGCATCTGGTCGGCGGCGGTGATCACCCGCGAATTCGCCTCGTAGGAACGCTGCGCCACAATCATCTGGATAAACTCCTGCACAATGTTCACGTTCGACTGCTCCAGCACGCCCTGCTGCAAGGTTCCCAGCCCGTCGGCGCCGCCCGGGGTGCCGACAATGGGATCGCCGGAAGCGGTGGTCTGCAAAAACATGTTCTGGCCTACGCTGTTCAGCCCGCCCGGGTTCTGAAAATTCGCCAGTTGTATGGCGCCCACCTGCTGCGCCTGTGTCTGCCCGGGCTGGGTGACGCTGACCGTGCCGTCGGTGCCCACCGTGATGCTCAGCGCGTCGGCCGGAATGGTGATCTGGGGATCCAGCGGGTTGCCATCGGCGGTCACCATGTTGCCCTGGTTGTCGAGATGGAACATGCCGGCGCGGGTGTAGGCGATCTGTCCGTCCGGCATCTTGACCTGAAAGAAACCGGCGCCCTGGATAGCCAGGTCCAGCGGATTGCCGGTGTTGTCGAAGTCGCCCTGGGTCTGGATCACCTCCGATGCCGCGGTGCGCGTGCCCAGGCCCACCTGCAACCCGGCGGGAACGGTAGTGCTCTGCGTCGCCGCCGCGCCCGGCATCACCAGGTTCTGGTAGATGAGGTCCTGGAACTGCAGCCGGCGGCTGCGGAAGCCGGCGGTGCTGGAGTTCGACAGGTTGTTGGCCACGTTATCGAGATTCAGTTGCTGGGCCATCATCCCCGTGGCTGCGGTATAGAGCGCGCGAAACATAGGCGGGCCTCAGATCTGCGGCAGGTTCTGCGCCGCGATGCGGTTGAAGTTGGTATGAAAGGCGGTGAGCGCCTGCTGCAGCAGCTCGGCATGGCGCTGCAGCGAGACCAGCTCGACCCCGGCGGAGATCGGATTGACGTTGCTGTTCTCCAGCACCCCCTGCACCACCTGCGCGTTGCTGCTCTGCTCGCTGCCCGCCGGGGCGGAGAAATAGCTGCTGCCTGCCGGGGTCAGCGCCGTCCCGGAGGCGAACTGCACGACTTGCACCTGCCCGGCCAGCGCGCCGTCCACGGAAATGGTCCCGTCGCTGCTGACATCCAGCTTGCCCGGCGGGATGGTGATCGGCCCTTGCGTGCCCAGCACCGGGTTGCCGTCGGGGGTGACCAGATGGCCGTTGCTGTCGACATGGAAGTTGCCGTTGCGGGTATAGAGCTTGCCATTGCCCGTCTGGACCGCGAACCAGCCATCGCCTTGCAGGGCAAGATCGAAATCGCTGCCGGTATGTTCCAGGCTGCCTTGCAGCAGGTTGGTGTGCCTGTCGCCCAGCACCCCGAAATCGTTGACCGCCTGCGCCACGGGATTGGAACTTACGCTGGCGCTGGTATTGGCCAGCACGGAACGAAACGTAGGGACCTGCGCCTTGTATCCGTTGGTGTTGGCATTGGCCAGATTGCCGGCGGCCACATCCAGTGCCTGGGTGCGCGCCACCAATCCGGCACAGGCTGCATAAAGTCCGCTGTCCATGAGGTCGCTCCGCGGATGCGAATGCAAAAACGTTACCAAAGCGGAACGCAGGGAGAGCGGAAATCAAGCACTTAGGAGGCAGGGAGATTAGATCGGGTTAAGAAGTGGCTGGTGGCCAGTAGCCAGTTGCCAGTGAAAAATTAGACTCGGCGCTCCAAGGGAAAACGGGTCGGCTGTTTTCCCGGATCGGGAAAACGCCGGATTTCGCGTTTACAGCCCCGCCGTCGCGTTCCAACCTTCCGGACAGCCTCAGATACTTCCAGCCGTCCTGCGCTCGTTCTAGGGCCATCCTGGACGCCGCAATGGGCATCCTACGAGCGAGTCTGATTGATCGACAATTCTGGAATCATTGCATGACAAAAATATGGCCTATAAGTGCCGTCATGCGGCGATCGCAATGGCTGCAGATCTTTACGAAGCACAGAGGCCACGGAATTTGTTGTCTTGCTCTTCTCCGTGCTTCCGTGGTGAAAAGTGTCTTGCCGTTGAAGCTCTATCCCTTTTGCAGCAGGGGCAGCACGTGCTGCTTCATCTGGTCAGGGGTAAAGGGCTTGCGAATGTAACCCCTCGCTCCGCAGGAGATGGCCTGCATCACGTGCGACTCGCTGCCTTCGGTGGTGATCATCACCACGGGTATGCCCTTGGCGCTGTCCACGCTCTGCAACTGGCGCACGAACTCCAGCCCATCCATCACCGGCATGTTGATGTCGCTGAGCACCAGGTCCACCCTCTGCCGGCGCAGGATGTCCAGCGCCTCGACGCCGTTGCCCGCCTCCAGTATTTCGCCGATGGAGACCCCGCCCTGCTGCAGTGCGCGGGCTACAATCTTCCGCATCACCGAAGAATCGTCCACGATCAACGTACGCAAGCCTTCCACATTCACTCCCACGGGTTGCGGCGTTCCAGCCTGGCCATGAATTCCCATGGATCGAGGCCGTGCAGGTTGGCCTTGGCCCAATTAGCCATCTCGCAGCAGCGGCCGAGTAGAAAATTACGTTGCCCGGCGCCGGTGGCCGGCCAGCAATGCCAGAGCGGGCTGTCCGCCAATTCTTCCAGCGCAGCGGTCAACGAAGCAGGTTCGGCCTCGGCCGCCAGCACCGCGTCGGCAATCAGGACGATACCCAGCAGCGGATCGCCCGGAGGCTCTTGCTCGTCGTCGGCCATCCGGGCCATGGCAGCCCGTACCATCGCCGCCGGCAGGGTATGGCACATCGTGGACAGCAGCGCGGCCTGGGAAATTGCCGGCGCAGCCAGCCGCACGATGGCCGGCAACTCGAACAGCAATCCGGAAAGATAGGACTTGCGCGGCATGGAGTTGCCCAGTTCGCGCGCCAGCAGGTGAGCCGCCGCGGCCCGGGCCACGGCGTTTGTAACTAGCCGGCACAGCCGCGTCTGTTTGGCGGCGTTGCCGCTGCACTCAATTCGGGGAGCGCGCTGGAGCAGTTGCAGCAGCGCTTCCCGCCCGGCTGCCACCACCGCCAGGGGAAGCTGCCAGATAGGATCGTCGCCTTCGGCGCGGTCGCGATTCGCCAACTGCAACGTGCCGAACGCCAGTCCGGGATCGAGCGCGATGGCAGCGCTGGCCAGCTCCACATCGACCGCGCCGTCCTGTAGCAGGAGCGTCAGCAGCGAGACGGAGCGGGTAAGCAGTGGCAGAAGCAGTGAGAACGGTTTGCCGGGATACAGCGACGCGTTGGGATCGGCTGTGCCCTCCAGCACGGCCGGACGGCGTGCAAGCGGGCGGACTGGGATGGCGAAATTCATATCGGCGCCTGTGGTTTCCATCGGCAGGCGCGGCACACGCTTTAGGTGCTGCGGCGCGCCCCGCGACGGTTTGTATCCGCGAAGGTTTGACCGCCTCATTCGGCTTCACGTAGGCTTGACAGTTATTCTGTCGAGTCTTCATGAAGATTGCTGAAATGGCTTCCCTCCACGTCGCCGAAGAGATCACGGAACTGGTCGGCGAAACTCCCGTCCTGCATCTGCGCAAGCTGGTCCCCGCCGGCGCAGCCGATGTCTACGCCAAGCTCGAGTACCTGAACCCCGGCGGCAGCATCAAGGACCGCGCCGCGCTCGGCATGATCACCAAAGCCGAACGCGATGGCCGGTTGCAACCGGGAGCCACCATCTTCGAAGCTACCGCCGGCAATACCGGCGTGGGATTGGCGCTGATCGCCAGCGGCCGCGGCTACAAGACGGTGCTGGCGGTGCCTGAAGGTTTCTCGCAGGAGAAAGTTACGCTGATGGAGGCGCTCGGCGCTGAGGTGATTCGT
>Ga0182030_10009837_pt1 | contig 19523 bp, 20 predicted proteins | sample 812S3MmetaG_FD_121299 | JGI IMG/M metagenome (GOLD analysis project Ga0182030, IMG submission 121299) | Permafrost microbial communities from Stordalen Mire, Sweden - 812S3M metaG (Illumina Assembly) | ecosystem: Environmental > Terrestrial > Soil > Wetlands > Permafrost | place: Sweden... | reverse complement strand
GCAATCGGGCAAGCACCATTGCCGGCATCAGCGAATTCACCCATCTTAAACGATGGTCTCGCACCTTCACGCGGCGTACCAGCATACATGATCCCCATAGCAAAGCCGTTTGCTCCTCTTTCGGCGGCAAAGACACCGGGACGACTGCCGGGGTATTCTTCTTGTAGCTTGTCACACACTGTGTCAGACAGATTTTTTATGGAGTTTTCTATATCACTCTGTGAGAAACCGGCCTGTTTGTAAATGTCGAACAACTTGCGCCAGTCTTCCTGGGTCTTTGCACTAAAGTTGCCATTGGTTCCGACATCCTTGCAGGTTTCCGCAATGATGTTTTCCTTCAGTGCGCGAACCTTTGGGTCTTCAACGCTTAAACCCTCCTCGCCAGGGCACCGTGCAACGCTTGCAGATGCAGGCAGTTCTGCTGCGTGCATTGCTGTAGGTGTTTCGCGTGTATCTCTCGGTGCCGGCGGCTTGAAAAGATCTTGAACAAATCTTTCTATATTAGGGACATTAATTGTCCCCCGTTGAGCATTTTCACCGACGTCTCTTGTATCTGCCGTCATTTGAGACCTCATACCAGAACGGAATACGGGCCTGATCTGAGTTTTATATACCCAAAGTTTTGTATTTCCCCTAGCTTAGGTGTCAAAAGTACGATCGCGAAGCAGCAATCGGCGGCTTCTCGTTCGAAATTCTCGATTAACTGATTTTTTCTCTTCCAATTGAGCGATGACGGATTTAAGTTTCGTTTTGCCTTCGATCAAACCCTTTCTGCAGTTTTCTTGGATCATGAGATTGTCACGACGCTCGTCGCCGCTGCTCATTATGATATGACCGGAGAAAAAGGTCAGATGCTCTTATTGCTCGAACTCTGGACTATTCGCCCCGAGGATGTCTCGCAGAGTGCCTAGCTTCATCTAAAGCATCGACTGATTTGTCTACGATGCTTGAAATAGTGCTTACACGGCTTATCTCAAATCCGAAAAAAATTTGGGCCATGGTGGACTCGAACCACCAACCAATTGCTTAAGAGGCAACTGCTCTGCCATTGAGCTAATGACCCAGAGATTTGTTCGATAAAGATTATAACTCGCGCCCGGCTGGATTCGAACCAGCGACCGTCCGCTTAGAAGGCGGATGCTCTATCCACTGAGCCACGGGCGCCCGAGTAAAAGACTGTGAAACAGTCATTTGCGTCTTTATCTTTTTTTCAGTGTACAAGTCGCGGATTCTTTACGTCCGCAACGGAAGGCAAATTATAGCTTATCGTGTCTCGCCCGTTTAGCAGCTTTGTGGCCACTGTTTGTAAGGAATTTGCTACGCCTGAGCTTTAAGCAATGATGGGGTGTATATCCAGCCTTCCAGAAACACATTCATATCATCTGTTTCAAACGGGTCCTTGAACAGCTTAGGCGCTGTGTGCCACATGGCCGTCGAATAGCAGGCTAAGACTGCATCAAGCGCATGGTCGGACTCCTGCGCGGCGCGCTCGACTCCTTTGCTCAATGTGAGATTTGGACAATTTTCGCGACCAACCAGCTTTGATTCGCGGATGCGAGTCAAGCGGCGCACGATCTCCTTGCGCAGCGTTGCTGATTGTTCACTGTCTTTGGTTTTATAGCCGGTATCCGGAAGATTAAGAGAGCACAACACTTCGCGGGGATAAGTTTCCATAACGGCACATCCAAAAGGAACGGCGTCCTGAAACGGCAGCACGAAGAAGATTTTAGGGTCTAAAGACGCGAGCAGTTTCATTCCCTGATAAGTCATTTGCACCATCGAGGGGTTTCCGCGATGCAAAGGACTGATAGCAACGCGGTTCAAAGCTTTGTCTGCGAGCCGTTTAGGCTCGACCTTGAATTCTGTGACCAGCTCCAGAAATTTTTCAAAAGGCAGAAACGCCAGCTTTTCCACAAGTTGCTGCCAGGTTTCAAAGACAGGCTGTTCGAGTTTTTCTGCTAGGAATTTTATGAAATCCGCCGGCAAAGAGAATGGAAAGTCCAGTCCGACAGCCTTTAATTGCTTGACAGCATTGAGCTCGATCGCCAGTTTGTGAGAGCCGCAGCGCGAGAGTTGGCTTATTTCAAGTCCGACGTTAGTAAGCGTGCCTATCGCAAGCCAGGTTTCGTTTGGGACGGTTTTGGCACCGCTATAATCGGCACCGGCTATCAGAGTTGGCGTCATGGTTATCTCGCCGATTAATTCATTAGGTACAACAAATTATGATGCCATATGAGATGGTACAACTCAAATCATTCAATCAGGAATCATTAGTTCAAGAATCATTTATCCGTTCAGAGTTATCCGTTCAGAATCATCCGGCATTTATCTCCCCCTAATTTTTTTCCCAATTAAGTTGTAACTGAAGAACCAACGATGTTCTGAGAGTTGAGAGTATATTGGTAACGCTGTTAATAACACTGGCTGAGAGATGCGACATGAACTTTCCGAGATTTGATATTCGCCGTGCGTGCTCACTTTCCCGTTCGATTCCACTTGCGTGCTTGCTCCTGGTCGTCTCCTCGACTGCGCCTGCTCGAGCAGGTTTGATTAATGAGCCAGACCCGGCCCTCGGCGCGGCAGCGAATGCAGCGAAGGTCAAAACCGGCGTTCGATATTGGATTGAATTACATCGAAACGGTAAAACTTCCCACGTGACAAACCAGCAGAAGTTTCTAAGCGGTGACCAGATACGATTTCACGTTCAAGCGACAGTAGATGGCTATGCATACATCGTTTTGCGCAGCGGAAGTCAGGGCGAACAAGCGGTGTTGTTTCCCCAGGAAGGTCAAAAGGATAACAACAAACTCAATCGCGAAACCGACTACGCCCTTCCTGCAGAAGACTTTTTGACGTTCGATTCGAACCCTGGGACCGAAAAAGTGACGTTGCTGTTTTCGAAGAGCGCCTTAGATCCGACTAGAGTTTTAGCTACGACTTTTAAGGATTCAAATCACGTTGTATTTGCTGCGCCGTCGCAAAGCCGCCGTGGGTCTAAGGATCTGATTCCCGCCCGCACGACTGTCACTTATCAATCAGAAGCGGCTTTGACTCAAAATGACTCCAATGCGATTTTGTATGACTCCGTAAATGGTGCAAAGCCAGACCAGGGAATGATCGACTCTGTAATAGCGATGTCTACACCTCAGACTGGATTCAAGCCGGCCAGCACTGCTGACGCCACGTCGACTGCATCAGACGATGCCCTGGCTAAGGCAAATCAGGACATGGATCATGCACGCATGTCCAAGACCGGGAAAACATCGAAAACCAAGACGAACGTAGCAACAGCTGCCGCGCCATCAACCACTACAGCCAGAGCAACGACGGCGCCGACAGGCTCAGAGGCATCAACGAGCTCCACGAAATCAGGTTCCTCGACAGCGAAAGCATCCACAACTGCCACTGCAACTACCGTGAAAAGCTCAGCTGGGGCTGTAATTGTCAGACAAGATGATCCTGAAAAAGTTCTCCACATTGATGTCGACCTGGAACATTCTTGATCGGAGTTTTGTCTAGATAAATATGGCTGGTGTCACCTGCAGTGCCGCAGATGAAAAATGGCTCATACTGCTAGTTACATTGCTATAATCTTAGTGCCTCATTGGTCTTAACCCAACGTTAGTCTTGCATGAACGATCATTGCATCAGGCATTGAAAACCCCTGGCAAACCCCTTGAGTAGTAGGTTTTATGATTTGGCTGCTTTCATTTCTTCTGTGTAGCGCATTGTTCGCTGGCATTCTGTTTTTACTGATGCCAGATCTATTTCCAGCCTTCTTAACCCGCCGCTGGCGGAAAAATTTCCACTATTTCCGCCAATAAAGCGCATTCAATCTGCTCCTCATTCGTGGGCATTTAAAGTTTTCTTAGTACTACTGTCATCTTCACTTCTTGTTAACCGTTGGGCATTATAATTGCCATCGATTGTCAGGAGATTTGAAAGATGCCAGCTGCAACTGCAGGACTGTTCCTCATCGATTTCGTATTTCGTCCGTTCGCAAAAATTTGCGAAAAGATGCCTATCGTTTCGTTGTTGATGTGCCTGGTGCTATACGCTTTCATCGCTTACGTCGTTATCAAATCGGCATACATGTCCGATCAGCATAACTAAGAGCCGCTCACAGACAGGAGTTTCACGCTAAGCTTATCGCTTGGTAGCGAAACCAAACCAAGATATTGTTCAATAAAATTCTTCACTACTCCTGGCTCAACTTCGCCCTCAAGCGTGCATGTGCCTTTGTCCAGAAACTTTCCATCGACGTCGAAAGTGTCGTATTCAAAGGTTATGTTCTTAATTGGAACTTTATTGAAGTTCTTAATGCGCACCCATGCTACCGGGCAATTGATTACCCAGAAGCCTGAGATGTGCCAGTCGACCAGTTCGAAAATTACATTTTGAGTGAGTGCGGCATCAGCTGATTCAGTCGCACAGCCATTGAGCATTACAGATGATAGTAAACAAACCGCGACAGCACTCAGGCGAGAGAGAAACCTCCACCTCATTGGCTTGCTAAGGCTGTTTCTACGTGCGGTGATCATGATTCCGAAGTTACACCGGCCAACGAGTAAATGTATCCGGAGGGGTTAAACCGCAGTTAGCCGCTATGCCGAGGAGCACGAGAACGGCAAAAAACAAGATGATCCCGAAGAATACTGGTTCGCCTTCAGCCATGACTGATCTCTCCTACTCTTAAATTTCCTCTTGGAAACCTTTAAAGAAAATTATATGCCAAGATCTTATAGCAATGCAGTGGGAATCCCACGAAGATAAAGTCTTATTATGGGAAAATCCACAAGAAAGGGGGCTGTTGCGAGATAAATAAGACTCGCATCTGACACCAGTCAAATCCCTATTTCTTCGCGGTATTTTAAAACACAGTCTGTCATTAGTTTTCGGGCGATTACCCGGGAACCGCAGAATTCACGGGGATGTCTTAGATAAATGTTTAACGGCATCAGCTCATGCGCTTCAATCGTTTCGTTAATCCCGGCTATCCGATGTGTTAGATGTGTCCGATGTATCCGATGTGTCCCGTTTGGCCCGATTGTTCTGTTTGGCTCGCTTGTTCCGCTTGTCTCGATTTATTGGCTTCCGTTCCGGCTCTGGGGTGTCTCGTTTGAACTATGAGCCCGTAAAGCCAGGTCCATTCCTGAAGAATGCGCACGTAATGACGATTGCTGCGGCGCTCTGGCCGCGCAAAAATCCAGGCGCTGTGCTCGCGAAATTCACGACCAGGCACTTCGATGTAGCGCCGGGGACGCAACTGCTCGCTGAGTGTTTGATCGAGCCATCTATCCCTCAACGCCCAACTCTGGTGATTATTCATGGTTTGGAAGGGTCGAGTCGCTCGCCTGATATTCTGAATCTTGCCGTTAAGGCAGCTGCGACGCGCATGAACGTCGTCTGCCTGAACCTGCGATGTTGCGGTGACACCATGCATCTGAGCCCCACTCTCTACAATGGTGGCATGAGTAACGACGTGCTGATGGTCGTCAAGGAGCTCAAGGAGCACGACGAGCTGCAGAATATTTTTCTTGTCGGCTATTCGCTTGGAGGAAATATAATCCTGAAATTGGCTGGTGAACTTGGAATCGCCGGGTGCGATTATCTTTCTGGCATATGCGCTATTTCGCCTGCGATCGATCTCGAGGCGTGCGTGCAGCTGATGGAAAAGGGGTTGAACCGATTTTACGAACAACGGTTTTTGCTTGGATTGAAACAAAAAATTCGACAAAAGAACAAATTGTCTCCCGATAGATATCCTTTGACGCATTTGGCTCGCGTGCGAACCATACGTGCTTTTGATGCCGCTTATACAGCTCCTGATGCCGGTTATAGCAGTGCCGAAGATTACTACTCGAAGGCTAGTTCTATTTCCTTGCTCGATCAAATTTCCGTGCCAACTTTGATGATCGTGGCTAAGGATGATCCGATGGTGCCTTTCTCCATTTTTTCCTCAGGAAAACTCGATAATCCATCAATAAAGATGATGGTTACCGACTTTGGTGGTCATGGAGGGTTCTTGAGTATTGAACCGTCAAATGGAGATAAAGACATTTTCTGGGCCGAAAATCGAGCAATTCAATTTTGCGCGGAGATCGATAAGACGAGACGTGAAGCGAAGGTGATACCGCCGACAGTACCTTCCTGAGTTCGCTCTGACACAATTTATTCATTGCGAAACAATTTAATAATAATACTGCCCGATTATTGTCTAGAATTTCAGTATGCTCGAGGGCGCTCAATGCGCCTTACCAGGGTTCATAAATTCGGTGCGAGGCGATCACGATGGATCTCGATGTTTGGCTGAACAAAATTAGGCAAACCCGTTCACACGCTGAGGTGTTTGCCATCCTTGACGAGTTTCGGAAACATGAGTGGGCTGATGATCAGTGCTCCAAGATGGCACGGTTGTACATGCGTATGCTTGATAACTTCGGACCTCTGAATAATGAAGAAAGTTCGATTGCTGATGAAAAGGCAAGCTCTGCTAACAAGAAAAAAGAGTCCAAAGATTCTAAGAGTGGTAAAGACGCTAAAGACGGCCAACCGAAAGAAGCCGTTGCAGCGGGAGCTGGAGCCGCCCCTGCTGTGGGCGCAGACGAAATTAAGCCGCTGACAACTGGAACAACTCCAGTAAATGATGGGCCTGTATGGTACGAAAAAATGTGATCGATTAACCAGACCTTAGTCTGGCTGATGCTAAAATCTACCCAATTAAGTCCGGTCACGGCAACTTTTTTCCAAGCAAACTCACTTCTTCGCAATGCGCTAAGATGTGCAACTTTGCGTCATTCCAACTTGAGGTTTAACATGAACGAATCAGTCATCGCAGTTTTTCCAAGTCACCTTGAAGCCGAAACGGCAATCAAAGAACTGCAAAAATCAGGCTTCGATATGAAGAAGCTCAGCATCATCGGTAAGGACTATCACACCGAAGAAAACGTAGTTGGTTATTACAACAAGGGCGATAAAATAGCTAGCTGGGGTAAAACCGGCGCTTTCTGGGGATGGATCTGGGGCCTCGTTTTCGGCTCAGCTTTCCTTTTCATTCCTGGTATTGGGCCCGTAATGGTTGGTGGACCAATCGTTAGCTGGTTAATTGGCGCTCTTGAAACAGCTGTCGTAGTTGGCGGTTTCAGTGCTCTAGGTGCCGCTCTTGTAAGCGTTGGCATTCCGAAAGACAGCGTTCTGAAATATGAAACGGCTTTGAAAGCCGATAAGTTCGTCGTCATTGCCCATGGTACTCGCGATGAAGTCGCAAAAGCAAAGTCAATTCTCGACACTCACCAGGCTGAATCTTCAATGATTCATTCTGATCTTGTTGGAGCGAAGCTTTAATCGTCATCAGATAATAAATGGAGAAAGTCGATTAGAGATGATCGACTTTCTCTTTGATGTTTGCTCACTAAATTCATGCCTGTGAGATTTCATTTGTTCTATAACTGCATATCGACTAGCGAATAATTATCAGCAGATCGGTCACTTATATAAATACGGCAAATTAAAAGTTGAGCTAGCCGGTATGTTACATGTGCTGCACATCCCGTAACACGAAGACACAAACGGTTGTGCAATGCGTACTCCGGACGTAACCTGAAATTGAGGCCTCGGGTAAGTCATCGAGCATTAAACAATTGTGCTTCGATTTTGACAAAGGCTATTGCACCATTTGCGGTACTGCTAAGGCATACCAAAATTGCAAGAGGCAGCTCTAAATAGCTCCAGGCAGCCATTCCTCATATGTTCTTACTGATTTTTTTGTTCGGTTAATAAGCGAAATGAGTGTCAACCCGGATGAGGTTAGAGATGAGCTAAAACTGTTCCTTCGTTCCAGAAGGGCGAGGCTTTCGCCTGATACCTATGGTATCTCAAGGAGCGAGCGCCGCAGAACGCCCGGCTTGACACGAGATGAGATTGCTCAACTGGCGGGTATTGGCACTACCACTTATACCTTTTTAGAGCAGGGAAGAAAGATCAATGTTTCGACGCAGCTACTAGAAAAGCTATCCCTGGTGCTGCAACTCAATTCCCAGGAGAAGCGCCACCTGTTCAGGCTTGCGATTGGTGGTTTGCCAAAGTTAGAACCAGTAACTAAGACCGTAACTCCTGAATTACAAAGCATGCTAAACCAGTACGGAAATATTCCAGCATTCATTCTTGACAGACGATTTGATGTGGTTGCCGTGAACCCTGCGGCCAGACTCGTGTTTGGATTTCCTGGCACGTCGAACGATGCTAAGACAAATATTTTCCTCGAACTCGTTTCTCCAGCCGCCCGTGAGAAATTCGGCGAGCACCAGGAGAAGCATCTGCGAAATACCATAGCTTTCTTCAGGTTGCGTTATGCTCGCTATTCGTACGATCTTAGCGTTCAAGAACTCGTTCATCGGCTGCGAAAGCATAGTGCGCAGTTCAATGATTTATGGAATCGCTATGAAATTTCTGATGGGAGCGAATCATTGACTCCTGTATCGATGACTCATCGAGTTCTCGGAAAAGTGCATGCTCATTTCAAATATCTGATGCTATTCGGAATGCCTGAATTGACCGTCTGCGTTGTTATTCCGCTGGACGGCACAGACACAGCGGAGAAGATTTCCATGGCATTGAAAACAACTTGACTCCGGCATAATAACAGCCTTTTTGCATATCAGAATAGAAGCGGTGCCGCATGTCACCAGGTGGCACCGCATTCGATACCGTTGCTTGCACTTGCTCTTTCGACAATTACTTAGCGATTTTGAGTGTTCCAGTCGCAGTGCCTTTAGCTCCCTTTAATGAGGTGTTAATGGTCACAGGCCACTCGCCAATCGCTGCGTTCGGAGCGATCTTCCAATTCCAGGTAGCAACTCCCTTGTCATCAGCTCGCTGGCTTTTCAAACCAGCTGCGGTAGACGGTCCTGATTTCAGCTTCACTTCTATCTTGCAAAGGGCACCAGCGTCGGTCTTAATCGCCACGCTAGCGTCGTCACCAGGCTTAACTGGTGAAGTTATCTTGGTTATTGAGACGTCCAGAGTCTTTTTCGCGTCGGCTGTCGTGCTCGTAGTGGTTGCTGCTGCGCCCTTGGCTAGTACCGGTACGAGAGCGACAGAACTTGAGATTAATGCTCCCAGAGCAACCGCGATTAGTGAAGAAGCGTATACTTTTTTCATTCAAAACTCCGAGTAGTAACGATGTGGCTTTGATTGTACCGCTCAGGGTTCCAAAACAGATTCTTTCGGCTGTTCTAATCTCGGATGAAATATGAACGAACAAACCGCCACGCATACCAGAAAATCCGCCGCCCCCTGGCCAGACATCGTTGCCCCAGGAATTCTAGGTGAGCTCAAGCTTGATAATTTGACTTCGGCTTCCAAGGCGGTAACAGAGCAAATTTACGACCTCGCCGTCGTTGGCGGCGGAATCGCCGGGTTGAGTGCTGCTCGGTCTGCTGCCAGGCACGGCGCCAGAGTAATCTTGTTAGAGCGCGCAGATGCAGTGGCTGCTGGTGCGTCTGGCAAGAATGCAGGAATACTTGGTGCAGGCGTTAACACGCCCTTAGTTAGTATGCCAAAAGGGCATCCCGCGATGGCGATGTGGCAAAGCACATCAGAACTGCTGCCCAAGCTATATTCGCTCGCGGCTAAAAAGAGCAATAACCTCATCGCTAAGAACGTAGGCGCATTATCGATTGCTAAAAGCGCAACCGCTTGTAAAAGACTTCACCAGGAAGCGAAGGCGCGCAAAGCTGCTGGTCTAAATGCTGAAATGATAAGTTCGGCAAGGGTCGCCGATTTAACAAGCGATCGCCTGGATCTTCGTGAGGTACAAGCTGCTCTCTACTTGCCAGATGAAGGATGGATAAACCCCTTAACTTTGCTAGCTCTTATTGCTCGTGAGACCAGACAACACGGCGGCACCCTATTCGGTGGCGCCGAGATCACTGCACGCCAATCGATTCCGCGAAAGTCTTTGTCCTTTGCAGGGTCGTCGGCTCATTCTGGAGCTGGCGCCCGTGATAATCTATGGAAGCTTTCTACATCATGTGGGATTGATATTTTCGCGTCCTCTTTGATTTACGCGACTGGCCCGGTAATCAACGCCAATCGCAGAATTTATGCCGTGAGCTTCCGAATTGATTTGCCTGAATCTTTTCCATTGTTTTGGGACTCTGCACCTTTCACATATTACGACTATCGCGCCGGTGAGGGTTATATCACCGTGACAGGTGGGCGTTACGGAACTGCCGGGCATACAGCAAATGATGCTAAATTCCATCGCTCTATGATTGCCGCGACAAGAAGTTGGTTACCAGAATTGAGAAAGTTGGAGCCCACTCATATGTGGGCAGTTGATTTGGAAGTGGCGGCTGACATGATGCCTCAAACAGTTACTTTGAATGAAAAACCGATCGCTTTGTCTATAGAAGGTTTGGGAGCTTTAGGTGTGCTGCCAGGAATGGTGCTGGGAGAAGAGGCAGGCTCGAAAATTGCCAGAGGTTTCATCGATTAGCGTTAACTTATAAAACTTGCCGATTGACAACTGTGCAGCCGAAAGCGGGCTCTCTGTCCCAGCCTTAAAACATAAGACATGGATTACTTTTATTCTTTGAGCTACTCTTAGTTCGTGTTAGTTGGCTTTTTTGCATCACCGTTTCGCAATTTCGCGAAACAGAATGACTGAAAAAGCAGATGTAGCAGGCTCTCCGGAATTCTTCCGGATCTCAAAATGAAGTGAAAAATGAAGAAAAATAATTTGCTTCCGAAAATACCCTAACCGAAACACCTCGGATTATAGTGAGAATAAAAAATGTCCCAAGATCTAAAAGCGGCACTAAAAGACTCAGGCAAAGTTTTAGAGCTGATTGAAAAGAAAACGCTTGATGCTAACGAGAGAAAACAGGTAATCGAAGATTCGGTCAAATATTGGACCGACCACGTAAACCCCGGTTTTCTTGCCTATCGTAAGTCTGTGAGTACTGACTATACCGCCGTAGAGTGGGACGATGAAGGCGCCGTCTTCAGAGACGTAAACGGCAAAGAATTTTTAGACATGCTCGGCGGGTTCGGCATATATAACGTAGGGCACCGCCACCCGAAAGTAATGAAAACTGTGAAGGCACAGTTAGACAAACAAGCAATCCATTCGCAAGAGTTGATTGACCCTTTGCGTACATATCTGGCAAATCTGGTTGCGAAGATCACACCAGGCGATTTGCAGTATAGCTTTTTCACCAATTCTGGAACTGAATCAGTTGAAGCTTGCCTGAAGATGGCAATTCTCGCGACTGGTCGACACCACTTTGTTGGCGCTGTTGGTGGCTTCCATGGAAAGAGTCTTGGTTCCCTCGGTGGTACCTCGAAGGCTATTTTTAGAGAACCATTTTTGCCATTGCAGCACTGGACGCATGTTCCGTTTGGTGATATCGACGCTTTGAAAATGGTAATTGAATGCTCCGATTTTTCTGGAAACCGTGTCGCTGCAGTAGTCTTGGAACCGATTCAGGGCGAAGGCGGCATAAACGTTGCCCCTCCAGGCTACCTTGCCGCAGCGCGTGAACTTTGTGATAAGTATGGTGCGATGCTGGTGTTTGACGAAATTCAATGCGGCATGGGTCGAAGCGGCAAGATGTTTGCCAGCGAATACGATGGTGTCGTACCTGATTTATTGGCTCTGGGCAAAGGTTTTGGTGGCGGTGTTATGCCAATCGGAGCATGCGTCGGCACACCGCAAACATGGGCGCGTTACATCGATAATCCGTTCCTTCACACCACCACATTTGGTGGCAATCCGCTGGCCTGTGCTGCCGCGATTGCGACTATTAATGTTCTGCTCGAAGAAGATCTTCCAGACCAGGCGCTGCATAAGGGTAATTATTTGCTCGAGAAACTTGCTCATTTGCAAAAGCAGTATCCATCTGTATTGAAGGGAAGTCGCGGGCGCGGTCTGATTCTCGGAATGGAATTCACCGACAACGATCTGGGCTATGAAGTTGCGAAAGAATTGTTCTCGAGAAACATTCTTATCTCTGGAACATACATCAACTCGAGAGTGCTGCGAGTTGAACCGCCACTGGTTATAAGCTATCCACAAATCGATCAGTTCCTTGGCGCGCTCGAAGAGTCCCTCAGCGTTGTTTCAAAAAGTGCGACTCGGCAGCCTGCTGTCGTTTAGCTTTACGAACAAGTTGCTAACACTTCCGAACACTTGGCGGACAGCCCTGCGCAAAGACGATCAGGGCTGTCCTTATCTAGTGTTTACTGCCACTTACGCTGCTTTTCTAAAATGGCTTGGCGAACCCTTCGGACCGTCAGGATCGAACGGGTTATTTTGAGATTCCACTTTTACACTCGTTGAATTTTTCGAGAAGACTATAACCATCGATTGGTCATTGCTCTCCGGCAATTTTTTGACTTGTTGACCACTCTGTTGTGTAGGTTGCTGATAAACGCCCCAGATATCTTTGCTTACCTTATATTCAGGAGCGTTTTTTCTGAAGACGTAAGCGATAACAAGTGTGAAAAAGACGATTTCAGTTATGATCAGACCATAGGCGAACATGGCCGAACTCCTTTATTTTGTCATTGTTGAATTAGTTTAGTTGCCGATCAGTGTTCTTAAATGCTGAATCGGTTAAACAGGCTGCGGTTGAACTTTAGAGACTCGAGCCGCTGGACGTGAGAAGTATAGAACAGTGGCAACTTTTTCTCAAATCCGCCGAGGCCGAAAGCCCTTGTTAGTCAATGGTTTCCGGCTTGACGAATTCTTGCCAACAAAAGACAAATATATTTACGCCCAATAACATCAAGCAGTACGCACTTCGTCGATACCGGCTGTAGCGAGAGCCATGTCAGTCGCCTGTGCGCTCTGTGCGCCCTGAGTACTGATGTGAATTGCTCTCCACCAGTTTTGCAATGGGTTGGTGTGGAGGGAGCGTTTTAGTTGCTGGTTGCGCCACTTCTTTTCGACTGGTGGCATTGCCAGCGAGCGTGCTATCGAGTCAACAGTAGCGTGCTGTGCAAGTGGATCTGCAGGAAGAGCATGATTGCCAAGTTCGTGCCATGCTCCAGCTCCAGGAGACAGACAAAGTACGCCCGGGTTGTCTTGCTGGCACGCGACAAACTCCTTAGCTGTTAAATTCAATCCATCCCGAACAGGATTGACTAGCATGGTGTCCGCATGTTTATAGAGCACTGATAAGGATCTCGCTGGTATCGGGTCTTCGATCCACGTTATTGGTTGCCACTCGGCTGTGCGCCATTTTTCATTCACGGCACTGGCTATCTGATGGCACTGTTCCCAATATTTATCGAACGCGCGTAACCCTGAACGACTGCGTCCACAGATTTGCACGAATGCAATACGGTTCTGCCACGATGGATGCTCTGATAAAAATCTGTCCACGATTTTCATTCGGTCGAGAACAGCTTTCGTATAGTCTGCCCGATCAACTGAAAGAATTAGTTGCTGTCCCTGTATTGAAGATAATAGTGCAGAAACTCGCTCGTCAGCATCTGCTGATGCCATAGTTGACCACTGTTCGTGATCAATTCCGAGTGGTGCCACAACAATTTGAGTTCCGGTGGTGGCAGGTTTTGGATTAGAAAATTTCAGTGGTCTCGCAATGAATGAACTGAGACCAAAAACTTGTTCTATATTTTGTTGATAGTTCTGCTGACCGATATCCACCCGCATATTATCTTTGTCCATGCGCAGCTCGGGTAGCAGTTCGCGCACAGTAGCCATGAAGTTATTTGCGTATTCTTGTGTGTGGAATCCGATTGTTCGACAATTGAGCAATCCTCGAACAATTTCGCGCATCGTGCTTTCATGTTCTGAAGGTATGTTCTTTGGCCAGGGTATGTGCCAGAACACAGATACACGACCGCCTTCCATGGTGAGATAGCCAGGAAGCAATGCTAGCTGATAATCGTTCACAAAATAGCGTTTGCTTTTCCGTTGTTCATATGCGATGAACTCGCCAAAAATTTGGTTGAAATTTTTATAGTGCGCGAATTCTTCCTCTGAGAATGACGAATGAACAGGCAAGTCATGCATGATCGGCCAGAGAAAGTTATTGCAGAACCTATAATGTCCCTTAACTGTCGATTCATTTAAGAGCGTGAAGAATTTTGGCTTGTCGGATTCGGGTATCAGGCTCGATAACGAATCACCTGAAAGAAACCACCAGCAAGTATCAGTTACTTTTTGGGAGCGCCATGCATTGGCAAGACCCGATGAAACTCCGCCCGCTACGCCGGGTCCACGATACGAGATTACGTCCATCTATGCACCCTACAAAGCAATACTTCGAGCCTGGTGTTCATAAGCCTGTGTTCAAGTATGTTGTAGGACGCCAACTCAAATGTGTAGGTTCCTAATTTCGTTACAATCGCCCAATCCTCCGGAACATGCCAATGCAGAGCTTTTGTACGTTTTGGGTACTGAAGAGTCTGTGCCTGTTATAAAAAGAGCGCCCCTCAGCAGAGCGCTCCTATATATATGGTGTTCGTTAATTAATTCGCGTGCCCGCTTCAGGACATCGATTTGCGACGGTCAGCCATCGAATTTGAACTTCTCGTCTGAACAAAATTGCCCTGTTTGACCTGACCGCCCTCAATTCTCTGTAGAGTCTTCCGTGCCCTGTGAGCTACATATGGGTTTTCGTCAGCAGTAAGAATGCTCAATATCTCCTGGTCGACATTGTGATTCTCTGCGATAGCGAAACGCACATCTGGATTAACGTCGTAAGCCAGCGCTCTCAAGATCTCTGGCGAAGTCTCGCCACTGTCGGCGGCAGCAATGCGAATATCTACGAATTGCTGTGGCGGCAAGCTGTCTAACGTTATTGACTGCTCCGCTTGGGATTGTGCCACGAATGGAAAAGAGGGTTCGAGATTTCCAGTGTTTGCGAAATTATCGCCCGCCTCATCTTCGCGTTTTATTTCATTAATAGAATCCGTTACCCGCATCGCGTCCAGCGAAGCAGCCGGTAGCGTCACATCTAGGGTCTGCATAGGTTTGGCGCCTCTAAATATGGCACCAGCGGCGGCCGCAGATTGTTCAAATAAGAGATCGCATTGCGGAGACGATTCGATCGAGTTAAGCGATTCGGTGAGCTCTTCGTTAAGTGCCTGTACTTCTGGCTCGGACGCAGTAGGAGAGCCTGAAACTGCTGACAGTGTCCAGGCATGATTCGTTCTAAAATCATCCGAGTATTCGTCAACAGCCGATTCCCCAACGGATGTAACGGCGCTTGCTGTATCTTCTTCAACTGGAATAGCGAAGTCTAGAGCCCTGCGCTCGTTCAGTGCATCTGCTGCTGCAGAGAACAAATTAGCCGTTAGGGCTGATTGCGTCACGGGAGTTTGTGCGATCTCCGGCTGCCATTCGCCTTTATAGTGTGGGTATGACGCGAGATCCTGGGAGGTGACCTCATTCTTCGCGCTTTTCAAACTATCAAACTCTTGTCCTTGCACTTCACATTGACTTTTACGGGCATACATTCCAGCCAGGTAGTTTTTGCTGTTACAGGTAAGAAAGGCGGAAAGGCTGCTCAAGTCGCTGCCAATCATGCTGCCACCCTTTACTGCTTTCTTATTACTAGAAGCAGCGTCCGCTAAAGGATTTTGCCAGTCGTAGGCTGAAGCGCTAGTAAGGTCAGTATAGTAGTGCGAATCGCTTGGACGCTCAGAATTTGTGTTTTTACGCCAGTACGCCATGGCATTACGCCGTAACCCGCTTTCTCGAGGAGTCTTGGCGGCTGAGAAGAGATCTCTTCCGGCTCTGGCGCTTTCCTGCTCGTATGCAGAATCAACTGGGGGAGCATAACTCTCATGGGCACCATCTACGGTGTTTTCCAGGGTCGCAAAATTAGCGCGCGAAGTTTCGTCTCTGCCTGTCGGTAGCGCACCAATGTGACTGGCGCTCTGCGCCATTTTCGCAGCTTCGCGCTTTTCACGTGCATGATGCATGGCGGCTTTCATAGCTGCCTCTTCCTTTTTAGATGGAGAGGAGAACCATTTTAGTAAATTCCACATATTTTTAGCCCCTGGACGCGACACGTCCCCTCGGTTGTGTGCTCTTAGTTCAGCGACGACCCGCTGAGAACGAAGTTCCCAAGTACCCATTCGTGTGAAGGTGAGCCAGCTCCAAAAGGGCTAATCTATGGTGGTATCACCTGAAATTTATGGGGATAACGTATCTTGAAACGGATAGCCAGCTGTGGGAACATTCGCCGTATCGCTATCGCCAAGGTTTATAACTCCGCGGGCTACCAGAGTTAAATGGACTCATACATCTGTGAATTGGAGACCGTACATGCTGGAAAAAATAGATTACGCACATTCAAGCATGGAAGATGGGCTCGTTGATGTCATCGTAATGAACTTGATTCTCAAAAAGGCGATGAAAGATTCAACCCGTAAGGTCTCGGAACGTGCCCAGCTAGATTTCTCGACTTCGCACAGCTCGTCGCAATACTCGTCGATTCATGACGAGTTCTCTGTGGACACAGAAACCTATTGGTGTTCACCGAGCGGTTATAACTGGGATTATAAATACGACGGGCGATCATAACTACTCGCCAATTATTTAGCTCACTCGATCGGCATAATCTAATAAACCGGTTTCAGCGGTCATCGCGCTCGAGTTTACAGATTGAACAATTCCTTCTGAAAGCTCGAGTAAATCACGATCGCTCGGGTAATATGCAGTCAACGCCGTTGCTAATAATTCCGAATTCCCAATAATCGCTTCCACAGATTTTCTCACACTGCGCTCTACAGGCAGGTCGAGTGAAGACAGTAAATCGAGCATGAGCTTTTTATCTTCTGCCAGCTTGCCCACAAAACTTTGCAGCTTTCCTCTGGAAAAATAGCCGGATAATCTCAGGAATTCATACAGCGAAAGGTCTGTACTCCCCGCGTGAGAAGCCGCTTTGCTCAATTCTTCCAGATGATCGCTCTGATCATCGTTCTGCAAAAGTTGCAGTGCAGAAGGATAATCTACACGGTTCAAGCGAAGTAGCCGATGCACCTCGATTGTCCTGTTCAACATATCTCGGTCGATGAAGCCTGCTTCGACAAGCACCTCTTCCGCCGCAATTTCCGATCTCGCAGCCTCGGCCATAGCCTGTACAATTTGCAATTTTGCAATTTGCTTCGAGGCAATCAATAATTCCCCCAGCCTGAAATTTGGACATTGCAGGTCTTCGCGTACAAGCTTCAGAAGACTCACCGCGTGATCGAGTGTGATCTCACCTTTACGAAGTGAGCGTTGCAGATTCACAGCATTCCAAACGATGCCCTCACTTAAAACGCCGCGAATAATCAGAATTCTTCCAAGCGGAAGTTCAGTCGCTGCAGTCATGCCGAGTGATTCTTTGATGCTCACTTCGCTCAAGATATCCGCATTGATTAGCAACTCACCGAGTCGTGATCCTTTAGTCGGATTTGCCTCAACGCCGATCGTCACGAGCGCATCATTTAGGCTCCAGCTATTTCTGTGCGCAACATGCACCGCTTCGAAAGCCTCTTCTTCCTTCAACATTTGATCCTTGAGCATCCACTGTGCATCAACGACAAGTCTCAAAACTTGCGCAGAAAGTTTTTCCTGCAGAATGAACATCTTCCCGATCGGCAGTCGCCTTTCCACACCTGCGTGCAAAGCCATCGAAACTTCATCTTGCGAAACCAGACCAAGTCTGGTCAGTAATGCGCCTAATCGATTATCAACATTGGGTGCGAACATTGGGTTCTTACGCTACTAGACCGGGATCGGTTCAGTAAAGGATGCTCACGTTTCTTGTATTGCAAGCGGTCACCTTACTGATGAGTATATTACGACATCCGGTCTGATTAGGATGCGTTTGAATGGCTTCTTGGTTTCTCGCCGGGACAAAAGGTCCAAATGGGCTGAGATAGACGCATGAACCATTCGCAGACTTCTACAGCGTCCTCGCTAGATAAAAATTGAATAGCAAAGCCGCGAATGCAATTGTCTGGCTTCGCCTCGGGCTCTCGGGATATGCTAACCCTTCAATGTAAGTCCTATTGGATTATATTGAAGGATTATGTTCAAGGATTTCACTGAAGGATTATGCCGAACGCCGTTTGAATAGCCTTCTCGCCATTGCAATCGAGGTGCCAACCACAGTTCCAGCCTGCCCGGCGATTGTTTCCACAGATTTTTCCATAAGTCTGTGCGCGTCAAGGTTAACTCGACATTTACTCTCTCGCTCGTCTCCAGCCAACCGACTACGTACCTCTTCTACTTCAGCTCGAAGCTGAGCGACATGTTTGAGCGCCTCTTCGCGGGTCATTGCATTTTGCTGAATGTCACTTTGATCCATTTTGCCTCCTCGCGAAGTGGGTCCCTTGTTCCTGGAATTATATTACTGCCGCGGATTTTAGTGCAAATGGTGATGCAGGTTCCATATAACACCCTCCCAGAACTAGAGCCTCCGCCATTCTGTCTTGCATGGCACAGACATCCGACAGAGGCTCTTCCTGGAGTTAATCCTTACGACTTAGTCTCAGCTAATTTTGCGGCAGCTTTTTCTGAGCCAGCTTTGAGTTCATCCCAGGCATGGGATAGTTGTTCGAAAGCCTTATCGCAGCCACCTTTAAACTCATGAAATGCTTCGCCGGTCGCTTCTTTCACTTCACGGAATTTAGCCATGGCTTCAGCATGGTGGGTCTTCACCTCTTCCAGTTTGACAGCAGCCTTATCTTTCACATCGCTAGCCTTAGCTCCCAGCTCGTCAATCTTGGCGCCGAGTTCCGCTAACTTCCCTTCCATTTTGCCTACATATTCTTCTTTAGTCACTGCAGTACTTGAATTGGAATCGCAGGTGCTTGGTGCATTGCAACATTCATCGCCCATGATATCTCTCCTTGATTAGATTTTATACGAACCGTTTTGCGCACAGACTAACGCACCGGCCATTAACACTTAGATTCGCCAGCCGTTGCTTAACAACGTCACTGTCTGAAGTTCTGATTTGACGATTCGTGGTGACGATACTGGTGACTCAAGTCTCCACCGAAAAGTTCCTGTAGAGCCATAGCGCCGCCCAGCTTCACAACCGCCCAATTAGATTTTTTCAGCTACTGCCTTTTCTTGATTAAGTTTTTTGTCAATCAGCTGCGAGTATACGCTCTCATAGCCGTCAACCATATGCTTCACACTGAAATTTTTCCGCACATGTTCGACACAGTCCTGTGCCTTGATCTTTTGAATTTCAGGAAATCTGCGAATTAATTCTTGAACGTCGCGCGCTATAATGCCGGTTTTCGTATCTACGATAATTTCACGAACTGATCCACGCTCTAAAGCCAATACAGGTGTGCCCGCAGCCATTGACTCGGCCATCACTAGACCAAACGGTTCATCAAAGTTAATCGGATAAACAACAGCCATAGCACCGGAATATAGCTTTCGTTTCTGCTCGTGATTTACCTCACCGACATATTCGGCTTGTGAATAAGAGGAAAGCCTCGGTTGCACTTCAGCATCGAAGTAAGGTTGATCATGT
>Ga0182030_10009836_pt1 | contig 19526 bp, 16 predicted proteins | sample 812S3MmetaG_FD_121299 | JGI IMG/M metagenome (GOLD analysis project Ga0182030, IMG submission 121299) | Permafrost microbial communities from Stordalen Mire, Sweden - 812S3M metaG (Illumina Assembly) | ecosystem: Environmental > Terrestrial > Soil > Wetlands > Permafrost | place: Sweden... | reverse complement strand
CGCGCCATTCGCTACGCCCGCGAGTCGGGGTACTTCTGCGTGCAGTGCGCCACCAACGGCATCCGCTTCGCGCAGGACCGTGAGTTCGCGCAGCAGGCCAAGGACGCGGGTCTGCGCCTGGCCTACCTCCAGTTCGACGGCGTGACCAACGAGGCCAACTCCCACCGCAAGGTCGGCAACCTCTTCGACGTGAAGCTCCGCGCCATCGAGAACCTCCATGCCGTCGGGATCGACGTCGTCCTGGTCGTCACCGTGGTGAACGGCGTCAACGACGCGCAGGTGGGACCGATCATCGAGTTCGCGATCGAGAACGCGGACAAGATCACCGTCGTGAGCTTCCAGCCGGTGAGCTTCACGGGCCGCGACGAGGACATCTCCGACGAGCTCCGCGAAAAGCAGCGCTACACACTCGCGCACCTCGCCCACGACGTGAAGGCGCAGACCGGCGCGACCGAGCCGCTCCGTGACTGGTTCCCCCTCTCGGCGATGGGCCCCTTCAGCGACCTCACCGACACGCTGATGGGCGGGCGCGCAGACTGGGGAGCGCTCAAGTGCGGCTGTCACCCGAACTGCGGGATGGGGACGATCCTCTTCGTCAACAAGCGCACCAAGGAGATGGTGCCCCTGTCGGCGTTCCTCGACCTCGAGCAGCTCCTCGTCGACGTGCAGGACGTGACGGACGCCGGCGGGCAGCCCCGCGCGATCACGGTCGCCGAGACGGCGATCGCGCTCCTCAAGAACTTCCGCGCCGAGGCGGCGCCCGAGGGATACGGCTTCGTCGATCTCGTGAAGCAGTTCCTCAGCCAGACGGGCAACCGCGGGGAGCGCGTCGGCGAGTTCGAGAGCGACGCGGGCGAGTTCGAGTGGCGTCTGCTCTTCGTCGCGGGAATGTGGTTTCAGGATCTGTTCAACTACGACTTCCGGCGCACGGAGATGTGCATCATTCCCTACGGCACCCAGATGGGGGAGATCAGCTTCTGCGCGTACAACACGGGCGTCGGGTGGCGGAACGTCATCGAGAAGCTGAAGGCGAACGCCTCAGTGGCCGAGTGGAACCGGACGCACGAGCGGCACCCGGTCTATGCGAAGAACCAGGACCTCCCGCTGCCGGCGCCGCTGGGGACGATCCGGTCCGTGAGGCTGCCCGTGCTGCAGCGGGAGTGAGAGCCGCGGGCGGGGTTCGGCGAGAACCCGGCTCAAGCTCGACGGGAAGGCGCCTCGAGCACCTCGCGGACCCGGCGGGCCAGCCGGCTCCGCGGTGATCGGCTTCTGGAGGAAGTGGACGCCGGAGTCGAGCACCCCATGGTGCACGATGGAGCCCTCGGCGTAGCCGGAGACGTAAAGGATTCTCATGCCGGGCCGCATCGGCCCGAGGCGCTCGGCGACCTCGCGACTTCGCCGCCGTTCTGCGCCTCGAGGACGTTGTAGCCGTAGCGGCGGAGCGCGGCGCGCATGCTGGCGCGCACCGGGTCGTTGTCCTCGACGAGGAGGATCGTCTCCGAGCCTCGCAGCGTCGAGGGCGAAGGCGGCGGCGTCGACGTTCAGATCGAGGATGCGCGGCCTGAGCACCTGCTGGCGGCTGAACGAGAGGAGGTGTCGGGTGAGGCCGGCCGCTTGCTCGCCGGCCTTGCGGACCTCCCCCAGGTCCGCCCTCTTCGGATCTCCGGGCGGCAGCTCGTCCACCGCCAGATCCGTGTAGGTGAAGATGATCGACAGCAGGTTATTGAAGTCGTGCGCGATACCGCCCGCGAGCGTCCCGATGGCCTCTGCCTGTGCTCGAACGGCGCGTGGGACTGCGCCAACGAGTCGCCCTGTCCGTAGGGCCTGATCAGGCTCGTCACTTGGCCAGTCGCATCATGCGGCGCCGAGCGAGCGCGATCGCGATCGCGCCGGCGGCCATGGCGGCTGGAGGCGCGCCGGCGGGAGTCGTTGGAACGCCCTGAGAGCACAGGCAACCCGCTTTCTGCGTCTCCGGAGCCTCGCTCTGCGCAGCGTCGACCACCCCGGCGTCGGCATGGACCGCAGCGTCGATCGTGCCGGCGTCGTCATCGAACGCCGCGTCGAGGATGCCCGCATCGACCGTCGGCGTCGTGCAGATCGGGGGCGACGTGGGTCCGACGTTGCCGAAGCCATCGACGGCGCCCACGGCCACGGCATACGTCGTTTCGTCCGTGAGGTCGGTGACCACATAGCCGGCGATCGACTCGCCAATCGTGGTGATCCCGTCGCCGCCGCCTCCGACGCGGTAGTTCGCCGGGATGTTCGAGATCCCACCGGCTCCGTGGGCTCCGGCGTCGTCTGCGCCCGGGATGCCGGGGCACCCGGGCCCCTGCTGCGGCTGACCGGCGGGCGGCGCGAGGAATACGTCGTAGCCGAAGGTGTCCGTGTCGGTGTTCGGCGTCCAGCGGGGGACGAGCTCGCCGTTGCCCACCTCCACGGCGACGCCGCTCGGCGCGGGCGGCCCGACCATGTCGGTCATGATCGTGTACTGGTACGGCGTCCCGTCCGAGTTGCCCGATGAATCGATGGCGAGGAAGTTGATGTTCAGGGGGACGGCCGCGAAGGTCGGCTGCGCGTTGCACGCCGACGGACCCTGCGCCGGAGGATCGGCGGCCTCCGTGGAGCTCGGCGGAGTCTGCTGCCAGCCGACGAGATCCTGCACGCGGACGTTGAACGTGAACGTCTGAGGGGTGCTGGCGATCAGGCCGGCGACGGTGGTGGACCGGGTCCCCCAGCAGGTGACCGACGTTGCGTCGACGCCGCGGTCCGTCGGGGCGGTGCAGTCCGAGCCGAGGCTCGCCCACACCTCGGCGCTGTCGGACCCGTTGAAGCCGGAGAGTGTGACGCTGAACTGGAGCGTCATGTCCTCGACGCAATCCTGGTAGCTCACGCCGAGCGGATTGAGGTCTTGCGGGCGCGTGCTGATTCCCTCGTTCATGCCGTTCACGATGCGATTCGGGTAGGGCGCGCCGCCGGCCGATATCGTCTGCGCATCGGCCGCAGTCGCGACGAGGGTCGTGGCGACGACGAGGACGGCGAGCGAAACGAAGCGCGGAGGGGACATCGCGGGTAGGAATGAGCATGGCGCGTACCAAGGTGTTTTTCCCGCGAATCGAAGCGCTTCTCCGGGCACCGCGGCGCCTGGTCCAGGCCAACTTGGCAGCGCCGGAGGAAGCGTGGCGTCCTCGTCGTGACAAAGTGTCGAGGGTGCGGCTCACTCCTGCTCCTTGAAGACCGCCGCGTAGCTCTTGCCGTACGGGTAGAAGCGAGCCTTCTCGCCCTTGGCCCAGGCCTCGCGAAGCGGAGAGTCCGAGAGGTCCCAATCGGGCCGGCACTTCCGTGTGACGACGCGGAGGTCCTGGCGCAGCTCCTCGACGGTGGGCCGCCCGAAGAACCAGTAGCCCACGTAGATCTTGTGCACGACGAGCCCGGGCTCGAGCGCGATCGTGCCTCCTTCCCGGAGGAACGCAACAGCGCATCACTCCCGCACGACCCGCTCGCCCTCGATCCGCCACGTCTCGCACGCGCACGCCTGCGCGAACGCGTCGTCGTGCGTCACGAGGACGAGGGCCCCCGGGTAGCGAGACAGCGCGTCCTCGAGCCGCTCGATCGACTCGAGGTCGAGGTGGTTGGTCGGCTCGTCCAGGACCAGCGCCCACACGCGACGGCCGAGACCCGTCGCGATGCGGAGCTTTCGGGCCTCGCCGGGCGAAGGCTGGCGAGAAGCCCTGAGCCGATCGGGATCGACGCCGAGCGCCGCCACGAACGAGAGGATTCGCCCCTGCTCCGCCGCGGGCAGCACGCGAACCGCGTCGAGGGCCGACGCATCCTCGGCGGGCGACGAGTCCTGAGGCAAGACGAGGATGCGGTCGGCATCGAGGTGCGCCCCCTCCAGCAGGGCCCGCAGCAGGGTGCTCTTCCCTGCCCCATTCGGTCCGGCGATGCGCACGCGCGCATCCCGCGCGACGTCGAGGGCCACGTCGCGAAGCAGGACCCGCTCGCCCACGCAGACCTCGCGGAACCAGGCGGACAGAACGTGCCCGCGCGGGGCCCGCTCCCAGTCGACCCAGACCGCACCCCCGCGTTCACGGGCGACGGGGCTGGCTTCCTCGAGCCGCTCCGCGGCACGCTCCGATGCCGCGCGCCGCGTGGTGACGAGGCGGGCGAGCGCCTTCTCGGCGCGCCGGGCAGCCACCTTTCTCGCCATGCTGCGCGCGTCGTGGTCGCGGATCCCTTTCGCTGCCGGTGCGATGGCGCGTTCCGCGGACGCCCGCGTGCGTCTCGCCTCCCCGAGCCTCCGCTGTGCCGCGTCGCGTGCCGCGCGCAGTCCGTCGCGATGGTCCCGGGCCTCGCGATCCTCCCGGTCCCACTCGCGCTTCGCGTCGTCGTACGCGCCGGGCATGACGAGCACTCCCCTCCCCCGGATGCGCAGCGTCTCTTGCGTGAGCCCGGCGAGGAGCGCGCGATCGTGCGACACGACGACGCCGATGCCACGGAAGCGCTTCAGGGCCGCCAGGAGCCACGCCCGGGCGGTGGCGTCGAGGTGGTTGGTCGGCTCGTCGAGAAAGAGAACGTCGGGCTCACGCGCGAGCGCTCCTCCCACCTGCCAGCGCTTGCGCTCTCCAGGCGACAGGCTGGACCACCGCGCGGGGGAGCTCCGCACGGGCTCAAGCCCGAGCGTCGCCCTCAGACGATGGGCTGCCGCGTCGTCGCGCGCCGCGAGCTCCGCGATGTCGTCGCTCGAATCGTGGAGCTCCTGCGGGCACGAGACCAGCAGCGCATCCGCCGGCTCGCGACGCACGAACCCCGCGTCGGGACGGAGCTCACCCGCGAGAATGCGCAGCAGCGTGCTCTTGCCGGCGCCGTTGGCACCGACGAGCCCCACCCAGCCGGGCGTGAGATGAATGTCGACGTGATCGAACAGCGGCGCCGCGTCGCCATGGGCGAACGCGATGCCCCGTGCCAGCAGGGCTTGCATGAATGACTCCTGAGCAACGCGGCAGCGCCGCGGACCATCGCGAAGGGACGGGGCTCAGGAAGCGGTCTTCATGGTTGCGTGCCGGTGACGGACGCGACGGGGAATATGACGCCGGGCACCCCGCGGCGCAAGCGCGTTACGGCTCGAATGCGCCGATGGACGGCGGGGCGGGCCGCGTGACGTAGGCATAGTCGAAGGGCGCGAAGTCGGCGCCGGTCCCGGCGTGCGCCGCCGGACTGCTGGCCCCGAGGGTGAAGTCACTCGCCGTCAGCATCGTCGAGGACATCTCCGCGGCGAGCCCCGGGTCGACCGCCATGAGGTTCGAGCCCACGGGGATGGTCGAGTAATTCGTCGGAGTCGTGATGCAGTTGCTACTCGAGAGCGGAGCGCCCGATTTCATCGAGTAAACGAGGTTGTTCGACCACACCGAGCCGCCCGTGATCTGCACGCCGGCCGACGACGGACCGCAGCGATCCGCGATCCCCACGGTGGTCTGGTTGGCGGCGGTGCCGTTCTGCGCGCCCGGCCCGAGGATGACGAGGTTGTTGGCCACCGTGTTGCCGTTGCCCCAGCTCACGATCTCGGCGCCGCCGTACTGCTGCTGCTGCGTGTTGTCGTCGAAGACCGTGTTGTTGCGGATGGTGACGTGGCTCGTCGGCTGGGCGCCGGACGCCTCGATGCCGCGCCCGCCGTTGCCCCAGATCACGTTGTTCTCGACGAGGGTGTCCTGCGCGTACGGCGTCGACGCGTACATCGGGTCCGCGTAGTCGAACGAGTCGAGGATGATCCCCTCGCCGTCCGTCTGGAGATTGGCGGGGATGAATGACTCCACATTCGAATACGATAGGTTATTGCGGATGACGATGTGAAAACCCGGCAGCGTGTCCGATGCCTGCATCTCCCAGAGATCGATGCCGCTGTCGCCGTAGTCGCTCCGCGACGAATTGCCGTAGACCGTGTTCCCCTCGAACCTCACATAGTCCGAATGAAGCGCGCCGAGACCCGCGCCTCCGCTGTCGTGCGCGATGTTCCGCACCGCGGCGATGTGGTGGTACACGATGACCTTCCCGTTGCTGAGGGTGTTCGTGCCCGCCGTGAAGGCGCTCCCGGTGCTCGTGTCCTCGAGGTCGAAGCCGTCGACCATGACGTAATTCGCATTGACCATGAAGCCATTGTAGGGGTCGGTGCTGGCCACCTTGGCCCCGCCGGGCGAGGCCGCCCGGAAGACGACGTACCCTGTGCACGTGTCGGCGGAGCCGGAGCTGGAGACGAGGACCGTCTCGCTGTACGTCCCGTCCGCCACCGTCACGCAGTCGCCTCCTTGCAGGGAGAGCTTCGTGGCGGCTCCGAGGGTCTGGAGAGCGTCGGCCATCGACGTCCCGCTGTTCGTGTCGCTCCCGGTCGGCGACACGAAGTACTCGGCCGTGCAGGTGTAGAAACCAGCGTCGATGCCGAGCGCCGCCGCGCACCCGTTGCCGGGCTTCACGGTCGTCCCGGCGTCGGACACGCCGCCGTCGCCGCCCACGCCTCCCCCGTCCGCACCCGGCGGTGAGCCGGAATCGCTCCTCGCGCCGCCGTCGGACGTCATCCCCGCGTCGGCTCCGACGCCGCCGTCGCCTTCCGTTCCCCCATCGGGTCGCGCGGCGCCCGAGCTGGATGACCCGCTCGAGCACCCAGGGAGGGCGATGACGACCAGAAGCAGAGCAGAGCGGGTTTGCATCCGTTGCCCGTGCAGTATCCCATGGGCCAGCGCCGGCCGGGAGATCCGTCGGGATGGTCGTTCAGCGGGGCGCGTCGAGCGCGCGCACCCACTTCGCGAGCGCCACCGGGAGCTCGCCGTGGAAATGGGGAAACAGCGCCCCGCCCCTCGACGGCTCCCAGCGGAGGGCGCCGCCGAGGGCGTCGGGATCGAAGGCGACCAGCACGAGGTCGCGCTGCCCGACGAAGTGGAGACGCAGGGTCTCCTCGAGCTGCGCGTCCGTGGAGAGGTGAACGAAGCGATCGCGCCGATCGACGACCGAGCCGCGGTAGACGCCCCCCGCGACCGCGTCGCTCCACTCGGAGGCCGCGCAGACCTTGTAGACGAGGTGCGGGTCGAGGGAGATCATCGGGGGTATCTGTGCCCGTAGAGCGAGCGCAGCGCATGAAACCACCGAGAACGCTCTTGCAGTGTCTCATCTGCAGCGGCAGGATCCCGCCGTGTTCGGGCGACGCGTCCTCGTTCTCCTCGGCGCCGTCGTGACGACGGGCTGCGGCGGAAGGACGGGCATCGACGAGTCGTCCCTGAACGACGCGGCCATGACCTCGGACGCCGGTCCGTGGGGCGAGGCTCCGGACGGCGGAGCGTGGAGCGCTGTCTGCCCTGCCACGCAACCCGCGACCGGGGATGCATGCAGTGGGAGCGTCGCATGTGAGTACGGAGCCGCGTGGTGGGACGTGTCGTGTGACACGGTGATGCAATGCACGGCCGGGGCCTGGGCGGTCGACGATGTGAGCAGCGAGTCGTGCTTCCCGGAGCCGGGGCCTAACTCCGAGGCGTGCCCATCCGACCCGACGACCGTCCGGCCCGAGTCGGGCTGCGGCACGCCAGCCATCTGTTACTACGGGCAGGGCGCATTCTGCGAGTGTCAGCAGAGAAGTCAGTCAGAGGACGCGGGGCTGGGCTGGATCTGCGGCCCCGATCCCACGTGTCCCAGCACGCGGCCCCGTATCGGCGCGCCATGCGGAGCGAACGGGCTGACGTGCGGATACGGAGACGAGTCGGGCTTCGAGGTGGAGTGCCAGAGCGGGGCCTGGACCGGCGTCGCGAACGGAGCATGACGATGGCCCGACCCCTGCTCGCAGCAGCGGTCGTCGCCGCACTCTCTGCGCCGTCCGCGCCCGCCTTCGCCTTCCGGGCCTCGAACCCGTCGTACTGCACGAACCAGGTCACGTGCACCGGCGGAGAACCGAGCGCCACGTCCAACAACGGACGTACGCAGCATCCAGAAGTCGTCATCATGTTCTGGCAGGACGGGAGCAACGTACCCGACGGGCATGGTTCCCAGTGGGAGACAGGCAATTCCCTCTCGAACGACCCGGCGCGCTCAACCCTGATCGGTTCGAGTGTTTCTCTCGTGAACACCGCCTACTTTGCGTCGCTCCAGCAGTACGGTATCCGTGCGGGTTTTCCTGGCTACGTGGGGCGGCCCCGGCTCGCGCCCTTCGCACCGATCGTCACCGGGACGCCGAAGAACTCGGGATCCGGCACGAGCACGTCGAGCTTCTTCCTGAGCGACATCTCGAACGTCATCCTCCAGGAGATCGAGACCGGCGCCGTGCCGCCTCCATCGGGTGCGGACGACATCATTTATCTGGTCTTCCTGCCGCAGGCGTCTCCCGGGACCCGGAGCACCTTGTGCAACGGCGCCGGAGGTTGCAACTACTCGGGGGACAATGGTTGCACCTATGGCGCCACGCAAATCAGCTGCGGGTACGTCGTCGCCGGCGACGCGAGCGGCGCGACGGAGCAATTCTCACGCACCGTGGCCGACGCCATCGCCGCGTATCAGAACGTGACGGTGAATAACTGCGTCTACCACGATGGAGCCAGCGGTACGCCGAGCCAGATCTCGGACGTGTGCCAGTGTTTCACCGAGAATCAGAACACGTTTGCCGTCGCGCCCTACTGGTCCAGCGAAGACGGCGCGTGCGTGACGCCCGAGTCCTGGGGTGGGCTCGACGAGAATCAGAACAGCGGCAATGGCTGGCTCGCTCCCGCGGGCAGCTTTCCCATCCGACAGGGCTACGGTGGCGGGGGTGGCGTCGTGGCGACGAACACCGTCGAGAACGGCAGTCTCGGCAACAGCGCCTACTTCTATCCGGACGACGGCAACGGAAAGTGGAACGGCCACTGCGAGCGCCTCGCGCTTCACGGGTGTGCGTCGTGGGTCGCCGATCCCATCGGCAACGGCGGCGCCGAGTTCGCGGCGGGCGGGGGCGGCACGAGCGCGATCGTGGCCGGGATGACGCTCGACGCGAAGTACGGCGTGAACGTGTATCCCGCGGGAAAGGGCACCGGCCAGAGCTGGATGGCGTACGGCACCCCCGGCGACGACGTCACCAGCGTGAACGTCACGCAAGATGGGTGGGTCGTCGTCACCGACACCCGGGGGACTCCGTACTACTGGAGGTCGACCGGAGGGTGGCAGAGCTTCGGGGGTCCTGGCGATCAGTTCATCGCCTTCGGCGACGGGATCATCGGACTCACCGTGAACCGCGGCGCGATGTACTTCTGCCCGAGCTCGCAGTTTGCCGCCGGGACGACCTCCTGCACCTGGCAATCGTTCGGCAACAACTTCGGCGACTGCGCCCGGATGATTGGCGGTCCGGACGTCGGTCACTGGCTCTGCAACGTGGCCGGCAGCACCAACTACTTCGGGGATGGCTACAATCTGGGCGAGACGGGACTCTTCGACGTCACCGGTTACCAGAACGGGAGCGCGGGAGGGTACGCGGCCATCAACATCGAGTACGGCGCATTCGCCTGCGACGGGCAGTCGAACTGCTACAGCGGGCCCTTCTCGAGCCTGAGCGCGAAGGTGGGGCGACTCATCCCGGGCGCGAGCGTCTACGCGACGACGTGCGGCGACGGTCAACTGATGTGCGACCGCTACTGAGGCCGTGGAGGCGGCGGCGAGGCGCTACTGCTTCGTGCAGATCAGGCTCCCCGCCACGTCCGCGCCCGCGCACGAGGACCTCGCGTCCATGGTGCCCGCGAAGGAGAGGAACAACGTCGAGCCGACCACCGCCAGCGACCCTGCCGCGACCGGCAGCGGCGACGGCGAAAGGGACGGCGGCGCACCCGATGGATCGATGGGAACGGCGCAGGGCACCGTCAGGCTCTGGCTCGCGGCGGGGCTGGCGGTCGTGGCCGTCGTCGCCGTCAGGAGCATCGTGCCGCCGATGGCCGAGTCGCTGGTGTACTGGGCGGTCACGTCGGCACCCGTCTGGGTCAGCGTGAGCGTGCCATTGCTGCCTCCGGCGACGTACTCGCCCATCCCCTGGACGGCGTCGTAGGTCTCGACCTGGGAGCTGCACGTGTACGGGCCGACGGGGAGCTGCGGGGGCGAGGTCGTGGTGGTTGCGCCGGCGGGCCCGGGCGACGGCGCGCCGCCCTGGCGATCTTCGCAGAGCAGCCAGAAGGCCGCCGGCGTGGACTGCGCGCCGCACGGCCCCGCGTCGTCCAGCATGGCGCCCTCCAGCATGACGAAGACCGTGCCCTCGTCGTACGTCAGCGCGCCCGCGGTGGCGGTCATGACCGCCGGGTAGACCCCCGCGTTCCCGGGCCCCTGGACGCACATGCCCGAGAAGCCCGACGCCGTCTGACCCGAGGGTGCGAGGGTGCCGACGGTGCTCGTCGTCGAGGCAAACTCGAACGAAGAGGTCGCGCCGTTCTGGTCGACGTACTTCGCCGAGAGGGTGCCGCCGCTCTGGGTCAGTGTGAGGACGGCACCGGACTGGAATCCGGCGGTGTTGAGGACGTTGTCGTGCATGCCCTCGACGCAGGTCGTGTAGGTCCCGACCGGGAAGGCCTCGGTCCCCGCCGCGCCGCTGTCGCCCGTCGACGCGCCGCTGTCACCCGCCGCCGCGCCGCCGGAGTCGAGGGACCCGCCGCAGCCCATCGAGAGGAGGGTGAGGAGCGTCTGGATCGCGCAGGCGGAGCCGAATCTTCCGAGGGCCATCATGCCTGGCGGTGTGTGCAACCGGCGGGCCGAGCCGATGCGTCGGCATTTCGGTCGATGCGTGAGTCACGATGCGCCAGTCCGGATCGCGCTGCCTCGCTTCATCCGCCGACGTCACCCGACGCCCCGCGCAGGACTGTGGCGAGCACGCTCAGGGACTCTTCACCTCGGACACGTTCTCTTCACGGGCAAAGACTTCGTCGTCACCGATTTCCAGGGCCTCGAGGCGCTGACCCTCACCGAACGACGCCGCAAGCGGTCACCGCTCCGGGACCTCGCGTGGATGGTGGGATCGTTCGAGCTGGCCGCCTTCAAGCGGTTGCTGGACCCCGCCAGCGTTCGCGAGAGCGACGTCGACGCCGCTCGACCGTGAGCTCTTCACTGGAAGACGTGGGCGTCTGCCTCCTTCCTTCAGGCGTACCTCACGGCGACCGCTGGCCGTCCGTTCGTCCCGGCGGAGCGCGATCAGATCGCAGTCCTCTTCGAAGCGTTCGTCCTCGAGCGCGCACATGAAGCGCCGGGTGCTCGTGGTGGATGACGACGAAGCGGAGCGTTCGGCCCTCGCCGACGTGATGCGGGCCGACGGATACGACGTCGTGGTGGCGGAAGATGGTGAGCAGGCGCTTGCCGCCCTCGACTACTTCGGTCCACCGGCGCTGATCGTGCTCGACTTGATGATGCCGCGCATGAACGGCTGGCAAGTCCTGCAAGCCATGGAGAGAACGACGCGACTGGCGGACATTCCCGTGATCGTCCTCACGGCGTTCAACGCGCGCGCGGGATTGCCGGCCGGGTACCACGTTCTTCACAAGCCCTTCGACCGGGAGGTCCTCCTCGCGGAGGCTCGGGCCCTCACCTCCACCCCTCCCCCGTGAGCTGAGCCCTGTGCTCTGCTCTACTGCGTGAACGTAGGCTGCGAGCAGAAGCCGTTGATGCACGTGTTACCCAGGTTGGCGCCGCAGCAGTCGGCGTTGGTGACGCACTTGTCGAGGAGCTGCGAGCACGCCGGCGGCTGGTTGCTGCACGTCAGCCCGGCTTCGCTCGCCTCGCAGTAGCCGCCGCAGCACTCGTCGCCGCTCTGGCACGACGTTCCGTTCGCCTGGCACGGGTTGACGACCCAGTAGCCGCGCGAGTTGCCGGCGAGGATCTCCTGTGCGGGCAGGTAGAAAGCCGGGTGACTCGGGTCGGTTCCCGGGGCCGCGTTCAGGTCCATCGCCGCGACCCACAGCTTCTTGGGTGTGGCCTGGGTCGTGAGGTCCACGTAGCGCGGATCGCTGTAGTACGGAGGCAGCGTCGCCACGTTGCCATACAGGCGCCGCGTCGTGAACACGATCCACGCCTCGCCGCCCGAGGCCACCGGGTTGACCGTCGGCTCGAAGCTGAGCACCGCGTCGTTGGCGTGGGACGCCGACGTCGGAACATAGAGGCTGGCGCCACTGAGGCCGTTCAGCGTCGAGAGCTGCGCCGCGATCGGCGTCCCCGTCGTGTTGACCCACCAGAGCTGCCCCTGCGCGCCGGCCGTGCTCTGGTTCGCGCACGCCGTGCTGTCGCATGGCGAGCGCGTGCCGCCCCAGTCACGCCCGTTATACTGAACCTGCAGCTCGAAGACGACCGAGTTATTCGTGGGCATGAAGCTCGGCCACAGCGCCGTATAGGCCTTGTTGGCTGGCGTGTAGAGGACGCGGAAGTTCGAGAAGACGGACGTCGCCGCGGTGTAGTCCATCGCGGCGAGCGAGATGCCGTCGAAGCCGGTCCCCCCCGAGAAGGTGAACGCCACGTGCGTGCCGTCGGGTGAGAAGACCGGCGAGCCGGCCTTCAGACCGGTCGGGATCCCGGTCGACGCGACCGCCGCGCCCGTCTGCGTGTTGAAGAGCTGCGCCGCGTACCCCCCGGTGCCAGCCAAGTTTGGGGGCCCCGCGCCGTCCGCCAGGAGGATCGACCCGTTCGGGAAGAGCGCCGGCCACGCGAACTGACCCGTCCCGGCCGGGGCCAGCGGCGTCTCGGCGTAGGTCGCGAGCGCGTACCACGACGAGGTGCCGTAGTTGTCCCCGTGCTGCGTGACGAGCGTCGAGCCATCGGCGCTCACCGAGTGGCACACGCGGCAGCCGGCGTCATTGGTGGGCCACGTCGAGGAGCCGGCGACGAGCGTGGGGCTCGTCGCGCCGCTCTTGATGGCCAGGGTGGCGCCGCCGAAGGGCTTGCCCCCCAGCGTGCAGCAGTAGTTGGTCGCGAGGTTGGTGCCGTACGAGTTGTAGTAGACGGTGCCCTGGAGCGTGCCGGGCGCGACGTACCACGTCTCGGTGATGGGCCCGTACGCCACGCCGTTCGACGAGAAGACGAGGGAGACCGTGACCGGCTCGCCTGTATTGGAGAACGACATCACGTTCCACGCGAGCTGATTGATCGGGATATTGACGAAGGGTGTCCCGTTCGCGGAGAAGTAGCCCGTGTAGTAGAAGCCGTTCTCGGCGATGTCGACCCGCACGGCGTCGTAGGAGATGGCGGCGCCTGCCGTTCCCGGCTTCCACTGGAGCAGAGGTGCGAGCAGCCCCTGCGGCCACGTCGTCAGGTTGTAAGGATAGAGCCACGCCAGACCGGGATCGGCGGTCGGGGCGCCGCTGAGGACGCCGATGGTGGTCGGGGTGACCGTTCCGCCGACGCCGTTGCCTCCGACGCCGCCGTTGCCTCCTGCGCCTCCGGCGTCGACCCCGAAGCTCGGATCGCCGTTCTGCTGGAGCAGGATCGTGACCGTGACGGGCGTGGAGGCCTGCTGGTTCATGTAGGTCGCCGTGACGTGCGCGGTGCCGCCGATGGTACCGGTCGGCGTCAGCAGACCCGTGGACGCGGCGACGCTCCCGATCTGGCCGCTGTCGATGGCGAACGAAGCGGGCACCTGGTTGCCGTTGATGCTCGCCGAGTACTGCACGGTCGGCGTCGTCTGTCCGTAGAGGACGCTGACGGTCTGGGCGGGGGGAGCGATGACGAGCGCGCCGCACTGCCCTTCGAAGCAGGTCTGGGTGCCGCAGTCGACCGGACTTCCGAAGGTGCCCGTCGTGCCGCACGTCTCCACGCCGTTGCCCGAGCACTGCGTCTGGCCAGGCGCGCACGCGCCCGCGCAAGCGCCGGCCACGCACGTCTGGTTGACGCAGCCGCTGGCCGTGCCCCAGTTGCCGGTGGAGTCGCAGGTCTGGACGCCGTCGCCCGTGGCCGAGCACTGGGTCTGCCCGGGCGCGCACGCCCCCGTGCACGTGCCGGCGATGCACGTCTGGTTCGTCGCCGTGCAGTCGACGGTGCCGGTCCACTGGCCCGTGGAGCTGCACGTCGCCGAGGCGTTGCCGGTACAACCCGTGGTGCCCGGGGTGCACGGCACGCAGGCGCCGGCGAGACAGATCGGAGCAGCCCCGCCGCACGACGCGTCCGCCAGCACCCACTGTCCTCCGGAGCACGTCTCCGGCGTCGAGCCGACGCAGCCCGTCGCGCCGCTGGAACACACGGGCGCCGGGCCCGTATCGCCGTCGGCGCCGTCTCCCGGTGCATCGGTGGGTCCGTCGTTCGCGAACGCGTCGCCCCCTCCGGCGTCCGTGGTCCCGGCGTCGCTCGCACCGTCGCTCGTGGAGGCATCCCTCGCGTCGCCGCCGGCCGAGTCGGACACCGACGAGTCGCTCGCGGTGGCGTCGCCGCCTAAACCGCCGTCGTCGCCCCCGCCGCCGCCCGATGAGCCCCCTCCAGCGCCCCCGCAGGCGGTCAGCACGAGAACGACCGGGAACCATCGCATCAGGCCCATGACGAAACCTCCGGCGAGCGCAGGCCGCGCCAGTATTCAAGGTACGCCCCCATCCTCACCGAGGCCAAGCTCAAATCGCAGCCAGCCGGGGATGTGGTAATCTTGATTGGGGGAGCGGCTTTTCGCGCCGCGGACTCCTCGGAGGATCCATGAAGCGCGCAGCGTTGCTCGTGGCGGGTGTCTCGTTGGCCTACGCCGCCATCTTTCCAGGCTGCGGCGGCGGTGGTCAGGGCACCAGCACGTTCGGACAAGACGCGTCCGTCGACGTCACGAGCAGCTCGGGGAGCGACTCCTCGGCCATGTCGACCTCCGACTCGGGCGGCGACGGTGTCGCGACCTTCGGCGACGGCAGCATGGGACTGAGTTGTCCTTCGACCTGCACGGTGCTCGGCGCCAACTGCGGCGCGGCGACCGACACCAAGTGCGGCGGCGTCGTGCAGTGCGGCGGCTGCGACTCGGGGATCTGCGGCGGCGGCGGTACGCCCAACGTCTGCGGCGGCTCGACGACCGGAAACCCCGACAGCTGCGCGCCGCAGACGTGCGCCAGCCAGAACATCGCCTGCGGACAGGCCGGCGACGGGTGCGGCAACACCTTGCCGTGCGGCAGCTGCAACCTGCCGCAGTCGTGCGGCGGAAATCCCGGTGCCCCGGGCCAGTGCGGGTGCACGGGCGTGTGCCAGTCGATCCCGACCTGCGCGGCGGGGACGACGACGACGCTCACCGGGACGGTCTGGGATCCCGCCGGGATCCATCCGCTCTACGACGCGCTCGTCTACATCCCGAACAACCCGAGCGATCCGGGGCTCCAGCCCTTCGCCGCCGGGATCACGTGTGACGTCTGCGGCGCGACGGCGGCGGGCGATCCGCTCGTGACCACGTTCACGGCTCCCGACGGCACCTTCACGCTGAGCGGCGTGCCCGTGGGCTCCAACGTCCTGCTCGTCGTCCAGCTGGGTCGCTGGCGCAGGCAGTTCACGGTGAACATCGGCACGTCGTGCGGGCCCAACGCGGTGCCGGCGATGACGCTGACGATGCCCAAGAACCACACCGAGGGCGACATCCCGCGCATCGGCGTCCTCACCGGCGGCTTCGATCCGATGGAGTGCGTCCTCCGCAAGATGGGTGTCCAGGACAGCGAGTTCACGGACCCGGGCGGGGGCGGACACATCCAGTTTTACCTCGCGAATCAACCGAACGTCCCCGCCAACCCCTTCGGGGCTTTTGCCAGCGAGTGTCCGGCGAACCCGTATGGCTCCGGCGCCATGCGCGACACCGCGACGCCCAGCCAGGCGACGCTCTTCGGCACGGCGGACGGCGGGCAGCCGGCGATCAACCAGTACGACATGGTGATCCTCGCGTGCGAAGGTTACGAGGAGAGCATGCAGGCCGACTGGCCGAACCTCGGCGCCTACACGTCGGCCGGAGGTCGCGTCTTCATGACCGACTACTCCTACGACTGGATGGCCGCGACGAACACCTGCCAGAACGCGGGCCAGTGCGGCGCGGGCGGGGTCTGCACGAACGGCTATTGCACGAACGCGAACAACGTCACGGCGAACCCCGCCTACTCGGGCGTGGCGACGTGGCAGACCGGCCAGAACCCCCAGGGCTCGCCGGAGACCGGGACCATCGATCTGGTGAGCAACCCGAAGGGAATGGCCTTCGAGCAGTGGTTGCAGATCGTGGGCGCGTCGGCGACAGGCTCCGGCACCGTGTCTTTGAACCCGGTCTTTCACAACAGCAACGCCGTCGTCTCGCCCACGCAGCAGTGGCTCTACTGGGGCGGGACGAACCCGATCCACTTCACGTTCAATACGCCGGTCGGCGCTGCGTCCGCCAGCCAGTGCGGCCGCGCCGTCTTCAGCGACTGGCACGCCGATACCCTCGGCTTCGCGGGTAGCTATCCGCACTGCCCGTACCAGCTGACGACGGCCGCGCCGTACTACAGCCACGGCCTGACGTTCCCAGCCGAGTGCGACAGCAACCCGATGACGCCGCAGGAGGCGATCCTCGAGTTCATGCTCTTCGACCTCACCGCGTGCGTGCAGCCGTACCAGCCGGTGTGCACTCCGACGTCGTGCATGTCGCAGGGGATCCAGTGCGGTCCTGCGAGCGACGGGTGCGGCAACCTGCTGCAGTGCGGCTCGTGCCCGACCGGGCAGACGTGCGGAGGCGGGGGCGCCGGCAAGTGCGGCACGCTGACGACCTGCATGCCGGAGACGTGCATGTCGCAGGGGATCCAGTGCGGGCAGGCGGGGGATGGGTGCGGGAACGTCATCGATTGCGGCAACTGCCCGGCGGGGCAGATCTGCGGCCTGGGCGGAGCGGGGAAGTGCGGCAGCGCGCAGTGACGTGAGGGCCGGGGGGGGCCGAAGCGGGAGACGCCACACGAAGAACCTCACCACGGGTCTCGCCTCCACGCCGGTCACCACGCTCGCGAACGCCGACGGCGGTGCCACCCGTGCACGGCCATGCACACGACTGTGCAGCCGGCTGCACACCCTCAAAACGGTTGCCAGTTGGCCGAGACCGAGGGCGAGCCGTAGAAATCGGCGACGCAGTGGGGCAGGTCGCAGCGCGACGTGGGGACGAGCGACTCGACCGTCACGACGAAGGTGCCCGTGCCTCCGTGTCCCGGTGTGTGCGCGCCCCCCGCGGTCGTGGCGCCGAAGGAGATGTCCGCGCCGTCGACCATGACGCCGGCGGGAAACGAGCCGCCGGCCTCGCCGTACCATTCGAGCGCGGGGGACGTGCTGTCCGGGCCCGGGGTGAACGTGATGTTCTGGATCCCGAACTGGTCGCTCGTCATGGCGTACACGTTGCCCGCGGGAGCCCATCCCTCGATGGCATCGGCCGCCGGCGACCACGTCAGCGTGACCTGCCCGGGGCTGCCGGGGGTGGCGTCCGTCACCGAGGAGACCGACACGGAGCGCGGCGTTCCCATGTCGGCCACGTCCACCTCGACGGACCCGGACGTGTCGTGGACGACGATGGCGAGCGGGCCTGTAGGCGGGTTGGTGAGACTCCAGCTCGGACCGCTGCAGGTCGCGTAGTACTTCCCGGAGCAGGCGCCATCGGAGTCCTCCTCGCACTGGCTGCCGAGGGCTCCGGGGGACAGGAGCTTCATCGGAACCCCGTTCGCGGCCGCGGTCGCCTGGTCGACGACGGGACAGAGGCTGTCGCTGCCGCTGACGTCCATGGCGATTGTGAGCGTGACGGCGCCGGCGTGGTCCTGCGAGGTATTCACCCAGGCGACGTCGAAATCCGCGTCGTGGAGGGTCGTCGACTGGGCGTGCAGGGCGGAGCTGCACCCGGTCACGGCCGTAGGGACCCCGGCTGCCGAGACGACGAGGAGGAAGGAACCGAAGTGGAAGGGTGACCGCGCGGCGTTCATGCCCACGCATGGAGCAACCGCCGTGCCGGTGCCCGCGACGCGCTCGATGTTCCCGGGATTGGCCGCGCCCGGAAGCGGCGACGCGCCAGGCGCCCGAAGCAGGCGCCTGGCGAATCACTGCGCCGCGATCGACACCGTGGCCGACGCGCTGGTGCAGGTACCGCAACCCGCGCCGTTGGGCTCCGTGGTCGTGGATGTGGGAGCTACCGTCTCGCTCATCAACGGCTTGCCGTTCGCCGAGAGGTCCAGCCCGATCTGCGTGGGGAGCCCGTGGATCGTGACCGTCATCTGAAACTGACCGGCGATCGGGGTGCAAGACCCGCCTCCACACGCGCCACCGTCGCAGATGACCGGAGGGCACGACTCGACTGGCTCCAAGTTCAGCGCGTAGGGACACAGACCAGCCGTCCCGCTCGACGGAGGAGAGGTGGGCACGGAAATCGTGCACTGGACCGGGCTGTCGTCCACGGTCAGGGTGAGTGTGTACGTCCCAGCCGCCCAAGCGTACGTCGTGTCATCCACACGTCGATGGCGGTCGGGCATGCCGCATCTTGTAAGAGACCGCTCGTACCGTTACGGAACATGGTTCCACCCCCTCTTGCTGCGCGATGGGGCCTACGAGTACCCGCCGAACGAATGGCCTCCATGATGGCCTTGCCGCGCCGCATAGCCCACCAGCTCACCACCAGCCTCCGTAGCCGACGCGCGCTCATCGCGGTTGCCGCGGCCATGTCCCCTCGACCGCGTGCTCGTCGTAGCCCATGGGGTCGGTGAGCCAGTCTCGAGGCCTCCGCCGGCGCTCCCGTGAGCTGTCGTCCAGGACCTTCGGTCCCTCCTAGCCAGGCGTTCGAGCTTCCTCACCCCTGCATGCGAGCACTCTGTCTCGCACGTAGGGCCTCTCTTCCCCGCGGCGACAGCCCCTCGATCAAGCGCCTACAAGGTGCCCGATCTCGATCATTCGACCCGTCCTCGCATACGTACGCTCCCACTCCCCCTCCCTTTCGAGTCTTCTTACCAGCGTCTTCGAGGCACACTTGACCCACGCTGGAAGGCACTCGGTCGCACCCATGGAGCCTCTATCTCCATGCTTGGAAACCCCGTACGCGCATCTTCCAGCCCTCTCACGCCCGCGATCGAGCCCTCGTACGCGGCATCCCATGGCCTCTCACGCCCGCGATCGAGCCCTCGTACGCGCAGCCAATGAGCCTCGTGCGCCCATCATCGAAGCTACCTTCATCCACGATCGAGCCCGCGTACGCGCCACCCCATGGCCTTGAACCCGGGCGAGCGCGCCCTCGTACGCGCGGCCAATGAGCCTCGTGCGCCCATCATCGAAGCTAACTTCATCCACGATCGAGCCCGCGTATGCGCCATGCCATGGCCTTGAACCCGCGCGAGCGAGCCCCCGTACGCGTGCCCCATGAGCCTCGTACCTCCATGTTCGAAGCCAACCTTCACCCGCGATCGACCCTTCGTACGCGCACCCATGAGCCTCGTAGGCCCGCGATCGAGCCCTCGCATGCCCCCATTCGAAGGCTCCTACGTGGACCCTCATGGCTCGATCGGCCCCATACGAGCCTTCGATCCTATCCATACGACCCTTCCTTTGCTCCACCAACGACCCTTCCTTCCCCCACCAACGACCCT